>ERZ808242.1798-NODE-1798-length-10829-cov-7.192315_pt1 | contig 10829 bp, 6 predicted proteins | sample MGYA00521244_ERZ808242 | MGnify/ENA primary metagenome ERZ808242 (study PRJEB31516, sample SAMN03275573) | gut metagenome | biome: mammalia-associated habitat; material: feces | host: Papio cynocephalus | place: Kenya | collected 2012-07-27 ... | reverse complement strand
TCGTGTCGAAGAACTTGTCGATGTCACCTATGATTTTATTTATTCTTTTCTGATATAACATATTCAGTAGTTATTGTGTCGCTTTAGTGTTCCGGCTTATCGCGATGCCGGCATTGCCGGTCATCAGCACTGTCAAATTTAGACCAGAATCACGACGAATCAAAATGAGTAAATTGCCCAAACATTGTGTTGTAAAGTTTTCAATAATGACCAAACGGCTGAAAAACAATAATGTTCTTCAACCATCTGTAAAGTTAACAATAAAAACCAAACTCTGCCTTTATGGTGTTTTGTAAAGTTAAGTTTTATAAATCCCCCACTCATGAGTGCGATTCTGAATGCGTTGAAAGCGGCGGCACTCGCAGCCCTTTTAAACACCCGTGGCATTCAACGTGCTTAACACAGAGTCATACCGACCGCAGGTTTCCGTCTCATTCCAGATTGCGCACGGCCTCCTCAAAATCCGATCTCGACCCGCGCGCCCGGTTTTTGATTTTCGCCCGGTAATTGTAAATCGTGTTGGCAGAATAATGCAGGAGCGAGGCAATCCGGCTTGACTCGATAATCCCGAGTTTTATCAAGGCAAAAATCCTCAGTTCAGGCGTCAGGATGTCATCGCCTTTCGGTACAATCTCAGAGCCCTCTGCCAAAAGAGCATTGAACTTTTCCACGAAGTCGGGATAGAGATTTATGAAAGTCTGGTCAAACATCCTGTAAAATTCGAGGATGTCTTCATCCACCGGTGCCTGATTCTCGATTTCGTCAGTCAGAGCCTTGGCGTTTCCCTGCCTTATGCTCTTGAGTACATGGTTCCGGTACTGCCTGGATGCATTGATGTTGTCCGAAACCATCCCCAGATAAAGCGTGATGTACTCCTGCTTCACCTTGTCCGACTCCTGCATCTTCGCGTTACGGATCATCAAGCGGTTGTTCAAATCCACAAGTTCTTGATTGCGGCTGTCAATTTCCAGATTGGATTGCTGAAGTTTCGCTCGCATCGAATCCAAAGTCCGCTGTCTTCTGTAGAGAAAAACCAAAAGGAGAAGCAAGATTACAAGCAAGACTGATATGCACATCAGAAGAACCAGCGTGAACCGGCTTTGACGGGCGTGCTTCTGCTGATAGGCTTCCTCAATTTCGGGGAAGAACGTCAGAATCTGCCACGGGCGCAGCTTGCCGTTGTAGTGGAGGGCATCCACCATACAATGGTCGGCGGCATAGCGGAAAGCCCTGTCGATGTCTCCCTTGTCAAACATTATTCTCGAAAGCTCGTTAAGCGAGGCATAGTCCTTCGTCGAACACATCACATCCGCGATCGCCGAGCGTATAAACCATTCCTCTGCTTCGTCCGGATCATTGAGGTTGTGGGCATAGTAATATGCCGCCTCGGCATATTCTCGTGAATTTTCAGGGCAGCATCCAAGCATTTCTGAAGAGAACAGCCTGGCGGCCTCGGCATTCCGCACCTCTTCCGCTTCCTCCCTGTTGAGATTGTACCATTCCCAAGTTCCCTCCTCAGTCATTGACAACAATAGCTCGCGGAAAGCATCTCGCTTCGATAGCCTGTCATCACAAGACTCCGATGTGGCGGCATACGCCATAGTCTCACCCCAGTAGACGTGTTCGGCACAATAGTAGTCCCTGAGTACCCCATCCGGAATCTCCTTGCCGCGATAACGTTCCAGAATGTCGCCCGACTCGACCTCATAACCAGACTTGACATACAGCACCGCCATCTTGAAATCCGCCTCGGCCGCTTTCTCCGTGTCATTCATACTCTCCGCCAAACTCCTGCCTCTTTTGAGAAACAAGACAGCGGAATCGAGGCTGACTGCCCGGTAGGAGTCCGCAAGCCTCATATTCAACCCGTAGATCTGTTCCGGATCGGACTGACTTGCGAGCACGTCCTTGAGAACCTCCACCCCGTCCAGAAAATACCCATCATAGACAACCTTGTCTTCGAGAATCTCGTCCAGTCTCTCGAGAAGTTCCTCATTCTTCGGCGACGAGCATGAGAAAAAGAGAACCGAAAGGAAAATAAGGAATACTCTGTTACGTGCGTTCATTGGCTGTGCAGTGTTTGGGAAGACAAATATATGCAAAAAAATTCGGGGATATATTCCATCATCACGGAATTATACCCCCGAAGAGAATGACGCTGCCTGCGAAAATCTCGTCGCTGACAGCGGAAAATCAGCCTACAGTTTGCGGAAGTCTATGGTCACGTCGAACTTATCATCTTTTACAGCCGAGCAGTTTGTTACAGTCATTCTGTAGGTCGCGCCGAGTTCGAGCGGCTTAAAGACTTTCTTTTCCTCTCCGTCCACGACTTCTTTATGATCCACAATCAGTTCCACATTACCATCAACCGTAAGATACTTCTTCGCCTCGTCAGTAAGCGTGACTGTGCCCCACTCAACACCCCAGCCAGCCTGACCGAAGAACTTGATGGAGAAGTCAGCGTTGTAGCACCAGCAATTGCCGACAATCGTCTCATCGCCCTTTTCGCAGGCAACACCTGTGAACTGATAAACTCCGTCCTCAATCTGTGCAAGGGTGGTCAGGAGTCCGCTGTCCCAACCGAGCTGGCTAGCCATTGTCGGGTAGCCAACACCCCAACCCATGAAGGTTATCGCCTTTTCGTTAGCGTAGGTCGCGGCCTTTCCGTCAGACTTCACGTGGCGGACAATCACATATTTGTCCTTCACATTCAGCTCGAATGAATACCAGCCACTTATGGCATTGAACTTCAAGCCTTCAGCCGTGATTGCAAAATGATCTTTGTCAACCGTCCACTCCTGAGGATTGTCGATGCCTGTGAATGATATGGCGCCGCCCTTCTCAACCTTCACTGCCGTGACCTTATAGACATCGGCGGACATCTTGAGAGCCTTCTCCCCGTTCACGGTGATGTTAAGCCCTCCGGCAGCGACCTCGACCTCCTTGTAGGAAACCTTCGCCGCCTTCACGCCTCCGGTCAGATCAAGGACTATCCTGTAGCCCCTCCCGGCCTGAACATCAACAGTCTGAATATTTCCGCCATCGGTCATCTTGAATGCAGGGTCAAGATTAACTTCAGCAAAGTCTGCTTTGGTGAACTCACCACCCCATCCTTTCTGATGGAAGAACTTGAACTCACTACCGGAAATCGCCAATTGTCCCGGCACCGCGAGAGTGAACTCATAGACTTTGTCAGAAACCTGAGCCGCAGGATAGGCTCCGTCCTCAGTGTTCCACCCCGGTCCAATCTCAGGCTTGCCGAAATTGGCGCCTATGACCCAAACGGCACCAGATCCGTCCTCTGAAAGGGTGAGCACATTGTTCTCATCCTTCATAGGCTCCACTTTCACAAACAAGTTCTCAGTGTCATAAGCCATCCTGTACAACCCGTCAACAGCACGGAAAGTCACCGCCTTGGTGTCCTTGTCAACTTCGAAGAAATCTGGATCAAGTGTCCACGACTCAACGTTAACGACTTTACCGAAGTCCATCGTTTGTTCCTGACTGTACTGTGCGCACTGCACCACGGCAGCACTTCCGGTCGGTGACACGATCAAATCCAGGACGTTGGCCTTCAAGGTGTATTTTCCGGCGATGCTGGCGCCGAAAGGAATCAGTTCGCTGCCGTCAGCCGCAGTGAGGGCTGAACCGTCCCAACCAAGAGTGATTACTTCCTCAGCCGCTTCCGTTCCAGCGCTTGTCTCAGACCTGAATGCAGGAGTTACAAGGTTGGCGTTGACATAGGCAGGGAAATCACCAGTGAGCTCGTAGTTGTAGTCGGAAGTCCTCTTCATTTCATATTTATTGCCTGTTTCGTCTACAATGGTGAGCGCCTCGAAGTTTGGTCTCTTGAGCCTTACATCGAGCGTGTCCTCAGTGATGCCGAGTCCCACATTCTGAGCCTTGAGCACAAGGCTTGCCGTCCCGTCCGGGACTTCCTTGAGAATCGGAGCCTGAATCTTAAGTACATAAGAACCCTCCTCTTTTGTCCTCAAGGTTTCAGAAGCGACTTCCGTCTCCCCGTAATAGAGGAAGGCCTTGACAGTCGAAAGCGCGAAATCCTTGTCGGTCAGATTGAGGTTCACCGTGATGTCCGCTCCCATATAAGTGGACACTGTTTGTGAGACTACCTCCATATCCGGACCCTTTTCCGCCTTTGTGAAGGTAGGGGTCTTCTCGCAGGAAAAAGCCACAAGGGCGATGGCACAGAAGACCGCTGTCATTTTTATATTCAGTTTCATTTTGTCATTAATTATTTACACATCATTTGTCTTTCCACAACGCGGACACAATGCTCTTTGCCGGAACATTGAGGTTCACGGTGTAACTGTCCGCGCCGAACACGACCTTCCGGTCTTCTGATGACTTGTTGCAGACAAGCGCTCCGATTGTCCCGTCAGGGTTGGCGAACATCTGCACTTCGGTTCCGGACGGTGGCTCATAGCCGCTGATTTTCATCATCCCGGCTCCGGGCTTCACCACCGCGCTCGCATGAGCGACATTGTACCAATGGGTGTTGCGCTTTATGGTGCGGTAGTCGGAAGAACTTATAGTCACGCCTCCGTAACAAGTCTTGCAGGAGCCGTTGTGAGGGCTGTAGGGACCGTTCTTGTCATCCAACATCAGGTTCCACAGGGTCACGCCCTTTCCTCCGCGCTTGAGAGTGCCAAGGAAAATCGAGGAGAAATCGTTAAGCAGACAAAAGTCGAATTTGTAATTCCATTCACCTATAGAAGCCTCAGTGAAATATATGTCCTTCTCCGGATAGGCGGCCGCAATGTTGTCTAATTCGGAAACATCTCCTCCGTAACTGTGCCATGCCGAGCCGTCCGCCCATTCATAGGCTTCCTTGTCGGCATAGATGTGCAGCGGATAGTTGATCTGGTCGGACTTGTCATCGTAATTGTAGTTGTGATCAAACAAAAGAACCTTCACGTCCGAGAGTCCCGCTTTTTCGAGAGCCGGCCCGAGAACCTTGATGAACTCCTTCTGATCGCGCCAAGGCATATACATTGACATGGAATTTCCGTGGTTCAGAGGCTCGTTCTGCATTGTTACAGCATGGATCTTGAAACCTTGAGCCTTCATTGTCTTGATCCATTCCACAAAATACGATGCGTAAGCCCCATAGCACGATGGCTTCAGACGCCCGCTTGTCCAGTTGGGAAAATCCTTCTCAAGGGTGGCCTGATCATAACCCTCGTACCCATAGTAGCCACCTTTCATCCAAAGCGGGCAGGACCACGGAGAGCCTATTATCTTCACGTCCGGATTGATTGAATATATCTCCTTCAGAATCGGGAAAAGATAGTCTCTGTCCTCCGCCGCGACGACGAAATTCTCCATACCCTTCTCGTCACACCAGGTGTATTCATCCTTCAGACAGAAGTCGGACGCACCGATGCTCACCCTGATGAGACTCGAGCCGAGCCCCTCCGTAGGGGAGAAAAGTTCCGTGAGAAAAGCCTTGCGGTCTTCCTTGGTCATCTTAAGAAGGTTGTAGGCGGAAGCTGTGGTGACGGCAAGGCCGAAACCTTCGATCTTTTTCGCTGAAGCGTCAGCCTCAAACCTTACCTGGTTCGGACTCATACTGCCTGGTTTAGCGAAGTCGAAGCCGCTCCTGATGAAAAGCTGACGGCCATCGGCGGTCGTGGTGTAGGCAACAACATCAGAAACAGCGGGCTGCGGCGTTTCAGGTTGTCCCGTCCCACCGGTCTCTCCGCCATCTTCTCCGGATTGGCCGCTGTGGCAAGCAACAGGAAGGGCACAGACAAGTGCCGCAAGTAGTAATCTGATTCTAAATTTCATAAAATCTCCGACTATCTTTTTACCATCAATATCCAGCATTCGGGTTAAGGCTCGGATTATTGTCCAGAGCCGTCTGAGGAACAGGCATCAGAACCGTCTCAGGAGTAAGCGGAAGTCTCGGCTGCCAGTAGCTGTCCTTCTGAGGCATCGCATCGTGTACCGCCTTCACCCTCTCGAAACCATGGCGGAGAAGATCAAAGAAGCGGAATCCCTCGAATGCCAGTTCAAGACGGCGCTCGTGAAGAATGGCATCAATGGCCTCTTCCTCCGTAGACGGCACAGGAATAGCGGCTATGCCTGCCCGCTTGCGGATGTCGTTCACATAACCGATCGCGCCCTTGATGTCTCCCGTCTTCGCAAGAGCCTCGGCATGAAGCAGATATATCTCCCCAAGACGCATCAGGATGATGCTTGAGGCATTGGTCGGAACTTTGTGCATAAACTTGTACTTATTGGCAGGATAGTAGTTGGACCAGGTTGCCTCGTCCTCGCAGATGCAGGCGTTCTTTCTTTCCGTGTCTCCCTCTTTCTCGTATGCGGCGACAAGGTCACGGGAAGGAGTGATCCACTTTATCCAACTGTAACTGTCACTCGGGTTGTAAGCGTTTCTATGGAACATCATCCACACCCAGTTGCCGCTGCCGCGGGTGTAGGTGACCTCAAAGATGGACTCAGAGGTGTTGCGCACGGCGTCGTTCTCGTCGTAGGCCCACATCATACCGTAGTCATCGACGAGGCTGTAGCCCATGCCCTCGACCGCCCGGCAGTGATCCTCGACCTTCGTCCAGTCGCGGCAAGTCTCCTCCGCAAAGATTCTCGCGAGCATTCCGTGAGCGAAGCCCTTGGTGAACAAGAACTTGTTGGAAGGGTCAACGTCCGGTGCGTTCTCCGCCGCGAACTCAAGCTCTTCTATAATCCGCTTATAGACATCCTCACGAGAGGTCCGAGCCGGATAGTATTCCTTATAGACCTCCTCTATGTTCTCGGCGGTGATCGCCGGAGGAATCGAGTTCACTAAAGGAATATCGCCCCAGATCTGAGACATCTGGAAGAGATTCCATGCCCTCCAGCAATAGGCCTCAGACTTCCATTCGCGCCACTCTTTGTCTGTCATCGTCGCATCAGCCTCCTTGATGCGGTCGATGTTCAGGATAATGTTGTTGCAGTTGCTGACCTGACCGAGGTACCAGTCCCAGTCCCTCTGCACGTTCTTGTTCTCCCCGTCCTGGCGGTTGGCCTCAATTGCCATCAGTTCTCCCGTGCCAGGGTTTCCGCCATAGGCATTGTCAGCGCGACAATCCGCATAGACAAGCCAGTCGAGGTAACCTTTTTCCTGAATATCCTTGACCCAATCCTGATAAATCGCATTCCTCAGTCCCTCCATGTCAGCCCGGGTCTTATACTGCGACTCGCCACCGTCATCCGTGACCTCGACATTGCCCTCGTTGTAGCTTGTCTCCGGGAAGAGGTCAAGGTCGCAGGAGGAAAAAGCAAGCACTGAAAGCATTGCCGTAAGAATATATTTCTTCTTCATATTTCCAAATCTTTTAGAATTCAACGTTAACTCCAAACAGGACGGTCTTCACGCAAGGGTAGGTTCCCCAATCTATACCCATACTCGTGGCTGACGTGTACTGGCTCATCTCTGGATCGTAGCCCGAATACTTCGTGAGCGTGATCATGTTGTCAAGCGTGATGTACGGACGTATCCTCGAAATGTTCGCCTTTTTCAGAGCCGGGTGGACGATGTCATAAGAAAGTGTTATATTCTTGACTTTCAAGTAAGAGCCATCCTCAATCCATCTTGTGGAAGCCTTGAGGTTGTCAAGTTCGCCGGCCTTCGGTATGTCGGTCTCCTGTCCCGGAACCCTCCAACGCCTGACCACGTCCTTGATCTGATTGGCACCAGAGTACATTCCCACCATCTCTATCTTAGAGGCGTTGTAGATGTCGTTGCCGACGGAAGATGTCAGGAGGAAGCTGAGACTCAAGCCTTTCCAACTTATGGTGTTTGTCATTCCGGCCGTGAACAGAGGATTGGCGTCACCGATGTAGTGTTTGTCGGAGACGTTGATCTTGCCGTCGCCGTTGCGGTCCTCATAAATAACCATTCCCGTCTCTGGATCAACACCTTGTGCGGTATATCCCCAGAACTTGGAAAGTGGCTGCCCCGGAGTCATCCTGACGACATACTCGCTAAGAGCCTCTGAGGTCTGGGTGTAGTAATAGACCTGTTGGAGAGAAAGTTTCTCAAGACGGTTGCGGTTCATCGAGATGTTGAAGTCGGTTGTCCACCTCCAGTCATTCCGGTCGATGTTCACGGAACTGAGCGCAAGCTCGAGTCCCCAGTTCGACATCTCGCCCTCGTTCCTGTAAATCGAAGGGTTCGGAGCCGGAAGTGGCACGTTCATAAGAAGGTTCTTCGTGTACTTGTAGTAACCGTCAAGGGTAAGGGTAAGACGGCCGTTAAACATTGACCAGTCGATTCCGACATTGGTCTGCGTGGTGGTCTCCCAAGTCAAGTCCTTGTTCCCGATGTTGGTCTTGGCGCCGAGTGTGGGAACCGCATCGGCATTAGCCGCCTCTGTCCAATCGGAATAGTTCATGCCGTACATCTGTACCCAAGCATAGTCATCCAAACCGGCCTGATTTCCCTGCTGCCCCCAGCCCGCGCGGATCTTCAGGTCATCAATCCAACTGATGTCCTTCATGAAGTTCTCACCTGAGATTCTCCAGGCCGCCGAAACGGAAGGGAAGAGTCCCCAACGGTGTCCTGGCGCGAGCTTTGAGGACCCGTCAGCACGGAAGTTGGCGGTGAGGTAGTAGCGATTGTCGTAATTGTAGGAAATACGCGCGAGGTAGGACATTATAGCCCATTCTGAGTAACCCTGGGACTGCCCCCTGAGACCACCCTTATTTCCGCCGTTGATTCCGAAAATGACGTTGTTGTAGTCAGGCGAAAAATGGCTGCGTGAGCCGCTGAGGTTCTCCCATCTGGAGGTCGTCGCCGAAGTTCCGGCCATAGCCTCGAAGTTATGCTTTGCATTCCAGGTGTTGTTGTAAGTGAAAATGTTGTCATAGACCATCCTCATATCGTCGCTCCTCTTGGATTCGGCCTCTCCGTGCTGAGTGCGGCCGTGGGATGTCTTGATCGGGTCGAGGAAGGTGTAATCGTGCACCCACCTGCGGTCCATAGTCACGGTGGATTTGAACTGGAAGTTCGGATGGAACTTGATGATGGCGTGCCCTGTGAGCAGAAGACGATCAGTCTGGCTGTAGTTGTTCTCCGTGCGGGCCAAGTTCTCCGAAGGAGTTGTGAGATTGGCACCATAGAACTCTGTCCAGTACCAGTTCGGGTTGGTCTCGCTCCAAGGCTTGGCGTAGGTCGGAGTGTTGATTACGGAAAGCACGACGCCGGCGCGGTTTGATCCCGTTCCGGAGATGATGCCGTTGTTCCTGTAGTGCGAATACGCCACGTCGGCGCCAACATTTATCCACTTGTACAGGTCTGAATCCATACTCGCCTTGACATTCACCCTCTTGTTGTAGGCGACAGGGAGGATTCCCTCCTCGTCGGTGTAGCCGCCGCTGACATAATAGCGCATATTGTCTGTCGCATTGGACACAGAAAGCTGGTAATTCTGGTTGATTCCTGTCTTGTAGGTCTCCTTGAACCAGTCGGTTTCATCCTTGAGTCCGTCAGGCAGGGAAACGGCGCCAAGTTCATCCATCAGTTCTTTGTATTCCTGAACATTAAGCACATCGTAGGTCTTTGCGACATTGGCGAGCCCGACGGAAGCGTTGAACGAAATCTGCGGTCCTTTGCTCTTCTTTCCTTGTTTCGTGGTTATGAGAATCACACCGTTAGCGGCTCTCGAACCATAAATCGCGGCGGAAGACGCATCTTTAAGAATCTGCATCGTCTCGATGTCCTGAGGGGAGAGATATGCAATCGCATAGTTTCCCGTGCCTACCGGAACTCCGTCAACCACATAGAGAGGATCGTTTGTTGACGCGATTGACGAGGCTCCACGCACGCGGACTGTCATTCCGCTGCCCGGAAGTCCGCTTGTCTGTTGCACAGTCACTCCGGCGACCTTTCCTTGAATGAAACCCGAAGCCTCAGAGACCGGACGCATCTGCATATCCTCGTTCGAAACTGTAGATACGGCAGTGGTGAGGTCTCTCTTACGAACCGTGCCATAACCTATGGCCACAACCGCATCGAGGGCAATCGCCTCTTCCTGCACAGTGACATTGATGACACTCCTGCCCGCTACTTGTTCAGTGACAGGTTTGTAGCCAAGAGCGTTAAACTCAACTGTTCCCCCGCCAGTGGTGAGAGTCAGAAGATAGTTACCATCGGCGTCTGTAGTGGTACCATTCTGTGTACCTTTCTCCATCACGGTCATCCCTATCACAGGATTCCCTTGAGAGTCAACTACAGTGCCTTTTACAGAATGCTGCTGCGCAAGCGCGGTGTATCCGGCCACCAGCAGCACGAGCATAGTAAGATACTTTCTCATGTATGATTGATTATTAGTTGTGTAAACAAATTCCCTTGGACATTCCTCGGGATATTACAAAGTTAGAGTTTTTTGCTTTTCCGATGTTCACCGCAAACATGCATAAGTGGACGATGTGGAAGCATAATACAGTCATTCAACTAACAATCAGAGCATTGAATATAAAAAGAAAAGCAAATAAGTGGATATTTATTGACATATTTCTATCACCATAGACCTTATGTTTCGCCCCGACAGCCATGTTTTCGTGGCAAACCGCACATTATTCAATACCATCAGAACTGGAAGTAGATGAACGACTGGAGGTCGGCGGTGATGAACTGGCAGATGAAGAAGACGGCGAGGACGCAGGAGAGAATCAGATTGAATGAGAAAACAGTCAACACTATCGCCACTGTAAAGTAGATATTTAAAAGTCATTCCACCCGCCGCCGAGAACCTTGTAGAGGTTCACCACGGAGAGGTTCTCCTTTGTTCTGGCCTCGCTCAGCTCCA
>ERZ808242.1796-NODE-1796-length-10832-cov-14.168785_pt1 | contig 10832 bp, 9 predicted proteins | sample MGYA00521244_ERZ808242 | MGnify/ENA primary metagenome ERZ808242 (study PRJEB31516, sample SAMN03275573) | gut metagenome | biome: mammalia-associated habitat; material: feces | host: Papio cynocephalus | place: Kenya | collected 2012-07-27 ... | reverse complement strand
AATATGGAACTGAAAGACCTTATAGGAGAGGCGACAGCCTATGACAAGAAAGAGAGACTTGAAGTCAGCAAGCCTAAGAGCTGGCTCAAGAGCGTCTCTGCATTCGCTAACGGCAATGACGGGACATTGGTATTCGGCATCAGCGATGATGAACGGATAGTAGGGCTTGCCGATGCAGAAAGCAACTCCGAAGTTATCAGCGAATGCGTCAAGACCAAACTTGATCCTGTTCCAGATATTCATCTCGAATTCAAAGAGATTGATGGGAAGAAACTAATACTGCTCCACGTCAAGGCAGGAAGCGAAACACCATATTACTACATCGGGGACAAACAGCGTCTGGCATACATCCGCATCGGCAATGAGTCCGTTGTCGCAGACCATCTTCAGTTAAAGGCTTTGGTGCTGAAAGGCTCAGGACGGACTTATGATGCGCTCCCGTCGCCGTACAAGTTCACGGATATGGCCTTCACCCAGCTGCGTTCCGCCTGCTACAAGAGGCTTCACCGCTCATTCGAAGACAGCGAGTTCACATCTTGGGGCATAATCGACGAGAACGGAGCTTTGACCAATGCCGGAGCGTTACTCGCCGACGATTCTCCGGTCCGTCAGTCCAGAATCTTCTGCACTCGTTGGAATGGCCTCACGATGACAAACGGACTCGGCGAGGCTCTTGACGATGCCGAACTGGAAGGCAGCGTCATCGGTCAGTTGCAAGATGCCGTCGCATTCATCCGCAACAATTCGCACAAGCGCTGGTGGAAAGAGTCCGACCACCGGGAGGAACTTCCGGACTATCCTGAAAGAGCCGTGACGGAGGTCATCTGCAACGCAATAATCCACCGCGACTACCAAGAACTCGGCAGCGAGATCCACATTGACATCTACGACGACCGAATGGAAGTATATTCACCCGGAGGAATGATTGACGGTCGCCTGATTCAGCAGTTGAATCCGCTTTCCGTCCCTTCCAAACGTCGCAATCCCCTCCTCGCCGATTTCTTCAGTCGGCTCGACCTCATGGAGCGTCGAGGCAGCGGAATGAAGAAAATCCTCGGTGAATATTCCAGATTCGAGTCGTTGAAAGAATATCACGCCCCGGAGTTCAGTTCCAATGCCAGCGAGTTCCACGTAACCCTCTGGAATCTCAACTACGGCACCGATGTCGTAAAAGATGCCGCTAATGACACCGCCGATGTCACAAAAGAGTTCGTAAAAGGGTTCGTAAAAGAACCACCACAGTTCACAAAAGAGTTCGTAAAAGCCCAAAGGCGCATATACAAGTTGATTTCAACGAACCCCCAAATCAACATCACTGCTATCGCAGAGAATTTAGGCGTATCTACCAGACAAGTCCAGAAGTACTTGAGAAAGCTCACTGAATTACAGTTGATCGCCCGTGAAGGTGGACGTAAAAACGGCATCTGGAAGATTCTCGACAAAGACTACGACGATTTCTTTGAACGGATATAACACAGCATCTTATTTGCAACGTAAATCCACGCAACAAAATGACACGTCGATACCATTTTTACAATAAGCACAGGTGGGAGACATTCCGGCACTTTCTGCTCACACCTGAACAGACAATATGCCCTGCAGGACGTTCTGCGGCTCTCGTATCAGTCAGGTGGGAGCCGTTTTGGAGAAAAATGCTCCTACCTGAATCATATATAATATGCCAACAATAGGAATAATGGACTCGGGGGTCGGGGGACTGTCGGTGCTCCGGGAAATATTGAAGGTGCTGCCGCAGGAGAGGTACGTGTATTTCTCCGACAACGCCTGGTGCCCATATGGGGAGAAGAGCCCCGAATTCATCCGGGAGCGCTGCCGGCACATCACGGATCTGATGCTCTCCAAAGGCGCATCGGCGATGGTGGTGGCGTGCAACACGGCCACTGCCGCGGCTATCCAGACTCTCCGCAGCGAATATGAGATCCCCTTCGTGGGAATGGAACCGGCGGTGAAGCCGGCGGCCCTCGGCACCAGGAGCGGGGTGATAGGAGTGCTCGCCACAGCCGGTACCCTCAAGGGCTCGAAATACCTCAACACAAAGGGCCGCTTCCAGGATGCGGTGAAAATAGTGGAACACATCGGCCAGGGCTTCGTGGAACTGGTGGAGAGCGGGGAACTGACCGGGCCGCACGCTGAAGAAGTGGTCGGCAAAAGCCTGGAGCCCCTCCTCGCAGCCGGAGCTGATACCATTGTGCTCGGCTGCACACACTACCCCTTCCTGCTGGAGACGCTACGCAAGGTCGCCGGCCCTGGGATAAATTTCATAGACCCGGCACCGGCCGTGGCACGCAGGCTCGTGGAAGTGCTCAAAGAAAACGGCATCGGGCCCGCGGACAGCAGACCCGATGTCGAACTCATATCCTCCGGCCCGGACGAAGCCCTGCAGAGGTGCTATGCCCTTATCAGGGAATAAAAAGGTTGGGGTATTTTTGACATTATTTACCCCAACCTTCCACAGGCACAGCCCCCCGGCACAGAGAACTTTGCGGCATCCCAACCTCCTGCCGGCGGCAGTCCCCCGAAGCGGGAAGGACACCCTAATACCAGGAGCCGTCGGTCATCTGGCCGAGAACCTCGAAGTACAGTTCGCCGTCAAGAGCGACAGCACGGTAGACGGTGTAGTCCACGGCATAATATTCGACTCCGTCCAAGACGACAGTGCGGTAGTCGTCAGGCAGTTCTCTGACGACAGCCCCAGCCGGCGGCACGACCGTGGCGTAATCCCCTCCGGAAGTCCGCACAAAGAACACTCCGTCTTCATAATAATAGTCAGCCGAAGCATCGGCATAGCTCTGCACAAGTCCGAGACGGTCGGCGAGCAGGTATGACTCGTATGCCCTCTGCGCGTTGTCCGAAGAGAAACGCAAACGGGAGTTGGCGGAAGCTACAAGTGAGTTGCGCTCAGTCACATAGCGAGCGAAGTCGTTGTACTCACGGTAACTGCGGTACGCGGCGAAATAGAATGCGAAACGGCAAGCCGATGCGGCAAATCGCGATGGTCTGAAAGCGACTCCGAAAGGAGGCCGAGTGACATAGTAGTTGCCGTCAAGGCAGCGGTAGAACACATCATCGACAATAAAATAAGGCACTCCGAAGAAATCTCTGCGGCTGTAGCGCGGAGGGAGTCTCTTCACCCTATATCCGAAATAATGCCGGCCGCTGTCCCAGAAGCGGGACGGACGCCTATAAGAAATCGGATCGCGCTGTGGAGGCGGAACCTGTCCAGGACGCCAATCGCCACCAGGACGTACATCGGGACGGCCCGGAGCTGGAGCACCGCCATGGCCGGGACGCTCATCCGGGCGGCCCTGCGGAGGTCGGCCCACGGCACCAGGACGGCCAGGTCTCCCATCACCGGGACGCATCCCTGGACGATCACCGGACGGAGCCACACCATGGCCGGGACGCATCCCCGGACGATCCCCGGGACGAACCTGATTCCCGGGACGACGGTCATCTTTCCTATCAGGAGCGGAAGCGCCGGGACGTTCGGGAGAAGACGGACGGCCCTGCCCGCCAGGATTTACAGACCCGCCAGGACGTGGCTGACTGCCCGGTCTGCCGGCAGACGGCTGCTGTGGACGGGACGGCTGTGCTGCAGGCTGCTGCGGGCGCTGCTGTCCGCGCTTCCCGTCAGCGTTGCTGCCGGTGCGGGCTGGCTGCCGGCGTTCATCACCACCGGGTCGCACCTGCCCATTCTTGTTGTTGTCCTGCGGTACCGTATATGTCTTGTCGCGGCCCGAAGAGCCGTTGCTGCGTGAAGCCGAAGCGGAATTACCTCCAGAAGAGGAACTGTTGCCTCGTGACGAGGATGAGCCCTGTGAGGTGGACGGCCTGCGGCCCCCACCTCTGGAATTGTTGCCGCCCCCGCGCGATTGGGCGGACAAAGGCTGCGAAAGCAGAGAGCACAGAGCCAGCGCAGCGGCTGCAAGATAAGTCAATCTTCTCATAATCAATAAAGATGATATTTGGCGGACAGCTGCCTGAATGCCTCCACATCCTTGGACCAGAAGTCAGTGATGTCAGACACCTTGAGGCTCTGCCCGAATGTGGTGCTGACAAAATCAGTGCCGCAGACCTTGTTGAACATCGGGATGCGCTCGGCAGACAGGGCAAACGGGTTCTTGCCGTACAGCTCCCAGATGGCCTGCATCACGTAGAACTGGGTCAAGGTGATGGTCGCGGCATCGTAGTCCGTGTAGTAATACTGTACCCCGTGGATGAGTTTCCCGGAAAGCCGGCCGGATGTAGGCTTGTAGTGTATGGTTCTCCATGCAACTCCCGGAACGGCGTAACTGTCAAGAGTTTCCTTCAACTTGTCGGCATCGACCCATTCCTCGGCGAAAGTGGCGAACGGGAGGGTGTAGCCTATGCCGATGTTGAGGTAGTTGTACATCTCCCCTATCAGGCCGGCTGACGGGTAGCACAGCGCGCTCTCGGGATAAGGGATGTTCGGGGACGGGAGCACCCACGGCAGGCCCGTGTCATTGAAGAGCATGTCGCGGTTCCAGCCTTCCATCGGCACCACGAGCAGGCTGCATTTCATGGGCTCCTCCTTGCCGTTCTGCCCGCGGTTGAGACCCTCCTCGTTGATGAGCATGGCAAGTTCCCCCACGGTGAGGCCGTAGACATAAGGGATGCGGTACTGGCTCACGAATGAGTTGAACCCAGGCTCTACCAGCGGCCCCTCTATCTTGTTGCCCCCGAGAGGGTTGGGCCTGTCCAGCACCATCACCGGAATCTCGGCCCTGGCACAGGCACGCATCACCAGCCCGAGGGTAGAGATGAACGTGTAGGAACGGCTGCCCACGTCCTGGATGTCATAGATCATGATGTCGATACCCTTGAGCATCTCGGGGGACGGTTCGCGCGTGGCCCCGTACAACGAATTGACAGGCAAGCCGGTACGGGCATCTTTACCTGACTCCACCTTGCCGCCTGCGTACACATCGCCCCTCACCCCGTGCTCCGGTGCAAACAGGGCTACAAGCTCCACGCCCGGAGCGTCATAGAGGATGTCAATGGTCGAATTGAACTGAGAATCAACACCTGACGGGTTGGTCAACAGCCCCACCCTCATCCCGGCGAGGCCGGAAAATCCACGTTCACGGAGAACCTCGATGCCGGGTTTGACCCGGGCCTGGAGGCAGACGGCACTCAGCAGCGCCGCCGCGCAAAGAAAGTAACGGAAACGGTTGCCAGACAACATAACATTACAATTGAGAAGAATCCAACATAACCGGTGGCCTCCTGCAGCCAGCCGGCAAAAAAGCCCGGGAGCATCATGGAAAGAGCCATGAAGGCCGTGCATATAGCGTAGTGGGAAGTCTTGAACTCCCCTTCGGAGAAGCGCATCATATAGAGCATGTAAGCGGTGAACCCGAAACCGTAGCCCAGCTGGTCAAAGGCCACGCACAGATACACCACCCACATAGCAGAAGGCTGTGCCACAGCCATATAGAGATAAACGGCGCACGGCAGGGCCAGAGCGAGCGACATGGGCCATAGAGACTTCCGGAGGCCCTTGGAGGCGGCGAAAACACCGCCGAGTATGCCCCCGACCGTCAAGGCGATAACCCCGACAGTACCGTAAACGAGTCCGGAAGCCGCAGTGCTGAGTCCAAGTCCCCCGTCCTGTACGGAATCGAGCAGGAATGGGGTCAACATCTTGACGGACAACGCTTCCGGAAGCCGGTAGAGAAGCATGAACACTATCGCGAGCCACACCCCGTCCTTACGGAAAAACGTCACCCATGCCCTGGAAAAATCCTTGAGGATGTCCCCTGGAGCCTTGCCGGGGGCGGTCTTCTCGACTTTCGGGAGGGAGAAGAGGTGCCAGAGAGCGAGCAGGGCGAAAAGGAGCGAGGCTCCCCCGATAGTCAGGCTCCAGGCGGCGGGAATATCTCCGAGACGCTCCTCCAGAACCCCTGCCAAGACCACTATCACACCCTGCCCGAAGACTGATGAGATACGGTAAAACGTACTCCTGATCCCGACGAACAAGGACTGATCCCTCTCGTCCAGGGCAAGCAGGTAGAAGCCGTCGGCCGCTATGTCGTGGGTGGCCGAGGCGAACGCAATGATGTAGAAACAGACTATCGACAGCCCGAAAGCATCGGGGCTCACCGACAGGGCCAAAGCCGCAAATCCCACAGTAACAAGGGCCTGCATGGCAAGAATCCACCACCTCTTGGTGCGGATCACATCCACAAACGGACTCCAGAGCGGCTTGATGACCCACGGAAGATAGAGAAGCGCAGTATAAGCCGCCACATCGCCGTTGGACATCCCGAGACGCTTGAACATCGTGACGGATATGACGTTGACGATGAAATACGGTATGCCCTCCGCAAAATAGAGGGTCGGCACCCAGACCCATGGGTTACTGCTCAACTTCCGCTCCGACATAGTAGTGAGAAAGTATCTGTCTGTAATCGTATCCTTCTGAAGCCATCACGGCGGCGCCGATCTGGCAGAGGCCCACACCGTGCCCCCAACCGCGCCCGGTGAGGATGAAGTCATCGCCCTCGCGCGTGACTTCGAAAGCCGAACTCTTGAGGTGCGTGTCGCTCAGGGCACGGCGTATAGCGAGTTCCTTGCCTATCACCTCAGAACGTTTCGAACCGTTGATTTTCAAATACTTGATGCGACCGGAAGGGCCTCTGTCAAGGGGTTCAAGAGAGAGGATGTCACCGAAATCGATGCCCGTGCGGCGGCGGACAAGTTCCGAAAGTTCTGCGGCGTTGTATCTCACGCTCCAGTCGTGGAAGTCCCGCGTCTCCATGTCATAGTCGTTGAGCACCTGCGAGAGAATCTCAGAGTGCTCGCAGTCGCAGAAGCGGTCCTCCACGCTCTGAAGGTAAGGGAAGTCCTTGTCTTCCCAGCAGGTGCTGTAAAGTTCCGTGCGGCCGCCGCAGCACTTGGAATAGCGGGTGTCGCAAAGCTCGCCTCCATAGCGGAGAACCTGCCCCCAGGTCTGGTCTATTGCGCGGCGGACATTCTCCCCCACTGCCATGGTAAGTCCTTGATACCGTTGGCAATGGTCGTCAGCGCATACATCGAAGTTGCTGTGCGGCGACGGCCGGCCTGTTTTTCTTTCTTCCATTCTGGCTTGCAGCCAGCTGCGAGAGATGACTGCGTGGGCCTTGAGGAGTTCAAGCGAAGACGATGACTTCATCTCGGAAGATATGACGCTGAGAAGGTAATTCTCCATCCCGATGCAGTTCACCGCGGTGATGCAGTCCCCTTCGACTATGAACTTGAGCCCCCCGGCAAACTTGAGAGTGCGCCTCTGCTGCCAATGGAAATCAATCCCTATCACGACGTCGTACAGTATGAAAGATGCTTCGGCAAACAGGGTCGAGCGGGTGATGGAATCAAAATACAATTCGTCGTATATCATCCCGTTGTAGACAATGCGACCGTCCTGCCAGCTGACTTTCTGCGGACCGGCCCCATCGGAGATGATCTCGAAGCGTATCTCCTTGGCTGACATTATGCCCACGCTGACCTTCGGCTGGGTGCGTGTGAGCCTCCACTCTATCATCTCCCTCTCTTCCCGCGAAATCGACACCTCGGAGAGCATCTCTTCAAGCTGTGCGGACGTGACCTTCTCGAAATCGTCCTCGAAAGGGGCCACAAAGTATCCGGCCATGTCGGCGGCACCCGGGCTTATGGTCAGATGGTCCGGCCCGTCGGAATAATAGTGGTGCGAGCGTTTGGCCTCGCGCAGAGTGACAAAAGCCCTGTATTCCCCGTCACGGCAATATGTGAAGAGATTGAATTTCGGTTCGACCTCTCCCTCTACCTTGTCCGTGCAGTCGAGCAGGCGGTAGAAGAGTTTCGCCATGGACTTGGAGGTCGTGGCCTTGAGGGCGAAGACTCCCTCGGTAAAGCCGGCATAGCGGTACAGAGTCGCGTCCTTGACTGAGGCGAGGGGTTTCACGGGATTGTCAAGATAGGCGTCCACGGCCCTCTCCAGAGGGAGAGATTGTCTCGGAACAGCCTGGAAATGAAGGTGGTCCGGGGCGGATGCCCCGCTGGCGGGACCATTGTAGAACACGGTGTAGTCCCGGTATTTCATCGCGAAATCAAGCATGTCCGGGAAATGGTGCCATATCTCCTGCGGGATATGCTCCTCGCGCACTATCACAAGGTGACCCGGGAAGATCGGGTACGGGTTGACCTGTATGCGGTAGTTTCTCCCCTTGCGGCCCTCAAATTTGAGGTGAAACTGCTCCGGGGGTCTGTTTTCCTCGCAGAGGAAGCACTTTCGGGCCGCTATGGCCTCCGGGCTGGTGTCGGCTGTGCTCGAGATGACACGGCGGGGGTTGAACTGGACGGTACAGAGCAGCCCGTCCACCTCCAGCTGCCTGGTCCTGACGGACTTGAGAGCCCTGAAATTTGATGCGGCCAGAGGCCACACGGACAGCTGATCATTGATGAACTTCTCGATTTCCTGCATTACAAAAGGGCTTGGAGGGAATTTTTGATCTTGTGGTATTCGGACTCGAAGTTGGGGGTGAGTATGCCTTTCCCGCAGGCGGCCTCAATCTCCTCTGGAGACCAGTACCGCCCGGCTATCACCTCGTCCCCATCGGGCTTGAGGACGAAGTCCCCGACTGTGGCGAAGACATTGACCAGTTCCCTTTCAGCCTCGGACTCAAACACATAAGAGGTAATGAAGACTGGATTAAAGTCGGTGAAGCCCAACTCCTCGGAGGCCTCGCGGTAGAGGGCTTCCAGAATATACTCACCATAGGCGACGTGACCGCCAACGGCAGTGTCCCAGCGCAGGGGCAGCAGGTCCTTGGTGGCGCTGCGCTGCTGGAGGTAGATCCGCCCGTCGCGGCTGACGATGTGGAGGTGGACCACCGGGTGGATGGGTTTGGTGGCTTCGAGGTCTGGGGTTGCTGGTTTGGCAGCGGCTTCGTGGGCGACTTCGGGGGCGGCTTCGGGAGCGACTTCGTGGGCGCAGGAGGCTGGGGTTGCTGGTTTGGCAGTCGGGGCAGCTGCCGTGCGTGAATTGCCGCCTGGTGCGCACGACTTCGACCCCGTGCGCACGGAATCCGAAGCCGTGGCGGTCTGCCGTGCGGCTGCCGGCTGCGGTTGGATTGCGCTTTTGGGGTTGGCCGCGCAGCCGTGGCAGAAAGCCCGCGATGCCTGAGCGATGACATTGCCGTGCTCATCAACAACCGGCAACATCTCCGATGCCGCCGATCTGTCGCTTCCGCGGAGGAGCGGCGCCGTTGAAGCAGGATATATCAAATCCGTCATCAGTAATTGATTATTCTGAGTTCTTCTGGAGTATACAATATAGAGTCAATGAAGTCCGGGGCCACCTGAGCAACAGTCAGGAATGCCAAAAGTGCGACCGCAACCACGGCGAGCAGAATGAGCACCGGAACCCACCAGCGGAAGCGGCGTGACGAGGTCTGCCGCGGCTGTGGTTCTGTAGTTGGCTGAGGCTTTGGCTGCAAATGTGGCTCTGAGACAGACTGCGTGACTGGTTGCGGTTGCGGCTCGGCTGCGGGTTCAACAGAGGATTCGGCGGTCGGCTGCGGCTCCGAGACTGCTGGGGCTTGCTGCAGCTCCGGTTCTGCGACCGGCTGAGTTTGCGGTTGCGTGGCTGCGGCTGGTTCTGCGGCAGGCACAATTGAATCCGCTGCCGTGCGAATCTCTGTTTCCGCCCCTGCGTCTTCGCGCGTTTCCGGCTCCGGCTCCGCCTCTGCTCCCGTGCTCGTTCCTGATTCTGGTGCCGCTTCCGCCTCTGCTCCCGTGCGCACGAGAGGCACTTCCGTGCGTAAAATGCTGTCCGGTGCGCACGGGACACCATCCTCGGACCGTTCCGTGCGCACAACACCCTCTGGTGCGCACGACTTCAGCCCCGTGCGCACGGCGGATGCTTCTGTCGGCAAGGTTGAGGTCGCGGTTGAAGCTAAGACTGCTGTTGCAGCTATGGTTGACTCGGTTTCCGCTGCTGGAACTTCCTCCGTGACTGGGGCGGTTTCCGCGACTACGGCTGTGGCTGTGTCCGCGACAGCAGCAGAAACTGTTTCCCGGCTCTGAGGCACGAGCGGAATCTCAACCGGTTCGGGTTCAGTTATTGTTTTGAGGGACAGGGGTTCAAGTCCGAATCCGTCAGGATAGATGTCCAGATCCGGGTCCGGCACGAAAAAGAAATTATTCTCCACCGTGGCGCGCAAACGCCCAAGTCCTGGCAGGGCAATAGTCTTCCGCTCCTTCAGCACTGTCTTCATCTCAGCCAGGAACTGTTTGAGATACAGCGCCGCAGCCTCTTTGGAAATGCCATTTGACGCCGCATAAAAATCTATCAGCAACGTATCCTCCGAGCGGCTCGGGTGAAAAGAAAGCCTGCGGTACGGCGGGTTTATCGTGTACCCTTTGTCAGAGAAAGTGGCCGGGACAACCTCCGCCACGAAGGTGCCCAAACCGGGCAAACCGACCATGTCATGGTCAGTTATCAGCTCGGAAATCATAGTGGACAGAAGAGTGACATCCATAATACAACAAAAATACGCAAAATCTGTTGAATTCGCCAAGTCCGGTTTCATCAAGAACCACTAAAGATCTCCCGTCCCGTCATTCGCCCAAGGGCAGTCAATCACTCTCCCATTGCCTCAGCTGTCAGATCTCCCGACCGCAGGGCAGGCTGCAGGGCGGGCCGCCGTACCGGGTGGGAGCGGAATCGCAGGAATAGGCTCACACCTGGACGGGGCAACCGCCACAGACGAAGCCACAGGGCGGGCGGCAGGGCCAGGTAGGAGCGGAAACGCCAGAAAAGGCTCACACCT
>ERZ808242.1795-NODE-1795-length-10833-cov-9.129059_pt1 | contig 10833 bp, 5 predicted proteins | sample MGYA00521244_ERZ808242 | MGnify/ENA primary metagenome ERZ808242 (study PRJEB31516, sample SAMN03275573) | gut metagenome | biome: mammalia-associated habitat; material: feces | host: Papio cynocephalus | place: Kenya | collected 2012-07-27 ... | reverse complement strand
GCCACAAGATCGGTCTTGATTATGTATCATGTTCACCATTCCGTGTACCTATCGCCAGACTTGCTGCTGCACAGGCTGCTATTGCAAACAAATAATAGACCATACGAAAACGTGAATTAAAATAGTCAATAGTTTTATAGTATCAAAGAATCCCGTTTGGTGTATGCCAGACGGGATTTTTGTGTTATAGTGATAGGTGTGGGATTAAAAAGAAAAAGATGAAAGCAAGAAAGAGAAAACAGATGAAGACGGATAATAATGCAAAGAAAGAAAACAACGTAAAAAAAGAAAGTGGTGTAAAAAAGAAATGCAGGGAAAAGAAAGATAAACTTGCAATCGAAAAAAGAATATTGCAACTATCGTTTCTTGGAAGTGTATTATTTATAATAGCAGAAGGAGTGATGGCATGGTTTACCCATTCCCATTCCTTATGGACAGACTGTCTCTTTGATTCGGCAGATCTGGTAATGATCGGACCGTTTTTGGTTCTTGTGCCATTACTTTATAAACCGGTAACAGAGAAGCATCCATATGGATATGCACAGGTGGAGTCGTTGTTTTTACTGGTGAAATATAGTGTTCTATTGGCACTTACCTGTAATCTGATGGTTGAAAATATAAAACTGTTATTACATGGTGGACATGAAGTAGATGCAGGAAGTATTGCTATATTTGAACTTCTGGTATGTCTTGGGTGTGCAGGCATGTATCTGCTGCTTAGTCATTATAGTAAGAAATATGAGTCAACTACGATTAAAGCAGAACTTTACATGTGGAAACTTGATATCATAAGCAGTTTGGGAGTTGCAGTTGCATTTGCAGTGCAGACGGTATTACTTACAACGAGATTCCGATTCCTCACACCATATATCGATCCGGCAGTAGCAGTAGTTATGGCATTGCTCCTTATAAAAGAGCCGGTAAAAGAAATTTTCCAGAGTATTAAAAATCTGGTCTTATTTGCACCGGAAGAGGAAGTATTAAGTCAGATACGGGGAATTGTAGATAAGCACATGAATGATTACCCATATGAAGTTACATTTTTAGATGTCATTCAGACTGGACGAAAACTCTGGGTAGAAGTATATGTCGGAAATAAAACGGATGTTATACATATCAGTATCACGCATCGTGTCAGAGATGAAATTAAACAGGAACTGAAACACAAATATGATCAGGTATATATCGAGATTATACCAGATTGATTATCAGCCATTTGTGATAATAGGATGATCACAGGATAGTGCAAAGGAGAAAATAAGTGAAAGATGGTTACAAGCGTCTTAATATACATATGATAGATCGAACAGATGCAAGGAACAATTAGTTGTAAGAGTGAACAGGGAAAAGGAACGGAGTTTGTATTCACACTTGTATTTCCACTTGGAACGGATGCAGATCTGAAGAAAGAGATTACACCGGGCGCGTGTCAGTTGCAGTTTGCTGGAAAGAGAATTCTGCTGGCAGAGGATAATGAACTGAATCGTGAGATATCCAATGAAATATTGAAGGATGAAGGTTTTTAGATTGAGAACGCTGAAGATGGAGCTGCTGCAGTTGAAATGGTAAAGAATTCATCTCCGGGATATTATGATCTGATCCTTATGGATGTTCAGATGCCCAAACTGAATGGATATGAAGCAACCAGAGCAATACGTGCACTGGATGGCGAACTTGGTAAGGTTCCAATTATTGCAGTAACAGCAAATGCATTTGAAGAAGATAAAAGGACAGCAAAAGAAGCCGGTATGAATGGACATATTTCCAAACCAATTCGGGCAAACGAACTTCAAGAGGAGATTTTGAAGTGCATGTAATGGATGGTAAATTATAACGATATATTAGTCAGAGGTGGACAAAATGAAAAAATGGAAAATTGCAGGATTGATCACTGTAGCGGGGGTATGTATTGCAGCTACGGTCTGGGGTCTGCACAGTCATGCAAAGGAACATGCCAAGATGTTAAAACTGGATGAATACACATCGGATGATTCTGTCATATATGTAGCTTTGGGAGATTCTATAACCTATGGATATTCATTGGAACATGTAGAAGATGAACGGTTTTCTGCAAGAATTGCCGCTTATATGAGAAAGCAGGGGATGCAGGTGGTAGAATGTAATCAGGGTGTAAATGGTCAGATCAGTGGTGACATGTGGCAAAATATCAAGAAAGGCAAGGTAGATCTGTTAGACCGTGCTGATTATGTGACATTTTGCATTGGTACGAATGACGCACTTCTTCCATTTGAATTTTTTGTTATGCAGTATGAAGATTATTTTTATGGATATTCCGGCGCAGGAGATGATTCTCCACTTTGGAAGAAAATTAATAAAAAGACATTTATCCGGGACTTTGAAGAAGCGGATCAGTCAGCAGAAGATAATCTGAATCAGTTTTATGATAATCTTTCAAATAGTATAGATTTAATCCGCAAAGATTCACCGGATTGCCAGATTGCGATCATGACATTGTATAATCCATACCGTAATATGGATTATGAAATATCGGCAGGTGGGATAAAGGTCAATATCGGACAATACGCAGAAGAGAAGATCAGTCAGGCAAATGCTGTTATCCGTACAGTATGTGCAGAAAAACATATTGCACTGGCAGATTGTCATGAAGCATTTGCTGCGTCGAACGATATCGTGCTGAATAATCAGAATGCGGAAAATTATATAGATCCTGATGATCATCCGACTGCAGTAGGACAGCAGTTGATCGCAGATGTATTTATAGATGCTATGTTTACGAAGTAAAATGCAATGTGGAAATCCCGTGTTTTCAGAGCTGATGGAAAATATAGTCATTTAAGAGACTACATAGATATGCAAAACATATGACAGAAAGACATTTTCATGTGGTATTACTGTTTAGGATGTGTCCGGAATTTAGGATACATTTTAATAAGAATATCATAAGAGAATGTCTTTTTTTGACTGCGAGATAGGTATATTAGTAGTTTTGATTCATTTGCTTATACAACATAATGCGTTTATAATTGTGCCAATATCAGATATATTAACGCAAATTGCCAGTACAAATGCACATATTGTGTTTGATGTATGAATATATTTTCAAAAGTGTATCTATTTTTCTTTCCTTTCAGAAAATAATCCGATATAATTATTATGTAACTGGAGGTTGGGTGCAGAAACAGCATTCAGCAACAAAAATAATGTTTATGAAAGAAAGGGATGATGAGAACATGAACAGAAAATGGGGAAAGAAATGGATGGCAGCAATGCTTTCGATTTCAATGGTGATCGGTATGTTTCCTGGGGTTGGAAATCCGGTCAGAGTTCTTGCAGATGAACCGCCGGGGCAGGTGGTCACGCAGGAAGATACTTCAAACGCAGGTAATAGCGGAAAGGATAAATATGGATTTAATTTGACAGCACCAAGTTCATTTGATGCAAATGATGGTGAAAATCCATATGGTTCCGGGTATGCTGCATTTAATGAAAAGATGGAAGCTTTTTTATGGTATCGATCCAGTGGAAAGAACCGAAATGCGGAAACGTATAATTATACGAAAAGCTCAGATATCAAGGGCTATTATGTTGGACCGGATCCGAAACGGAATAACAATGGATTTATGCAGAGCCGAACAGCATCCGGTGCAGCAGATGTCAAGTATGTAAATGTCGATGGATATGATCCATATGGAACCGGACATGACAATATGGTCGCACTTGTTGGTGCATCGCTTGGGAAAGACCCGCAGCTTGTTGTGGCCAGATACAGCGCATCCGGTAATGGTCAGGAATTAAGAAAGACATTCAGTCTTGGATCAGGAGAGGACAATGACTGGCTTCGTGACAATCAGCTGGAAAAATACAGTGCCTATAAGAATTATTTTACACTGAAGGCAGGAGATTTTGACGGCGATGGAGATGAAGATATCGCGGTCTATGTTCCGAAACGTGGAGATCCGTATATTATGATCCTGGATGGAATCACTTTATCACCAATCAGCGATAATATTCCGGTTCGTAATTTTATGGGAAATACCGGAGCTGATATGGCAGGTAAATTTACCAATAACGGAAAAACTGCAAGAGCAACGATCAACATGTCAATAGAAACTTCAGATATCAACCGGGATGGTAAAGATGAGATCCTTCTGGTTGGTTCCTATTCAAATATCCATGATGACAGTGACGGAAAGAAACTGCAGCAGAGAAGCTCTATATTTGCCTGTTATAAGGTTGAGAACAAGAAACCACAGCAGATGAATAAGTATGTGATGGATAAGGATACATGTAGTGTATATATGCGATATGCCTCTGTAGCAGCAGGAGATGTTGATTTTGACGGTTTCCCAGAAGTAGTAGTTGCCGGAGTATACAGTGATAATGATGGTCCGGACGGAGACAAATCCGGTTCAAATAAAAAGTATATGGTTGTAACGTTAAAATACGATCCTAATGAAGAGGTTGAGACATTAATACCATCTGGTGGAACTGTAGTGGATATGTGCAGTTTTGTGAGTACCGGATTTGATAAAAACGATAATGTGCATCCGCTTCCTGCGTTAACCTGTGCAGCAGTAAATGGAAGAAATGCTGCGGAACAGATTTTCTTAGATGGCGTTTTCTGGAAGTTTGAAAACGAAGAATGGAAAAAGGACTACACAGCTAAGGTGTGTCAGAGCGGTGATAAGGGAATTGGCGGTTATATCATATCTGATACCTGGGTGGATGGATGTGTAGCCGGAAACTTCGATGAAAATGATCTGGGAATTGAACAGGTCTTATATACGACCGGATATAAACAGCAGAGTTTTAATCGGTATTTTTATCGGGTGAACATGTCCGGTAAAGAACAGAATAAAGATTCATCGACCGGAGTCTGCACACCGGGCAGTTACATTGATTCAACATCAAATGAACTTGTACGGCATGTTGGTATGAGCGATTTCCCTTGTCTGGCGATTGCGGCTGTTGATGCGGATAAAGATACGGATATATTTACCTTTAAGAGCAAGAAATATACATATAGTAATGTAGATGTTCTGGCAGTATTACAGGCTGCACCATATTTTGGGGAGCTTCAGGATGACTATTTTAATGGGAATATTGGAGAAACCTTATATGGTTCATTGTCAGGAAATGGAAAGATAAACAGCAAGACAAAGATGGCGTCCATCGGAGCCTATGTGTCGTTTTCCATTGGTTCCTCCGCATTACAGTTCCATACAGAGGCTTCCTACACCCATGATTGGGAGTGGACATATGAGGATGAGCTTTCGCATGAGTATTCGATCAGCTTCGAAAATGATGGTACAAAAAATCAGGTAGTACTGTACCGAACGCCGGTTATATTATATGAATATGTAATAACACCAGCGAATGGAAACCCATCGTATACCATGGAGGTCGGTGTACAGCAGCAGCCGGTCTATTCAACCATGGATGTTGATACTTTCAATCGGTTTGCAGCAAGTGATGAGACCCTGCAGAATAAGGTAATAACGAAGGATATCTTGTCCAGTACACCCGGATGTCCGGATACCTATGCAACCAGCTCACTTGGAATGAAGAATTTTATTGGCTATCCAACCTGGATAGATATCAATAATAAGATAAACGATCAGACAACAATATCCATGAATATCACGGACAACACGCAAAGCAGTAAGACAATGACTCAGACAAACAGCTTTGAACTGACACTTGGGGTGGAAGGTGAGGTAGATGCCAAAGTAGCCAAGATGAACTATGGCGGTGGTGTTAAGATTGGTGGTGGCTGGGGATCCGGTAAGACAACATTTGATTATTCATCAATATCAAAAGAAGGCGTGGTAGCTTATCCGCCACAGACCGATTCCCAGTACAGTTTTACTACCAAATTTGGTATCTGGCAGGCAAAGCTAGGAGACAGTAATGTTCCAATACTTGGATTTATTGTGAAGAATGTCGAGCAGCCGCCATCTCCACCGGAAAATATCAGTGTGGATACAGTGAACTCAGATTCCGTAACACTTGCATGGGAAAGCGGTTATAAAAAGGCCGAGAAATATGAAATCTATCAGGTATTTAATGATGGTATCACAACCAATAAATACAGTCTGTTAGATACAATTAATGGTGATAGTTCTTCTTATACTTATGACGGACTGAAGCCATCGACAGAATATGAATTTGCACTCCGATCGGTTGGAACAAACAGTGGAGGAGAGATTGTATATTCTGAATATACACCTGAGGTATCGATTCATACACTGGCTGACAGCGAGAAACCGGATATCTTAAGCATGACGAATGTACAGAGAGTTGTTGTCGGGGGAAATGCAAATTTTGTGATCGATGCACTTCCGTCTGCAAATGCAAAAGGAGGATTGTCCTATGCATGGCAGGTTAGAAGGTCAGGTTCAACGAACTGGGTGAACCTGACCGATAAAGATGCTTCAGGCGTGAATGAAAGCATATTGAAATTAGATGGTATTACGGAAGATATGGATGGTAATTCTTATCGATGTGTTCTTTCTGAGCTGATAAAGGGTGTGCGGTTGTATGCATATGGAACTCCAGGCATCCTGCATGTTGGAAGGGCTGACAGTATGATGACAGCAACGATCAGCAATACACAGTCCGACAGTGCAAATGAAGGAACCAATACAGCATTTGGTCAGTACACGCAGACGCGGACAGTTACCAACGAACGTACTGTATTAAAGATTGTAGCAGTTACGATTGGAACGCAGAAAGAGACATTTGTGCAGTATAAGAACCGTGCGGCGGTATCTGCCGTATATCCAGATACGGTAATACCGGAGTTTATCTATTTCGACAGTCAGACCAATGAGTGGTATGTGTTAGAAGGGTATAATGAGACAGCAGGAACAGCAACTGCAAAGGTGAAATTAAATGAAGTAATACCAAATGTATTCCAGAGTGGAACAACAGGTGATACAGCTGCTCGCTGGAATGGAGTTGATGCAGATACCATAAAACCTGTGACAGAGCAGGCAAGTGAAGTAGTGGAGAAAAAGCCATATTATGCATATACAGTAACAACAGCTGATGGAGAGATGCTGCTGTACAGTACAGATGCTATGTCAGAAGCAGTCACACAGTGGTATCAGCTGGAACAGAATACAGATGGAGCAATTACAGCAAAAGCGTATGCCGGTACCGTTCAGTCCTATGTACCTGCTTATGCCGGATATAAAGAAGAAACTGATGCGGATGGTGTAACAACGACCAATCAACAGCAGAGCAAGGTTGACGGAACAACCTGGTATCTGTACTGGCCGGAGGCATATGAAGGAAATAATGATTATATCATGTATGCAAAATCCACCGAAGCGGATCGAACTTCGGATGAGACCTATTATTATAAGACGGAGCAGACGGTAACGGATGAGAATCAGCAGGAGCAGATCATTACAGCATTTAATGAATTAAAGATTGCCATGTATGATGCCTTTTCTCTTATGGGAATCGGTACATCCAATCAGTATGGAGCAACTTCTGGAGAAGCAGTTACAGTAAATGAAACATATGATACACAGGTTGAAGATATCATAAAGGGAGATCAGACAACGATTCAGATCCATGTAGAGGAGGCAGTTACATCTTCCGTCAATATTGATAAAACAGGAATTGTAAATGTAAACTTCTTCAATAACCGGACCGGTTCCATTCGTGATATATCAACAGCTGTAGACAAGAATGGAAATGCGTCTGTTGTATGGAATCCGGAAGAAGCCGGAGACTATACGGTAACCGTGTCCTATGGAGGAAATACATCATTGTATCCTACCGATACGCAGATTGTTTATTATGTCGTAGATCGTACCGATGATACGGTATATGTTCTTTCAGGAAACAGTGTTGAATATGGTAATACCATTAAGCTTCAGGTCAAACAGGGCAAACGGGAGAATAATACAGCTGGTAATATACTTACAGAACCGCTTGCAGCGGATACTTCTGTATCTTATCAGGTATCTTACCGGGATGGTGATGATAAGGTTGTAACGGAAGATATAACCAGTAATACATTTACACCAAAATGGCCGGGACAGCATACATTTGTTGCGACGATAACCAGACAGAGCGGCACCAGTCAGATCAAATCATATGCTATGAAAATGATTACTGTAAGTAAACGACCGATTATTATTACAGCTCCATCAAAGGATGGTATATCAGAGGATGATACGGAAGATAAATTACTCAGTCTGTCAGATGTTGTTGTAAAATATGCCGGTGATGATACAGAATCCGGTATCCTGGATGCAGATGCAGCCAAATACAAACTGTCAGATCTGATGATAATAGAAGCTGAGCCGGATTTAGATGAAAATTCGACAGCGGGTGTTTATCAGACCGAAATCTCTTGGTTCACCGTTGGAACAGAAGAAGACAGTGAATATGCAGATCTGGTAAAAGAGTTTTTGAAGAAATATAATGTCACTCTGAACAGAGGAAAATATCAGATCGTATCAAACCAGTATACAGTCCGATATGAGTCTGACGGTAAAGGAACGATAAAAGGATATTGCGGAGATTCCAAAGAGCCGTTTGCATCCGGAGCCGGATTGGCAGATCAGAGCAAGGTATCCTTTAAAGCAATTCCAAAGGATGATTTTAAGATCAAGGCATGGAAGGTAACGGGAAATAATGGAAATGATCTGGTTCCAGGAACGGATTATGTGGTAAATGGAGATACATTGATTATTTCAGCATTGAGCAGCAGTGTTCATGTCAGTGTATCCTTTGCAGCAAAAACATATCAGTTGAATTATGATCAGCCGGAAAACGGAAACCTTCAGGCATATTATGTAAAGGCAGGAGGTTATGGAAGTAAGATCGATACAGGTGAAACGGTCCTTACAGGAAAGAGTATCCTGCTTAAGGCAGTTCCGAATGAGAATTACGTCGTAAAACAGTGGACTGTTTCATATGGAGGTTCGGCAAAGATCCAGAAAAATTCTGATGGAAGTATCTTTGCCGGAACAGAGATTACGCTCGATAATGTGGAAACAGATACTGTTGTGGCAGTTGAATTTGAACCAATAGAGACTTATTTATTTGAGACAGAAGTGATTGCAGAAGATCCGGATACATCAGTTGCAGGCTGCAAGATCAATGTCTCGGAACAGGTTCAGGATGGCAAGACAGCAAAGGGTTCAATGGTGACGCTTACAGCAGATCTTCCGGAATCGGTTACTGTATCAGAATGGAGAATCTATACAGATGATACACATTATACAGTCGCAGCAACCGGAGGGGTTCAATATACAGTATCAAATGTTCAGAAGAACATGAGGATCAAGCTGGTTGTCAATATGTTCCAGATGGAAACACTTCATTTTGAAGCAATAAATGAACAGGGACAGCAGGTAGATGGTGTTGTTACGGCATGGAGTGATTCTTTGCAGATAGCTAATGATACAAAGATCGTAAAGAATCTGCCGGTTGTTATGAAAGCAGATGTACCGGAGCAATATCAGATTGCAGAATGGAAACTGTTTATCGGTTCGGAAGAACAGATGATCGCAAATGGAAAGGATGCGAATGAATGTTCATTTAACAGTGTAAGCAAATCCATGCGTGTTGTACTTGTTCTGCTCGATCGTCCAACTATCGCTTATAACAGTGATGATAATGGAACATTAGAATGCAATATATTATCTGGCGGTTATATCGACAGATACCGCACACAAGATATCGTTATGACAGCAGTACCAAAGACCGGATATGAAGTAGATCAGGTCACGGTAATGATGGATAAGACAGCTTACAGTGATGTGACAGTTTCTGATATAAAAGATACAGATAATAAACAGATTAAAGTTCAGGCACCGGATACAGGCTTTGAGAAGAATGTTGAGGTTGCAGTTACTTATAAGGAGATCCCAAAAGCTGAACTTCAGTATGAACTGGTATCAGCAGATGGAGTAAATGCAGGAACAATAGCGGTTCGTGTGGATCGTAAAAAACAGAACGATCTCATGCAGGATGTGTCCGCCGGATCAGGCAGTCTTGATATATATCGGGACAGCATGGTGACGATGACCACATCAGTGATCAATGGATATGAGATCCGTGCATGGAGTATGAATGGTACAGATATTACGGCAGATGCACGTGTGAACAATACGGATCTGAGTAAACTGGTATGGATTGTTGACGAGAAGTTGTTACAGAATGTACCAATTACGATCACGGTAACGGTTGTTAAGAAGCAGAAGTCTCCGGTAGAACCGGAAAAACCGGTTGTAAAGGATCTGACGAAGAAGCAGATCGAGAAGAATTCGCAGACACTTTCCAGCAAACAGAATGCTGTCTGGACGCAGAAGGGAATCCTTCTGTCATGGAAGACTGTTAAGGGAGCTCAGGGATATGATGTTTTTGCAGCACCATGTAACAGAAAGAAGCAGATCTTTGTTAAGACGATTTCGGGAGCAAAGAAGAGCTCAGTGGTATTGAGTAAATATAAAGGCAAGAAGCTTGACCGGAAGCAGTCATATAAGACCAGTGTCAAGGCATATCGTATCGTGAATGGAAAGAAACAGTATATTGCTAACGGCCTGACACTTCACATTGCAGGATCTAAGAGCAAGACCTACACAAACGTAAAGAAGATTCAGTGCACGAAGACGAAATATTCCTTAAAGCAAGGCAAGACAGCAAAGATAACAAGTAAGCTTATCTTACAGGATAAAAAGAAAAAATTGTTATCAAAAGGCCATGGGGCAAAGATTCGTTACAGCAGTACCAATAAAGCGGTTGCTGCTGTAACAGCAAAGGGCACGATTCGTGCAAAGAAAAAAGGAACCTGTTATATCTATGTTACTGCATTAAATGGAGTAA
>ERZ808242.1794-NODE-1794-length-10837-cov-8.365795_pt1 | contig 10837 bp, 11 predicted proteins | sample MGYA00521244_ERZ808242 | MGnify/ENA primary metagenome ERZ808242 (study PRJEB31516, sample SAMN03275573) | gut metagenome | biome: mammalia-associated habitat; material: feces | host: Papio cynocephalus | place: Kenya | collected 2012-07-27 ... | reverse complement strand
TGCAGGATGCGATGAATTTTGAGGGCAGCTCCGAGGAAAAGCAAATCCGGTCGTTTCTTGCTACGTTCGGCATTGATTATGACCTACTCTCGAAAGAGCAGTTTGTTACATTGATTGAAATACTCAAGCTGTCCAAATACTTGAAAAGCCCCATCAGCCAGCGAGGAAAGGCAAGACCGCAGTTGCAGCACGGAAAAGGCAAAAAGAAACGCAGATAGCAAAAAGAGACCATACCCAGCCCATGCGGGCGGGTATGGTCTCCTGTCATTCAGATATGATTTTCTGCAAAGTGTTCTGTAAGCGTGGGCTTGGTTGTTGTAAAAGTATCCTTAATTGAGGGAAAGCCCTTTTTCCCATTTGGATACGGCTGAAGCAGATACATTCATTTTTTCAACTAATTCTGCCTGAGTCATTTTCTGTTCTATACGAAACTGTTTTATTCTATTACCTATTTCTTCAGGTGTACTTGTAGGTAAGACCATATTCTCTCTCCCATGAATTTATACATACAATGCAAATTTATTACATTCCATTTGTATCTTCTGGTTTTTCTAAATTAAAAATACAGTAATTCTCTGCTTCTCCTATATGTTCTCTTCCAAGATAATGTTCCCAATAAGATATATGGACTAATGCAGCATTTTCAAAGTATTGCAAATTCTCTATTTCTATATCATCCAAATGTATGATTGGTCCTGCCTCAGGATACTTTCCCTGGTATTCAATTATAATATAATAAACCGCCTTATTATCCAACTGCTCAGACTTATTCACAAAGAACTCATCTACAACTTTTGCCGTAAACTTATCATTTTGCCTATGGTAGAAAAACAGGCACAGAAATATGATAACCACTAAAATACATCCCCCAGCACCAATCCATACTCTCCGGAATTTATGTATTCCCTGCTGTATCTCTGTGTCCTTCTGACCTTCCTGTTCTTCTGGTTCTCCTTTATCTATCCAATATCCATTCATTAATTCTGATACTGGAATTTCAAAGATTTTCGCCAGTTCACAAGCAGTATGAATATCCACCCCATTCAATCCTCTTTCCCACTTAGATACTGCTGAAGTTGATACATTCATCATTTCTGCCAGTTCTGCCTGAGTCATCTTCTTTTCCTGTCGGAGTTGTTTCATTTTACAGCCGATTTCTCTCTGTGTATTCTTTTGTAGCACTGCAACCCATCTCCACAATATCATTTTACATATCCATAATGTATAATGTTATCACGTCCGAGTTTTATGGTCAATTATATTGTTCCCTTTTTAAGTTTTACTACCTCTCATTCAAATAAAGCTGCACACGGTTCTGGAGCCGTTCCGCTGCCTCCTGTGCCGAAATACTACCGTTAAAATAAGGATTCAGTTCCTCCATAATAATCCGGTAAACAGCATATACATTGGCGTCATCCGGCTTGGCATGGTCCCGCATAAAGTAAACCCAGTCTACCATTTCATCCGTGTAAGATATATTAGAAATGTAAAAACTGTTCTTATAGTCCTCTCGCACTTCCTTGGTTACTTTCTTCCGGTATGCATCTTTCAGAACCGGGAATGCTCCCGTCGTTCCACTTGTATAGCCCTCCTGTATCATTTCCGTAGTGTCATACATCGCATACCGCTCCTGCTCCCTCTCGGATATAAGAAAACGTAAAAAAGCATCCACTCCTTCTCCATTCCCGGTAGCAGCATTTTTATATAAGGCATCGGTTCTCACATAAATACCGTTTCCGTCTTTACAGGGAAACCCTATCAGGGAAGCCGAACCCTGAAAATAACTGTACATGTCTTTTATGAAAAATAATTCGAAAATACTGGTGCTTTGGGCAAATGCTTTCTTGTCCGTATTGTCACTGTCCGCATATTTTTTAGCAAACTCCAGTGCCTTTCTGAATTCTTCCCCGTCTAAATAGCTTTTTCCTTCTTTCCAGTCAATATAAGTAGCATCGTCATTATCATACAGTACATAATATACCAGGATATCCACACCGCCCATGTTCTCCTCTATGACGTCAGCATCCGAATTTTCTACCAGTTCCATAAATTCCGGGAGAGTTATGGCTGTCCTGTCCCCTGTTTCCCCGGTGCTGTAAGCAGCAAGAAAGAAGTCGCACTGATAGGGAATCCCATATAAGGTATCCCCTATTTTCTGGTCTTCCAGCACGCCGCTTCCAAACTGTTCCGGGTCTGTAATAAGAGCCTCCACGCTTGCCAGATAGCCTTTTTCCACATAATCTTCCGGTGACAGGATAAGTCCGCTGGAAAGCATATCCGGTCCCTTTCCGTTACTCAGTTCTAAATTTATGGTCTGCAGGAAATCCGCGCGTTCCTGTCCTTCCTCCGGTACCCGGTAGGTAACATAATATTCCTTATTCTGTCTGTTAAACCGTGCTATCAGCTTTTTCATGGGTAAGGACATGGTATCATCCGCCAGCACAATTTCTTTTTTCCGGGGAAGTGAGTCCTCCCGGTGCATGGTGAGAGCCACCAGCTCCGAATCCATTTTCACTAAAAGCTCCAAATCGCCCTGCTCCGTACATTCCATGCTCCATACTTTTTGCAGCAGATAATCATTCTGCACAAAGGCAAATATCTTCTGCAGGGTTCCATCCGTATACTTCCATAAATTCTGAGTATCGGCAAAATAAATGCCTCCATCCTCTGCCATAACCGCCTGATATTCTGTTCCAATGCCTTTCAGATTCTCTGCCACCGTTTTTCCATCCGACACCTTCTTAACAACCGGATTTTTCTCCGCATCCAACCCATACCAGCAGACATCCTCCCCCTCTTTCTTTTGCAGGATTCCATAAACCATCCCCGGCACCTCCGTCTCTTTTACCGTTTTGTTCTCATCATAACAGTACAGACGCAGGTTATTATTATCCGCCAGATACAGCCTTCCTTCCCTGTCCACATATTTATATAAATCAGCATATGCATAAAGAGCTGCATCCTTGTCGGTAAGTTCCATGACTAACCGTGAGATTTTTTCTCCGTTTATTTCTGCCAGATAGGATTTATTTTCCTGTAATACCACCTGATACACTTTTTCATCGAGTCCTCTGCAGGGTGTGGTATGGACAGCTATCCGGTATAACTCCCCCTCATAAGCAGAAGTACGTTCTCCCTGTTTATCCAGGATATTCCAGCTCTTAAGCTGCCTGTCATAAATCCCCAGATAGTTTTTCAGATTATCATAGGTCTGGTCATTTGTATAAGTATGATATACAATATATTCTTTTGTCAGAAAAGCACTGTCTCTTTCCCCAAACTCTCCTGTTTCAAGCGGAAATAAATCCAGCGGATTCAGAAAGCTTTCCTCTTCCACCGAATAATAAATCCCCAAGTCCTCCACACCTGTCCGCTGCGGTAATTCCGCACTGCTTCCGTCTCCTTTTTCACTGCAGCCGGCAAACAGCAGGCTGATGGCTATAAGCAAGGTAACTGTTACTTTCTGGTAGCTTTTCTTCCTTTTCATTTTCATTCTCCTCTGAAAGTTCTTTTCATATCTTACTTATTTTGTAAACGGATTCAAAAATGTTACTTTTCGAATCCGTCTACATTATTTTTGCCTGATGCTAATTACTGCACACTGTGTGATACTTCGGATTTTGTATAAGAATTAAGAACCGTTCCACAAAATTTACATTTTACTACAAATTTATAATTATAAACCGTAATTGTGCACGTTTTATATGCAAGAACATTTCCATTACCATCCTCAATCCAGGGATGCTGATGTGTTCCTGCATTGGCTGCCGTCAGAACGGTTTTATCTGTAGAGCCTTCTACATGAGGCGGGCAAACTGTTTCCGCATTAGCCGGAAGTGCTACCGAAAACATCATTGCTGCTGCCATAACAATAGGTGCTAATTTTTTCGCTACTTTTTTCATAGTGTGTTCTCCTTTTTCGTTTGTGTTTTAATTTTTTAGATATCTGATTTTTGCAAATTACTTTGTACCTCAAGTATCACACAAAATTGTTTATTTTGTAAAAGGATTTATAATCAAGTTGTATTTTCCCAATAATCAATTAACATTTTATTCTTTATGTAATATAATATATTTCTTGTTATTATAAAGCAATATTCTTGAAGAAATATTTCCTTTTTTAATATATCAAAAATCCTTAAGCAGCATTACTGCATATATACAAAAAATAAACACTATTAGCATATCCTTTTAAGTCTATACAAGAAAAAGATGAAGGAGCCGGAGGCATCGCCTCCGGCTCCTTCATCTTCCTTTTACATACTCACTTTTATCTTTTGCATAACTTTGTGTACGGGATGGTACAGCACCAGCATGACAAAGAAATTAGAAATGCCATGCAGGATATCGTAAGGAATGCCTGCCACCCACCAGTTGAACGCCATGATAAGACCGCTTTTGATGCCGCCTCCCACGGTGCCGATTACGATATAGGGCAGGGAACAATATGCCCCAAACAAAAGACCGTAAAACCCGGACAAAATGGCAAACACCAGCATGGAGTCCTTCTTTTTAAAGAGCAGCACCAGCAGTGCCAGTGTGGGCCAGATATACAAATACATAATGACCCACACATTGACACCGTAAATACTCACTTCAATCAGGATAAACACCAGTATGGAATAAATCACCTTCGGTCCGAAAAACAGACTGAACATGATAATCCAGAAGGTAACCAGCTCCACGTTTGGCACTGCTGCCAGCGCCAGTTTGCTGACCTCAATTACTGCCGTCATCATACCAATCAGTGCAATATCCCGTACACTTACCTGAAATGGATTTTTTTTCTTTTCCATTTAATGAGAAATCCTATTCTGTATATTTCTCGTACTGAAGAGTATAGGTATCACCGTCTGCAACAGGCTGGCTGTCCACGCCGTACTGACCGTATCCGCCGTTTACATAAATGCTCCAGTATGCACCGTCGGTGTTGTAATCTGCAGTCAGACCGTTTACGGTTTCCAGATACAGGCCGTAGTCGCTCTCGCTGCCTGAGAAAGTAAGACCGTCAGCTTCTTCCATTGCCTGCTTTAAGTACTCCGCATCGGTGTTCAGATTATAAGTTGTCTTGGTTCCCTGGTCATCTACCACTTCAATGGTAATTGCCTTTGCACCCTTGGTGGGCTTCTCGCGGAATACAAAGAATACTACTGCTAAAACCGCAATTACGGCTACCAGTGCCACGATTCCGATAATAAGACCCTTTTTTGATTTGTTATTTTGTTCTGCCATTTTCTTCTCCTCCTTGGCGTTTTTGCGAATACAGAATGACAAAAAACCCTTCATACATGAGCAGAAGGGATTGGAGAATTTAGTGTACCTGACCAATTCCTCGTGGTTATTTCGTACCAAATCCCAGGCAGGTCTCCTGACTCTAAGCTCATCGCCCCGCATCCGTCTTCCCAGGCTTTCGCCCAGTGACTTTGCACGCTGTGTCCGGGTGGAAAATCTCCCGGACGCCCGCTATGCCCGTGCAGAACTCCCTTAATACAGTGACGAGTTCGTGCAGGCCTCTCACCTGCTTCCCTTTTCACCGAATCCGAAGTTTGCCGTTTCCGCCATCTGTTCCCTTACGGCGAAACCGCTTCCGCTCCTATCCGACACCTGAAACCGTCTATATTCGTGTTATTTTTTGTACCGTGCAAGTGTAGCACACCTTTCTTAAAAATGCAAACCTTTGGTTTACTCTCCGGAAACTTTATGATAGAGTAAAAATAAAAACGTTATTGTTATCTACCTATATAAATAGGAAAGAGAGGATATTTTATGCGCTATCAAAATCCCATTATCAAAGGCTTCTATCCCGACCCGAGCGTCTGCGCGGCAAACGGACATTTTTACCTTGTCAGCAGTTCTTTCCAGTTCTTCCCGGGCGTTCCCCTGTTTGAAAGTGACGACCTGGTAAACTGGACGCAGATTGGACATGTTCTCACCCGGAAAAGCCAGGTTATGCTGGAGGACATCAACAGCTCCGGCGGTGTGTTTGCTCCCACAATCCGTTTCTACAAGGGCCGTTTCTATATGGTTACCAACAACAATACCACACAGGAAAACTTCTATGTCTACACCGACGATATTCACGGCGAATGGTCTGACCCCATCGTGGTAGACCAGGGCGGCATCGACCCTTCCCTGTATTTTGAAGATGACCGCTGCTTTTTTATCAGCAACGGCAATGATGAAAATGGCAAAGGCTGCGTCATGCAGTGTGAAATCGAAGTGACCACCGGCAAAAAATTAAGCGACTCCCGTCCCATCTGGTCGGGCAGCGGCGGCCGTTACTTAGAAAGCCCCCATATGTATAAAATCGGAGACTATTACTATCTCATGGCGGCGGAAGGCGGCACCGAATACGGACATATGGTTACTTATGCAAGGTCCGAAAGCATCTGGGGTCCCTTTGAAAATTATCCCGCAAATCCGGTACTCACCAACCGCAACAAGGCTCCTTTTATCATTCAGGGCATCGGTCACGGTGATTTGGTGCAAAACAGCGACGGCAACTGGTATATTGTAACACTGGGATTTCGCCAGATTGGCATATGGCAGCCCTACCATCATCTGGGCCGCGAAGTATTTTTAACCCCGGTAACCTTCGGGGAGGACGGCTGGTTTACCGCAGGCATCAACGGCACTACGGACGAGTCCTACGAAATTCCCGGCAGTTTTTCCCAGAATGAGAAAAAGCGTTACACCTTCGACAATACGGATTGGAATTTAGACTGGTGCTATCTGCGCCATCCCCATACGGAAAACTACCGTTTCACCGAGGACGGTCTTATTCTGAAAGGAACCTCCACCACCTTAAACGAAGCAAAATCTCCTACTTTTATCGGTTTAAGACAGCGTGATTTTATTATGAACCTTTCCGTGGAAGTGGACCTGAAGGAAGGCGAAGCCGGCATTACTCTTTATATGGATGAAAACGAGCACTACGAGCTGGCGCTCTGCCGGACGGAAAAAGGGCTGGAAGCCATGCTCCGGTTAAACATCGGCGGCATTCACCATGTGGAAACCATGCTTCCCGTATACGGCAAAAAATTCACCCTTTCCGTGGAAGCCGACTCCCTGGAATACCGTTTCTATGTGATTACCGATGATGCCACCGTTTACCTTGGCAAGGGCTTCACAAAGTATCTTTCAAGCGAAGTGGCAAGCGGCTTTACCGGTGTGGTAATGGGGCTTTATGCCGTAGCCGGCGAGGCAGCCTTCCGCGAATTCAGTTGTATTTACGGATAAGATTTTTGAATAAGGAAGAAATTATGAGACTGGTCTTTATTGACATTGACAATACCCTGCTTGATTTTGATGCCTACGTGAAGCAGACCATGCAGACCGGCTTTGCCCACTTTAGATTAAAGCCTTATGAACCATACATGTTTGAAGTCTTTACAGAGGAAAACAACAGACTGTGGCATCAGATTGAACAGGGTACCCTTACTTTTGATGAACTGCATAACATACGCTGGTGCAATATTTTTCATTCCCTGCACATTCCTTTTGACGGTATTGTCTTTGAAGACTATTTCCGGAAAGCTATCTATGACAGTGCGATTCCGGTAGACGGTGCTTATGACATGCTTTCTTATCTTAAGGAGAAGTATGTGCTATGTGCCGCAAGCAACGGTCCCTTTGTCCAGCAGGTTCACCGTCTGGAGATAGCAGATATGCGAAAATACTTTTCCTACATCTTTGTTTCCGAAAAGGTCGGTGTTTCCAAGCCGGCCACCGGATTTTTTGACTATGCTTTCCGGGAAGTCAATCAGTCAGAAAATGGCTTGTCTTCCTCTCATCCTCTGACTGCTTCCGATGCTGTCATCATCGGCGATTCCTTAACTTCTGACATGGAGGGAGGACTTCGTTACGGCATGAAGACCTGCTTCTATCGCCGAAATCCGGGGATAAAGGTACCGGACAGTATTGACTGGGTCATCGATAATCTGCGGGATGTGCGGAAGATATTATAAAGAAGAGCCCTGAAACTTCCTGTATAAAACAACCAGAAGGCTCTCAAGAATTTGAAAGCACATAGCCCATAGCATGACATTGCCTATACAATATGGAACATAGTATATAAGCATCAGCAGGATCACTATGACTGTAAGGGATTTGCTTTTAAATCTCATGCACTGTGCTTCTCCATAGATTGTTCTTTGATCCGAAATCAAAGGCAGCTCTTTCCAGATCAGGAATAATCCCAAAAGGAGTATAGGACAAAATGTATAGCCATTAACAGAAATCTTCGCGGATAAAAGAATTATAGTTTCAAACGTCAAAAAAGATTGCATCCAACATCCCAGAATTGTTTTTCTGTGACTTCCTCCTAAAAATATGCGCAGTGAAGCTATTGTTATAAAAGCCGTAATAAATTCTGCCCATCTTCTCTGCACAAGAAAAAAGACTGTCAGCACTGCTATTTTTCCTGCTTCATTTAAGAGGCAGGATAAACTATATAGTATAAGTGCTGATTTCTTTTCGTCATTTTTATCTATCTTCAGTTTTGACATAAGAAGCGAGACTAAGAAGTTGTTTGCCCTATCCCACAATAAAAATACGTGCAAATATATTCCCTCCCAAGCTGATAAATAAACAATGTTATAGAGTAATCTTTATAATCTTGATTATTTCTTTATAATTTGTTAAAATCATCATCAAGAAATGTACATGGGGTAACTCTATGCAAAACGTCCTAATCGTAGAAGATGATCTTATACAGCTTAATATGTTATGTGAATGTATAAAAAAAGAATATCCGGGCTGGATTGTGCAGTCCGCCTGCAGTTATCATGCTGCAGAGCATCTACTTAACGAGTCTGTTTCCTTAAACATCCCTTTTACATTATTGTTGCTTGATGTCCAACTGTCTGGCGGAAGTACGGATCGCGGAGGTTTTTTTCTTGCAAAAACAGCCCGTAGATTCCCCTGCTATTATCGTGTCCCCATCCTTTTTCTTACTGCACTTTCCCATGAAGAATCCTTTGCTCTCTCTGAATTCCACTGCTACAACTATATTTCAAAGCCTTATACAGACAAAGATATTCTCTTTCAGCTGGAGCAGATGCTTCTTACCGGTTATTTGAATCAGACTATCGAACTGACCGATACCAATCGAATTCTTCACAGAATATCTCCAGAGGATATTTACTATATCGAGTCACAAGCTCATACCCTTCTTGTTTTTACCACAAAGGGTAAAATCAATACCAGGCAATATACCTTGGTACAGTTAGCTTCCATACTGGATTCCAACTTTATAAGATGCCATAAAAAATACATTATTAACAGAGACTACGTGCAATCCTACGATCGTATCTCACAGTATGTGCGAATAAATGGCACATCCATTTCCATAGGAAGAACCTATATAAAAAAAGTAGATGAGTGCCTGTTGTGCATGAAAGGGGAATAGATTATGTTTATTTCATATATTACATCATTTTTAGAATTCATATGTTATTATATTTTCATGAAGGCATATGTCTCTAAATCCCACATTCCCACAAAAACCGATCTTTTTGCGGCCATTATAATTCCTCTTATTCTAAGCATCATACCGGAAGACTATGCCGTCGCTTCCTTAATAATCGGACAAATTGTATACATTTTTTATTTCTTTTGCGCCAATCGTAACAGCAAAGGTCTTAACAACCTTTTTCTATATATTCTCACTTACGATACCCTTCTCGCCATACAGTTTTTTGCGGCACTCCTTTTATCCTTATTTCCCGCTGTTATAAATTCTCCATACCATGGAATCTGGGGGAATTTTCTTGTGATGTGCCTTTCACTGCCTCTGTGCTTATGTAAACCTGCTAAGATATTCTCATTTATTTCAGAAGCTGCTGTACCATTTCGCTTTGTATTATTGAATACTCACTTAATTCTGGTTAGTATTCTCCTCTTTCTCAAGACAAACCCAAACAGGCTTTACACAAACATAAGCGCCATCATAATTACTACTTTTATACTCATTGTTTCCAATGCCATTGTCCTGTATTACGACCAGAAAATGAATCTGCAAAGGCACGAGCTCTCATCATATCAAAAAAACTTACCTATTTACGAGTCTTTAATAAACGAAATCCGCAACAGCCAGCATGAATATTCCAACCGTCTGCAAAATCTTCAGACTCTGTCAAGTACCTGCACCAATTATGATGAATTAAAAAAATGCATCCAAACTTATACATATGAATACAGCAAACCCCTGCACGCCTATCCTCTCTTACAGATTGACAAACCTCTTTTAGCTGCGACCTTGTATAATCTTTCCTGTCAAGCTGAGAAGAAAGATATCGGCATACAGTTTGATGTAGTATCTGACAAATTAGAAAGCCATGCCAGTGAAGTTGACCTCTCAGACTATTTAAGCATTTTAATGCAGAATGCTATTGAAGCATGTTCACCAGGAGATAAAATTTATGTTCATTTATCCTCTGCCGATGGTCAAACTCAGTTTGAAATCAGAAACCCGGTACCGAAGTTTATCAGTTCTGATGAAATAACAAATTTCTTTAAAAACGGTTACACAACAAAAGCACTTATTGAAAAAAGGGATAACGTTCCACATGGTGCAGGGTTAAACAACTTGTTAAAGTCTGTCACCAGAAAAAAGGGTACCGTAGGAGCAGACTGCATAGAACACGTCGGTAACTATTGGATGATTTTTAACCTACAGATATAATAGCTTCTTCTATCATCCTGACAATTATCCGTAAAGCTTATCTCTCATTCAGATACAGCTGTACCCGGTTCTGGAGACGCTCTGCTGCCTCCTTGGCGGAAATATCTCCTGAAAAGTAAGGCTCCAGTTCCTCGTATACCATTCCCCAGATAT
>ERZ808242.1793-NODE-1793-length-10845-cov-4.354124_pt1 | contig 10845 bp, 9 predicted proteins | sample MGYA00521244_ERZ808242 | MGnify/ENA primary metagenome ERZ808242 (study PRJEB31516, sample SAMN03275573) | gut metagenome | biome: mammalia-associated habitat; material: feces | host: Papio cynocephalus | place: Kenya | collected 2012-07-27 ... | reverse complement strand
AGCGATCTGCTGAGACCCCATAGAGGAAATACTGTCGGTGATCCCACTTGTGGCACCCTGTGTGATGGAAACCAATATCACGACCGCCATGACGCCGATAATGATACCGAGCATGGTCAGAAAAGAGCGCATTTTGTTATTGAATATCGCCTTTAAGGAGAGCTTGATGATCTTCAATGTCATTTAGCACACCTCCTTATCGCTCAGTATCCCGTCGTGAACATATACCCGTCGCTCTGCCTGCTCTGCCACATGAATATCGTGGGTGATCAGCACGATGGTGTGCCCGTCCTTCCACAGCCCCTTGATAATGCCCATGATCTCCTTGCCGGAGACCGAGTCGAGATTGCCGGTGGGTTCATCCGCCAGGATAATGGACGGCTCGCTTGCTAAGACACGGGCAATAGCTACCCTCTGCTGCTGACCGCCGGAAAGCTGGGACGGCTTATGATGCATACGCTCCTTAAGACCGACCTGCTGTAATGTTCGAATGACCCGTTCATGGCGCTCGGCAGGGGATATTTTGTGGTACAGAAGCGGCATTTCCACATTCTCATAGGCGGTCAGGTCGGGCAGCAGATTAAACTGCTGAAAGATAAAACCGATCTTCCGTCCCCGTATCTCGCTGAGTTCATCCTCGGTACAGCTGTCCACATATTCGCCGTCGAGAATATAGTCGCCGCTGTCGGGAATATCCAGACAGCCGATGATATTCATCAGCGTGGATTTTCCGCTGCCCGATGGGCCGAGAATGGATACAAATTCATGCGGTCTTACATGAAGATTGACATCCTTTAATACCGGCACAGCCGAGTCGCCGAGGGCGTAGGATTTATAGATATGCTTTAGCTTGATCATAGCTGCGGTTCACCTCCTCAGTTGCCCCTGCCGAAGAAGTTACCGCCGCCCTGCGGCATTTGGCTGGGGTCGAAGTCACCGAAATCGAAGTCACCGAAATCCATGCCGCCGGGGAAACCGCTTCCTCCGCCGGGGAAATTGCCCTGATTGCTGTCATTATCGGAGCCGGTTTGTGTGGAGGTCACCTTGGTGAGCACGATCAGCGTACCCTCGGACAGCTCGTCACTCTTAACGATCATATAGCTGCCGTCCGACATGCCGGTTTCTACCGTAACTTTCGTCAGGCTGCTGACATCCAGCTCATCCTCCTCGTAAACGGTGCCTTCCTCCGCTCCGGACGGGGCTAAATACACATAGCTGTCGTCGCCGGAAGTTTTAACGGCATCCACGGGAACCAGCAGTCCTTCGCCGCTGTCCTCAATAACGATTTTTGCCGATGCACTCATACCGGGGTAAATCCCCTCTGCATAGTCTACTGTTGCGGTGATCTGGAAAGCGGTCGTACCGCCGTTTGAGGAGCCGTTATACGATATATTCGTGACCTTTCCGGTATAGTCGCCGTTCACGGCATCCACGGTAAAGCTGACCTCCTGATCGAGCGCCACAGAAGAAATTTCGGTTTCGTCAACGGCAATATTCATCGTAAAACCGTCGGTTCCCATCACCATGGCGACCGAGCCGCCCACAGCCACTTCGTCTCCGGACTTTATCGGCAGCTCGATCAAAATGCCGTCGCACGGAGCGGTAATATCCTCGCTGTTTATGACAGCGATCACAGCGTCTTCCTTGACAGAATCTCCGACCTTGTAATTCACCTTTTCAACCTCTCCGCCCTTGGAGGAGGTCACGGTTTCCTTTGTGATCGGGGTTAATGTGCCTGTACCGCTGATGGTTTGCGTAACATTGCCGTAGGTGATCTTTTCAATGCTGTAGGTCGTCACCCTTGTTAATTTGTTGCCGGAGCCGATAAGCTTCGGCAGAATGATCACGGCTGCGATTACAGCCGCAAGCACGACAGAGCCTATGATAATGGGCTTTTTGTATTTTGCTCCGGTTTTCTTCTGTGACGGCTTTACAGCCGTCTTTGCGGTTTGTTTCATTATGGCGGTTTCCTTTCTGCTGTTTGATTTTTTCGATGGATCTCCTTGTTTGCCGACAAGTGATTGATATTCATGCTCCAAAGCCGTGAGTAAAAAAGGCGGTGCTTCTATTTTTTCAAACTGCGTTCCGCTCGGATTCCTGAACGCAGTTGACAGTCGGATTTTTATGGCAAAATCCATTTTTTTGATCTCATCTGTGTCCTGTGCCTGTGTGGAAAGCTGCGAAAGCAGGCTCTTGGTTTCCTCAAAGCTCTTTCCGATCTGTTCCGAAACGGTTTTGGTATCCAGTCCTCCGAACACATTGACGAGATAGACGCACCGTTCCTCATACGGCAATGCCGCTATACCTCTTACAAACGGCTCATATAGCGAGGAAAGCTGCGGCGGCGATACAGCGTCGAAATCCTCATCCTTTTCAAACCCCTCAAGTGCCGTTTTAAGAATATTTCGAGAAATGAGTACTCTGGCGCTGCCATCCGGCAGGCTCTCCTCGCAAAGCAATGTGCATACGGTTTCTTTCCAAGCGCCCAGCAGTAAAGCGGCTGCCTTTCCCGTATCCTGCGTTGCGGTAAAGCAGATAAACCACGATCGGTTCAGCTCCTCACGGCATAACGCCTGAAACGCTTTCATATTTCCTTTTTTGATTTTATAGTACAGCTCATAGTCCACAGTGTCACGCATCCTTTCCGACTCAGCACATATTTATCTTATCACCGTGCACTTAAGTGGCACTAAAGACGGCTGTGAACAGAGTGTGAAAAAAGCAAGGTATGCAAAATCGCATACCTTGCCCGTACTTGTTTCTATAGGATTATTTCAGATACACACGAAAACCAATGTGGGACGCATCCTTTTTATATGCAGTGATCTCGCCCTTGTGCCGCTTTACGATGCTTTGCGCAATGGATAATCCGATGCCAAAGCTACCGCTGTAGGTGCGGGACTTATCCGAACGGTAAAAGCGGTCAAACAATCGGTCGAGCTCCAATGTGTCGATCGCTTCATAAGTGTTTTCAACCGTGATGACCGGATGCTGACCTCTTTCGGCCAGCGTGATGCTGATCTGTCCGCCGTAGTCACAGTATTTTATCGCATTGTCCAGCAATATAGAAAGGAGCTTGCGGATCAACTCCTCGTCGCCTTTATATGAAACGGACGGTTCGACCGAAGAAAACAGACTTTTGTTTTTAAGGGCAGCAAGCCCTTCAAATTCCGATAGGACATCCAACGCTGCAGCGCTTAAATCAAATGTATCGGCAGACAAGCTTGCGGTATCTTCATCCATACGGGACAGAGTACCGAGCTGGCGGATCAGTTCACTCATTCGCTCGCCCTCGCTGCGAATATCATCAAGCCATTCGTTTTTGCCCACTTCGGATTCCACGATATCCACATTGGACAGAATCAAGGTGAGCGGCGTTTTCAACTCATGGTTGGCATCCGTAACAAACTGCTTCTGCTTTTCATAGCTTTCCGCCGTCGGCTTGACAGCCCGCTTGGATATAAGGACGATCAGCAGCAGGATAATGAAAAAACTGCCGATCATTGTAAAAAGAACCGTATACAAAAGCCCGTTTGCCGTGCTGCGGTTCACCTCGGCGTTGACAAATACTATCGAATGACCGTAATCCGTATCACAAATCTTATATCGGAAATCGGAAAGCCATCCGCGGGTTTCGGAACGGTTTATGACTTCTATCGCATAGTCCTTCGCCTGTGTCTCGGATACCGAGGAGATCTTTTCGATATTTGCCTGAATTACGGTATTGTCCTCATCCAGCCATACCGTAAAAAAGCGTGTGCTGAACGGTGTGTCGGGTGTGAAAGGGAAATCGGCGGAAAAACCACCGGGTCTCGGAATGTTGTTATCCGATCCGTTCACCGTCGGAAAATTACCGTCGTTGCTTGAAATGACGTCGGTCAGTCTGTCCATTGTGCTGTTCAAACGGGAGGTGTTCACAAAATAGACCACACCAAAAATTATAGCAAACACGACCGCTACGGAAAGCGCCGATATGAGAATAAATTTTTTTCTCAGCTTGTAGATCATGCTTTGTCCTCCAGCAGATATCCGGCACCCCGAACAAAGCGTATCTCAACGGGAGCGTCAAGGGCGGCGATCTTCTTTCTTAAATTGGATATATGTACCCACACCACATTCATATCCACATCCGTTTCCCAGCCCCATATCCCGGTGATCAACTGCTCCGTGGAAACAATGCTGTGCGGCCGCTGCATCATCAGCTCTATAATTTGAAATTCTTTACCGCTGAGAGAACAGGTTCTGCCGCCGAAAGACAGCTCATAAGTGGAACGGTTTAAGTTAAGCCCGTTATGCTCTAATATGTCAGGTGTAAAGTTGTCCTTTCTTCTGAGCATGGCACGGACACGGGCAAGCAACTCGGTTGTCGAAAAAGGTTTGGGCAAATAATCGTCCGCACCGGCGTCCAATCCCTCTACACGCTGCGATATTTCCGTTCGTGCGGTAAGAAATAAGGTCGGTGTGGTAATGCGGTTTTTACGAAGCACTTTTAACACCTTGATCCCGTCGCACCCGGGCATCATAATGTCAAATATCAGTCCGTCATATTCGCCGGACAGGGCATATTCGAGGGCATCATTGCCGTTGTCCACACCGTCGACCGCATAATTGTTCGTCTTGAAAATGTGCATGAGCGATTTCAGCAGCAGCGCATCATCCTCGGCAATCAGTAATCGCATATATATCTATCCTCCCTTTGAGGTAATTTTCTCGTATGGTTTACACTATTGTACTGCATAGCACTTAAGCAAGCCTAAAGGCTGTGATTATTATACCACGAACGAATGTGTTTGTATATAATTTCAGCAACCCATTAAATAAACCAAGGCGACAGCCCCCTTTCGGGTGCTGTCGCCTTGGTTTGTGTATCCCATCCGGTTTTGTATAATCTCCTTTAAGGACATCACGCTTTTCGGCGTGAGAGGTTTTTTTAATAGCATTTATTCACCGTCTTTTGTTCTGCACTGCTTGCCTGTTGAATCGATATGATAATTTTCTTTCATTATAAGGTCGGAGATAAATACGAATTCAAAGCCCTTTTCCTTTAGGTTTTTTAAAATCATAGGAAGCGCTTCGGGAGTGTGGTCTGCGTCATTATGAAAAAGAACTATACTTCCGTTTTCAACCTTATCCGTAACCCTTTTGTATATGCTTTGCGGTGTTGCGCTGTCCTGCCAGTCAAGACTGTCAACTGACCATTGAATCGCATACATTCTTTCATTTTCAACCGCCTCGACAACGCAGTTGTCATAGTCGCCGTAGGGCGGTCTTAAAAGGTTAGGGCAGACGCCCGTAATGCTTTCAATTTTTTTATTGCAGGCTTCTATTTCATTTTTCATCTGCTGCATTGAAAGCTGTGTCATGTGAGGGTGGGTGTTCGAATGATTTTGAATTTGAAAGCCCGCCTTGCTCAGCGCCTCGACGGATTCGGGGTATTTATCGACCCAACTGCCTACAACAAAGAATGTTGCGGGCGCGTTATATTCCTTTAATATTTTTATAAGCGTTTCGGTGTCATCATTGCCCCATGCCGCGTCAAAGCTTAAGGCGACCTGCTTCTTTTCGGTTTCAACGCAGTATATCGGAAGCTTTCGCTCCTTGTCGGCAAAAACAGCAGTTGAGCCGATGATTATAAGCACCGCGCTTAAAATTATACCGAGTCCGAGCATAATCTGCTTTTTTGTTAATAAAAGTAATTTCATATAATACACCTCAGTATTTTATATGCGGGGGTGTTTGTACTATATTATTATATTGAGCTTTTTTCATTGATAAATTTTTAAAATTATAATATAATTATGTCGGTGAATACAGTCTTTTGGCTTGTAGATTTGAGTCCTGTCACACTAGGAGAACAATATGAAAACTGTTGTTATAAATTTTTCGAAATGCAAATACCCGATGGATTTACACAGTGAAATTAAAGAAAAATTAGAATTACCCGAATGGTATGGAAATAATTTAGATGCTTTATGGGATATGTTGACAGGTTTTATAGAAACACCTGTCACACTAACTGTAATTTTCAAACCTGAAACCAAGGCTGCAGAAGCATTAAACGAAAATGTTATGAAAATTATTGAAACTTTTAAAGAAGCCGCTATAGAGGATAACGAAATAAGATTCAGCTTCGAGCTGTAAACAAAACAAGTCCCCTGTAAATTGATAAATGTCAATTTACAGGGGACTGCCGCATGATATGAATTACAAAAATTATAAGAATAAAATATCCGCATTATCAAACGGAATAAATTCCGTCTTTGAAAATTCCCTTTTTAATTTTTCGCAGAGCGGTCTGACGATTATGTTTTCGGTCTGATAGTGGCCTGCGTCAAAAAGCGGGAAACCTGAGTTTAAAGCGTCAATGAAAACATTGTGCTTGATATCGGCGGTAAGAAAAGCGTCAAATCCGCTTGAAATCGCTTCGCTTAAATATCCGCCGCCAGAGCCTGAGCAAACAAGAACATTTTTTATTTCCCTGTTTGATGAAACATACCTTACTGAGGTGTTAAGAGCGGCTTTCGCATTTTTTGCAAACTCAAAAGCGGAGCAGGGCTTAACTGTATTTGCGCTCATTAAAACAAATCCGTCAGACGCCGTAAACGGCTTAATATTTTTAAGACCTAAAGTCCTGCAAAGCTCATAATTAACGCCGAATTCGGCTTGGTCTAAATTCGTATGGCATGAAATCACGCTTATATCAGACCTTAAAAGCTCATAAATAACCGAGCCTGCGGTAACGCTTTTAATCGGGTCGAATATAACGGGATGATGTGTAATTATAAGTCTGCAATCAAGCTCCCTCGCCTTTTTTACAGACTCAAGCGTGCAGTCTAATGTTACAAGCGCTTTTTTTACCTCGGCATTTTCGTCTCCTATAAGCAAGCCCGCATTATCAAAATCACATGCGGAGGAAAAAGGGCAGAGAGTGTCTAAAAATTTATAAATATCTTTTATCTTAATCATTTTTTCGGTGTAAACGAGTCCTTAAGGGCTACTGTGCGGTTAAAAACAAGCCTGTTTTCGTCAGAATCCTTATCTACGCAGAAATATCCCTGTCTCATAAACTGGAAAGTATCGCCGACCTTTGCGCTTAAAAGCGAGCGGTCAACCTTGCAGTCGGTTATTTCCTTTAATGAATCGGGGTTAAGGTTGTCCGCAAAAGAGGAAACGCCCTCTTCGTCGCTCGGGTTTTCAACATTGAAAAGCCTGTCATAAAGTCTTACGGTTATCTCCTCGGCGGACTTTGCGCTTACCCAGTGAAGCGTTCCTTTTACCTTTCTTCCGTCCGCAGTATCTCCGCCACGGCTTTCGGGATCGTATGTGCAGTGAACTGCGGTTATATTTCCGTTTTCGTCAGTCTCATGAGAAGCGTATTTAATATAATATGCGCCTTTAAGACGGACTTCCTTTTCGGGGCAGAGCCTGAAATATTTCTTCGGCGGATCAAGCATAAAGTCGCTTTTTTCAATATAGATTTCCTTTGAAAATGTAACGGTGCTTTTTCCTTTTTCCGGAGCGTTAGGATTTTTGTCAAATTCAATTTCTTCGGTTTTTGACTCGTCATAGTTATCTATTATAACCTTAAGAGGCTCTAAAACCGCCATGGCTCTGTCAGCATGCTCGTTTAAATAATCTCTTACGCAGGATTCGAGCAAAGCATAGTCGATAACGCTGTAAGCCTTGGAAACTCCGATTTTATCGACAAAGGCTCTTACCGCTTCGGCAGGATAACCGCGCCTTCTTATTCCGCATATTGTAGCCATTCTCGGGTCGTCCCAGCCGCTGACAAGCTTATCGTTTACAAGCTTTAAGCATTTGCGCTTGCTCGTAAGAGTGTAGTTAACATTCATTCTCGCAAACTCAATCTGTCTCGGCGGATTTTTAATATCCGCGGCTTTTAATACCCAGTCATAAAGCGGACGGTGGTTTTCAAATTCAAGCGAGCATAACGAATGGGTGACGCCCTCTTTCGCGTCGCTGAGCGGGTGCGCGAAATCGTACATCGGATAAACGCACCATTTGTCGCCCGTGCGGTGATGAGAAGCCTTTAAAATTCTGTAAATTATCGGGTCGCGCATATTGAGGTTAGGCGATGACATATCTATTTTAGCTCTTAATACCATAGAGCCTTCTTCGAATTCGCCTGCGGTCATTTTCGCGAATAAATCCCTGTTTTCTTCAATCGGACGGTTGCGGTAGGGGCTTTCGGTTCCTGCCTGAGTAAGCGTTCCGCGCATTTCTCTTATTTTTTCTGGTGAGCTTTCGTCAACAAAAGCAAGACCCTTGTCTATGAGATATAAAGCGCAGTCATAAATATAATCAAAATAGTCGGAAGCATAATAAATATTGTCCCAGTTAAAGCCGAGCCATTTTATATCTTCCTTAATAGCGTCAACATATTCTACATCCTCTTTTGTGGGATTTGTATCGTCAAGCCTTAAATTGCACTTTCCGCCGTATTTTTCGGCAGTTCCGAAATCAATGCAAATAGCCTTTGCGTGGCCGATATGAAGATATCCGTTCGGCTCGGGCGGGAAACGGGTCTGAACATGATCATAAACGCCTTCCTTCAAATCCTCGTCAATAAAGTCAAGAATAAAGTTTGACGGTGTATTTTCATTATTTTTTTCTAATTCTTTATTTTCTTCCATTGGGTTTAACCTCTTTTAAAGTGAATTTATCATTTCGTCAATACGTTTTAAGCTTTGTTCCTTGCCTAAAACCTGCATTATGCTGCAAAGATCCGGAGTGTTTCTTCTGCCTGTAACGGCAATTCTCAGCACGGTGCTTAAATCGCCCGCGCTTCCCTTGTAGTTTTCAGGATTTTTCTTGTATTCCTTTGTGTCTGCGGCAAAATTAAGGCGGGGACAAAGCGATTTAATTTTGTCAAACCATTGCTGTCGGTCATCGGAAGAGTTGTAAATTTCTTTGTATTCCTTTAAAAATTCCTTTGCGTCCTCTTTTGAAATATTTTCGGGTATTTCATGGCAGGGGATATAAAGAGAATCGAAAAAGTAAGCGTAATAATCCTTTGCCTGAGACCATTTTGCGAGGTCCTTTCTCGGCTTGTTAGCGTTATCTCGGTCAATGGCAAGCATATTAACACTAAATTCAGAGTCCTGCGTTAAAAGCTCAAAAAATTCAGGGTCGAATTCCTTTGCCCAAGCGGTCAGCTTTTCGTAAACCTCTTTGCTTTTGAGTTTTGATATTTCGGTTTTGCTGACATCGTTAAGCTTGTCCGAGTCAAACAGCGCGCCCGAAACACTCATCTTTTTAAGGTTGAATTTGAATTTGCGGTAATCCTCCGCGGGATTAGCCTTGCGCCAGTCCTCAAAATCGGAGGCGGCTATAGTCATTAAATATTCTATAACACTGCTTGCCTCATATCCCTCCTGCGCGAAATACTTAACGGCAGCCTCAGGGTCTTTTCTTTTTGAAATTTTTCTTTTAGCGCCGTTTTCGGATTTCATAATAGGGGAGATGTGCCCGTATTTAACAGGCTTAAAGCCTAAAAGTCTGAACAGCTCAAGGTGCTTCGGAACAGAGGATATCCATTCGTCTCCGCGGAGAACATGAGTTGTGCGCATAAGGTGGTCGTCAACAGCGTGCGCAAAATGATAGGTGGGAATTCCGTCCGATTTCAATATAACAAAATCCTCATCGTTTTCGGGCATTTCTATTCTGCCCTTTATGACATCGTCAAAGGCAATCCTTTTATCCTCGCTGCCCTGAGATTTAAGCCTTATAACAAAAGGCTTGTTTTTGCTTAATTCTTTTTTTACCTCTTCTAAGGTTATATCTCTGTGCTTTGCCCATTTACCGTGATATCCGGTTCTGATTTTCTGCTTTTCCTGCTCTTCTCTTACCTTTTCAAGCTCTTCTGCTGTGCAGAAGCATGGGTAAGCAAGACCTCTTTTTATAAGGTCTTTAGCATAAATCTGATAAATTTCCGCTCGCTTTGACTGCTGATAGGGTCCGTAATTTCCTGATTCCTCGTCTCCGCTTATAAAGCCCTCGTCAATTTCAATGCCGAATCTTTTAAGCCCGTCAATAATATCGGAAATTCCGCCCTCAACCTCGCGCTTTTTGTCCGTGTCCTCAATTCTTGTGAAAAACACCCCGTCAGAAACAGAGGCTGTAATTCGGTTAATAAGCGCTGTGAAAAGCGTGCCTAAATGCAGATATCCCGTAGGGCTAGGGGCAATTCTTGTCACCTTTGCACCCTCTTTAAGCTGTCTTTTGGGATAAAGAGCCTCGCAGTATGTCGGGTCCTTGTCAATATCGGGCAGAAGAAGCTCTGCCAGCATTTCGTTTTCATTCATAATTTTAAAATTCTCCTCAGCTTTTTTCAAGAAGCTTGTTAAGCTCATTCATAAAGGTATTGATATCCTTGAACTGTCGGTAAACAGAAGCAAATCTTACATAAGCGACCTCGTCAATTCCCTTAAGCTTTTCCATAACAAGCTCGCCTATTTTATCACTGCTGACCTCTCTGTCCATAGAGTTCTGAATTGTCTGCTCGATATCGTCAATAGCTTTTTCTAAGGTTTCGAGCGAAACCTGCCTTTTTTCGCAGGCGCGGATCATTCCGTTTAAAAGCTTTTCTCTGTTAAACGGCTCGCGCGAGCTGTCCTTCTTTATAACGATAATCGGAAGGCTTTCAATCATTTCATAGGTTGTAAACCTTTTTCCGCATTTTAAGCATTCGCGCCTTCTTCTTATCCGCTCCCCCTCGTCTGTAGGGCGGGAGTCTATAACCTTACTTTCTTCATAACTGCAAAAAGGACATTTCATAATTATATTCTGCCTTTCCGCGAAAGGCACCAACGGGGTTATGAAACC
>ERZ808242.1792-NODE-1792-length-10854-cov-11.176498_pt1 | contig 10854 bp, 14 predicted proteins | sample MGYA00521244_ERZ808242 | MGnify/ENA primary metagenome ERZ808242 (study PRJEB31516, sample SAMN03275573) | gut metagenome | biome: mammalia-associated habitat; material: feces | host: Papio cynocephalus | place: Kenya | collected 2012-07-27 ... | reverse complement strand
TGTATCTTGCTATACGGCTTTATTTCAAAGCCATCTCGACCCTTTTTAATCACTGCAATAGCTTTCTTCTGATCCTCTGTCAAATCATCCGTCAGAATAGGCTCTACTGTCCTGTATTTCACTGGATTGCCGTCCTCGTCAAGTACCGGGATCATATTCCCTTCAACCTCTACCATGGCATCTTTTTCAACAACCTTTGCATAGTCAGATGCCTTTGCAAATGCGATAAGTGCAAGCTCTCTTAGTACGCTATCTTGGGTTATCTCTGTGCGTTCTTCACGCTTCTTTTGTAGCTCAGCTATATGGTTCTGAACTGAAGTTTTCTGAAGTAGTTGATACGCTAATTGTTCAGCTGTTTTCTTCGAATACCCTGCTCTGATAGCTGCTTGTGTGGCATTCAGATCAATCAGGTATTCATCACAGAATCTCTGCTGTTTGGCTGTAAGCTTAGCCATCACAATCACCATCCTTTACAATATCCATCCAAACAAAAAGCCTACCGCACCGGAGGATATGATCAGCTAAAGAGTACGGCAGGCATAAAGCAAAAGGCACCATGCAAAATGCACGATGCCTTTCAACTTCCATTTATGATACATTAACTATATCATAGAATTTGCGTCACATGTTATACAAAAAAATCAAACTTTTTACAAATTTGTCACAACCTTTGCACTATCATTATCCAATTGAATTTTCAGAATGCCTGCCCAATCTAATTTCTGTCCGCACTGATGGCAGTAAACTAAATCACTTCTGATTATTCTTCTTTCGCATACTGGGCATAACCATAATGCTGTACAACCTAAATTTGCAATATATAGCGGTTTCTTAGGAATCTGCTTTTCAAGTGCCTGTATTGCCAAAGAAAATACACATTTATCTGCACTGTATTTACAATCATCATTGCACAGATTTTGATTTTGTTTGCTTGCGCATACACATTTTTCAATTCTTTCAATAGCGTCACTCTCTGTCATATTATCCCTCACTTTCTAATAATTCCGGATTGTCAAAAATATTTCCAATAACTTCTACTTCTAAAACTTCACATTCGCAACAACATCCCTCGCACGCATACTCGTCTGAATATGGAGAGTACCCATTTTTTGAGTATGCAACTTCTGTAATTTCTTCTGAACCATCTAAATACTTTGCTTTTACGATATCGTTCTCCCAAATCAGATTGCCATTCTTATCTTTTAAACCGGTACATTGGCAGATAGTATCTGGATCAATCTCATACTCGACATAATCAGTTCTTTCATTTTCAAATTGAAAAATGGTATATTTCCCAACATCACATCGAAGACTTCCATGAACCCACACGCCATCTTCAATACCATTGTTGTATATTCCAACAATTTTTGCGGTTTTCGCTTTAAATAAATATCTATCTTCCATGTTCTCTCCTTTTAACAACTATAACCTCTTTCCAGCCATCTGTTTTTAAGTGGTGTTTTTGTGTATATTGTTCCGTAAAAATCATCTTCACAATATCCGCAATGTTGGTCTACATATTCATATAATCCAAAATCATCTCTTTGAGGTTTTTGCGCAACCTTATATTCCCTTAATTCTTTTGATTTCTTGTAGAGCCTATTATCTCTTTCATAACATTTTTCCAATGTCATGTATTCAAGAGACTGTTCGTAGCCAACAAAAACGTCCTCATACTTTTTCTCAAATTTCATTCTAAACTTATTATGTCGTGCTATTCTCAATAACGTAAATAACACATACCATTTTTCAAAAAAGGCTATCATGTTCTCTCCTATTCTGCTTCTGATCGAAGCCATTCTTCCCACTCGCCATGTTCTTCTTCACCAGGAAACTCATGCTCCATCCACTGATAATCTGATTTTACTTTGCAAAGAAACTGTGCCAACTCTTCATCCGACATATTCCTTATCCTGTCGGCATTTGTTATTGGTTCATACTTATCCATATGCATATTGGCACAATCACAACATGGTTTTTCGCTTCCCTTTAAATGTTCATACTTACATCCACTGCATCCATTGTCTCTCATTTTTATCATCTCCTCCTTTTCGCCCGCTCCACAGCTTCCTGCTTCATATCCAGATAATTGCTCAGAGCGTCCTTCTGCCTTCTGATGCATTCATTCTTCTTCCGTTGCTCCGTGGCGAATGCTTTATAGCCTTCACACTCGCCATGGCAACCTACCTTTCTGTCCGTACATCCTTTACATGGGCATTCACTCACAGCTTCAACCACTTCCGAAAACGATACTTCTCGCTGTTCTCCGGCAGAGCTTCCAACGTATCAAGCACGCCCTGAACGTGAGCAAGCGCTCTTCCATGTACTGTCGACGCCCACGAATATGATTTCTTGTTATCCGCCGCAACATCATCAAGATCTTTGCCCTGAATGTACAGCTTATGCAACACGTTGTATTCTGTCACCGGAATCTGCTGTATCACTTCGCTGATCTCGCTCTTGACGTCTCTGAGCCGTGCAACATACTTATCAATATCTCTCGCAGCATCAATAGCCATTACAACCGAATCTTCCATCTTCTGGTTGGATCCTGACGACTTCACACGCTCTCCATCCGTCTGTCCGGACAATGAGCTTGCCAGTGTGAGCCACTGCTCCCGCTCAATCATCTTGTTTGTGATCACAGCATCAATCTTCTGTACCTGCATCAGATAGTTTTTCACTTTCATTTTTCTCAACAAAATCACGCTCCCTTTTCATCATCCTTTACGATAACAAATGCAACATCCTTACGTTCCATATACTTCTTAATCTTTGAGATCTGGAACGTGGCAAGCTCACTGATCTCCAGCTTGCCGGAATAATTTCTCTTAATCATGCAGACGTTCTCATCGTCCATCAGATTCGGAATAACCGCCTGCTCTGTTATGTTTTCTATATACATGCTCTCATATCCTCCATTTTTGCGCTACATCATCTGATCTAATGGCAATTCCATCTGAATTGCCGGGTAATCTTCCCATGGAACGCCTATGTAATCTAGGACTCTTCCCCAGCCATATTTTTCTCCAGTCTCTGGATCTGTACAACACCGATACATGTAATACTCCCATTCTTTCTGGTTACGTTCTCGCAATTTATCAAATCTATGTGGTCTTTTCTCCATGTGGATACCAAAGCCACACATACTGCATCCGGTTCGTTGTGCTCCAGTAGTCCGAAGATTTCCACACTGATCCTGTACTACATCGCCGTAAATATCCGGTATTATGCTCTCAACCGGCTCATATGGTATTACATTTCCGTCCTTGTCTTTGCTGTAAGATTGCTCATAGTACAACTTTTCAAACACATCCATGTTTTTGTGATACCAATCATCCATTTCCAATGCCAGCTTTAATATGTCGTTTCGCATATACGGAGCAAACGGAGCCGATCGCATTGTGGTTTTCCCATAGTAGTTGCATCCGTGATCAGTAAGCGCTTCTTCTCTCTGTCCGCCTTCCGATGCCATCATTCCAAGATACGGATAGCTCTGATGTTCCCTCGCCCAATCATCGCAAGGCTTCTCTTTGAGCCAATAGCAACAATCATTTGATACATTAAAATTCGGTTTCTGATAATTCACTCCTTCATTTTCGTTTTCATATCCTCCAAACAATTTCAACCACTTCTGCGGCAGTTTCATCCGACTATTCTTCTGAAAATGTCCGAGTTCTCCACATTCACCTGTAATAATCGCATGTCTGACCGTTTTATTCTTTTCCGTCGGATTCTGTAACAATGCAATCTTACCAGCTATACGCTTACTGATTACCGGAAATCCAACCTCATTCAATACCTGTGTCTTTGTCTTATATGAATGCAGAATTGTCACACCAAGCGCTTTGTGCACTTTCTGAATACTTGCATCTTCCAGACTTGATACTGATATTGCCGGTACGTCAATTCCGATAGATTTCAAGAACACATGCAATGTAATGCTATCAAGTCCACCAACACTGACATGTGCTGTTCTATCACGCTTTTCCATCTCTTGAAGGAATTCGATTGCCCGGAGCTTTGATCGCTCCTTTTTTACTTCGTAAGGCTGACATTGCATGGCAATCATCCGACTTTTTGCTTCACGCTTCTGTTCTTTCCACTTCTGAAATTCCACATCTGGCTTATCAATCTCAATATCTTCCAAGAAGTCAAACTGCTCTTGCTTCACTCCATCACCCCCGGCATAAAATCGAACAGTGTCAGCTCGTCCATCTCGTTTTCTGCTGCCTGCAGATATCCAACTCCATCTCGGAAATAATCTGGATTCAACTCGCATCCTTTACCGAAGCGGTGCATCTTAACCGCCGTCATTGGTACCGTCATAAGTCCGCCAAACGGATCATATACGACATCTCCCGGATTGCTGTATCTGTTGATGATTCTCTCCACGATATCAAGCTGAAGCGGACATACATGCATCTGCGCTCTTCTGCGGCTCTGTGTCGTGTTAAGCGTCCGCATGCGGTTGATATCATCCCATACCTCAAGCTGGTTCCATGATCCCGGAGCAACCACCATGAAAGTGGCTGGCAGTCTGCCGTCCTTATCAAGCTCTTTTGCAAGCTTCACATGCTCTTCATAGTTGTACACGCTCTCTCTGCTGTATTTTCTGTATGCTTTCTGCAAATTATCCACAGAGATCTCTTTCAGCTCATCCTTACTGATCAGACGATCACCCGATGATCTCCAATAGCCGTGCGCATCTATCTGCCACTGTGCTCTTGTGTACTCTTCCTTGCTCTTTGATACTGGATCATCTGCATATGCTTTGCTATGATCCGTTGGGAGCTTTCGGAACAATAGGATATATTCCGGGCACCCTACGCCCATCTTGGTTCCGTCCTTGCACTGCTCAGACCAGCCCAGGCGGTATGTCTGGTTATTCTCTCGCACAACATCCGTCACAACTGTGATCATGCCAAAATACATAAAACCATGCTTCATGTAATGTTCGATACAATCCGCATGAAACGGCTCGATCGTTGGCATACCGGTACCAGTCGCATTTCCAAACAGCACCCGATCTTTAACATGCACTGCTGCCACTCTGCCCGGCTTTAATACTCGCAGAAGCTCCGGCGTCAGGTAGTCCATCTGTTCAAAGAACCGCTCTGTATCCTGATTGTGTCCAAAGTCGTTATAATTTGCACTGTACTCGTAGTGATTGCCGAACGGTATCGACGTATGTATCAGATCAACGCTGTTACTTGCCATGACACGTGTCTCTTCCACACAGTCGCCGTATACTGCTTCATAGTGATTTCCTCGCACGGTTCGTTCTTCTCTTGTTCCTTCCACTCCCATCTTCCTTTCTAATCGTTCAGCTTTATTCGCTGAATTCAGTCCATATTTCTTCACGATCTCAACCATCCGCTGGACCATGTAATTATGATTCTTCCATTTTTCCATCAGGGCTTCCTTGATCTGTCTCTCGTTCTCCATGTAGATAATGTCAATCACAACCGGCTGGCTCTGCAAGAACCGGTAACACCTGTGGATTGCCTGAATAAAATCATTAAATTCATAATCAATACCAAGGAATATTTCCCGGTGGCAATATCGTTGGAAATTACACCCAGAGCCGGACAGCGATTTCTTTGTTGCAAACAGCCGTGTCTTTCCATTTGAGAAATCAATTACACGCTGTTCTCTCGTCTCATAGTCCATAGCTCCATAGATATCCACTGTCTCTGGCAACACTTTCTTGATTGCATGCCGCTCATTCTCCAGATCGTGCCACAACAAGAAATGATCATCCGGCGAAGCATCCACAATCTCTTTCATCTTCTGCACTCGGATGTCTATGCTATCCCGCTTGACCGCCGCTGCTTCTTTCAATCCTTCTGCTGCTTCCTGAAAGAGCTGCATCTGCCCATCCCTGTCAACGGAATCTCCGTAATGAATCGGTATCTCATGCCATCTGACATCAAGCTGTGGCAGATCATACCCTGCATCGGAATAGGCAGGATTGAGATCCGACGGCTTCGTAACGAACAGCGCCCAACTTGACACCCACAGCCAAAACTCATCTTCCATGTTCGGATACAGCGTCAGGTTGTTTGCCTTTGTACTATCTCTCTGGAAGAATCTTGTCAGCGCCTGTCCCGTGTCCATGACTTCCAGATATCCTGCATAGTGTATAAGCTCCTTGTACTTATTCGGCGATGGTGTAGCCGTGGCTACCAGCTTATACGGAACGTTCTTGAATTTATCCAAGAATGTCTGATATGTCTTACTTCCAAAGCTCCGGAGAACGCTTGCTTCATCCAGTGACGTTGCAGCGAAGTACGATGGATCTATATCACCATCTCTCACCCGCTCATAGTTTGTCAGCACAATCTGACTGTCACACGCTTTGACCTCTTCCATCGTCCGGCAGTACTCCGGCTTCTCATATCCAAGCAGCTCCACCGCATCTCTGGTGAACTCCTGCTTCACTCCAAGCGGCAATACGATCAAAGCTCTGCCGCCGGTATGTTCTGCTGCCAAATGGCAGAACTCTATCTCCTGTACCGTTTTTCCAAGTCCGAACGCTTCAAACAATGCCCGGCGTCCGCCTTTAAGTGCCCATGCAACAGCATCTGACTGATGTGGTTTCAATGCCGGATTGATCTTTAAACGATCAACCACAAATCCGCTGTCTGTTGCAAGGTCAATTTTGCTTTCTAAAAATTCTCTATATGTCATGTCACACCTCACTTGCAACAAGCTCTCGATTGCACAGCTTTTTGATCTGTCTCACTCGTTCAAACGATATACCACACATTTTCGCTGTATCGGTCATGCCATATCCCTGCAGCATGCACCGCATCGGCTTCTGTGTTCTCGGAGACAACTGATCTACCATATGCCCGAAATCTATCATAGTAACCAGATCACCAATATAATCATGGGGATCTGCAAGAAATACGTCTGCATAAGACTCTCCATCTTCATTAACTGCTTTATCCGCTGCAATATATTGTGGTTTTTCTATATCTGGTCTATTGAATTGTGTCCGAACCGGTACATCTTCATAATTAACAAACCGCTCCACATATCCACGTATATAGAGTCCGATATAATTACGATTCAGATGTTCCAAATCCTTGCTTCTGTCGATAGCTTCCACCAGAGCCAGCATACCTGCCTGTATGATGTCATCGTAATTTGGGAATCCATGATATTTGTTCAGATGGAAATACACTAACTTAATGTTCTCAACGATCTTCTGATTTCGCAGCTCAATTCTTTCTGCCTTTGTCAACTCCATTCACCTCCTGCTGAAAGAGAGCTTCCATCTCATCAAGCGCAGATACTCGCTCCTGCGTCGGTTGTACGCTCTTAGGCATATTGCTCTGATATCCATATTGCCGTTTCTGTTTACGCTCATTCACTGCATTTACTACCCATCGGATAATCGTCATATAATGTGACTTGGTCTTATATCCCTTCTCTGCAATATACATGTCAAGGAACTCGATTGCTTCATCGCGAATATCCGCTCCATATTCCTCCGCGAGCTTGATGTATTCATCATCCAGCAGCATCACATTTCCGAACTGTCCGTATGGATGCTTTGCGGGTGCGCTCTCTCTTTCATTTACTTTCATTTCATTTACTTTTATTTTATTTGTGGGGTTTTTACGGGATTTACTCTCATTTTTACCGGATTTATTATGGTTTTTACTGTATTTATCCGAATTTTGGGTAACTTTAATAAAAGAAGCGGTCTCCTCTTCATTCAAAAGCCATATCTCACAATCAACTATGATTTCACGTCTAAGGCTCTTTGCCGCCTCCTGATAGCGTTTCTGTATATTCGGGGAGGTAATGATAGTGTCCGAACTAGCAAGTGTGATCTCAACGATTAGTGACCGACTAGCCAAGAATGTCATTATCTGCTTCATTGAACCCTCGGACAGCCCAAGGGATGCTATCGCTGCATCCTCGCTGTCCTCATTCCATACGATGTAATAACCGTTTTCTCTATATATCTCCGCAAGCAACCATATGTAGAATATCAATCCATCCGATCCGTATCTTGCACTGAGTGCCCGAATCTTTAGGTCTGCGAAGAAATCCGTGTCAAATGGGAAGTACAGCAATCCTTTTTTTTGCGGTCTTGCCATCTGCTCCTTCCTTTCAATCCAGCTATTTAATAATGCTGGTTGCATAATCCTTATAAACATCTTTAAGCATTGTTCGATTACATTCTACGAACTCGCTTCCAGCAAGTTCCTTATACTCTGCCTGAATCTTCTGTCGTGCTCTTCTGACCGATTCTGTTGTTGGAAATCCCAACTCTCGCATATGCAGGAAGAACTGCTGAAGAGGAATCTTATCTACATCTACGCCGTTCTTCTTGCCAATTTCCTTGTACACCATGTAACATAAGCATCCGTCACTGCTTCGAGTCTCTGGATGTTTCTCAAGCATCGCTTTCACAACCTTATGTGTATCTCTGATATTTGCTCCCATCTTGTCACACCTCCCTGATTCGGATTCCGTATCGGTAGAGCATCAGCTTCCGCTTGATGATGTAATCTGTTGTTCTAAATCCTTTTGTATCCTCCACGACCGTATCTCCGTTGGTATCTATATAAACGAAATCAGCGATATAACTACATGCATGTTCCACGCAAAACTTCTTCATCTTCACAAATCCATTCTTCAATGTGACCGGTCGCAGTTCATATTGCGATGGAATCAGTTCATATTTGACCTGCATCTGCAGATTGCTAATCTCGCCAGTCTGTTCAAGCAAATGAAGCTCCCGGTACCGCCACGCTTCCTTCTTGGAATCAAATGTAATACCATCAACTACCACTTTCCTGCTTCTGTATTTGCTCATGTAACTCCTTTCCCTCTACCGCCACAAAAGCGGTAGAGAATGACTTACAATAAAACAAAGAATACTGTGATATATATATCTTTGTACAATAACCTTATCCAAACAATGCGGCAGCGGCACTGTTGTTCACCTGCTCCGGCGTCGGCATTTCCGCTTCAGCCACCTGTGCACGTTCTTCCTGCTGAGAATCTATCGACTGTTCCTCAGATGTTTCCGCCGGCTGTGAAGGCTCTGCAGCATCCACATCTGCAACTGGCTCATCTTCTACATATACCTTGGAACCATCCTCTTTGATGTATGCCATGTCAGATTCAAATGCCGACTGCATTTCGATAGACATGATTCCCCACTTGCTGATCAACTGACGGAGCATCGTCTTGTATGCCATTGCATCGAAGTTCTTATACCAGAAGCTTGAATACATCCACGAATCACGCTGATCATAATTACCGGCAACATAGTCCAGATAAGACACCTTATGCTTCACGCCGTATCTCGTGTTGATGGTAGTCATATCTTTGCTGAATGCCTGCGAATATCTGTCAGCATGTGCAAGCATCTGATTTTTGCTCCAATACATCGATTTTCTGAAACCATTCACGAGTTCGAACATAGCGTAATATCCAACCGTCTCCGCTTTCTCTCGTGCATCCCAATCATTGATAGCAAGCTGAATCTGAATATCTTCGTTGAGCGGATCATAGCTGACGAACTCACCTTCTTTGATAGCCAGCACAGTAAGCTTCTTATACTGACCGGAACGGATTGCAAGCTGAATATACCCTTTGTATCCCATCTGGAACTGTGCCACCTTCGTACCAGATTTGTTATCACTGTACGGAACAAGATAATAATGTCCAAGCTGTGGCGATGGTGAAAGCTTCAAGCTCTCTCCAAGAAGCGCACCCGACAGGATCGATGGCTTCGTACATTCTGCAAGAGCAGGATTCACACTGACTGCCGATACTACGCCGGAGATAAAGCGCTGCACATTTCCCTTTCCAAGTGCCTGCTCAATATTCGCTTTGATATCCATACGATTCAAGAACCCGGTCATTGTCGTGTCCTGAATCTGATTCTGCTTACTCTTAACCAAACTATTCTGTACCATTTTCATATCCTCCTAAATTGCTCTAAACTCTATATTTCTGCTCTGGAAGAACTCTTTCAGGGCAAGTGCATCTTCGGTTGTAAGAAGTGCCGCAAACCGCACTTCCATCTTCTCCGGTGATGTAACCGTGTGTTCCGGCGTCTGCTGTTCTGGCACTGGATCTGGAATAATAACCGGCGTTTCATACGATTTCTTCTCTTCCGCTTCCTTGGCACGCCGCTCTTCTTCCTGCTTCTTCCGTGCTTCAGTTTCCGCCTTCTGCTTAGCAATGTCTGACATCCTCTGTGCCTCTGCGATAGACCGGTTCATATCCAACGTCTCTTTATATACCGCAACAGCTTCAAACGCATATTCTGAAAGTCTGTTCAACGTCAGAATATCTGTGCTGATCTGATACATCCGCTCCCGCATCTTCTCTTCGATGGACTTCATCGATACGGATGCATTCAACCACTTCTCATCCCAGATCATCTCAAGCTTCACAAATGCCTGAAAACCAATCGTCTCAAAGAGTGCTTCAATCTCCTTGCGCTTCTCTTCCTTCTTGTTCTGCTCGAATTCTTTGACCTGTTTATCTATGGACCGTACTGATTCATTCACTATCTCTACAAGGTCCTTAATTTTCCATTCAAACTCTTCATATGACTTTAAGCACTCTTTCTTAATCTTGATACGTTCATCGGTCAACACTTTAATCCACTTATTTAATTCTGCTCTTTTTTTCTTAGCATCGTCGATCTGATCATCCGTATATACAAGGTTCTTATACATCTCTACCTTGCTTGTGATCTCTGCTTTCAGTTCCTCATAGTTGAACTGAATCACTTCCGGAAATGTTACCGGTTCTACTCTTAACTCCATTCATATCCTCCTAACTTAATACCAGCTCATATTGAGCATCCTT
>ERZ808242.1791-NODE-1791-length-10856-cov-3.398204_pt1 | contig 10856 bp, 13 predicted proteins | sample MGYA00521244_ERZ808242 | MGnify/ENA primary metagenome ERZ808242 (study PRJEB31516, sample SAMN03275573) | gut metagenome | biome: mammalia-associated habitat; material: feces | host: Papio cynocephalus | place: Kenya | collected 2012-07-27 ... | reverse complement strand
AATTGAAAGGTGAAAGTTGAAAATCGCGGAAGAGATTTTAGTTGAAAATTGAAAGGTGAAAGTTGAAAATCGCGGAAGAGATTTTAGTTGAAAATTGAAAGTTGAAAATCGCTGTTGGGAAAAGTATATAAAAAACGGCGCGGGAAATGCGCCGTCTTTTGTTAGCTTTCTATTGCGAACGGGAAGATTATCGTCAGCGTGAAAACGCCGTTTTCGGCGGTTATTTGGAAATCGCCGTTGTACCTTTGAGAGATATATTTTATGCTCTTTAAACCGAAACCGTGGTAAGCTTTGTCATGTTTTACCGTTTTTATTTCGCCGTTTTCGATGTTGAGCGCGCCGTCAAAGTAGTTGAACGCATTAACGACGAGCATTTTTCCGCTTGCTTTAACCTTTAAGCTTATAACGCGCTTTGCTTCTTCGAGCTTTAAAACGGCTTCTATCGCATTGTCGATAATGTTGCCGAAAAGCGCGTAAATGTCTTCTTTTTTCATAAAATTCAGCCTTTCGCCGTCGACGATGTAGCCGAAGTTTATTTTTTCTTTGTTGCAGAGAAGCGACTTTTCGGTCAAAATGACGTCGAGCGCGTCGTTGCCCGTTTTTGCGGAGGAATCGTAAATGGAAATATGTTCTTCAAGCTCGCAGAGCGCATCTTTTCCGATTGCGCCGTCGCCGATAGAGTGAATATGGTGCTTTAAGTCATGGCACTTCATGTTGATTATCTCTATGTTTTGCTTGGACATTTCGTATTGCTTTTTCTGCAATTTCCAGATTTCGCGCATGGAATCGAATTCGCTTTCAACCTGTCTGCGCGTTGCGACTTCGAATTGAAGATATAAAGAAATTACGCAACAAAGCACGTTGTAAATGCTGATTATCAGCGAATACTTGACGAGTTTTTCGTCCGAATCGTAAACGACGAACGCGTTGAGAAGAATATCGACGGCAAAAACGACCACGGCAAAGACGAAAACAAAGTCCTTTTGAAGTTTGATTTGCCTTGATTTTTCTATCTTCGTGGCGAAAAAGATATAACCTAAAAAATAGCAGAGAACGTAGACGCTCAGATACAGCGCGAACACGAAGAGGTTAGGGAAGATATCGGTGAACGTAGACGAGCCGTAAAAGCCCGAGCTTGACGAGGACTTGAAGAGAACGAGAAATACGTTATACAGTTCGTAAGAAAAGTGTTGAACGGTATAACCCGCGAACGCGCAGAAAAGTATCGTAAACCACGTTTCGTCGAACATAAATTTCCCGGCAAGCACGGTCAGACCGAAAATCGCGGCGAACAGGAACGCGCACCAAAAAGGATTGTTCGACCCGGCGGGCAAAAGATACGCGAGTCCGCAAACGACGACAACCGACAGAATAAGCCGCCAAACGAAAAAGCTTCTCTTATTTTTTCTCGTCAAAAACAGAAGTTCTGCAACCATCAGCTCCGCAACGAAAAGAAAGGACTTGTAAAATTCAAACTGAGTCATTTTCAGGCGTTCACTCCGAGATACTTATTAAGGAGCGACATAAACTCCTTTTTTCTTAGGTGCGAAATCGTAAGCTTTTCCGCCTCTCCGCCCTTTTTGCCTTTGGACACGAGCAAGGTGTAATCGACCACGCCCTCTACGTACTTCAAGTTCACGAGGCAGTAGTTGCTGCACTTTACAAAGTTGTGTTCGAGAAAAAGCGGTTCTATTTTGTTGAGTGACCCGCGCGATTCGTAAATTTTGTCCGTTGCGTGGAAACTGAGTTTGTGCTGGTACACGTCGACGTAACGAATATCGGAAAGCGGAATGAATTTTATAACGCCGTCGTCGTTTATCTTGAATTTGACGATGTCTTTTTTATTGAGAATTTTTTTGATAACGCGCTCTAACTTCATCGAAAAGTCCTCGTAAGTGACGGGCTTTAAAATGAAGTCGTCCGCGTCCACTTCGTAACCGCGGATAACGTACTGCTTCATGTTCGTAACGAAAACGATAGAAACGTCGTCGTCGCGTTCGCGGATTTTATGCGCGAGGTTAAGCCCGTCCATGAGCGGCATTTCGATATCGAGAAAAATGAGGTCGTAACGCGAAGTGAAATCTTCGATAAAGTTGACGGGGTTCGGATAATAATCTATCGCGAACTGCTCGTCCTTTTTCGCCGAATAATCGGAAAGGTACTTTGAAAGCGTATCGTTTACTTTATTTTCATCGTCGACTATCGCAACTTTCAACATTTAAAGCCTCCTTAAAGCGCGGCTTAATTTTGCGCGCTATACACATATTCTACATTATTTTTTTCAAACTTTCAAGTACTTTACAAAAATTTTTTTGTAAATATTTTTCGCTTCGCCCCTTTTAAAATTATATTTTAAAAAAAATTTTCGTATTCGGGTTTTGCCTGCCTTTTTCGAAATTTTGCGATTTTATTATATTAAAGGCAAAAAAGGGCAGAGAAAACCGCCGTCGCTTTTTAGGCGATAGCGGCAAAAAGTATCGATAATCGACTTATAGACGGGTTTTTGTTATTTGTTGTCATCATCGGCGGTATCGCCTGCGGTCGCGTCGCCCACTGTTTCTTCGTAATCGTCGCCGCTAAATACCGTGTATTCTTCGCCGTCGAGAAAGTCCGGGATTTCTTCTTCGGAAATGTCGCTAAGTTCGCTTTCGGCTTCGCCGCGCGTCTTAACGTCGGTGATATCGACGGTCGTCGGGCGTTCCTGACCTTCGACGTATTCATCCTTTTTAAAGAGGTAAGAATCGGTGTCGGCAGTACCGTTTACCGTGCGGATACGCGACATAAGTTCGTCGTAGTCGGGCAAATCGTCAAGAGAGGATATCTGGAAGCGTTTTAAAAATTCGTCGGTCGTGCCGAAAAGAACGGGTCTGCCCACCGCGTCCTTTCTGCCGACGATTTCTATAATGCCTAACTTTAAAAGGGTCTGCACGGCGTACTCGCTGTTGCCGCGGATTTCCTCCAAATCAAGCCTCGTGACGGGTTGTTTGTACGCAATAATCGCCGCCGTTTCGAGCATGCTGCGCGAAAGTTCCCTTTCCCTTATCGGGTTTAAAACGAGCGAAACGGGGTCGACGTATTTAGGGTTGGAAGCAAACTGCAATTTGCCGTTGAAAATTAAAAGGTTTATGCCGCAAGGGTCGGAATAGGTCTTTTGCAATTCCTTCGCGGCTTTCAAAACTTCCTTGTCGGTGCAGTCGAGGTGCTCGGAAATATCCTTTATCGCGACGGCTTTGCCGTTCACAAAGAGTATCGATTCAATTATATTCGTCAATTTCTCCAAGGTCTTCACTCCTGTCGGGGTTGAGCGTTACAGTTATATCCCCGTAAATTTCTTGTTGTAAGCATTTTATGTATTGAAGTTTTAAAAGTTCGAGCATGGCTTGAAACGTCGTTATCATTTCTGCGCGCGAACAGTCGAGCGGGAAAAGTTCGAAAAAGCTGCATTCTTGCCTATCTAACAGCTGCTCGCGAATGTAGGCTATTTTGTCCTTAACCGTAAAGACTTCCTTAGGGATTTCTTTTTTAGTCATCTTTTCGGCTTGGCGTAAGTCCGCCCTCGTCATAACGCCGACGAAAGCTTTGATAAGCCCTTCGAGGTTAAAGTCCGTGTAGACGATACGCACGTCGTTCGCGCTGTCGTCCGGGGCTTTATAAAAGCTTGCGGTGTTCTCGCGCGATTTGAGCTTTTCCGCCTCTTCCTTGAAAATTTTGTATTCTTCAAGTCTGCGGATTAAGGCTTGTTGCGGGTCCTCTTCTTCCGTTTCGTCCTCAAACGGCGTGGGCGGCAGAATGGCTTTTGCCTTGATTTCGAGAAGCGTTGCCGCCATCGAAAGATATTCGCTCGCCTTTTCGATGTCCAACTCGTCAACGGAATTGATGTACTGCAAGAACTGGTCGGTTACTTCCGACACGAAAATGTCCTTAATCTCTATTTCCGACTGTTTGACGAGATATAGTAATAAGTCAAGCGGACCGTCGAAGTTTGAAAGCTTCGTGTTGTAATCGACGACCGACTCGAATTTTTCGGTAATTTTTTCTATACTCACTTTCTTCCCCTCTCAAATTCCGAATAAGCCTAAAATGAAACGCCAGAACGCCTTTATCGGGAAAGCTACCCAAGTAGTCACGAAATTCATAAACCACCCGAAAACGTCGATATATTCAAGAAGCGGGAACATTTCGCCGAAAATATCGTTCAAAGCGGAAACGATAATGAGCGCAAGCAAAACGTAATAGCCTTTATCGCGCAAAAACTGAAAAACTTTGCCGCGCTTTTTGTTTACGACTTCAAGAAAGCGGAAGCCGTCAAGCGGATAGACCGGGATAAGGTTGAACACGAACAAGTTAATGTTAAGCCAAAAGATAAAGTAAAAAATCCAATACCCGAGCCGTGCTATCGGAACGAAAAACGACTGCTCGGCAGAAAACGCAAAGCCGCCTAAAAAGTAAGTATACAAAACAAACAACGGATAAACAAGGAACGCCATAGCGATATTCGTTAAAACGCCCGCCACGCTCGTCCAAAAATATCCTTTTTTGATATCGCGGAAGTTATAAGGGTTAATCGGAACGGGTTTTGCCCAGCCGAAGTGCGCGAACATAAGCATTAAAATTCCGACGACATCAAAATGAGCAAAGGGGTTGAGCGTGTATCTGCCGCTAACCTTAGGCGTGTCGTCGCCGCTCTTAACCGCGGCAAAAGCGTGCGCGAATTCGTGCGCGGGCATAACTATTATAATTGCGATAAAAACCGCAACGTATTGTAAAAGGGTGTTTATATCCATTGCTAACCTTCTTTTTGCATATTAAAGCCGTAAGCAAAAAGTTTGCATACAGTATATAGTATACCTTACTTTCAAAAAAAAAGCAAGGTTTTTTAAGCTTTTAGGCGATTGCAAACTCTCGGCGCGATAAATTTTTTGAAAAAACGTCAATAATACAATACACAAAACGGCAATTTGTGCGAATTTTGAGCTTTAATTCGTATTATTTTTGAAAACCTATTGCTTTTTTATCGTTTGTGTGCTACAATTAACGTAAGGCTAAATTCTTTTAATCGGGATTTTAACCTTCAAAACTCTTTACGAGAGGAAAATTTTATGAAACTATTGACTGTTACCGTACCCTGCTACAACTCGGCGGAGTATATGGAAAAGTGCGTCGCTTCGCTTTTGAAGGGCGGCGAAAGAGTTGAAATTATCATTATAGACGACGGTTCCAAGGACGCGACCGGCGAAATTGCTGACCGCCTTGCCGCGGAAAACCCGAGCATTGTTAAAGTCATTCATCAAGAAAACGGCGGACACGGCGAAGGCATAAATCAAGGCTTGAAGAACGCGACCGGAAAATATTTTAAAACTGTTGACAGCGACGACGCTTTGAGCGAGGACTTCCCCGCGTTCCTCGACAAGCTCGAAAACATCGACGCAGACCTCGTTGTGACAAATTATCGCTACGTTTACGACGACCCGTCCAAAAACCACAGCATTTGCTACGATAAAATTTTCAAAGAAGGCAAAGTTTTAACGTGGGACGAAACGGGCAAGTTCGGCATTACGCAGTACTTAACCATTCACTCCTGCACCTTCCGCACCGAAACGATGCGCGAATCGGGAATGGTTCTCCCTAAGCATATCTTCTACGAAGATAACCAGATGATTTGCACCGTTCTCCCAAAGGTCCGCAAAATCGCCTACTTCAACTACGACCTCTATCTTTACACGATAGGCAGAGAAGGTCAGTCCATGCAAGAGGATATCTTTATCAAGCGTTACAATCACCAGATTACCGTTGCGATAAACTCCTTTAAGGCGTGTAGGCTTTTAGAACTCAAAAAAATAAGCAAAAAACTTTACGATATTTTGTATCACGAATTGTTTATGCTTATCGGCGGCTCCATTATTTACGCAAGAAAGAACGGCAGCGAACAAGCCAAAGCCGACCTTGAAAATATGTGGAAAGAAATGTTTGCTTCCGACGAAGCTTCCGCAAAAAAGCTGCGCTATCATTCGTCGCTTAAATTCATCGCGCCCGACAACGCTTTCGGCAGATGGATGACGAAAATCGCGGCTAACCTCGCCCACAAAAAAGTCGGGTTCAACTAATAATCTAAAAGCGCAACAAAACATGATTTTACCCCCGCTCGGTTTTAAGCGGGGGTATTTGTTTAAAGCGTATCGGGGTTGATTACAACAACCTCTTTTTCTTTCTTTCGGGCATACTTTACGGTGTTTGCCGTTCCGCCCTTTTTCCCGTTCCACACGGCTAACAATAAGTCGGAATTGTCAACCATATATTTATTTCTTAAATTCATACAATCGCGAAAATATTCCTTGTCCGAAGAGTAGTATACTTTATCGGCTTTTTTCAGAATTTCGGAATATCTTTCTATCTGCTCGTCCTGCCATTTTTCCGTCTGGTCAACGCAAGGCAAAGCACATTCAAGCTTTATATGCCGATAAACTTCTCTCAGTCGCAGCACGGCTTCCGCACACAAGGTGTCTATGCCTATCGCCATACCCGAAATAAAGTATTCATAACCCTCTTTTATTTTTTCTTCCAAAATATCGTTTAAGATACCGACAAGTTTTAAACAACGCTCGTCGCTTTCATCGCCTTTCCACGGCAAGCCCTTTGGTCTGTGTCCCGAAAAACATATAGTTTTATAATTCACAGCAATTCAATCTCCTTTTTCAATCATTATACGACGTAAAAAAGACTTTGTCAATCATTGAATGTCGCATTTGCATTCATTTTTTATAAGATTTAGGTCATAGTATGCAAGTATGGTGTTGTTCAAGTAGCGTTACAATATAAGTACGAGGTGCTATATGAACAAATTAACCTACGACGACGTTATAAACAGAATAGGATTTTTCAGAAACAAGGCTAACTTATCGGCAAGAGAAACGAGTTTAAGGCTCGGTTACAGCGAACAATTCGTTAAAAGAATCGAAAACAAGAGCGTAGAACTCAAAGTTTCGACTTTGCTTGATTTTCTCGACATAGTCGGCATTACGCCGCAAGATTTTTTCTATCTCGGAACGAATTACAACAAGGACGACAAAGACTTGCTCGAAGCTTTCGGCGCGTTGTCGGACAAAAACAAAGAAACCATAATGACGCTTATAAAAAGCTTGAAGTAAAAAATCGCCTACCGCAGTTTTGATTATGGAAACAATGAACTACAAAGACGTACTATACAGAATAGGATATTTTAGAAATAAAAACAACCTTTCCGCGAGGGAAACAAGTTTGCGTTTGGGCGCAAGCGAAGGACGTTTTAACAGAATAGAACGCGGAGTTATAGAGTTAAAAGTTTCCACGTTGCTCGAATTTTTAGAAATGCTTGAAATAACGCCGAGCGAATTCTTTTATTCCGACCCCGAAAGATACAAAGACGATAAAGAGCTTTTAGACGTAATAAAAGCGTTATCGCCCGAAAACAGAAAAACAATTTTAGACTTAGCTAAAAAATTGAAGTGATAGCATAAAACGCCGAACGTTAAAATACGCGCGGCGTTTTTCTTTTTGCCTTGTTCGCCTCATGCTTATGCGAACAAGCCTATGATATAATAAATTAGCCCGGTGGCAACGGAAGCGCAAACGCCGAAAACTATAATGGGTCCCGCGACGACAAACATTTTTGCAGCCGTACCGTAGATAAAGCCTTCGGTTCTGAATTCCATTGCCGGGGAGCAGACGGAATTTGCAAACCCCGTAATCGGAACGATTGAGCCGCCGCCGGCGAAGTGTCCTATTCTGTCGTACACGCCTAAGCCCGTCAAAAGGCAACCTAAAAAGATTAGCACCATAGAGGTTGCGCCGGCAAGCTCGTCGCCAAAAATGTTGAACACGTACATAAACGTGTAGCGAATAAACTGCCCTATCGTGCAGATAAAACCGCCGACGTAAAACGCCCGCAAGAGGCTTCTTGCTTCGTTTGTTTTCGGCGATATTTTTTTGACGTACGCTAAGTACTCTTCGTTCTTTACGCTTTCTTTCGTTTTCATTTTTCTTCCTCCGTAGGCTTTTTTATTGCGCGTTGTTTTTCAGATGAAAAATCAAAAAAGGAGTATTGCTTTCTCATACTCCTATTTTGCTCTTTTTAAAATCATGTTATACATAAAAACTTTCAAAATCGAAAATAAAATACGGGATTTTTGATATTTTTACGATTTTGATTTTACAAGAGTTTTTTCTTTAAATTTTCGACGATTTTCGTTTCTAAGCGCGAAATCTGCACTTGCGAAACGCCGAGTTCTTTTGCGATTTCCGACTGCGTTCTATCGGAAAAGTACCGTAAAAGCACTATCTTTTTTTCGCGCTCATTTAGCTTATCTATCGCCTCGCGGAGCATTATTTTTTCGATGAGTTCGTCCTCGCGCTCGTCGCTTTCGATTGTGTCGAGATACTCTATATCTTTTTCGGAATCGACCTTATCGTAGATAGAAACGAGCCGCTTGTCGGAGCCTATCGCAAGCGCGATATCTTCCTTTTCAACGCCTAACTTTTCGGCGAGCTCGTCGACGGACGGAGAGTCCTCGTCGTTTCTTCTTGCCTCTTCTACAACGGCTTTTATTTTGTAATTCAACCCTTTTATGATACGGGAAACTTTAATTGCCCCGTCGTCGCGAAGAAAGCGTTTTAATTCTCCCGCAATCATAGGTACGGCGTAAGTCGAAAAGCGAACGTTAAAACTTTCGTCAAAGTTATTTATGGCTTTAATAAAGCCTATCGAAGCAAGTTGAAAAAGGTCGTCGTACTCAACCCCGCGACCTAAAAATCTTCTCACGACGCTTTTAATGAGCGAAGAATTGTTGACGATTAGTTCTTCCGCAGCCTTTTTGTCGCCCGTTTTTGCAAGCCGCACTAATTCAATAGTCCTTTCGACCGTAAGCATGTTCACCCTTTTAAGCGACGTACTTTTTCATAACGATTTTTGTGCCGACCCCGAACGAAGAAATCAGCTCGAATTCGTCCATAAACGAGCGTATTATCGTAAAACCTAAGCCTGCGCGTTCTTCGCAAGGTTTGGTCGTGAAATACGGTTCGAGTGCTTTTTCGGTGTCGGCGATACCCACGCCGTCGTCGCTTATCGAAATTTTTATGTAATTCTCGTCCGTTTCGCATTCGACGGTTATTACGCCCTTTTCTTCGGGGTATGCATGCACCACGGCGTTGGTTACGGCTTCGCTCACCGCGGTTTTTACGTCCGAAAGTTCTTCGACGCTCGGGTCTATTTGCAGCATAAACGCCGCCACAGCGGTTCTGACGAACGCTTCGTTCTCCGATTTTGCGTCGATTTTTAACGTCATTCTGTTCATTTTTAACCTCATATTTTAGGAATAACTTCGTAAATGCCCGACAGTTCAAGCACCTTTTCGACGGAAACGGTAGGGTCCTCGATAAAAACTTCCGCGCCCTCTTTTTTGAGCCGTTTGTATCTGCCCAAAAGCATACCCACGCCCGTACTGTCCATAAAGCTCATTCCGCTCATGTTGAAAACGATTTTCTTTCTGTTAGGATAAGAAGAAAGCACGTGTTCTATGTATTCTTTTACGCCTTTCGCGTAATGCTCGTCTAATTCGCCGTATAGGTAAAAAGTTATTCTTTCGCCGGTTTGTTTGAATTTTACTTCCATATTGCCTCCTCGTTTCCTATATATTACCATTAAAAAAGCGCGGGAATCACACGAAATTAGTCGATTCCTGCGCTTTTTTGTTTAAAACCAAATTTGTTTTATCGCTTGCCGCTTTTTTTGTAAGTTGTCAGATTTCCCACTTTTCGCCCGCGCGGCGGATTGATTCGCCGTAAGAAAGCACTCCAACCTCTTCCGCGGAATAAGCTTTTACGCGTTTCTGCTCCACGCCGTCCTTAAAGACGATAATTTCGCCTACTTCGTCGCCCTTTTTGACGGGTGCGGCTACATGTTCGTAAGGCGCGAATTTGAAAGTGTACTCCGATTTGTCGCCGACTTTATAAAAGCAAGTTACTCTTTTTATGCCGGAAGCGGTTAATTCTTCCGTCATTCCGCCCGAGATTTTGACTTTTTCGGGCAAAATTTCGTTTTCTTCCACGAGAATTTTATTGCCGTAGTTCGCGAAAGAATAATCGAAAGCAGCCGATACTTCGTCAAACCTTTCGTCCGAAGATTTTTCGCCTAAAACTACGCAAATCATTCTCAAAGCCCCACGTTTTGCGGTCGCCGCAACGCAAAAGCCGGCTTCTTGCGTGTAGCCCGTTTTACCGCCGTCGCAACCCGCGTAACGGCGAATAAGCTTATTCGTGTTGGTCATCGTAGTGAAACTTCCGTCCGGGTGCGCGAAACTGTCGAGCCAAACGGTTGAAAAATCGAAAAAGGTCTTGTGGCGGATAAGGTGCGAAAGCATTATCGCAACGTCCTTTGCGGTAGAATACTGTTTGCCGCCGGGCAAGCCCGTGGCGTTCGCAAAACAAGTGTTTTTCATACCCCATTCGGCGGCTTTTTCATTCATGAGCGACACGAACGAGCTTTCGCCGCCCGCGACTTTTTCCGCAAGCGCGACCGAAGAATCGTTGGCGGAAGCGACTATAACGCTTTTTATGAGTTCTTTTACCCTATAATTTTTGTCGGCTTGCAAAAAAACTTGGCTTCCGCCCATTCCGCTCGCCGCCGCAGAAATTGTTATTTCCTCGTTTATATCGAGCGTGCCGTCCTCTATGTGTTCGAAAACTATGTTCAAAGTCATAATTTTTGTCATGCTTGCGATAGGCAGTCGCTTTTCGTCGCCTTTCGAAAATATTATTTCGCCGCCGTCGGCTTCCATTAAGCACGCCGATTTTGCCCCCGAAAGCATCGTCTGCTCCGCGGCATA
>ERZ808242.1789-NODE-1789-length-10867-cov-3.685997_pt1 | contig 10867 bp, 8 predicted proteins | sample MGYA00521244_ERZ808242 | MGnify/ENA primary metagenome ERZ808242 (study PRJEB31516, sample SAMN03275573) | gut metagenome | biome: mammalia-associated habitat; material: feces | host: Papio cynocephalus | place: Kenya | collected 2012-07-27 ... | reverse complement strand
CCGCGCAAAAAACGATACTCTTTTTCTTCAATTTACTCTCCCATAATACAACTTTATTTAAGTCGCTTTTTATTTTGCTTTGTCGACCTATGTCGTTTTTAGTCGATTATAAAGTCGTTTTTGTTTTATATCTATTACGAGAAAGAATTTTTTATGACTTTTAATTTTTTTCTAAACGCAAAAGACTCCCGATTTTTTACTTCGAAAGTCTTTTTTACAAAATATTTTTTTAGCGATTACATATTGAGCGCAGCCGCGCCGACGATACCCGCCGACTTTAAGCTTGCGAATATTATGCCCACGCTCGGACCGGAACTCCTTGCAAACAAACCGCCTTTGACTTGCTCGCGGAGCGGCAAGATAAGGCTGTCGCCCTGGTTAGCGACTCCGCCGCCGATAATGATAACTTCCGGGCGGAAAATGTTCGCGATATTGATTAAGCCCACCGCAAGATTGTCTATGTATTCGTCTACCACCTGTTTTGCGTATTCGTCCACGTCGGCATAATCGAAGGCCGTTTTGCCGTCCACGTTTTCAAGTCCGCCGACCTTCCACATTTCGGAATCCTTGTGCGCTTGCATGGCTCTGCGCGTTTCCCTTATGATTGCGGTAGCCGAACCGTAAGTTTCCCAGCACCCTTTATTGCCGCAAGTGCATTGTTCGCCGTGCGGATGAATAATCATGTGACCTATCTCTCCGCCCGCCGATTTGTTGCCTTCGTACAGCTTGCCGTCTATAATGATGCCGCCGCCTATACCCGTGCCGAGAGTTACGAAAACGCTCGTTTTGTAGCTTTTGCCCGAACCGAACTTAGCTTCGCCCAAAGCCGCAGCGTTCGCGTCGTTCGTGATTTTTATGGGATAATCGAAATGTTTGTGCAGTTCGTCCACGATATGAACGTCGCTCCAATAAAGGTTGCCCGCAACGACCACAACGCCGCTTTCCGCGTCGATAAGCCCCGGTATACCTATGCCTATGCCTTGAATTTCGCCGTTGGCGTTATGCGCTTCGAGGTCTCTTATAAGCTTAACTATGTTGGAAATAACTTTTTTTACACCCTCTTTCGCGTCGGTCGGAACGGAGCTTTTATACAAAATTTTGCCGTCCGCCGTAACGATACCGCCTTTAACGCTCGTACCGCCGAAATCTATTCCGATATATACTTTTTCCATGTTCTTTACCCGCCGAAAAATTGTTTTATCGCATTTTAGAGTTGCACCGTCGCATTTACGCGGTTTTTGCGCTATCTCACGCGATACTTTTTTATATTTTATCATTTTTATTTGCTTTTGTAAAGAAAAACTTGTTAAACATTGCAATTTTAACTATCCGATATTGCTTTTTTTACTTTTTGTCGCATTCTATTCACATTTTAAAAAGAGTTTTTCCTTTTCGGCAGGCAAAAACGTACTATAAAGACAATTTAAGACATATTTTAAAATCGGAAACAATTGAGCATGCTTTATTACGACGTAAACGAAAGAATACTTGCCGAGGGCGAGTTCATCGTCGAAAACTCTTCAACCGTCCGCGCGACCGCGGCAAAATTCGGCGTTTCCAAGTCGACCGTTCACAAAGATTTAAGCTACAAACTAAAATACCTCGACGAAGCCCTTTTTAACCTCGTCGAGGAAGTTTTACAAAAAAATCTGTCCGAACGACACCTCCGCGGCGGCGTCGCCACCAAACTAAAATACTTAGCGAGAAAAATCGAAAGTTGAAAACGGAATCAACTTTCACCTTTCAACTTTCAATTCTCAATTTGCAATATCTTCCGCAATCTGTTCAACCGTAAGACGGTTTTCTTTCAAAACCTCGTCAACGTTATAGCGGTCGATAAACTGCTTTTTCAAGCCGTAATTGTACACGCGCATACCGCTTGCGCCGTAATAGGAAGCTATCGTTTCGCCGAAACCGCCGGAAAGAACGCCGTCCTCAATCGTAACGACTTGCGTGTGATTTTCTTTGAGCTTTTCAAGCAATTCTTTGTCAAGCCCCGTCAAAAATACGGGGTTAACGAGCGTGGGCTTAAAGCCTTTCGTCTCTTCGATATAAGCGGCAAGCTCTTCGCCGAGCGAATACATTCCGCCCTCCGCGATTATCGCAAGCTTTTCGCCCTCTTCAACCACGCTGTACTTGTTGATTTTAGAATAATCTTTCTTTACTTCGCCCTTCGCGTGTTCGACTACCGAGGGAACGCGTATCGCAACGGGGTGTTTTCTCTGTTCAATAGACCATTCCGTCATCGCCAAAAGTTCCTCGGCGTTTGTCGGCGCAAGGTACACGAGGTTAGGTATGTTTTTAAGCATCGGAATATCGAAAATTCCGAGGTGCGTAACGTCCTTAAACGCTTTCACCGAAGCCGCAAAAACAAGTATCGTAACGGGGCTTTCGTTAATGCAGATATCTTGCGAAATCTGGTCGTAGCAACGCTGAACGAAGGAACTGAAAACAGCCCATACGGGTTTGCCGCCGTAGGTTGCAACGCCGCTCGCCATAGCCGCCGCCGTTTCTTCCGCAATGCCCACGTCCACAAACTGTTTGCCCGCGATTTCGCGTTTGTCCTTAGTGAAGCCCACGATGACCGGGGTTGCCGCGTTGATTGCAACGACCGTCGAATCCTTTTTCATTTTATCCAAAAGGTAGTCGCGCATTATGTCGTTGTAGCTTTCGCCGCCCGCAAAAAGATACTTGCCCGTAACGGGGTCGAAAGGTCCGCCGGAATGATAGGTTTCGGGGTCTTTTTCGGCGAACGCAAGCCCTTTACCCTTTTTCGTGTGAATATGAACTACGACGGCATGGTCGGTGTTTTTAACGCTTTCGAACGCTTCTATAAGCTTTTCAACGTCGTTGCCCTCGTCAACGTAAACGTAATCGAGACCCATCGCCTTGAACAAATTGTTCTGCGCCTTGCCTTTTGTTTCGCGCAAAAGCGCAAGGTTTTTGTACATTCCGCCGTGGTTTTCGGCAATGCTCATCTCGTTGTCGTTTACGACTATTATAAAGTTACCGGTCTGCTCGCCCGCGTAGTCAAGCCCTTCCAAAGCTTCCCCGCCCGAAAGCGAACCGTCGCCTATCACCGCGATAACGTTTTCCTTTCCGCCCGCAAGGTTGCGCGCCTTAGCTAAGCCCAAAGCAAGGCTTACCGAAGTGGAAGTATGCCCTATCGCGAACAGGTCATGCACGCTTTCTTTCGGGTTGGAATAGCCCGAAACTTCGTCGTAACGGCTCTCGTCGAGGAACGCGTAAGCCCTGCCCGTAAGCATTTTATGGCAGTAAGTCTGGTGCGACACGTCGAAAACCATTTTGTCGTACGGCGAAGAGAATACATAATGAAGCGCGACCGTCGCCTCCACGAACCCGAGATTAGGTCCGATATGTCCGCCATGGACCGCAAGCTTTTTGATGAGCGCATAGCGCATTTCGTCCGCCAAAACTTTAAGCTCGCCTTTCCCGAGTTTCTTCACGTCGTCGGGTCCTTTTATATTATTCAAATACTTAATTTCCATAAATTTTTATCCTCGTTTCTTTGATTTTTCTTCATTCTAACACTTGAAGTTAACTTTAAGTCAAGGTATTTTTCTCCGTTTTCCAAAATTTTTTATAGAAAAAATTCGACAAGTCTTTTCAGCCCTGCCGAACTTTTGTGATAACATGTTTTTTACCGCGAAATACTAAAAGTTCTTCAAAGCCCTTGCGATAGATTTTAAATTACCTTTCGTAATATCGCCGTCTTTATAAGCTTCTTCCAAAGTCTTTATCTTTTTGTCTTTTGTATAGACCATTGCACAATAGTCAGGCTGCGGTAAATCACACACAAATATGTCGTCTATATACAGCTCAACTTCTACACAAGGAACCCTTTTATCATGAGCGTTCCACTTTAATACAGCAACGATATCACCCGAATACGTTCCCGCATATTTTTCAAAAGTCGTTTCGTAATAATCCGTATCTTTCGCTTGCAGATATTCAAGGTATGCGGTTGCCATTTCCGTTTCCCTATCCTCGCTTAACTTTCCTACACATGCCGAAAGCAAAAAACAAGCAAGAAAACAACATATAAGTGCGCAAGCGTCTAACTTTCTTTTCATAATTCTCACCTCTCAACCGATTGTCAAGTTTATCATACCATACATTTGTCCTTTTGTCAATACGCTTTTTAAAATTATACATTTTCAATGGCGGCGAATTCGCCGTATTTAAAAATCAATCGCAATAAACAAGCTGCTTTATATACGCAAAAATTCCCCGCTTTTTAGGCGAGGAATTTTTGTTTACCGTGCGAAAAGTCTTACATTTTTTTATTTTTTTAGTCTTTCTTCTTGAAGAAGAACGCGGGGATAACCATCCAAATTATTGCGCATACGGCGCCCGCGGCGAGGATAACCGAAAGAATAACGGGAATAGCTACCCAGCCCATGCCCATATTGCTTTCGATATGCGCGCCGGAAGTGTTGGCGAAAACGAAAAGTTGATGTTTAGCCGCTTCCTGAATTTTATTGAGACCGTAGCCTTTAGTGTTGTCCATACCCTGAACGGAATCGAAGCTTACGGCGAACGGAACAAGCATCATGTCCGCGCCGGCTCTTACCGCGGCGGAAACGGAAGTGAATGCTTCCGCGTCGGTTACTATTCTGCCCTCAAAGCCCCATTCGTTGCGAGGAAGAACGGTAAGGAGCGGATAGTTAGCCGAGCAGTGACCTGTGCCGATGAAGTTCATGCCCGTCATAAAGCCGGTGCCGCCGGAGAGAACTTTGCTCGACGTGGTAGCCGTTTTTGTCACTATTTCGAACGGACGGAGATAAAGTTCGCGCATTGCCTGCTCGCTCGCCCAAGTGCGGAGCGTGCTTCTGTTGGTTTCCTGGTCGTTTACGGCGTAATGCTTAGAATAAACGGCAACACCCTTGGACTGAATACCGCTCGTGACGGCGGCAGCCATGGTTCCCGCCATAAAGCCGTCTTCGGAATAGTATTCGAAAGCTCTTCCGCCGAACGGAGAACGGTGCATGTTCATAGAGAAGCCGTACATACCGCTTACGCCGTTAGCAACGCATTCGTCGCCGTAAGTTGCGCCGAATTCGAAAGCAAGGTCCTTATCGAACGTTGCGGAAGTAATGGGAGTGGTTGCGTAGCAGTTTGCGTCGATACCCGTAACGAGGTCGTGCAAGCCGTGGCAGCCGTCCATATCGATAGCGGCGTTTTTGCCGATAGAACGAATAGAGGGGTTAGACCAGCCGCAGAAGCCGATTAAACGCGTAAGGTCCGCCGCGCTCATTTGAGCGATAAGCTTATCCCATTTTTCGTCGTTGTAACCTAAGCCCGTAACGTCGGCTATAGTAAGTCCGTTATCTTTGCCCGTTTCGAGCGCGGTTTTGCCGTCGGGGTCTTTATAATTGCCGTTCGAATCGGCAAATTCGCCCGTGTATTTATAAGTAGTCGCGTCGTAGCCTTCGAGGACCGCGCCGTCTACGGAGTCGTTAATTCTCTTCTGAGTAGCCGCGTCGGGAACGTTTTTAGCAATGCTTTCCGCGTAGCTCTTCGGGAAAGTTCCCGCAAAGTCCGCTCTCGTCAAGTCGTCGGTTTCGGGCTTGTACGCGCCGTCGCCTATGTTTACGGAATCGAATTGATTAGTGGCGGAAATAAGGTCGCTGTCGCGCTTTTTGTCGCCTTTAAAGACTATCTTTTCGCCGAGCGAATATTCCCAAGACAAAACGTTGTCGGAATCCGCTGTTTCCGCCCAGCAGTGCGAACCGTATTTGCCGTAATCGAGATAAAATTTGTAAGTGCCTTTTGAGAGAACGTAAGCTTTTTCAGTCTTATAATCGAAAGAAGCGAGTTCGTCGCGGTTGACGGTGAGCGTTACGATCGCGCTTTTTCCCGGGGCTATATCCGCGGTCTTTTCGAACTGAGCGAGAACGACTTTTGATTTTTCGATACCTTCCGTTTTGTCGTAAGGCTGTTCAACATAGAGCATAACGGGGGTTTTAGCCGTGTAAGTATCGCTCGTGTTGGTTACTTTTACCTTGAAAGTGAAGTTGTTCGTCTTAGCGTCGTAAGCGGGCGCGCCGTCGAATTCCATTTTGAAATTTGCGTAGGAAAGACCCGAGCCGAACGCATACTGAACGATAGAATTATAGTTTGAGAAGTCGAAGTTTTTCTGTTCCGCACCGACTACTTTGTCGCCGTCGTACGTGAACTTTCTGTCAGCGTCCTCGTAAGTGGTGTTGTTGTACTGGAAGTTGCCGATATTCGTAAGCTTAACGTTTTCCGCGTTAGCCGTTTCATACCAGCGGTAGCCGATATAAATACTTTCTTCGTAGTGAACGTATTTAACGGCTGAAGTTTTGTCGTTAAACGCCGGTCCCATAATTACTTCGCCAGATTCCGTGAGATAGGTGTAATCGCCGAAGTTATAGTAAGAAGGAGCAGATTCCATTTCGTAAGCCCAGGTATCCGGAAGCCTGCCGGACGGAGAAACTTCGCCGGTAAGAACCTGAACCAAACCTCTGTTGCCGGTGGAGCCGGGCAAGCCCATCCAGATAACGGAGTCGATATCGCCTTTCGTATCCGCGCCCGTGTTAGCCGTCGTTTCTGTAAAGCCGAGTTCTATGGGCATGGGGGAGTTAACTAAAATTATAACGTTTTTATAGTTTGCTTTGACGTAATTTACAAGGTCGAGTTCGACTTCCATAAGTTCGAGATAATGCTTGCCGCCGTCGCCACCCTCGTTGTACTTTGTCATCGAGCCTCTGTTGAGCTTAGAATACGGAGTCATATCCATAACCGCGTCGCTGCCTTCGCCGCCCGCTCTGCCTACAACTACGATAGCCGTGTCGGAATAGGCTTCTGCTTTTTGTCGAGCCGCTTCGTAGCCCGTGTGGTCGAGCGATACGTCGATTATAGAGTGAGTGGAACCCTGCATATCCGTAACGCTGCCCGCAACGCCGCTCGCGTTGCCCGTTAAATCGGAATAGAATTTCCATAAATCCTCGTTGACGGTTATGTTCTTTTCTTTGAACGCGTCTTTCAAGTTCAAAAAGTCGTCAGCAGACCAGTTGAAACCGCCCGCGCTGCCCGTGCCCATGTAAATTTGTTTAGCGGACAACGCGCCGAAAAGGTTAACTTTGTTAACGTTTTTAAGCGGTAAAGTGTTGTCGTCGTTTTTAAGCATGACGACGCCGTTTGAAACTTGTTTGACAGTAAAGTCGTTTGCGGTCTTTAACGCCTCTTCCGCTTCAACCGTTTTCACGTCACCCCTAAAAAACAGGGTTATAATGCTTGAATAGGTTGCGCAGAGAACGTCTACGACGATGAGTACCGCAACGAGTACCACGGCTAAAACGCAGCCGATTATACCCGTCGTTTTGCTTTTTGCTTTCACAAAAACCTCCTTAACGGAATGAAATGTATTTTTTTACAAACGACTCATTCCCGCCGCTTGCACGTATGATTTTACATTATTTTTTCATCTCTTCAACACTTTCGGAGTAAAAAGGCGTAAAAAAGGCACGAGATTATTTTTTTAGGAACGAACGGGCGGTAAAACGGTACGAAATTCAATTTGCTTTTCTCTTTGTTTCTCCGTTCACTTCTGTCATTCTGTAAAATTTGAGCATATAAAAACAGAGTGCAAAAGCACTCTGTTTTGTGTATTAACGAAAGATTTTTGATTATCGTTACATAGCGGCTTTCAACGCTGACTGCGCAGCGAGAATAACTATTCCCGTACCGACCTCGTACCCTACTCCGACGGTAAGTTCCTTTTCGCTTTCAATCGGCTTTTCACCGGTCGGGCAACCGTTTTTATCGACGTTTACTTTTATTTTCAAAAAATCGTCTACGGTCCATTCTCCGTCAAACTGACCGAGAATTTTACCCGAGTCCCACGGGCGTTGACCGAGCGCGGGCGTAGTATACTTATCGTCCGCGGTTGCGCCCTGCCAGTCTGCAGCGGGAGCGGAAGTGGAAAAATACCAGAGCTTGCCGTCCTTATCGACGGAAAACTTAACTACGTAACCCGCGTGGACTTCGGTTCCGTTGTCCGTATAAGTGCAGGTGTACTTGCCCTCGTAGTCGCCCTCTTTAACGGTGGAATCGGTATTATTTCCGCACCCGACCGCAAAAATAGAAACGGCGCAAAGAGAAAGAACGAGCGTAACGATTACTAAAAGTTTTTTTGCGTAAGTCATTTTGTACTCCTTTTATTGCAAAAACCTTTCGCACGGTAGCTACAAGATAACATCTTAGCTTATTTTTGGCAATATTTTAGGAGCAAACGGCGCGTAAAACGGCACGAATTACAACAAAATGCTTCCGTAGTCCTGCAAAAGCTCTAAATACCGCTCCTTTATCTCCGCGCTTTTCCGCCGCGCGATAGGCACTAATTCGCCGGTAGAAAGTTCCACGTCGCTCACCATTATGCGAGAAATATATCGAAAGTTAACGAGTATACCTTTATGCACGCGTATAAACCCGCTCTCCGAAAGCTCCTCGTCGAGCTTTTCCATGGTTTTGTATACGGGTACCGTTTCTTCCTTGCCGCTCACATGCATAAGTTGGAACTTGCCCGCGCCTTCGAAGTACGTTACGTCCGCAAGCTTTACGGTGACTATTCCGCCTTTCGACTGCACCGTAATCGTAGATTTTTCGCTTTTCGCGGCGGAAGCGATGAAGTTGCTTATCGCCGTTTTTATTTCCGCGACGAAGTTCTTTTTCCTAACAAACCCGAACGGGCGGTTTTTGAGCGCGTCGAAAACTTTGTCCTCCCTATTGGAAACGTAAATTATCTCAGTACTGTCGCCTTGTTTTCTTAAATATTCACCGAAAGCTATTCCGTCGCCGTCGGGCATGCAGATATCGAGGAACAGTAGGTCGTAAACGCCCGTTTTCAGGCGGTATTTCAACTGCGCAACGCTCGTGTAAGTTTCAATCTCGCACGTTTCGCCCGCCTTTGTGAAAGCGGCTAAGACTGCGTTCTTTATGATATCGGTCGTTGCCAATTCGTCGTCGCAAACGGCAATTCTGAATTTACGCATTTTGTTTTTCCTCCTCGTCGTTATCTTTTAAAAACAATAATACCGAAGCGGTAAAAAGCCCGTTTTCCACCTTAAAATCTGCTTTTCCGCCGTAGTGTTCGGCGATTGATTTTACAATCTTACTGCCGTACCCGTGAAGCTCGGGGTTCTTTTTGAGCGTAACGAGAGTTTTTGCCCGTTCCTCGTCTTTCAAAAGTATCGCGTTGGTAACCTTAACTAAAAGCGTGTCGTTTATCTTATAAACTTCGAGCCGTATAGTTTTGTCGTCAAGCTCCGCCGCCGATTCCACGTATTCCGCGGCGTTGTTCACGAGGTTCACGACTACGCTCGTTAAGTCGGTATCGGAAATTTTAAGGCTTTCGGGAACGATTATCTTACATTCGAGCTTTGCGCCCGCGCTTGAAGCCCTACCTTTTGCAACGCCCGCAATCGCGTTCAATATTCCGTTGCCGTAATCGGTGAAACCCGCCTCTTCGTCAATTTTATCGGTATAAGAAGAAAAGTAACTTTTGAGCTTTTCGTATTCGCCCTCGTCTAAAAGGGCTTTCATGACGGCGTACTGATTTTTGATTTCGTGTCTTAACGCGCGCAAATTTTCCAAGTTTTCCTTGCCCATTCTCAGCGCGTTTTCGTCTGATTCGCGCATTAACTCCGTCGCTTGCTTTTTCGCGTCCTCATAGGATTTTTTTGCGTAACCGTTTATCAAAATATAAACGATTAAAAACATAAACATTAAAATAAGCGATACGGCGATTAACGCGGCGGGGTCAAAAAAGAAAGCTCTGCGAACAAACGCAAACGCGTAACAAATCGCGCTCGTTAAGACTACGGCAACGATATATAGCGGCGATTTTGCGATTTCCGACTGAGCCGAAACGGCAAGAATGAACGCCACGCCCGAGAATATCGTTATCCCGTTCGCGGTAATGAGTATCCATTGCAGATAATATCCGGGCGTGCCGAGCAGTCCGCCCATAGACATCGTTATGCTTAAAGCAAGGCTGCACACCGCCATATACGCGGAAGAGCGTGTAACGCGCGCCCACGGCGTTTCCTTTGAAAAGACTACGGCGTTAAAAGCCATAACCAAAGCCCCGCAAACGAACGGAACGAACCAATCGTTTTTAAAAATCGCAAAGTAAAAGGAAGCCAAAAGTTCTATCATAACGATAGACAAAAGTATTCTTGCCAAAAGTATAAGAACGCTTTTTACCGTAAACTTTTTAGGGTAATCGTACAAAACGAGGGTCGCGCCCGCGGCTATAAAGTAATTGCCCGTAAGATAAATAAATCCGTGAGTTAAATTCGCATACGCGAACACGAAATAATCAAGCATTTTCCCGCCTCTTAAAATTTTTCGTTTTTAGTATATCACACTTAGGGAACGAATTGCAACTCAAACGGAACAAACGGCGCATAAAACGGCATAAAACGCAAACAAGCTTCCTTGCTCGTAGGAACAAGGAAGCCGTTTCAGGAGATTAAAATTCAAATGCAATGACGGAATTTATCCGCTTGAATTTTTGTTTTTTTCGCCCGTTCTAAAAACGAGCAATGAGCGAGTTGTCAAATTAAAGAGCCGAGCCCTCGACTATTATTCTGTCCAGTACTTTTTTATGGTCTTTACGGCTTCTTCGCAGTTTTTGGCGTAAGCGTCGGCGGAAACATCATAGTAGCCGATATAGCTCTTATTGTGTCCCGCGGTCTTGTAGAATTCGGTGCCGTCCGGGTTGGTCATACCCATCGCAACGAACGAGGAAGCGGGAACCTGACCGGCTTTGCCGATTTCTTCGACGATGTAGTTGCGGTCGATAAGCAAGCTCAAAGCC
>ERZ808242.1786-NODE-1786-length-10880-cov-4.887852_pt1 | contig 10880 bp, 10 predicted proteins | sample MGYA00521244_ERZ808242 | MGnify/ENA primary metagenome ERZ808242 (study PRJEB31516, sample SAMN03275573) | gut metagenome | biome: mammalia-associated habitat; material: feces | host: Papio cynocephalus | place: Kenya | collected 2012-07-27 ... | reverse complement strand
CCGTCGGCATCCTCTCACGCCTTTACATCAAAGGCACGCTCCTTCAGTTCACCGTTCACCGGGGTTTTCTCGCCAAGACTTTCTATGTCATCGACCGCACGCCCAATCTCACCCTCCAAATACGCAACGAGTTCAACTGCTTTGAGCACATGCACCTCTCATGCGTCACCAAGCGCAAGCTTTCCCTCGACCGCTCCACCGCCACCTCTCTCGGCACCTCCACATTCTACGACGACCATTCCGCCTACGAATACGAGGTAGAATCCTCCATGCTCACCGAGGAAGAGTGTAGCCATTACTCCCAGCTCCTCCTCTCGCAGTACACCAACATCATCGAGCCAAATGGCGGCTCCATCTCCATCATCATCACCGACATCAGCAGTGAAATCTCCGATGCCGACAACGCCACCAACAGCCTAAAGTTCAAGTACAAGTACGCCGCTCACCGCATCCCATGCTCCGTCAAGTCCCAAGCCAACATCTTCGACGACCCTTTCCACCGCACCTTCGACTAATCCCCCAAAAGAATCTCCATGCAATCCATCCACATCTCCACTCTCCGCAAAATCCTCTCGTCCCCCGAACCCGTCGACCTCCGTCTCTGGACGCGCAGCGGCGAGATCCAGCACTGGCATCGCTGCATCTCCCTCAAATATGACTTCTACAAAGGCACAAGACGAATGAAGCTGCTGGACTCTAATCAAATCCGGCAGCTTCGCGATGTGTGTATATTTGAAATTAACGGTATTGAGGTGTATATGTAAACAAAATTGATTACTTTTGCAAAATGAACGTTCAAGAATACTTACTACAATGTAAAGTCAAGTCTGTTAGTCGTTTAACAGACAAGCAAGTCTGTAATTATTTTAACAATGAAAACGTTGGCGAAAGACAATCTGATGCAGCGCAGTTTGCAATTAATATGGCTGGTCGTACTATGTTCGGCGAGAAAATATCCAAGTCTAAAGTTATGGCTTCACTTAGGAAGTCAATGACTACAGGCAGGATGTTCAGCATACATTTTGTTGAAAGAGAGGGTGTTTATTCTGCTGACGAGCTTCCTCTTAAAGGTGATTATGGGTGGGTCTATGAGCCATGAACGGCATACCTTGTCTAAAGAATAATCTTGATAAATAAACACAAATAGTGACAAAAACGCTCGGTTTAGTGAATTTTTATAGTTATCTTTGCCTGCAAATTTAGGTTTTACCCATGAAACTGAACAGAATTAAGTGTGTGCTTGTTGAGAAGGACATCTCGCAGACACAGTTGGCAAAGGATCTTGGCAAGAGCTTCAGCACGGTTAATGCGTATTGCAGCAACCGGAAACAACCCTCGTTGGAGTTGCTGAAGAAAATGGCCTCCATCCTTTCAGTCAGTATGAGAGACCTCATTGTTGACGATTAAAAACGTAAGACTATGGCAAACGATAAACAATCTGCTTTTTGCGAGGACAGCCGTGTTAAGTTCCCTACGCTCATGCACCTCATGGGCATGGGGTTTAAGTATGTGTCGCTGAAAGGCTTGAAGACTAAATATGTCGAAGCTCTAAAAACGGAGTTTGACCCTTTGACGAATATTCTTACCGAACATTTCACCAAGGCGTATTATGATCTCAACCCGAGGGCTGAGCAGGGCGATGCAGAGAAGATGCTCGAAAGGATTCAGAAGTCGTTGATGAATGATGACTTGGGCAGACAGTTCTATAATGAAATCTTGCTGAATACTGGCGAGAAGATTATCGACCTTTCCACGCCTAAGAACTTTATGCTTAATAACACGTTCCAAGTTACCACGGAGATGACTTGTGGCGACAAGGACGCGGCGAATTACCGACCGGACATCACGATTTTTGTCAATGGATTGCCGCTTGCGTTTATTGAAGTCAAGAAGGAGAACAATCATAAGGGTATCACTGCCGAGACGGATCGCATGAAGCAGCGTTTCGTCAATCCTGCTTACCGTCGTTTCCTTAACATCACGCAGATTATGGTGTTCAGCAACGATATGGAGTATGACAACAACGAGGTTACGCCTACTATCGGTGCGTTCTATGCCACGATTGGAAAGCGTAACACAAAATACAACTGCTTTCGTGAGGAGGGACAGACGTCTTTTCCCATTGAGCGGCATTTTCACGAGGTTACTCCGCAGGAGGAGGAGATTCTTTTGCGTGACAATAATGTGCCGCAGTACAAGAATAGCAGTGAGTATAAAATCAACTGCCGTTCCAACACGCCGACGAAGCGCATTTGTGACAGTCTCTTCTCGTTCAATCGCTTTCACTTTCTCCTGAAATATGGCATCGCTTACGCTGACTATCCGAATGGCTTGCAAAAGCATATCATGCGCTATCCGCAACTCTTTGCCACGAAAGCTATTGAGGCGCGGCTGAAGGAGGGCATGACCAAGGGTATCATCTGGCATACGCAGGGTAGCGGAAAGACGGCGCTCTCCTTTTACAATGTCAAGTATCTCACTGATTTCTACTCCGCACATGGCATCGTGCCGCAGTTCTTCTTTATCGTTGACCGCTTGGACTTGATGAACCAGGCGCAGCGTGAGTTTACTTATCGTGGCCTTAAAGTCAACCCAGTGCAGACGAAGGAGGATTTCGCAAATATTATCAGTAGTGGTCTGACTACTCAAAACCGCGAGGGTAAGCCGGAGATTACCGTTGTCAACATTCAGAAGTTCTCGAATGATGCTAAGGCGTTGCCGAAGAATGCGTATAATGTGCCTGTGCAGCGCATTTACTTTATTGACGAGGCGCACCGCAACTATAACCCGGAGGGTAGCTTCTTGAAACAACTGATCGCGAGTGACCAGAAGGCGGTGAAGATTGCGCTTACGGGTACGCCGATTATTAGTAAGGAGTATAACACGAAGGATATTTTCGGCGACTATATTCATACGTATTTCTATAATGCGTCTATCGCTGACGGCTATACGCTGCGGCTTATTCGTGAGGACATCGGCTCTAACTTTAAGATTAAGTTGCAGGAGGCGTTGAACAGCATCCGTGTTCAGGCTGGCAGCTTGAAGGACAGCGATGTGTATGCGCACCATGTGTATGTGGAGCCTCTGCTTGACTATATCATCCATGACTTGCGAGATTTCCGCACGAAGAATGGGGACAATACGTTGGGCGGTATGGCTGTTTGCAACAGTAAGGAACAGGCGCAACTCATGTACCGGCTTTTTCTCGAAAAATATGCTGACGAGGACGAGATTGTCACGGAGACGGATGATGACGGCTCAACGATTTACAAGAGTATCAGCGCAGGGGAATTGGAGGTTAAGAAAAAACCGTGCAAACGTGGCCATTTCCGCGCGGCTCTTATTACTTATGACTCGTATAATAAGGATAAGGAGGAGCGTGCCAAATGGATTGAGCTTTTCAAGGATGGCAAGGTGGACTTGCTGATCGTGTTCCAAATGCTTCAGACTGGATTTGACGCTCCGCGCTTGAAGAAACTCTACCTGCACCGTATGGTGAAGGAACATAACTTGCTCCAGACGCTGACTCGTGTCAATCGCCCGTACAAGGAGATGAAGTATGGGTATGTGGTGGACTTCGCCAACATTGAGGAGGAGTACAGCAAGACGAACAAGGAGTACCAGGACGAGTTGGAGAACGAGGTTGGCAAAGACAACTTTGAGGACACTGACCGTCTGCTTGTCTCTCTGGAGGAGGCGCAGGAGCGTGTCAACAAGGCGAAGGAGGTGCTGAAGGATTATGATATGGGGAGTCCCGAGATTTTCTCTCGACAACTCAATCTGATTGACTCTCGCGACATCGTGCGCCAGTTGCTCCGTGCGTTGGAGGATATGCGCAGCCTTCAGAATATGTTGGTCTCGCAGGGCTCGGAGGCGGAGAAGATTGTGGACATCGGGGATATCCATAATCTGATTAAGGCGGCTCGCAATCGCCTTGACCTTCTCGGATTTATTGACAATGCGGATGATGTGGAGAATACTAAGCAGCTACTTAATACGGCTCTTGAGAATATCGAGTTTTCGTTTGAGAAGCGTGGCGAAGGGGAACTGGAGATTCAGGAGCAGTACCGCCAGTCGGTGGAACACGCGCGGCAGCAGCTTCGGGCGTGTGTTGACACGGAGGATCCTGAATACCGCACTATCTTGGAGGAGTTTCTGCGACTGTTCCGAAAGAAGGATATGGAGTCGCAGGAGGAGTTCAATATGCACGACAAGGTGCAGAACGTGAATGACATTCTGAGGCGTATTCGCAAACTGAATGAGCGTGACGCGCTGGAAGCCATCAAGTATAATGGCGACACGAAGTTTGTGCGTGTGGAGAAACGCTTGAAGGAGAAGGACCGAGAGGAGAAGGAGCGCAACACTACGCCACGGCATTATGCGTGGACGGAGGAGAAGGAGAAGATGACGGTTATCTTGCTTGCCATAAAGGAGGATGTGGACGATGTGTATTTCCATAACCAGGCTATCCTGGAGGTGCCGGAGTATTTCAAAAAGAGCATCCTTACTTATGTGACGCGCCATTTCAAGGAGGAGCAGTTGAGGACTGACCGCGACGTGCGCAAGTATGTCAGCGATGTTATCAACCGTGAGTATCAAATAGCTAAATAATTTCAACGGATGAAAAATATTGAAGAGATAAAGAATCAGACGTATGCGCTGATTGATGACTTGAAGAAGACTACCACTGAAAACGGACTGGCTGGCAGCGGCAATGAGTATGTGGTTATCGTGGAGGTTTTCTTGTACAAGTTCTTGAATGACAAGTTTATATATGAGGCGAAGAAGGAGCGGCCGGACCTCGCGGAGGCGGAGGATTTCTTCGCAGCTTTGGATGCTTTGTCGGAGGATGACTACGAGGAGATGTGCGACTCTATGCTTGACACTATCATTCTGAAGAAGGAGCATCTGATTCCCTTCTTGGCGAAACGCCAGAATGAGGAGAAGTTCGCCGAGCTTTTCGACTCTACCTTGGAGAGTATCGCCAGTGAGAACGCGGAGATTTTCTATATCCTCAACGAGGATGAGACGCGCGTGTCCATCATGCGACCGATTTCTGAAGTGGTGTCGGGTGGCACGACCAAGAAAAACGCTTTCTGCCGCTCACTTATCGGTGATGTGGCGAGCTTTTCTTTTGAAAACGCTTTCGAGGCTGGATATGATTTCTTCTCTACGATTTTCGAGTATCTGATTCGCGATTATAACGCTAACGGTGGCGGCAACTATGCGGAGTATTACACGCCGCACGCTATCGCGGCTATCATGGCTAACTTGCTGGTCAATCCTGACGATGACATCAAGAGTGTCACTTGCTATGACCCGTCGGCTGGTACGGGTACGCTGGTTATTGCCTTGGCACATGCCATTGGCGAGCAGAACTGCACGGTGTACACGCAGGATATCAGCGACAAGTCGTCTACGATGATGATGCTGAATCTGATTCTGAACAGCATGAGCCATTCGCTGACACATGTCATTCAGGGCAATACGTTGAAGCATCCGTTCCATAAGAATGAGGATGGGTCGTTGCGCAAATTTGACTATATCGTTTCTAATCCTCCTTTTAAACTTGACTTCTCGGATTATTATGCTGACTTGAAGGCGGATCCTTACAAGGGGCGGTTCTTTGCCGGAATACCGAACATTCCGTCTAAGAACAAGAAGGGTATGGAGATTTATCTTTGCTTCTTCCAGCATCTGCTTTATAGCTTGGCGGATGACGGCAAGGCGGCGATTGTGGTGCCTACGGGCTTTATCACGGCTAAGAGTGGCATCGCGTTCAAGATCCGTAAGCACTTGGTGGATGGTGAACGACCGGTTCTCCGGGGTGTGGTGAGTATGCCGAGCAATATCTTTGCGAATACGGGTACTAACGTGAGTGTGGTGTTTATCGACAAATCGGGGGTTGACCGACCCGTGCTGATTGACGCGAGCAAGCTCGGCGAGACGATTAAGGAGAACGGCAACCAGAAGACGAAACTGCGCAATGATGAGATTGAAAAGATTGTCAATACGTTCCGTCACCGTGATGTGGTGGAGGACTTCTCGGTTACGCCTTCGTTTGAGGAGATTAAGGAGAAGGGGTACAGCTTCTCTGCTGGCCAGTACTTTGACATCAAGATTGACTATGTGGACATCACGGAGGAGGAGTTCAACAAGCGTATGGATAATTACAAGTCTACGCTGAAAGCGCAGTTTGAGGAGAGCCACCGCCTTGAAACGGAGATTCTGAAGCAGCTCGACTGCATCTCGTTTGATGCTAACGTTGGAAAGGATACCGAACATGAGTAATGAGATTCAATTCCTGCTTTACAATATGCCGGATGCTGACGGCAAGGTGCAGGTGGTTATCAAGGACGAGACGCTTTGGTGTACGCAAAAGGCTATGGCGCAACTCTTTGGCGTTGGCGTTCCGGCTATCAGCAAGCATCTGAAGAATATTTTTGCCGAGGGCGAGCTTGATAAGGATGTGGTTGTTTCCAAAATGGAAATAACCACTCAACATGGCGCTATGGAAGAAAAGACACAGACCCATAGTGTTGATTTTTTCTCTCTTGATGCCATTATTGCCGTGGGCTATCGTGTGTCTTCGCTGAAAGCTACTCGTTTCCGCCAGTGGGCTACAAGGATTCTCAATGAGTATATCAAAAAGGGCTTTGCCATGGATGATGAGCGGCTGAAGCAGGGCAACGCGGTGTTCGGAAAGGATTATTTCCGAGAGTTGTTGGAGCGCGTTCGGTCTATCCGTGCGAGTGAGCGACGCATCTGGCAACAGATTACGGACATCTACGCGGAGTGCAGCACGGACTATGACAAGAACTCGCCTACGACGCGCGATTTCTATGCGATGATTCAAAACCGCTTTCACTATGCCATCACTGGCCATACGGCGGCGGAGATTGTCTACTCCAAGGCTGACCATACGAAGGAGAACATGGGGCTGACTACTTGGAAGTATGCACCGGATGGGCGCATACTGAAATCGGATGTCAGCATCGCCAAAAACTATCTGCAAGAAAAGGAAATCCGCCAACTGGAGCGTGCCGTCACTGGTTTCTTCGATTATATCGAAGACCTCATTGAGCGTGAAAACACGTTCAACATGGCGCAGTTCTCGGCAAGCGTCAATGAGTTCCTAACATTCCGTCGCTACCAGATTCTACCTGACAAAGGCAAAATATCTGCGACGCAAGCCAAGAAGAAGGCGGAAGAGGAATATGATATTTTCAATAAAACGCAACGAATTGACTCGGACTTCGATAAGGAGGTTAGAGGATTGCTGGATAAGGAGTAAGTAAATGAAGCTAAAGAAATACAAACTTGTTGACATCGCTAATATTGAAATTAGCGGTGTCGACAAGAAAACGGTTGAGGGGGAAGCTCCTGTACGCTTGTGTAACTTTGTTGATGTCTACCGCAACTGGGCTATAACAAAGGCCAAAGCTGAAAAATTCATGCTTGCATCAGCGAAACAAGCAGAGATTGACAAATGCACTATATCTAAAGGGCAGGTTGCCATAACAAAGGACAGCGAAACAAGAGACGATATTGGAATTTCTACTTATATTGCCGATGATTTTGAGAATGTCATTCTTGGGTATCATTGCACCTTGATAAAGCCAAACGCAAACATTGTTGACGGGAAGTACCTAAACGCTTTCTTGCACACTCGCTATATTCAAAAATATTTTGAAAACAACGCTTCGGGTAGTGGGCAGCGATACACTCTTTCCAACGATACGATAAACACTATTCCTGTTTTGCTCCCATCATTGGAAGAACAACATACCATTGGAAAGGTGTTGGCTGACTTAGACCGCAAAATAGAACTTAATCGTCAGATAAATGATAATTTACCGTGGCTTGACCGTTCATTAGTAAGGGCAGAAGTTCGTCGCGCTGCTTAGTTAAAATCTCATTTTCATTTATATTGCGCTCAATCAATTCAACAATCGGTCTTACTACCTTATTATATTTTAGCAAAACGCTTGGATGTGGGTAAGGTATTTCTAAAAATGAAATTTCAGGCACAGTAAGTTGTTGCTGAACCGAACCATTTTTCTTAAATTTCATTCCTTTAATCACTTGATGAAGATAGATGTAAGCTCCATCTTCTTTTGGCGTAATCGCTAAAAGTCGAATAATAGGAACAAAAGGTGTTAGTCTTCTTTCGCAATACCCAATAGTTCCTCTGGCAGCAACAGTTATACTATTACCTTCTATATTGGCTTTATTCGTAAAGCCATAAAGTCCTCTATTTTCAGTCCCATTAGAAAACACAGGAATATTACACTCTTGTGTTCTTGTTTTAGAAAATATAATAGGGCAATCACCACCAGCTTTTATTGTAGCAATTTCTCCTATTCTTTTCTTCTCTATATTTGGACAAGAAAAAATATAATGTGATGTTATAAGGCGTAGTTGCTCCTCTAAATTATCATTTATCTGACGATTAATTTTAAGTTTTTCGTCAATAGCGACTAAAGAAGCGACTATTTGATTTTGTTTTTCGAGGGGAAGATATTCAATGTCAATGACTGACAAGGCATTGTCAAGTTGAAGGTTCTTAATGCCGGATGTCTTTCCCTCGAAATTGAAAAACGCACCATGATTGTACACGTTTTGCCAAAAATAGTAAATGTACAGGGGATTCCAACCCGATTTTACGCGAAATGCTGTGCAAAAGTTGGAACATACGACATTGCCTTTTGACTTTATCAAATCATCGGACACATAAACAATGCGTCCTGTCGATTGTGTAGGACTTCCTCCTGATTTCTCAATTATCAAATCACCAGCCGACAACAATTTCGTTTCTTTTGTTCTTTTGCAAACGTATCGTTGTGGTATTTCTGTAAAGTTGTGGTTCGTTATAGGCACAATGTCTGCACCCCTAACACAATACACAGCATTAGAAGTATCATTTGATGGAGCTTCTTCGCCCCAATCGCCCGATATAAATTTTTCTATAATGTCTGCTAACTTCATAAGTAATATTGTTTGTGCTGCAAAGATACTTATAAACAAGCAGACCGCATCATTTCCGCAACTTTAATTTAGAAATTTCCTGTGTGCCATCTTCACATTTGTTTGATTCACCATTGCATAATGCAGCGTGGTGTCTATCTTCACATGTCCCAATAGTTTCTGCACCTGTTCTATTGGCATACCCTTGTCTATTGCCATTGTCGCAAGTGTTCGGCGAAACTTATGTGGATGCACTTTGCCGATGTTCGCTGTCTTGCCAAGCTGCCGTAGCCTTGCCTCCACACCGCTGATAGTGAGCCGCGTATGTGGCTCATGCAGACTGACGAACAACGCCGGGTTGTCGTCTGTCCGCTCTTCCAAATAGCGTTTCAAGTGTATTTTTGTACGCGCATTGAAATACACCTCGCGCTCCTTGTTGCCCTTACCGAACACTACGCATTGTCGCTCGTGGAAGTCGATGTCTGCACGGTTCATGTTCACCAACTCGCCAACACGCATACCTGTGCTTATCAGCAAGTCTATCATTGCCACGTCGCGCAATTCCCGGCAACTGTCCCTTAGCACCTCCACATTCTCGTCTGTCAGCACTTCCTTCACAAGCGTATCCGTCCGAACCTTGTGGATACGCCGCACGGGACTCTTCACAATATAGTCCTCATCCTCTAACCATGAGAAGAAACTCGAATATATCCGCCGCAAGTTGTCAATCGTCACCTTGCTAAGTCCGCGCCGCTCCTGCTGTTCCGCCAAGTAACACCGAATGTCGTTCGTCGTTATCTCTTTCACGCCTTTTAGCGTCGACCCCAACAACGCCTCAATAGAAGTCTGGTAATAATGCAGCGTCTTTTCCGAGCACCCCTCAATCTTTTTGGCAGACACAAACGCTCCCACAAGTTCGCCATTCTCTTTTTCTCTCCGCTCCTCGTCCGTAGCTTTCGCCACCACATCCACAGTCAGCAACGCATCCCTTACAACACGCTCCAGCAACGCAATCTGTTCAGCCTCCAACGCATCACCCATGACCTCCAACACTTTATTTATAATCTTTTCTTTCATGTCACAATACCCATTTTGAATTTAAGCCATAAAGGTAATACACACCATCCAATTTGTCCCACCTATAAATGATAATTTAGAGGCGATGGCAAAGCAGCTATACGACTATTGGTTTGTGCAGTTTGACTTCCCGAACGAGGAGGGCAAGCCGTATAAGTCAAGTGGCGGTGCTATGGTGTGGAATGAGAAGTTGAAGCGTAAGATTCCGTCTTGCTTTGAGGTCGCTAATATGGGAAATTTATGCAATTTCAGAAATGGCATAAATTACTCTAAAGATGAAACAGGAAACAATTATCAAATTGTAAATGTGCGCAATATATCTTCTTCAAGAATATTGCTCGATGGCGAAGATTTTGATATAATAACTGTTCCGTCAACAAAAGCAGACAACTATTTCTTAAAGTCTGAAGATATAGTCATAGCACGAAGTGGATGCCCAGGTTCGACAAGATTACTCTTATCATCAGCAAACACTTTATTCTGTGGTTTTATTATATGTTGCACTCCACATGATAGCAGTATGCGCAATTACCTAACATATTGCTTAAAACAATTGGAAGGAACAAATGCAACAACCTCAGGTGGCTCTATTTTACAGAATGTTAGTCAAGACACATTGAAAGGATTACTTGTTATTGTTCCAAACAAACAGATTGTTGATAAATTCAACAAAACAATAGGTTTATTGTTTGATCGTATGCTTAACTGCTTAAAAGAGAATAAAGTACTCACTAAGCAGCGCGACGAGCTTCTGCCTCTCTTAATGAACGGTCAAGCATCGCCTCTAAATTATCATTTATCTGACGATTAATTTTAAGTTTTTCGTCAATAGCGAC
>ERZ808242.1785-NODE-1785-length-10883-cov-6.905153_pt1 | contig 10883 bp, 7 predicted proteins | sample MGYA00521244_ERZ808242 | MGnify/ENA primary metagenome ERZ808242 (study PRJEB31516, sample SAMN03275573) | gut metagenome | biome: mammalia-associated habitat; material: feces | host: Papio cynocephalus | place: Kenya | collected 2012-07-27 ... | reverse complement strand
TTGTATCCTTAACTTTGGTTAGATACCAAAGTTAAGGATATTCCCCCATTTTCATACTCTTGGACGACTTGTAAATGTCATGGATGTTTCATAATGTAAGAAACTATACACTTTCAGTCCTTCGGCGCTGGCGACAGTCTGCATAATCTTGTACATCCTTGCCAACCCCTCCATAAACCTCTTATCCTTGGAGTACTTCTTATACTTCCCGTTTCGTCCCGTTTTGATCAACTGATCAAAATCCTTGTCTGATATGTTAACTATCATTTCTCATAAGTTGCGCTTAAGAAACTAATGCAAATATACGAATAATTCCCAAAATGTGGAATTATTCGTACTTTTAATAAAATCATTGTTGTAATAGGAAAATTCCCTAAATGGTATGCTGTTGTGAGGCAGTGCCGAATAAATTCATTACTTTATTTGGTTCAATGCACTGACCAGCATCATTATTGCCGGTAGTCTCATACGCGAAGATCTTTTCTTGATTATTCGGATTTTGTAATATGTCGTTCATTCTTTGGAAAAAATTGTTCATACTGCAAAGAGGTAGATCTGATGAGTTGTCGATTCCGTCAGAGAAGGCACAATTACAGTGAATGTATTGGTCAGTATTTGCCTTGTTGAATTTGTTGAATGCAGCAATCATATGATCAATGGTCATTATGAAACGATTTGAAACTATGATTCTGTTGTGAGTGTATTCGTATCCATCGATGTTGTCTGAAGAGGCTCTACTGTTGATAAATCCTATGCTACAGACAGTCATTTTAGGTCTCTTACTCTTAATAACGTTACAGATATCCTTGGCGATATGTTGGAATTTCGCTTTGTAGTCATAGTAGTCACCAGTCCATTTTCTTGCATATGAAGCGGTGATCTCAAACATTATGATAACCCTTCCACAAGATTTTTTATTGATGCATCTGTCAATATAATTGGAAAGATTATCATACCCGTCAGCGAACTTATTTCCATCTGAGTGCCAATTGTTATGCAGCAAATATCTGTCATTGATAAATATTAGACTGTTATTTTCTTGCGAGAGATCGTTAAAGTCATTCCATGAATGGTTTCCACTATCTCTTATACACCTTATGCTTTTCCTGAAAACCAGACTACTTACTGGATCTTCACTTTCAGGTATGCACGTGACTCCATATTCTTGATTAATCAGATTAGCTTCGTCCTTATTTACATCAAGCACGAAAATTGAGTAAGGGAAACTTCTGAATACATTGTATTCTTTCTTTCGGATTTTATCGAATACTTCAGCGCCGGGGTTAATATATAAATTCAACCCTTTGAGCCTCCGATACGAATCTTGTCTGTATTGTGGTACTTGGTTTCTGTCATTTATTTCTGCATAAGTTATATCGCAGTAAATACAGAAATCTTCTTTATGTTTGCGTATGACTTTGCCAAATGTAGAGTCTTTGCTTATATGATTCCAGAGACATTCGGTACTGATAAATAGGGAAATACTGTTACTTGCCATAGCGCTTTAGGATAAGGTCTAGATTAAGATTTTCCGCTGTATCGAAAAATCCAGTGCCAAATACATCAAGGAACTGCCCGTCTTGGTCATATCTGATTTCGTACGGTAGTCCATCCTTTACAAAATAGTAGACTCTGAACGGGTTCTGTTTGACATTTTTATTCCCAGCCACAATCACTTGACTTTTTCGTACAAGATATTCTGAGTGAGTTTCAACGATGAACTGACATCCATATTCACAATAAATGCTGTGGAATAGCTCTGCGAGTCTGCTCTGTAGTGCTGGGTGTAGATTCTGTTCAGGCTCTTCTATTATAACAGTCGTATATTTAGTATCATTTTCCACTATCATTGACAGTTTGAAAAACATAATCATCAACTGGATGCTTCCAATTCCCTTTGCCGAAAGGCTTTGGACATCATCTTTGTCGAAGATTTCAATGGTGAGACCGCCATTCGAGTCTTTCTCTATCTTGAAGTCATCTCCTATGCCGAATGACGACATCCATTTGCGTACCCTATCATCGTGTTTTCCAGTCCTATTGATGAAATATTCGCTGATGGTTTTGTCTACATAATCATTTTGTGACTCTTTCTCAAAATGATACGAAGAAAGTTGATGTACACTGTGTGCATAGATGTACTCTTCTTTGTTATGATTGAGTAGGTTAGTCAGACGATTCATTGAATCTAAACCGGCATTAGAATACTGTAGTTTTTCTTCAACGGTCAACTTCCTTGATGCGCGAACTAGCGGTCCTTTGGCGATGCTCTTGATGAATGAAGTAATGCAATCACTATTACCTTTATAAAAAGTTAGCCCCCCAGACCATTGAACTTCCTTTTCATTGCGCTTTCTTTCAAGTTCATCGATTTCCTTGGTAACTGAATCGTATGCATTGTCTTCTGGTGTTAACTTTGAAAGTGCAACCATAAGTTCATCAAGTCGTGCCTTTTCATTCCTGTTCAAGCCATCCATCGTACACCTTGTGCTGACTGATTCATAGTCAATCTCAATTGAGAATCCGTTGCTGTTATCATAGATTTTCAATTTGCTGACAATTGCGGTATCAACATCAAGTTCCTGTTTGTAGTAAGAAGGAAGTTCTTGACGGATTTGGGGATAATAGATAGAGAAGTCGGATACACTGAAAAGGTAATAAGCGTTCTCACCATTGCTTTCCGCTTCTTTCTGGCATTGGTTAAGAATTTTTGCATATTCTTCCTGTTCTCTTTTGAATGCTTTAGGAACCATCACGGTTACGGTGATATCAAAGTCTTCCAAAGAACAACAAAATTCGATTTCACCAGAGTCGGATTTATTGCAAAGAGCCTGAAAGAACGTGTCCACATAAATATGGCGAAATCTCTCATCTTTGAATGAAAACTCCTTAGAGAAATCAGACTCCTCAATTTCCTGTTTTCCTGATTGGACATTTGGGAAAAGATTCATTTTTAGGAAATTGGCAAGTAGCAGTGAGGCTTTCGTAAATGTTGACTTTCCAGAATTGTTTTCACCTACCAGAATTGTGACACCTCCGAGGTCTATCGCCGGGAAGTCCTTGAATTTTCTAAAGTTTCTGAATCCGATATTGCTAATCATATGAGTTAGTTTTTGTTTATGCAATTTAGTCATTAAGTTTAATATTCGCAAGTAAAGTGGTAATTCGGCCAATGGCAATGATATGCAAAAGGTGTATATATCTATTCCTTGTCAAAATACCCTTTCTTCAGGTTGTCACGGGATGCACCGAGGCGACGGAGCCTGTAGTATCTTGCACGGCTGGCACCTTCTCTCTTCCACATTTCTTTTGTGCCTTCTTCGTCGGATGTGAAATTCAATGCGTTGCTGATGCCCATTTGGTTAGCCACTTCAACCGCATCCTGATTCGCTCCTATGTAGGCAAAAGCCCAATCTTTTTCGCTAAGCCTTTCTACCAGAGATTTTATGCTGTCAGCATCATATTCACGGGAAGAGTTCTCACGTCCATCCGTGATGATAGTGACAAGAACTAGGTCATCATCGGTGACGGTGGCTTCGAGTTTGGCAAGAGAATGCCCCATCGCATCCCAAAGAGGGGTGTTCCCATTTGGACAATAATCGTCTTCTGTCAAGTCATCGACCTCTTCAATCGGCTTGTTGTCTATCGCGGTCCTGAATCTTTCGTTACCTCTGTCTGAAAATGAAACAAATGTTAAAAACTGCCTTTGCTCCGGATGTGCGGCTTGGTTGGATTTGATGGTCTGAATGGTTTCATTGACACCGTCAAGAGTCGGCTTGTAAACTGACCCCATAGAGCCGCTTTCATCAAGAATGATGAGATTGTACACATTTTCCGGCAGACTTGTATTAGCCGCCGAGCCTGAATCGGTGCTTTTTGAGCGACCGAAAATTATCAGCGATGCCGCTACCGCTATGGTTGCTGTCAGTGTGCTGACTCCGATGATTGCCTTGGAACTCTTTCTCATATTCATTCAATTTTTTTTCTGTGCAAAGAAAGGAAATAGTCGCGAAGTCTATCTTCGTATGGCGACGAATATGAAGGAAAGAATCCCTAAGTTTCATCAGAAGGTTACATTTTCAGTGTCCGCAGGAATCTGGAAGGTGTTTGTGAATATCCATAGGAATTATCCTCTGAATAAGTTAGAAACAGATGCTCCTTTGTCCTCGTCGCGGCGACATACATCAATTTCAGGGAGTCGTTGAAATATTTTCTCTTCCCTTGCTTGTCAAGATCACGGGCGAAGTACGGATTCGGGAAATTCTCGTCCGACATCCCCATAATGAAAACATTGTCCCATTCCAACCCTTTTGCAGAATGTATTGTGGTCACTGTCAGGAAGTCTCCGGATACGGGTGTCACGCATTCGACATAGTCCTTCTGGTAGAAATCACCGAAGGTGTCCTTGTCTGTGGCAAAGGCGAGAAGATAATCCTCGATGCTGCTGTACTGTTTTGATATTTCGAGCAGTTTGGCATAGTCGTCTGTGACTTCATCACCGCCTTGGTAGTCGATAAGATCCACCACGGCGGCAGCGATGTCAGCGAAGTTCATATCAGGATTATTCGCCCGAAACTTTATCTCCTTGACGCGCTCTCCAAGGTCGGACTTGTAGAAAGATTCTTCGGTGACGCCAACCCTGAAAATTTGTCCTATGCGCTTAATGCTGTATCGGTTGTCACTCTCAATTATGCGCATAAAGTGATTGAATATCTTTACGTGTGGTTTCACTACTTTCCTGCCTCCGAACACCTTATACGGGATGTGGTTGAAGTTCAGAAGGTTTATGAATATCCCGAGATATCTGAGGTTTCGGCAGAGGACCGCTGACTTACGCAGATTGCCTTGTGAGCGGATTTTGTTCAGAACGAAAGACGCCTCGCTTTCAGGGCTGTGCAACACCTTGAGGTTCACTGAACCAGAGACATCGCTGAGTGACACAAGCGGAGGGTTTGGGCAGTCCGTAAATTGGAATGTGTTGACGTAATCCGCGACAACCTGAGGACACCGGTATGTATTCGTGAGCGTTTTTTCTGAATATTCACCCACTCCGCTCAGGAAATTGTTGAGGTTCTCGTAAGATCCACCGTTGAATCCGAATATGTTCTGCTTCGGATCCCCGACAAGAAACAGCTTCATATTCGGAATGACCTCCATCAGGCGGGAGAAGATGGTGTAGTTCATCTCATTCAGGTCCTGGGCTTCATCAATGACAAGGGTCGTGATTTGCGAGCTGATCCATAAGCGGAAAGCGCCATCCTCATTCAAATATTCCAGAAATCTGTTAAGAATATCTTCGATAGAGATGATGTTGTAGCGTTTCTTGATGTCCGACACGGCTGCCCGAAGAGCGGGATTCTTTGTCTTGAGGTATGACCTCAAGCACTCGGCGATCTCATCCGCAGTGTAAGTGTTCACCAATTGGACACGGATCTCGTCCGCAAGGTCATTGATGTCGGAGTCGTCAATGATGATGTAGTTGAACTCACGTCCATTGACTGCATAGTAAGACTTCATCATCTTGAAGCAGAACGCGTGAATCGTACCGTTATAGAAGTCGTACTCCTTGCTGAGTTGAGTCTCGAAAGCCTTTTTACGGAACTTGTCTCCCAGTTCGTTCGCCGCAGTGTTTGTGAAAGAAAGCGCCACAATCCTTTCCTTGACGTTTGAGACATTGATGTACCACAGCAGTTTGTTTATCAGAAGGTGTGTCTTGCCTGTGCCAGGGCCGGCGCTGACATAAATCACCCTGTCCGGACAGAGGACCGCATCTTTCTGCTGGTCGTTCAGATCTGCCAGCGCTCCGGCAGGCTTGTAACCGATGAAATCAAGCGTCGCGTCGTCCGGCATAACTTTGGTGGCGACGTAGATAAGCCTTACCAGAGCATCGTAAAACAAAGTTAGACGCTTCTTGTCAATCTCAACGTTGTTGTGGACAATATTGTTGAGTTCATCCTTCAGTTTGAAGGCAAGACCGCTTACCACCTTCTGTGTGTTCCATTTGTAGAATTCCCTCATCGCGTCGCAGAGTCTGCCGTCCAGACCGGTGTACTCATTGTAGAATCTGTGCGCGATGGTTCTGTATGACTTGGCCTTGTCTGCCCAGTCACTGTCAGTCTTGAGGTAGTATCTTTTCAGCTCGTCGTAGTAGTATTGCACCCGTTCCGCTTCCATCTGTATCGTATCTTGAAACAAAGTATCTTTGGACAAAAATACGATTATTCTTTCAATAAGCCTCATATTTCCGATTCAATGGAATATTCAAACTATATGCTGTAGTTTTCCAATTGTTGCTGGGCTTCTTTGCGAATATCCTCCCTCAGCCATTCCGGGGAAAGTACGACAAGCCTTTTACCGAAACTGTAAAGAAGCGAATGGAGCTCATAATTCGGGATGCAATCAAGAGTGAAGAAGGTTCGGTCTGCCATCCTGGGATATTCGGCGCGCATTTTCTCCTGTTCGTCTGCCGTGAGTTCTGCCTGAGATGAATGAAGCGGCTTTGTCCGGATGTAATTCACAGATTGCCAGGACACTGCGAAAAGAATCCGCTCAACGGGCTTGTTTTCGTAATAGGTGACTCCAACAATGTCCTCGAATCGCTCGTCAAGATCGATCGGGCAGTCCTTGTACTTGACATCATAGACAGGTGCAAAAGATTTGATCCTGTCGAGCGGAAGATTCATCACAAAGTCTTCCCGATAGGGGAACCGTTTGTCTCCCACCGAATTGCAGACGAGATACCATCTGTCATTGTATTGCTTTAGAAGATAGGGGTAAACCGCGAAAGAGGTTGGAGCGTCCGCGTCAAACTTCTTATAGACTACTGAAACCACAACCTTGTTGGATATCGCTGAAAACAGACCGCCAAGGAGATTCTGGTTGCGCAGGTATGGATTGCTGCTGAAGGAGATGGCCTTTCTTTGCTTCATCTCAGCTATGCCATTGCCGCCACCGAATGAAGTGTGGTCGGAAAGTTTTGCCTGGAGATCCTCCAGCCAATCAAAGTTGTTCAGGCCGGAGAACTGTCCAAGGGTATTCAGCACTTCCGCGAGGAGACGTTTCTCGTCATCGGAAATCTGCTTCGAGAAGATGGACTGCGTCTGGTCTTTGTACCTGATGATGTGCCGTCCGTCCACGACTGTGCTTTGGTCAATCTCCATATTGAATGGCGGCCGCTCCAGATCCACGAGGTCAATCTCGATTGTCCTTTTGCTTACCTCCGGATACCCATCGTACCGAAGACGCTCGTTGCACTTTTCGTACAAATCTGTACGGGTAAAGTAATGATGTCTGTCAGACAACATATCATCCAGGTACATATACCTGATCACAGCATTCTTGTTAGATGGCATAACTCTTCAGATTTTACTCTCATTGCAAAGTTATCAGTTCGTCGCGAACTGTATCTTCGCAAATATTGTGCTTGGCCTATTATTTTCTTACAAAATAATTTGGATTGTCAATGGTAATTTGTATATTTGCAATAACAGAATCCGCCACGCTTCCCACCAGAACAGCGAACCAGGGCGGGTCTTTTGCTTTTTTATGAAAACAGAAAGACTTTACACCAAACAGGCTCTTCCTATTCCGGAGCAAATTAAACTACTGAAAAATAGAGGTTTAGACATAGCGGATTCCTCAAAGGCTGAGAAATTCCTTGGAGAAGTCAGTTATTTTCGTTTTGTTCAGTACCTTCGCCCTATGGAGGCAGACAAGACTGCGCATCTATTCAAACCTAACAGCAGGTTTGAAGACGCTGTGGCTCTTTATTATTTTGATGCCGAGTTGAGAAATTTGATGTTCAAAGCCGTTCAGCGATTAGAAATAGCCTTGCGTACAAAGATAATTCAAGAGTTCTCTTTGGAATATGGACCATTTTGGTTCTTTGACACCACTCTTGCAGACGATGAACGCAAATTTATAGAGAATATGAACTCTATAGACAGAGAACTTCAACGTAGCAAAGAAGATTTTATTCAGGAACATAGGCGCAATTATGACAAGCCAATATTTCCTCCTGCATGGAAAACTCTTGAGTTGGCATCTTTGGGAACGCTCTCAAAGCTCTACTACAATTTTAGTGATAAGAAATTGAAAAAGCGTGTTGCTCGTCAATGCAATCTTCCGCAGCATGAAGTGTTGGAGAGTTGGATGCGAAGTGTCACTGTTCTTAGAAATTGTTGCGCTCACCACTCCCGCCTTTGGAATCGCTATCTGGCAAATGCTCCACAAATGAATGCGTCTTTACGTGGAGCGTGGATCAACATTGAAAGAGTTGATGCAAACAAAATATATGCTATAACTTGTTGTATTGCATACTGGCTTGATTCAATGGGATATGGCGTTGACTTCAAGGACGGCCTAAAGTCTTTGCTGGTCTCCTATCCACAGGTTGATCCAACTGCAATGGGATTTCCTGACAATTGGAATTCAGAGCCATTATGGATATAACATATACTTTTGCGAATCGTATTTTCGCAAGCATTGAGTTAAAATATCAATAATCTGACTGTGGTGCTTGTGATAAATATTATAGGCTCTATGTCTTTGATAAACAAGTATTTGAGTTGCTGAACCGTATTTCGCAGAAGCCTTGGAATGGTCGTGACACATATCTACAAGCTGCACGAAGACTGATAGCGATGGCGAAGAATGCAACTTATAGTGTCAATTGCGAGGAAATGTTATTAACTTAGCAAATAGATTTTGGCGGAGGTGGAAAGCGGCTGAGAAGAACTATTGAATATGACTAAAACCGATAACGAAATATGCAGTATCCATTAATATCCGAATATGTCCGCGCGATGCAGGATCCGACGGGCAATCTTGACCAGCTGGCGCATCTTGTACCGGCGTTGGATGACCACGGTGAACCAATGCGTAGCAGCGGGGCGTTTGCTGTGGTGTTCAAGATGAAGGATGAGAGCACGGGAAAGGAATATGCGCTCAAGTGCTTCACTGAGGAGCAGGAGGGGAGGGCGGAGGCTTACCGCCAGATCGCAGATGAGCTGGAATCGGTGGATTCCACTTATGTCACTTCTGTCAAGTACTTTGAGAAGGAACTCTTCGTGGATTGTGACGGTGATGACCACGAGTTCCCCGTCCTTCTTATGGACTGGATAGATGGCGAGACGATGGACCATTACATCTCTGAGAGCCGTTACGACAACTATGCGATGTCGATGCTCTGCTACCGTTTCTGCAAGATGGCCGCGTGGCTCCGCTCTCAGCCTTTCGCCCACGGCGACATCAAGCCGGACAACATAATGATCCGCTCCGACGGCTCGCTCACTCTGATAGACTATGACGGAATGTTCGTCCCGTCAATGAAAGGCCAGACCTCGCCGACAATCGGCACAAAGGATTTCAGCCACCCTTTGAGAACAAAGGAAGATTTTGACGAGACGATAGACGATTTCTCATTGGCCACCATAACCCTCTCCCTTAAAGCAATCTCCCTGTCCCCGTCCCTTTTTGATGAATATGCTTCCGCAGACCGTCTGCTTTTCTCCGCCGATGATTATCGTGACCTAAGCCAGAGCAAAGTCCTGACAGCCCTGCACCCCCTGATGACCGACCCGGAACTGAACACCATCCTGTCCCTCTTCCTCCTCGCCCACGCCACGAAGACCCTCTCGATGGTCTCGTTCCGACTTTTTTCTGTCTCTAAGCCGGAATATAATCCGATTGACATTTCATCTGAAGTGACAGACGAAGACTTGGCCGAAGCCATTGAAGATGAATATGGAGTCAAATACAGCAAAGACAGAAAACGACTTCTAAAAGCACCAGAATATATTGGAGGTGAATATCGTATTCGAAAGGGTACAATATGCATCTGTGATTCAGCTTTTGTGGATTGTAATCTAACTAGCATATTTATTCCGCGAAGTGTAACAAAAATCGGGAACTCCTCTTTTTTGCGTTGTTCTGCACTGACGGGTATCATAGTGCCAGAAGGTGTTTCAGTAATCGGGGAGTCTGTATTCGAGGGTTGCACCAGCTTAACAAGCATTGTGATACCGAATAATATGACAGAAATCGGCGGAAGTGCATTCCGTGACTGCATCGGCTTGACACGCGTCGTGATACCGAATGGTGTTGCGAGAATCGGTGATTTTGCATTCTGTGGTTGTAGCGGCTTGGCAAGCATTGTGATACCGAATAGTGTAACTGAAATCGAGTATTGGGCTTTTAGCGGCTGCACTAGCCTGACCAGTATTGTGATACCAAGCCGTGTAACTGAAATCAGGAGTTCGGCTTTTTCGGGCTGCACAAGCCTGCCCGACATTGTAATCCCTAATAGCGTTACGGAGATCGGCAATGGTGCATTTTATGGCTGCACCGGTCTGATAAGTATTGTGATCCCTGATAGTGTTACGGAGATCGGCTGGGGTGCATTTCGAGGCTGCACTGGCCTGACAAGCATTGTGATATCAGAAGGGGTTACGGAAATCGGGGAGTTTGTATTCGAGGGCTGCACCAGCTTGACAAGCATTGTGATACCGAATAATGTGACAGAAATCGGCAGAAGTGCATTCCGTGACTGCATCGGCTTGACAAGCATCGTGATACCGGAAGGTGTTATGGAAATAGGCGAGAGCGCATTCGTTGGTTGCACTGGTACGACAGGTATTGTGATACCGAACAGTGTAACTGAAATCAGGAGCTCGGCTTTTGCGGACTGCACTAGCTTGACTAGCATTGTGATACCGGATAGCGTTACGGAAATCGGTTGTGGTGCATTCAACGGCTGCACTAGTCTGGCAAATATATCGGTATCGGTATACAATCATTCGTATGTTTCTATAAACAATTGTTGTTTGTCAAAGGATTTAAGAAGGCTAATATTTGGTTGCAGGACCTCTATTATTCCAGAAGGG
>ERZ808242.1783-NODE-1783-length-10885-cov-7.762142_pt1 | contig 10885 bp, 8 predicted proteins | sample MGYA00521244_ERZ808242 | MGnify/ENA primary metagenome ERZ808242 (study PRJEB31516, sample SAMN03275573) | gut metagenome | biome: mammalia-associated habitat; material: feces | host: Papio cynocephalus | place: Kenya | collected 2012-07-27 ... | reverse complement strand
TATCCTTCAGCTAAGATTACTTGGGCAGACGGTGTTAAGAACCCGTCTTACTGGTACGTTGCTAACGCTTCTACATCAGGTTTCGATGAGATCCACAACAACGTTCTCTCTCCAGAGGATAACACTTCAGGTGCTGGTAACACTATGATTCAGAAGTTGAGCAAGCTGTTCAACAACAACGACATCAAGGCAAGCGAAATCTTGACTATCACAGACAAGACTGCAAACCACGAGTATGATGCAAGCAAGCTGACTCTTGACCTCGTATTCGCTAATGCAAACAATGGCAAGCAGTATAAGGGTCATGACGGTGAAACTTATACTTTGAGCGTTTCTTCAAACCGCAAGGATTTGATTGCTACTCACGGTGGTGTTTCTCAGACTATCGCTACTCTGTCTAACGAGACTGACGTAAATGATCAGAAGATTACTTACAACCCAGCATCTACATATGCTTGTGAGCTTCTGAACTACACATCTCACAACGCTCTTAATGACGACGCTATCAAGGCATTCGTTACTGTAACTGCAAAGAACAAGTGTCCAATGGATCTTGCAACTGACGATGCTTACTTCACAGTTCGCTTCCTCCGTCCAATCAACGTCGAGAACGCTGACGCTACAATCGAGGATGCTAACACAACTGTTAAGCAGACCATCAAGATGCACGACCTCGTTAAGTTCACTGACTGGCGCGATGCTTGGAAGAACAACTACTGCGCTTACTACGGAATCACTAAGATTGCTATCGCAGGTGTTGCTAACGGACAGCTCATCAGTAACAACCCGAACGTGAAGACAGACCAGAAGTATGACGGTAACGGTCAGTACACTTCTCTCGCTTCTGTTAACAGCCAGGTTGACTTCAAGTTCTACGACGGTGGTGGCAACCACGACAATGCATATCTTGAGTACCTGAACTTCGGTTCTACAGTACACGAGTTCCATGTTCAGATTCCTGTTGACGTAACATACTACTGGGGTACAATCCGTACAACCGTAACTGTTAAGGTTAAGAGAACTGCTGGTAACGCTAAACCACACAACTTCTAATAATTAATTTAGAATAATATATCAAGTCGGGGGGAGGAGAGACTACTCCTTCCCCTGATTTTAAAAAAACATTGAAAGATTAATTAAACCGGAATTATGAAAAAGATATTTTTCTACTCGACAATTGCTCTGTGTGTTGCTGCAACGCTTGGTTCATGCAAGTCAGACAAAAAGAAATATACAGCAGAGGAAACGTTTATCGCTCCAGCAACAATGGTGTATTCTGCACAGGATTCAAGCGATATCAATGTACTTGTGAAGAACTATGTTACGGCTTTCAAGGCAAAACATCTTGAAGAAGCAAGCAACATGCTTTATACTGTAAAGAATGACAGTGTTCATCCTCTTACAGCCGAGGCTAAGAAAAATTATCAGAATGCTTATGCGCAGATGCCTGTTTATGACTGCAAGGTTGAGGCTTTTCTGTTGCGTAGCGACAAAAATAATGAGGTTAGACTTGCCGTACAGGTTATCTCCAATGGCAGCATTGAGAAAAATGTCGGTGTTACAAGGATTTGTCTGAATCCTGTAAAAATTGGAAACAAATGGTATCTTACTCTTCTTGACAAGGATGCTGAGGGAGTTAAAGATGTTTATGCAGAATAAGAATTAGATGCTTTATGTCAAGACTGAATACAATATTGTTGATGCTGATCTTTTGTTTTGCTTCGGCAGCTGCCGAGGAGAAAACAGGTATCTCTTTTGATTCATTGACTATAAACATCGGTACGATATACAAGGATGAACCTGTGAAATCATTCACTATAGATTTCCGTAATATAAGTAAACAGAATATGGTTATTGATACGGTTGAGGTTAGTTGTGAATGTACTCTGGTTTCATACAAAAAGAAGAAATACAAGAAAGGAGAAAGAGGAACATTGGATGTAACCCTCGATATGTCACCATATAGCAGTGGCTTGTTTGAGAAAGACATCTATGTCTATACTGATTCGAGAAAAGAGCCTGTAGAGTTGATAATAACTGGCTTGCTTAAACCTAAAGAAGAAAAATGAAAGTGAGAAATTTATTGACTTGCCTGTTATTGATTTTCTCTGTTGTTTGTCCGCAAATGACAAAAGCAGAGGATTCAGACAGTCATGCTCCATTGTTGATTGTCGACTTGCAGAATGATGAGCATGTTGATTTTCAACTTGCAGACCGTCCTAAAGTTACATTCAAAGACGGTTATCTCATAGTAATATCTGCAGAGTTTGAGATGGAGGAGCAATCTATAAAATCTTCTGATATACGTAAGATTCGTTTTTATGAGTATCAGATTCCTGCAAATGTCAATAGCGTTAGTAAAGTGCGTTATTCAGTAAGATTTGTCAATGGCAAGAATGTTGTGATATCCGGGATAAAGGACACACCTCATGTTGCCGTATATTCTGTTTCCGGTGTTCTGCAGCAAGCTGACTGCGATTATGATGGAGACAATATTAATGTGAAACTTCAATCCCTACCGAAGGGACTATATATAATTAAGGTGAACGATAAAACCATAAAGGTACGCACGAGATGAAAAAGATTATACTTATAATATTTGCAATGGCGATGACCCTTGCAGCTTCTGCTCAGATAAATGTTTGTCTGAACATGAAAGACGGCAGCAAGATATTGAAGATGATATCCGACATCGACAGTATCACATTTGACGTTAAGGCAGAAGACTTGGTGAAAGTTACTGCAACAGATGCTTTTAGAATTCATCCTACTTATGCAAAAACTAATATTGAAGCAAAGGGTGAATTAACAGGTATTTCTACAATAGGTGTTGCTTATGCCGAGTCGCTGGATGATTTGGATAATGACAAGGCTAAGGAGTTTGTCAACGATAACGGTGTTTCTCAGCAGGTTTGTCTGATGAGCGGACTTGAACTTGGCAAGACTTATTATTTCAGAGGCTTTGTCGTTTATAATGGCATTCGTGTCTATAGTTCTACGAAGTCTTTCTCCACACCAACAACAAATTATCCGGCAGCACAGGCTGTTGATTTAGGCTTGTCTGTTAAGTGGTCTTCGTATAATCTCGGTGCTTTATTCCCTGATGAATATGGAATCTATACAGGATGGGGAGATCCTACGGGTGTACTTCGTTCTAATTCTCCGTCTGATTATGCTGTGGGTAATACCAACGACAATATTGCAGGTTCTGAATATGATACAGCATTCAGCTTTTGGGGTGACAAGTGGCGTATGCCTACCAAGGCTGAGTTTGAAGAACTCAATACCCTGGATTGGCAATATACAGAGAATTACGACAATACAGGTGTTACTGGTTGGATAGTATCAGCCAAGAACGGTAATTCTATATTCATTCCATGGGCAGGATTTAAAAATCAGGAAGGTGATGTTTATGTCGGAAATGATTGTTTTTTGTGGACTTCAGAACGTAGTGGCGAGACAAATGCTTTCTATGCTAATATGAAGGTTCAGAATTCTGTAGATTTCAGAAATGTTATAAAGAGTGTATGGATGCCTATCCGTCCTGTTTATGATGATGCCGTTGGTCCAGGACCGTCGCCTGTTGACGAACGTGAGGTCGATTTGGGACTTTCAGTGAAATGGGCTAATTGTAATATAGGTGCAACAAAATCTTCTGAGGCGGGTGATTACTTCGCTTGGGGTGAGACTTCACCAAAGACTAATTATGATGAATCAACTTATACGTATTTTGATTTGATTAATGAAGGACATATTGCCGGGTCGCAGTATGATGCTGCTCATGTTCAATGGGGTGGTGATTGGCGTATGCCGACAAAATGGGAATATGAGGAACTGCTTAGAGAGTGTACTCGAATGGTAACAACCGTTGATGGAGTGAAGGGATGTAAGTTTACCGGTAAGAATGGTAATAGTATCTTCATGCCTTTTGCTGGATATAAAAATCAGACAGACGTATTCTTTGCAGGAACGTTGGGCGAATACTATACAGATTATGTTTTTGTCCCGCTTGATGACCGTTCGGCTGCATACACATTGATGATGAACTCTAATGATGATATTTATCAAATAGCACATAAGACTCGCAGTTTTGGCTTGCCAATTCGTGCGGTGAAGTCAAAATAAAATCTCGTTCTTTGAAATTTCTTTTTCAATAGGAGCTTATAGTCTTGGCGATGGATGGAAAAAAACATTGTTGTGTAGACTTGATGGCTTCATGATAAAACCTTTAATTCCCGGTTGTGTGGCTTTCGGAAGGTGGCGGATGCTTGGATTCTGAATGCTGGATTGTAGAGCAATGTCGCAGACGGCAGGGTACTAGGACGAATGTCGCACTGCCTTCACGTAAAAACGACGGAATTCTGAAAGTGGGTTCCGGCGAGAAGGACTTCCGATAGCAGCACAACAAAAGCCCCTCCCCCGTGCCGCTCCTTGAGCGGCTTCCCCCTCCCCGCAGGAGAGGGGAGTGATTACCTTGAGAAGTGAAGGTGGTGAGAGTGATAAAGATAAAGATGGGAGTGATAAAGATGGGAGAGATAAAGGTGAGATAAAGGACGAGGGAGGATAGTTTATACTACAATATAAAAGGAAAAGTTAAATATAAAATATGACAATGCTTATGAAAAGATCATTGAAAGCCACTTTGATGGCAGCTGTCATGCTGACAAGCGGCATGACGGCAATGGCACAGAGCGATACGACGGCTGTGAAGTTCCATTCGTATCCTTATATTCAGTTGCAGGGCGGAGCACAGTATACACTGGGCGAAGCTAAGTTCGGCGACTTGATTTCACCGAACGTTCAGGTTACATTCGGTTATCAGTTCCGTCCATGGTTTGGCGTTCGCCTTGCGGTGAACGGCTGGCAGAGCATGGGCGGATGGAATGGCTATAAGCTCACTCCAGAATCTGCACCAGCCAACACGACTTATAAATATAAATATGTTGCTCCGGGTATTGACTTCATGTTCAACCTGAGCAACGCCATTTGCGGTTACAACCCTAACCGCGTAGTCAATGTTAGCGCCTTCGTCGGCGGTGGAGCAAACATAGCATGGGCAAATGATGATGCCAATGCTCTTGCTGCTCAGGGCTACGAGATGCGCTATCTGTGGAGCGGCACAAAGGTGCGCCCAGTCGGTAGGGGCGGTGTTGCCGTAGACTTCCGCTTGAGCAAGAGAGTGAGCCTCGGTGTTGAGGCAAACGCCAATGTGCTGAGCGACAAGTACAACTCAAAGAAGGCAGGAAATGCCGACTGGTATTTCAACGGACTCGTTGGTTTGAAGATAAACTTGGGCAAGAGTCATAAGCCAGTAGCAGCCCCGGCTCCAGTAGAGGAAGTCATCGTTCCGCAGCCAACGCAGGTCGTAGAGGAGAATCGTGAGGAGAAGAAGGTTGAGAAGATTCGCCGCGACGTGTTCTTCACCATCAACAAGTCGACAGTTACCGATGCTGAACAGGCAAAGGTAAAAGAAGTTGCAGAGTTCTTGAAGAACCACGACGGAGCAAAACTCGTTGTAACGGGTTATGCCGATGCCGGCACCGGTACTGATGCCATCAACGACCGTCTGGCAAAAGAGCGTGCAGAGGCAGTAGCCAACATGTTCGTTGCCGACTACGGAATCAGTCGCGACCGCATCGAGGTGAAGTCGGAAGGCTCCCGCGTTCAGCCATTTGCAGAGAACGACATGAATCGTGTCAGCATCTGTGTGGCAGAGTAAAGCTACAGACAAAACAGAATTTTTGATTATTATAGATATACCATTTCCCGCTTTTTTGTGTGTGGCGGGTATGGTTTTTGATGCCGTTGTGAAACGGTGAGGTTAATAATTTTTCATGTTGGTCTGTAGTCCTCCGGCGCTGTAGCGATACAGCAAAGGAGGCTACTACAGACATGTTCCTTACAGATATGTCTATTGTGTGACGGGGATGATGAAAAACTATTTGTCATTCCCGTCTTTGCTTGTGTCTCGACACAAGACGCATAGGCATAGATGACGCTAAATGGAAGAGGGGCAGCCTGAAGTGATTTCAGCCTGCCCCTCGATTTTTTTAGTGTATTATAATGCAAATAGGGAGTAGATATAAAAAACGACAATGGAGACAATTAGAGACAAATTAATTAAATGGTGTCTCCATTCTCCATTGCCGTTGTATTGATTTAGCTGATAAATGTTACTCAGCGCGGAAGTTCACCAGATCCTCAGCGATAAAGCTCTTTACGTAGCAGCTGTGGCCGATTACTTCCTCTTCCGCCATGCGAACGTAAACTTGTGCGCTCTTGGCGAAGAGTTCCGGAGCGGCAGAAGCGTCGCTCACGATGAGCAGCGACATAAGAATATCGGCAGTCATGTCGTATAGGCGACGAGCGAGGAAGTCTTGAACCTCCTGGTTCTCAGCCTGCTTAACATACTCCAGCGACTGCTCGTAGAGCTCGATCATCTTCTGGATGCGAACCTGCAGCGACTTCATATCCTCAGAAACCTCCTTCTCAACCATCTCCTTCATTATAGAGAGATAAGTGCCGTTGGTGATGTAGCGGATAGCGGCAACCACCTGCAACTGAGTAGTACCCTCATAGATAGAGAAGATGCGTGCATCGCGGTACAGACGCTGACACTTGTATTCCATGATGAATCCCGAACCGCCGTGAACCTGGATGCAGTCGTAAGCATTCTGGTTAGCATATTCCGAGTTCATACCTTTGGCGATAGGAGTGAAGGCATCGGCAAGACGAGCATACTTCTTCTGCTCCTTGCGCTCATCTGGAGTAAGCTTGCGCTCACGGGCGATATCGTCGAGAGCCTTGTAGATGTCAACGTAACGAGCTGTCTGATACAAGATGCTTCGTCCGGCATCGAGCTTAGCCTTAATCTTGGCAATCATGTCGTAAACGGCAGGGAAGTTAACGATAGCCTCGCCAAACTGCTTGCGCTCGCGAGCATAGGCAAGAGCCTCGTTGTAGGCAGCCTGGCTCACGCCGACACTCTGTGCGGCAATACCCAGACGAGCACCGTTCATCAGTGCCATTACATATTTGATAAGACCCATGCGAGTGCTTCCGCAGAGTTCAGCCTTAGCGTTCTTATATACAAGCTCACAGGTAGGAGAACCGTGAATACCGAGCTTGTTCTCGATGTGGCGCACGGTAACGCCGCCCTGATTCTTGTCGTAGATAAACATCGAGAGTCCGCGTCCGTCGTGGGTGCCAGCCTCAGAACGAGCCAGTACGAGGTGAATATCCGAGTCGCCGTTGGTGATGAAACGCTTCACACCGTTGAGCAGCCAGCATCCCTCCTCCTCGCTGTAAGTAGCCTTGAGCATAACGCGCTGCAGGTCGGAACCGGCATCCGGCTCCGTGAGGTCCATACTCATCGTCTCACCGGCACAAACACGCGGGATATACTTCTGGCGCTGCTCCTCGCTGCCGAACTCATAGAGAGTCTCGATACAGTCCTGAAGGCTCCAGATATTCTGGAAACCGGCATCCGCCGTGGCAACAATCTCCGAAGCCATAGAATAAGGAGTGATAGGCAGGTTCAGTCCGCCGTATCTGCGAGGCATAGAGATACCCCAAAGTCCGGCCTTGCGTGTAGCCTCGATATTCTCGTAAGTCTTCGAAGCATAGTGCATGCGTCCCTCCACGAGGTGTGGGCCCTCGAGGTCAACTTCTTCGCTGTTTGGTTCGAGGATATTGGCAGCAATGTCGCCAGTAATGTCGAGCACACGCTTGTAGTTTTCGATAGCATCGTCGAAATCTACCGGTGCGTCTTCAAACTTGTCTTTATCTGCAAAGTTGCGCTCTTTGAGCTCAACGATTCTCTTCATTTCCGGGTGATTAAGATAGAAATCAAACTCCGGATGGTCTGTATAATAGTTTGCCATTTATTTAGAATTCTGCTTATAGTATTTTATCAGTTTCGGAACAACCTCCTCCACGGTGCCGTTGATAACATAGTCGGCAATCTTGTTGATAGGAGCGTCAGGGTCGCTGTTGATGGATATGATGATGCCGGAATCCTGCATTCCTGCGATGTGCTGAATCTGTCCGGAGATACCGCATGCGATATACACCTTAGGATGCACGGTAACACCCGTCTGACCAATCTGGCGGTCGTGGTCAACCCATCCCGCATCAACGGCAGCACGGCTTGCGCCCACTTCTCCGTGAAGTTCCTTGGCGAGCTGGAATAGCTGGTCGAAGCCCTCTTTGCTGCCCACGCCGTAACCGCCGGCAACAACGATAGGAGCGCCCTTCAGATTATGCTTTGCAGCTTCCACGTGGCGGTCGATAACCTTCACGATATAGTCAGTGGCAGGCACATACTTAGCCACATCCATATAAACCACCTCGTGTTTAGCCTCGCCCTCATAGAGAGCCTTCTGCATAACGCCGCTACGCACGGTAGCCATCTGTGGACGATGTTCCGGGTTAACGATAGTAGCCACGATGTTTCCGCCGAAAGCCGGACGGATCTGATAGAGCAGATTGTCGTAGTGAGTGCCCGTCTTCTTGTCGTCGTAGTCGCCAATCTCAAGTTGAGTGCAGTCGGCAGTAAGTCCGCTGGTGAGCGAAGAAGAAACCCTCGGTCCGAGGTCGCGTCCGATAACGGTAGCTCCCATAAGGCAAATCTGCGGTTTCTCCTCCTTAAAGAGGTTCACGAGGATGTCGGTATGCGGAGCCGAAGTATAAGGGAAGAGTCCCTCGGCATCAAAAACGAAGAGTTTGTCAACGCCATAAGGCAGGATCTGGTCCTCCACCTTGTTCTTAATGCCCGTTCCGGCAACGATAGCGTGGAGTTCCACTCCAAGCTGGTTGGCGAGTTTACGTCCCTTGGTAAGTAATTCCTGAGAAACCTCGGCAACCGTGGTGTTCTCAATCTCGCAATATACAAAAACGTTGTTCATCTCTTATCCAATAATCTTTTCGTCCAACAATTCCTTTACCAGTCCCTCGATATCCGTGTCGGCAGCAGTGAGCGTCTTGCTCTCCTTGGCCTGGAACACGATATTCTTTACAGCCTTCACCTTAGTAGGCGAACCGGCAAGTCCGCACTGCTGCGGGTCGCCGTCTACATCAGCCACCGACCACTGGTTGAGCGTCAGATACGGGCGCTCGTTGTATAGTTCGGCATAAGGCATGTCGGCAGTACGCTCCAACGGCACGTTGGCACGCTTGTATTTCATCACGAGTTTAGCGTTGCAGGGGCGGCAAGGTGCAGCACTTCCGTTCACGGTGATTACGATAGGCATAGGAGCCTCTACCGTCTCCACTCCGCCGTCGATATGTCGGCGAATGGTGAGCACTCCATTCTCGCATTTCTCTATTTCCTCAGCGTAAGTAACCTGCGAGAGTCCGAGCTTCTGAGCCACCTGCGGACCAACCTGTGCTGTATCTCCGTCGATAGCCTGACGTCCGCCGATGATAACGTCGGCACCGCCGATTTTCTTTATAGCCGTAGCGAGAGCGTAAGAGGTGGCGAGTGTGTCGGCACCGGCAAAGAGTCTGTCGGTGAGCAGCCATCCGGTATCCGCTCCGCGGTAAAGTCCCTGTCGGATAATCTCAGCCGCACGTGGAGGTCCCATAGTTAGGATACCCACGGTAGAGCCTGGATTCTGGTCTTTCAAACGCAGCGCCTGTTCCAGCGCATTCAAGTCTTCAGGATTGAAAATAGCCGGTAAGGCAGCACGGTTTACGGTGCCTTCTGCCGTCATGGCGTCCTTACCCACATTTCGTGTGTCTGGTACCTGCTTGGCAAGTACGATGATTTTTAAACCCATATTATAATTTTAATTATGTGAAATTCAAGTATCTTTCCCAAAGATTCGCCCCTCATGATATCCGTTAGGCGAAAGGTCAGTAAGTATGATACGTGCAAAAATACTATTTTTTTATTTTGCAGCAAAGAAAAGTGTGAAAAAGCTAATTATTTGGCTCAAGTTATTTGATAAAATGTTTTCTCAGTATCGCCCATAGTAATATGTTTTTTTTAATTGCTTTCCGTTCATTGTACTTGATACTGTTTAAACTTGTCACCATCCTATTGACGAATTTGTGAGACGATGTCTCACAAATCTTTAATTATTCATCAATGTTGTTTTCCTCAAATTCTGCAATCCATTCCTTAACCTTAGCTTGCAGCAAAGCCTTGTCTGGCAAATATAATTGATATGCAGAAGCATAGACATGAGAGTCTTTTGGCAAAGTCAACTCCACAAGTGCATCGTTCTTGCTCTCACAAAGTAAAATTCCGATGGTTGGCTTCTCGAAGTCTTGCTTCACAAAGCGGTCATAATAGTTGACATACATCTGCATCTGCCCAAGGTCTTGATGGGAAAGCTTGTCTGCTTTTAGGTCAATGAGGACATAGCATTGCAGCAATCTATTATAGAAGACCAAATCCACATAATAGTTGTCTTCATCGAAAGTGAAACGCTTCTGGCGTGCCTCGAAGAGGAAGCCTTTCCCTAATTCGAGCAAGAACTGCTGCATCTTGCTGATAATGGCATTCTCCAACTTCGATTCAGAGTAAGCTACATCTGGCTTCAATCCTAAAAACTCCAAGGTCAAAGGACTCTTGATGACATCAGAAGGCTTCTCTACCGTTTGACCTTCCTTTGCCAAACGCATGACCTCATCCTTGTCACGGCTCAAAGCCAATCGCTCATAGAGACAACTGCCCACTTGACGCTGTAACTGTCGAACTCCCCAATGCTGGCTTGCACATTCTATCTCATAGAAATTACGTTCTGCTTCATTTGTAATGCGCATCAAAATCAAATAATGAGACCATGAAAGAAGAAAGTTTGGGGCTTCCGTCTCTGTCTTTTCAAAAATCCGCAACGCTGTTGCGGATTTGCCCTGTTTTTCTAAATTCCGCAACAAT
>ERZ808242.1782-NODE-1782-length-10887-cov-4.438331_pt1 | contig 10887 bp, 14 predicted proteins | sample MGYA00521244_ERZ808242 | MGnify/ENA primary metagenome ERZ808242 (study PRJEB31516, sample SAMN03275573) | gut metagenome | biome: mammalia-associated habitat; material: feces | host: Papio cynocephalus | place: Kenya | collected 2012-07-27 ... | reverse complement strand
ACTGCCGAAGGCTGGAAAGTGGCATTTCAAGAAGTCAATGCCTATATCCGCAGCCAACCGCACATCGACGTGGCAGCCCCTTTTGATGGCATTGAAGAACTGCCCACCTGGCTTGCCCTGGATGGCCTCCACGGGGATTGGAATATGAAACAGATTATGGCCGATGTAATCAATCGGGAAATAAAAAAGATGGCTGGTGACTTGTGACGGGTGACTAGGGGAAAGCTAGCGGCTGTGACACTGGCGGAAAGAATTGGATATTTCTAATCTCTTATATAAAATGAAAGGAAGAATTTACTATGGTAAAACAAACAGCAGGACATACGATTTTGGGGGATTTTGCACCGAAATTTGCAGAACTCAATGATGATGTACTTTTTGGAGAAGTGTGGTCCCGGGAAGGCAAGTTGTCTTTGAAACTTCGTTCCATTGTGACCATCAGCGCGTTGATTGGGAAAGGCATTACGGATAATTCTTTGAAATATCACCTGACCACGGCGAAGCAGAATGGGGTGACCCAGGAGGAAATGGCAGAAATTCTGACCCATATCGCTTTCTATGCCGGTTGGCCTAACGCGTGGGCCGCTTTCAACATGGCCAAAGAAGTCTATGCCGATGGGGATGCTGAGCACGGCGGCTTCTTCGGACAGGGCAATCCGAATACGGCCTATGCGAAATATTTCACTGGCAATTCCTACTTGAAAGTGGTTTCACACGAAGGAGATCCGCTTACCATTTGTAATGTCACCTTTGAACCGGGCTGCCGCAACCATTGGCACATCCACCACGCTAAAACCGGTGGCGGACAGATTCTCATTTGTGTCGATGGTGAAGGTTGGTACCAGGAAGAAGGCAAACCGGCCCAGAGCCTCAAAGCCGGCGATATCGTGGAAATTCCAGCCAATGTGAAACACTGGCACGGTGCAAAGAAAGACAGCTGGTTCAGCCACCTGGCTTTCGAAGCCCCAGGCACAGAACTGTCCAACGAATGGTGCGAAGAAGTAACTGAAGAGGAATATGATACACTCTAATTCTTGCAAGAGACATTTGGAGAAATAAACGAAAAGCAAAAAGGTTAGCCCTTCGGGCAGGTTATTGTAGCAATCATATGGGGCTGGAGGCAGCTTGTATGAATCAGTGAGTGTAAGGGTTATAAAAGGTTATTTTTCATAACCCTTTATAACCTACGATCAAACGTACCATATCTATGTTTGATAGTAGCAGTCATTGAGTATAACCTGTTCCCTAGCGGTTATAGCTATTTGTTAGTCTTGTGATTTTTAGCAGAATCATAACCTTTTAAAGCAATAGCAAACGGAGCATATATTATGAGAGTATTAACAATTTACTATTCCTATTCCCACGGAAATACGAAGAAAATCGCCGAAGAACTGCAGCGGGCCATTGGCGGAGATATGGAACGATTGGAACCAGTGACGCCTTATGGTGGATATGAAGACACTGTTCGCATTGGCCAAGAAGAAGTGCAGCGGGGATACAAACCGCCGATCCAACCGGTATCCCATGCTGTCAGCGACTATGATGTGATTGCTTTGGGCACACCGACCTGGTGGTATACCATGGCACCGGTGATGAAAAGTTTCCTGTCGTCCCAGAATTTCCAGGGAAAGAAAGTGATTCTTTTCTCCACCCATGGCGGTTGGCCAGGCAGTGCAATCAAGCATATGAAAGGCGCTGTCAGTGGAGCAACGATTTTGGGAACCATGGAAGTACAATTTGATTCCAATGGAGGCGACAAGCAGGTGACGCCGCAAAAGGACGTGGACCTGTGGCTTGCCACGATGAAACAGAAAGTGGAGTAGATCCTATGAAATGCACCTGTCAGGAAATGGAAAAGATGGATGTGAAGGAACTTCGCAAAAAGCGATTTGAACTGCTGGAAGAAATCCATGAAAAACAGCAGCAACTGGACCAGATGGATTACCAGATTTATAAAAAGAAACAGGAAAAGGACAATGGTGACTAGAAATATGGTTGTTAGTTGCTGGTTGTTAGTTGTTGGGATCCAAACAACCAACAACTAACAACCAACAACCAGAATGAAAAGGAAGCGTGATATCTATGTGGAAGAAAACGATGGCATTGAGTTTATCTGTATTGGCGGCGGCTGGATTGACTGCTTGTGGTAATGATAGCACACAGAAGGCTGAAGCACCGGCGGCTTCTCAGGCAGCCGGTACGGCAGCCCCCAAAGCAGAACGGGGCAAGTCGATTGTAGTTTATTTCTCTGCCACAGGAAATACGAAAAAAGCCGCTGAAGTGATTGCAAAACAAACCAACAGCACCCTGTTTAGCATTGATGCCAAAGAACCTTACAGCGAGGCGGATTTGAATTATCGGGACAACAGTAGCCGGTGCGTGAAAGAACACGAAGATCCATCCATTCGTCCTGTCATTGCCAACGAAGTTCCTCAGTGGGATTCTTACCAGACCGTATTCCTGGGCTATCCGATCTGGTGGGGCGAAGCTCCGAATATCGTCTATACCTTTGTGACCACCCATGATTTCAAAGGAAAGACCGTGATTCCATTCTGCACATCTGCCTCTAGTGGTTTGGGAGACAGTGATGTACACCTGTCCAAAGTGGCAGGCAGTGGTGACTGGCTCGGTGGCACCCGTTTCTCCGGCGGTGTCAATGAAAAAGATCTGATTGACTGGGCAAAGAAATACTGATTTGGGAAAACAATAGGCAGTTAGCAGTTGGCTGTATGCGATTATAGATACGGTCAACTGCTAACTGCGTATTTTATGAAGGGGGTTCTTTAGTTTCATATTTTAAAAAGAAATAGGTTCCTTTCTAAAACGTATTTCTTTATCCTATAAGAAAGGGCTTGGCTTGTCATTCTTCTTTGAAAAAGTTTTGTGGGAGTTTTTTGCAAACTTCCTTGACAATTTTGAAACGTGCTTTATAATATAAACATGTTTTAGGATACATAGTATCCAAAGCATACCATTGGCCGTTGTCAGCTATGTCTGCTCAGGACTGTCTTATTTATGATAAAGATGGCATTTGCCTTTCTTTTCCCGTTTCCCCATAATCGGTTAAATAGATGGTTTCATTTCATGGAAGGCAGCGGTCGAAAAAGAGCGGGTCTCCCCTAAATTCCCGCTCTTTTTTTATGCGCAAAATTAGGGATTGGGAAAAAACATTCTAATCTATAAAACCGATTGACGAATACTATCATTTTTATGCAACATCTCTACTTGCCCCTGTCACTTATGACAGGGGCAGCGGAGGTGTTTTTTGTTACACTACAATCAATGGTGACTAGTGACTGTTGACTAGTAGCTAGGGATTAGGAACGAGTGAGGCATTCTCTTGTTCGAGCAATTTGTTAATACAAGCCAACTATCGCAAATGTGTAAGGCAACAACGAAGGAGGTCATTCAAATGAAAAAAATATGGATCGCAGGCGTGACGGCACTGATGCTTTTGGGCATGGGCATGCAGGCTGATGCGGGCTTTAATTTAGGGGGCATTGCCAATAGAGCAGCCAACAAGGCGGCCAATAAGGCCATGGATAGCATTTTTTCTGGTGGGAGTAAAAAGAGTGCGGAGAAAAAGCCTAAAGCTACCACGAAAGAAGAAAGGGCAGATGCGGCTGCAGCAAAGCAGGGCGTCAAAATTACCCGGACTCAGATTGATGGTAGTGTACCCACTGCTTTTTATGGCGAGCTAGACCCACTGCCGCCTGATGCGTTCGAAGAACGGCCGGAATGGTTTGATAACCGCACCAATATTTATGTCATGACCAATGCTCGTCTTGTGGCAGAGTATGAGAACATGGAGCAGTGGCGTACCCATGCTGATCAAACCGGCCTTGGCTGGGTGGAACCGGACATGTGCCGCTATGAAGAACTCAATGATGAAATCCATCATCGCATTACTGCTCTCGAACGGTATAAAAATAATGTAGAGGCCGGTTGGTGGGACATGGCTGCTGGCAGTGCCGATGATGCCACTTATAAACGGGCTGTAGCCAGCAATGTGGAACCGCTGTATAAATATGGATTGGAATTGTCTAATCTGTCAATTTTGAAAGGGTATCATCCGGAACGAAATTAATTGGTGACTGGGAATTTCGCATTCGATAGATTCATGTTTTACGTGAAACATTTTCTGCTATCGCAAGTTACAAGGTTAAAAAAGGTTATGGGGATACGGTATTCCCATAACCTTTTTTAACCTTGTAGCCCTGTCGCTCATGATGATTGTTCTATGTTAGAAATAGCAAGAAGTTGAATTAAAACCTTTATATGTCGTTTCCCGTGAAATATGACTCTTGCGAATCCGGAATTTCCCAGTCATCCTAAATCCGCGTAAAGCAAAATCCCTTGACAGGAGTATTTCCATCATGTATAATAGCTTTCGTTGTGGTGATATTATGTCTATTGAAAATATCGTAGAAAAAGGGGAGCTCCTGGATTGTTACGGAGATCTCTTGACAGACAGGCAGAGAGATTGCCTGGACTTATACTATAATGAAAATTTGACTTTGGCGGAAATCGCGGAGCATTTCCATATTTCCCGGCAAGCCGTTCATGATGCCATGCGTCATGGGGAGGAGCAGTTGATTTCTTATGAAAAGGTGCTGCACTTGGCGGCTTTGAAGCGGAAGAAGGAAGAGGCTGCTGGGGTGCTCTTGGGATTGATTCCCCATGAGGCACTGCCGGAAGCGCGTCCGCTGCTTAAGGTTTTGACAGAATGAAGGTGACCAGATGCCATTTGAAAATTTAGGAGACAAGCTGCAGTCAGCGTTTAAAGATCTCCGCGGGAAGGGCAAGCTTTCTGAAAGTGATATCGATGGTGCGCTTCGTGAGGTACGAAGAGCTCTTCTGGAAGCCGATGTCAATTTCAAAGTGGCGAAGGATTTCATTGCCCATGTGCGTGAAAAGGCCATGGGGGAGGAAGTCTTCGGCAGTTTGAAGCCGGACCAGACGGTCATCAAAATCGTTCGCGATGAGTTGACCACTTTGCTGGGGGGCACCCAGAGTAAGATTTCCCTGTCTTCTTCTGGTATGACGGTCATCATGCTGGTGGGCCTTCAGGGGGCTGGTAAAACCACCACTGCTGGCAAGCTGGCGTTGATGTTCAAGAAGAAGGGCCATCGCCCGTTGATGGCAGCCTGCGACGTGTATCGTCCGGCGGCTATCAAGCAGTTGGAGGTATTGGGCCAGCAGACCGATGTGCCTGTGTATCGTATGCCACCCAATGTGGATCCGGTGCACATTGCCCAGTATGCCATCGATACGGCAAAGGCGTACAACCGTGATGTGGTGATTCTCGATACGGCAGGGCGACTGACCATCGATGAAAAGTTGATGGCTGAATTAAGAAATATCAAAGCTACGGTACATCCTCATGAAATCATCCTGGTGCTGGATTCTATGACCGGTCAGGATGCGGTGAATACGGCCAAAGCCTTTGATGAAAACCTTGGCATTGACGGGACCATCTTGACTAAGATGGACGGCGATGCCAGAGGCGGTGCTGCTCTTTCCATTAAGACAGTGACCGGTAAACCGATCAAAATGATCGGCGTGTCCGAAAAGCTGGACGGCGGGTTGGAAGATTTCCATCCGGACCGTATGGCAGGACGTATCCTGGATCTGGGCGATCTGGAAACTTTGATTGAAACGGCCCAGAGAAATATGGATACAGAGTCCATGAAGGACGCGGCTGCGAAGGTGCGCAAAGGGGAATTTACTCTCGATGATTTCCTGAAGCAGCTGAAGCAGGTGCGAAAGCTCGGTTCTTTCCAGAGCATCTTAGGGATGCTGCCTGGGATGGGCAAGTTCAAGGACCAGCTGAAAGATATTGACCTGGATGGCAAAGAGGTCAAGCATATCGAAGCGATTATCCTTTCCATGACCCCGGAAGAAAGGGCCAATGTGAAAATCTTAAACGGCAGCCGCAGAAAGCGTATCGCCAAAGGGGCTGGCGTGAAGATTCAGGATGTGAATCGCATGATGAAGCAGTTCGCTGATATGCAGAAGACCATGAAAAAGCTGAAGGGCAAGAAGTTAAATCCATCCAAAATGGGAGGCCTTGGTGGTTTCCCTGGGATGTTCCATAAATAATCGAGACTATTTCAAGGAGGTGAAATTTCAATGTTAAAAATTCGTTTGACCCGTATGGGCGCTAAGAAGAATCCTTTCTACCGTATCGTCGTTATCGACGCTAAAGCAGCTAGAAGCGGTGCTCCGACCGATACCATCGGCTGGTATGACCCGGCTAAACTGGACGCTCCGGTAAAGATTGATGAAGAAAAGGTTCTGTCCTGGCTTGGAAAAGGCGCACAGCCGACTGACACTGTTCGTTCCATTCTGAGAAAGAACGGCATCCTCGCTAAGTTTGCTGAAGCAAAGAAATAAGGAGGCCGCAAGATGAAGGAATTGGTGGAAACACTGGTCAAGGCTCTGGTAAAGAACCCTGATGCTGTCACTGTTTCTCTGGTCCAGAAGGGAAATCTGGAAATTTACCAGGTTCATGTAGCTCCTGAGGATATGGGTAAGGTGATCGGCAGAAAAGGCCGTATTGCAAACGCAATCCGCACCGTTGTCAAAGCAGGCGCCCTGCGGGAAAACCGCAAGGTGGCTGTGGATATTATCTGAGAGGTGCCCTAATGGATGAAATGCAGATTCTTGTTCCTGTGGCTGTGAAATCTAAGCTCACAGAGACTCTGAAAACCACTTTGCTGAATGAAATCAATACGAACCTGACTCGTGTAGAACACGATATGGCTCAGCTTGAATTTGAAGCAAACGGCAAGATTGCTGAACAGGCAAAAGTCAATATCCAGGCTGCTAGCCAGCTGCGTGCTTCTTTTGAAGCCCAGAAGGCACAGATGCAGCAGGTGAAGGATAAGCTGACCAATGACAAAGAACATTTGGAAAAGCTGACTATCGGTGCTGAACTCAACCGCGCACCGATGAACCGTCTGGTGACCATTCATGTCGGTGACGATATGAATTCTGTCGTAGGCGGCGAAATCCTGGTTGAAGACGGTAAGATTATTGCTTTCCGTGAATGATATGACATCCGATGAAATGATACTCGTCGGCCGAATCGTAGCCCCGCATGGTGTGCGGGGTGATTTGCGTATTCTTCCCGATACGGATCGGCCGGAGATGTTCAAAACCTTGAAAACCATCCAGGTTGGAGGAAAGGCTTATACTCTTTTGTCCGGTCGTCCCCACAAGCGGGTGTACATCGTACATCTCAAAGGCGTGGATGATCGAAATACAGCGGAAACGCTGATTGGCAAAGATGTAGAGGTGCCTGCCTCTATGCTGCCTGAAAGAAAGGATGGGACATACTATTATTTCCAGCTCATCGGGCTGGACGTGGTTACCGAAGAAGGCGACCCGGTGGGGACACTCACCGAAGTCATCGAAACCGGTGCCAATGATGTATATAGTGTGAAAAATTCGGAGGGAAAGGAAATCCTTCTCCCTGCGATTCCTTCCTGTATCCTCTCGGTAGACCTTGATGAAGGACGGATGACAGTCCGTCTGCCGGAATGGGAATAAAACAGGGTTCTCAAGTTTCTTAGGGAACTTCGGGTTCCTCGGATCAGACATGGGGACAATACCTGTGAAACTTGCGACAGCGCTGCCCTTTAGAGCAGCGCTTTTTTTAAGTAAGTTTACACCTATTTTAGACCCCCCGTCGGGGGGAAGGTGGTAGCCCTTGGGGCTACCAAAGGGGGATGTTCTAGCGGTATGAAACACCAAATGTATGATGGAAGAACACTGTGACATCCAACGTAGCGGTATTTCGCCTACTCTTAAGGAATATCGCTACGTTAGGTCTCACGAGAATCCATAGTTCCACATCGTGTTTCATACCGCTGTTGCAGCCCCCTCTGCCTACGGCATCTCCCCCAAAGGGGGCGATACTGTTAAGTTAAGGATTTGCGTCGGTAAGAATGAATCCGTTAATGATGAAAAGGTTCATAAGGTTCTAAAGGTACAAAAGGTTCTCAAGGTTTCTTGAGTGAGCCGATGGACGCTGATGTTATTATCTCATTCGAGTGCCCCTAGAACCCTTAGAACCCTTAGAACCCTTAGAACCCTTAGAACCTTTACCACGAAAGAAATCATCGCATATTTCGCTTAACTTAATGACATTGCCCCAGCGGGGACGACAAAAAAGTGTAAACTCATAAGGCCTATAATGAAAATAGATATTTTATCCCTATTTCCTGAGTTCATCGAAGCTTTTTTCCATCAAAGCATGATCAAAAGGGCTCTCGATGCGCATCTCATGGAAATGGCAGTGACCAATCCCAGAGATTTCACCACCAAGCGTCACGGGCAAGTGGATGATACCATCTATGGCGGCGGTGCCGGGATGCTCATGATGTGTCAGCCTCTCTTTGATGCCGCCAAGTCTGTTCTTCCAGAAAAGGGGCCCAGGGACCGGGTGATATTTCTATCCCCCGCCGGCGTGCCTTTCACCCAGGACAAGGCGAAGCAGCTCTATCGAGATTATGACCATCTACTTCTCATCTGCGGTCATTATGAGGGCGTAGACCACAGAGTAGAAGAACATCTGGCAGACGAACTGATTTCTATCGGAGATTATGTCCTGACCGGTGGGGAACTGGGAGCCATGGTGATCAGTGATGCGGTGGCTCGGATGGTGCCTGGCGTTTTAGGAGACGCTGGCAGCGCCCAGAGTGATTCTTTTTATGAACCGATTCTGGAGTACCCGCAATACACGAAACCAGCAGAATATAATGGGTGGAAAGTCCCGGATGTTTTGATTTCCGGTCATCATGCCAATATCGCACGGTGGCGGCGGAAAGAAGCACTCCGGCGGACGATCCAGTGCCGGCCTGACTTATTGGATAAGCTCACCTTATCCAAGGAGGACCGGAAACTCATGGCAGAAATAGAAGAGGAAGAGGCGAACCAGTAATGGCAGCACCAGTCTATATCGGGCTCATTCATTACCCGATTTATAACAAACACATGGAAGTGGTCACTACGGCTCTGACGAACTATGACCTCCATGATATTGCCAGAACGGCAAAAACTTATGATGTGAAGAAATATTTCATCGTGCATCCCGTAGAAGCACAGCGTGAAATGGCTTCTCGCATTATGAACCATTGGAAAACCGGCGGCGGTGTGCATTACAATGCGAACCGGAAAGAAGCCTTTGAAGAAACCGAATTGGTTCCTACCTTGGACGATGCCATTTCCTGGATTGAAAAAGAAACAGGAAAGAAACCGGCCATTGTGACCACCGACGCCAGGGTTTATCCCAATACTGTTTCCTACACAGAAATGCGCAGGAAAATCCACGAAGAAGACACACCGATTTTCATTCTCTTTGGCACCGGCTTCGGCATGACCAAAGAAATGATGAAACAGTTTGACTACATCGTGGAACCTATCTACGGCGCAGGCACCTACAATCACCTGTGCGTGAGAAGCGCCGTAGCCATTATCCTCGACCGCCTTCTGGGCGAACCCTGGTGGAAGAAATAACAAGTTTCTCAAGCGGCTCAGGTGACTCAGGTTTCTCAGGTTGCTCGAATGAGGTGATCGTGGTATCATTTTATTCGGAGAACTTGAGTTACTTGAGTAACCTTAGTCACCTGAGCAACCTGTAATTATAAGGAGGAACAAATAATATGTCCGGACATTCTAAGTGGGAAAACATTAAGCGTAAGAAAGGCAAAACAGACGCCATCCGCGCCAGAATTACCACTAAAATTTCCAAGGAAATTACCATCGCTGCTCGTATGGGCGGCGGAGATCCTGTCGGCAACATGCGTCTGAAGCTGGCTCTGACCAAAGCAAAGCAGAACAATGTACCGAAGGAAAATATTCAGAGAGCTATCGCTAAAGGCGTCGGTGCTGCTAGCGGTGCAGGCTTCGATGAAGTCACCTATGAAGGCTACGGCCCTGGCGGTGCAGCTGTCATCGTAGAATGCAACACCGATAACAGAAACCGTGCGGCAGCAGACATCCGTCATGCATTCACCCATCACGGTGGTTCCGTAGGAACCCCGGGTTGCGTATCCTGGATGTTCAAGAAAAAAGGCTCTATCGTAGTAAGCAAAGAAGCAGCTGACGAAGATACCGTCATGATGATCGCTCTCGATGCTGGTGCCGAAGACGTAGCTTCCAACGAAGACAGCTACGAAATCACCACCACTCCGGAAAACTTCCTCACCGTGTCTGAAGCCCTCGAAAAAGAAGGCATCACCGTAGAAGCATCCGAAGTTGCTATGGTTCCAGACAACTACGTCAAACTGGAAGGCGATGCTGCCCAGACCATGTCTCATCTCACCGATGAACTGGAAGAACTGGACGATGTACAGGAAGTGTACACCAACGCAGAACTGCCAGAAGACGCTGAATAATTGAGAAAAAGAGATGTTCCCTTATGCGTGCATAAGAGGACATCTCTTTTTTTATGAAGGTTATTATTCTGCTGATTTGGTATGTGTCTCAATGAGAAAATACGGCTCACCAAAGGGTTAAAAGGGGTATACAAGGTTATGAAACTAAAGGTATCACATAACCTTTTATAACCTTTTTAACCTTGTGGTTAGCGTAATCTTTTATTATGTTTGAAATAGAACGTGGCAGAATAATAACCTTATATATATTTGCGGCGCTTCCAAATTTTGTGCGCCGCTACCACCATTCCTCACTCCTCATTCCTAACTCCTCACTATAATATCCCCCCACCGGGCTTGTGAGGGGATTTTTTTATTGCTACACTGGGGGGAAAATGGTGGACTGGTGACTCGTGACTGGTGACTGGTAAAAAATTTCCTAGTCACCAGTCACGAGTCACTAGTCTACCATCATCGCAACCCAAAGAGGAGAGTTATTATGTTA
>ERZ808242.1780-NODE-1780-length-10892-cov-9.970102_pt1 | contig 10892 bp, 8 predicted proteins | sample MGYA00521244_ERZ808242 | MGnify/ENA primary metagenome ERZ808242 (study PRJEB31516, sample SAMN03275573) | gut metagenome | biome: mammalia-associated habitat; material: feces | host: Papio cynocephalus | place: Kenya | collected 2012-07-27 ... | reverse complement strand
TTCATTTTTCATTACTTCCTTTCATTCTTTTCTGAATAAATATACCATTGTGTTTGGGAAAATGCAATTTATATATGCAAAAAAAGCTGGAAATTACAGGTTTTATGCAGGTTTTATAAATGTTTTTCATATTTCCCGCCAATATGCATACCTTCTTTTACCACAATGAAGGCATGTTCGTCGATGTTTTTCAGCCCGCGGCGGAGATGAACACATTCATATTTGGATAGGATTGTAACGATCATATAGGTTGTTTCTTCGGTGTAACCACCACGTGCTTCCCACCAGGTCGCATCTCGATGAAATTCATTTACGATATAATCAAGGATTGCTTCCGGTTCTTCTTTCGTGTAAATCACAACTTCGGTATTGATGTTCTGTGTGTGTGCTTTGTCAGTCATCAGTGTGCTGACCGCTGAATAGATAATACTGTATACGGCTGTCGGAATACCAAAAAGGATCGCACAGATACCGTAGACAACAGCGTTGACTGTCAGAGAGACTTTTCCCACGCTGAAGTTTTTGTATTTCTTTGTAAAGAACATGCCGACGATATCCATGCCGCCACTGGAACCACCGGAGCGTAAGGAGATACCGATGCCTGTACCCGCAAGAAGTCCACCCATGATGCTGGCGGTCAGGCTGTCATTTACCAGTGGGGTCGTCGGAATCGGAAATACACTTAAAAATATCGTCTGACTGATCAGACACACCAGTGTCCGTCTGAAGAAACTCTTTCCGATCGAGATATAAGCAATGATAAATAAAGGTACATTTAAAATAAAGTTAATGATACCTGCGATATCCGTTCCTGATGCAAGTGATGGAAATACCTGAATCAGTAAGGTTCGTATGATCTGACTGATACCAAGGACACCGCCATTATACAGACTGGCGGGAACGATAAAAAAGTTGATTCCGGCAGCAAATAAAACCATGCCGCCGATTGCAGCAGCATTTCTCTGCCAGAGTGTTTTGTCTTTAAGATTCATATGCATGCCCTCCCTTATTAATGATTGCGTAGTTTGTGTAGATTATAAGCTTTAACCGGTTGACATTACCAATACAGGAACGCTTTTATAAATTTATATGTAGAGTATAAAATATTTCCGGCAAAAAAGCATCTAAAATATAAGGAAGATCTGATCATAAATTGCAGAATTGCGGGTTGTGGGGCGGAAATGAATGCAGTACAATAGTTCAGACAGAAAATATGCGTTAAGAGGGTCAGATAAATGAAGAAGATTTTATATTTTATAAAAAGCGAAACGGTTTTATCAATAGCGATCATGCTGGCAGTAGTATCAGCTTTTTTTGTAGTCCCTGATCGGGAATATATTTCATATATTGATTTCCGGACATTGGCGATCCTGTTCTGCCTTATGGGAATTGTCGCGGGATTGAGGAATATTGGTGTGTTTGATAAATTGGCAGAACGGCTGTTAGCAAAGGTGCATGGGATCGGGGGAGTAACGGTGATCCTTGTATGCCTGTGTTTCTTTATGTCGATGTTTATAACAAATGATGTATCACTAATTACATTTGTGCCGTTTACAATTATTTTAATGAAGAAACTGAACCCGGATGCCGATGGCAGATGGATGTTAAAAGTAATTGTCATGCAGACGATCGCAGCAAACCTTGGCAGTATGCTGACACCTGTTGGCAATCCTCAGAATCTCTATCTGTATGGGAAAGCAGGTATCAGTGTTGCGGGGTTTTTAAAGATCATGCTGCCGTATACCGTCTGCGCATTTGCCTTGTTAATGGGATGGATCGGTCTGGCTGTCATAGTTCGAAAAGGAAAGGTGGACTATGAGGGAAAGACAGAAGTGAAGGAAAATAAGGATTTGGAATCTAAGGCAGATGAAGCTTTGCCGAAAAGAAAGACATTTATGTCAGAGATTTCTGATTCAAAAGGGATTCAAGATAAGTCAGGATGGGTTGAAAAACTTGTAGTATATATTTCCCTTTTTGCAGTGAGTCTGCTTGCGGTTTCGCATATCCTTCCGTACGGTGTGCCTTTTATTCTGGTTCTTTTATATCTGATCCTGCGAGATCGGAAGATCCTGACACAGGTTGATTATTCCCTGTTGTGTATTTTTATTGCACTGTTTATATTTATTGGTAATCTCGGACGCATCCCGGCATTCAGCCAGATGCTTTCAAATATATTGACCGGACGGGAAGTCGTCACTTCGGTAATTGCAAGTCAGGTAATGAGTAATGTTCCGGCGGCAATTCTGTTATCTGGATTTACAGACCGTATACGGGAACTGGTGATCGGCACAAATCTTGGAGGACTTGGAACCTTGATAGCATCAATGGCAAGTCTGATCAGCTTCAAATATGTTGCAAAGGAAAACCGGTCGTTCCGTGGCAGATATTTTCTGGAATTCACAGTTGCAAATGTTATTTTCCTTCTTATAATGCTGATCCTTTATCGTTTGCTTTCTTAGCATAATCAAGCAGTACAGCAGGAATGGAGGTATGAATGATGATCGAATAATATTCGATAAGTTGCTCTTTCTTGTAAGCATTGGGATGCTGTGCAAGCTGGATCAGCATACCGGCCATTCCTTCGGTGAAAAGGTTGCAAAGAAAGTTCAGCAAATCATCTGATACCCGGATGTCTAGTGTTTCTTCCATAGAAATAATAATTTTTCTTGTGATGCTGATAAAATCCTGATAAAAGAAGCTTTTCAGAACATCCCTGCCAAGAGAGTCGTAGGTGCAGCTTATTATAAAAGCATTGTGTTGAACATAATCAAAAACAAAGTTGATCACATCGGTATAATCATTGATCAGGTCATATTTTTTTACAATGTCGATGGCTTCCTGTTCAAATATCCATTTTAATAAAGAATATATATCTTCAAAATGATAATAAAAGGTTTTGCGGTTTACATTACATTCGCGGATGATCTCACTGACGGTTATTTTAGAAAACGGTTTGTGTGTCATCAGTTCTTTTAATGTATCTGCCAAAGCCTTTTTTGTATTATAAGAAACTTCTTCGTTGGTCATAAAATTTCCTCCCATTTTCTTCGTACAAGTTATGTTTTGTTTAAATTTATTATACAGTTGTCCATCAAACTTTCAACGGACAAACAGGAAATATTTGCCCATCAAATAGCACCGATTTGTCCGATATTACACAGTTGTCCTGCGATTGACCATAGAAGAACATAACAGGTCTGCATATAATCTTATCCAGTGTAGATGATATCTGACCGGATAAATCCTATTAATTATAGAAGAAACGCATATCATGAGAGATAGGTTTCTATATGGAAGGAATGTAGATCGTGACAGACAGTTTCTTTATAAAAGAAACATAGGTTATGACAGATAGATTTTTTTTGAAGGTCAGAGAGAGAAAGGAGAAACACGAGCATGGAAAAGTTTTACAGAAAAATTGTAAATCATCCAAAACTCATAATTGCGATATTTGCAGTCCTGTTTGTCCTGTGCGCGATTGCAAAACAGTTTGTATCCGTTGATTATGATATGAATGATTATCTGCCGCCAGACAGTGCATCGACAACAGCACTGGATAAAATGAATGAGGAATTTGACGGTGGCATACCGAATGCCAGGGTAATGATACGGGATGTGAGTATCGCGGAAGCTCTGGACTATAAGAAACAGTTAGAGGCAGTGGATGGGGTAACAGATGTTACGTGGCTGGACGATGCCGTATCCATCACGGTTCCGCTTGAAACACAGGATCAGGAGCTGGTTGAAAACTATTATAAGGATGGAAATGCCTTGTATTCCATAACTATTGAAGAAGAAAAACGAAGGGATGCTGTTGCGGATATCAGGGAGATTATTGGAAGAGATAATTCAATGACCGGAAGTGCGGTATCTTCTGCTGTAGCAACGGAAAGTACCGTGAGTGAAGTCAGGAGGATCACTGTATTTGCCGTATTATTTGTAATCGTTGTGTTACTGCTTACGACAAATGCGTGGGCAGAATCGTTTGTTGTACTGGTTGGTCTGGGTGTTGCGATCATAATAAATGCCGGATCAAATCTGATATTTGGCGAGATCTCATTTGTTACAAACGCAGCAGGAAATATCTTACAGCTTGCGGTATCACTTGATTATTCGGTATTTCTGATACACAGATTTACCGAATGCAGGAGAAACCATTCCAATGCGAAGGATGCAATGGTAGAGGCTCTGTGCATGTCGACATCTTCGATATTATCGAGTGGACTGACTACGGTTATCGGCTTCCTTGCACTTTGCCTGATGCAGTTCCAGATCGGACCGGACCTTGGCAGAGCGCTTGCAAAGGGTGTTGCGATCAGTCTGGTCACGGTATTTATATTTATGCCGGTGGTTATTCTGTACACATATAAATGGATCGAGAAGACAGAGCATCGTTCATTGATGCCATCATTTAGAGAATTTGGGAAGTTTGTAACTAAGATCATGATTCCTATGGTTATCTTATTCTTTATGGTGATTATTCCGGCTTATCTGGCATCAAACTCAAACAGTTTTTATTATGGAGCTTCGCATTTATTTGGGACAAATACACAGCTTGGCAGAGATACCCGGACGATTGAGGATGCATTTGGGAAGAAGGATACTTATGTGTTACTGGTTCCTGATACAGACCGGTCAACGCAGGTGGATTTATCCGATGCCCTGCATGATATCAATGCGGTGAGTGGAATCATCTCCTATGTAGATACAGTTGGAGCGGAGATACCGGAAGCATATCTGGATACGGAGACACTCTCAAAGCTGACATCTGGAGAATATACAAGAATGGTACTTACGGTAGATGCAGCATATGAAGGTGAGGAGACCTTTGATCTGGTTGAGAAGATCCGGGATACCGCAGAACAGTACTATCCGGGTGAGTGGTATCTGGCAGGCGAAGGTATATCTACCTATGATCTGATGGATACGGTCACGGCAGATATGGTTAAGGTGAATCTGGTAGCGATCGCAGCAGTATTTATCGTATTACTGTTTACGATGCGTTCGGTCGCACTTCCTATTATATTGGTGCTTGGCATCGAGACTGCGATTTGGTTAAATCTGTCGATTCCGTATTTTACCGATTCCTCGATATTTTATATCGCATACCTGATCATCAGTTCTATTCAACTTGGAGCAACCGTTGACTATGCGATCCTGTTCACGGAGCGCTATAAGGAATGTCGTCAGACCATGGAAAAGAAGGCGGCAGTCATTGAAACAATCGCAGTAACCGCAGTATCGATCCTGACATCGGGAAGTACATTGACTGTTGTAGGCTTCCTGCTTGGTAAGATATCAACGCATGGACTGTTGTCGCAGCTTGGTTATTTCCTTGGAAAAGGAACCTTATGCTCCCTTGCGATCGTGTTCTTTGTATTGCCGGGACTGTTATATCTGTTTGACCGGACATTTGTAAAAAAGAAGAAATAGGAGGAAAAGCAAATGAAAGCATATAAGAGTATAATGGCTGTTGCATTGTCTGGTGCACTGGTTTGCAATTATGTCCTGCCGGCATATGCAGCAGAGGATACACATACAGGAAAAGAAGAAGTTATATATATAGGAACAAATGCAGAAGGTTCAGTATCGGATATCAATGTGGTAAATATCTGGGCTGGCGGAGATGTGAAAGATTATGGCGGCTATACATCTGTTAAGATGCTGACAACGACTGATCCGATCACACAGGATGGAGATACGGTGACATTTTCATCGGATTCATCAGAGGTGTATTATCAGGGAACAATGGAAGCATCTACACAGATTCCATGGAAGATTCAGATCACTTATAAACTGGATGGAGAAACGATCGCACCGGAGAATCTCGGTGGCAGATCCGGACATCTTGAGATTGATTTCTCAGTTACAAAGAACACCGCATGTAAGGGAACCTTCTATGATGATTATGCCATTCAGGCAACATTTGCACTGGATACAAAGAACTGCAAGAATATCGTAGCAGAAGATGCAACGATGGCAAATGTGGGTGCCAATAAACAGTTAAGCTATACCATGCTTCCGGGCAAGGGTATCCAGACCGTGATCCAGGCTGACGTAACTGATTTTACGATGGATGCAGTATCAATTAACGGAATCCAGATGAATCTGGATGTGAATATCGATGACAAAGAACTTATGGACAAAGTTGAGGAGATCATGGATGCCGCAGAACAGTTGAATAAGGGGGCAGGAACATTGCAGGATGGCTTCTACCAGTTGAAGACCGGCGGTTTATCTGTGAAAAATGGTGCATCCGATGTGGCAGATGGTGTAGACAGTCTGGATCGGGGAATATCAGATCTTCAGACAGGTATAGGTAATATGAAGACTGGACTTGATACACTGAATAAGAAATCATCGGCATTGACAAGTGGATCTTCACAGTTACTGACAGCGCTTACAACATTGCAGACCGATCTGTCGGGTATGTCGATCACAACGGAACAGCTTACGGAATTGACAAAGACATCAAGTGAGATCAAGACCGGAATCAGCAATCTTTATTCAGGCGCAACAGAACTTCAGAAAAATCTGGGATATGCACAATATAAGGCAGCAGTAAAAAGTGCCAGTGGCGGAAGCCTTGATATTGATTCTCTGCTTGCAGGAAATACGCAGGCAATAACTACCTTAAATTCTCAGATCACAGCATTACAGGGAAATATACAGGCTATCAAATCGACAAAGGGATATTCTGAGAGCGCGGAGCTTCAGGCACAGGTTACACAGATGGAAGCTCAGGTTTCAAGTCTTAGTCAGGTTATTACTCTGTTAAAAGGAAATAATGCTGCGATCGGTGGCGTAGAGACATATCTGGATTCTGTATCAGGTGGTGTAAATACACTGGTCTCCGGCTTAAAGTCGTTGAATGATAATTATAAGCAGTTTGACGCCGCTATCGTAAAGTTATCAAAGAATCTTTCGAATATGGCTGGCAATATGACCAAACTTACTACAGCAGTTAATAAGCTGGTGAAAGAGTATAAGAAATTAGATAAAGAAATTACTGAATATACAGGTGGTGTTGCAACGATAGTTGCCGGATACAAACAGATCGTGACAGGAGTATCAACTCTTGCGGCAGGCAGCAGCAAGCTGGTAACAGGAGCCAATTCATTAAAGAAAGGCACTTCCGATCTATATAATGGAATAGAAAAATTATATGACGGATCATCAGAACTTCAGGATGGCACCTCTGAATTTAATGATAAAACAGATGATATGGATACTCAAGTTCAGGATCAGATCGATGAAATGCTGGAATCGATATCTGGTGGAGATAAGAAAGTTGTATCCTTCACATCATCGAAAAATACAAATGTAGATTCAGTTCAGTTCGTTATCAAAACTACAGCAATCGAGAAACCGGAAAAAGCCGTTACTGAGACAAAGACAGAAACCAAACGGACATTCTGGCAGAAAGTAAAGGATCTTTTCTAAATAAATATATATTGGAATCAACCTCGCTCCGGACATGCTACAGAACAAAAAACGACAGTTCAGAACAAATAAATAGAAAATACCACTTTATCCCTTTAAACTAAAACCATCGTACGAAACAAACAACTGATGGCGCCTAAAGGGAAAGGGGAAATTCATGTTGTACGGTATAGAAATCATTGAGTGGATCAAGAGATTTTTAGGCTGGGGGAAATAAGGTATATTATGTAAGGCATTTGTTCGGAAAAAGTAGTTGTATTGGTATAGGTTAGATAAATACATATAGATATATATTTTTTAATAGAGTAAAGGGGAGCTCAAAATATTTGACATAAAGGGATACTTTATAATGAAAAAGATATAACTATAAAAAGATACAGCTAAATGTGAAGTATAAATAATATAGACTGCGGCAGTTGGTGGGTGCATCAACTGGAAAAATAGTTCAGGAAGTCCTGAACTATTTTTTTGACTATTTTTGTCTAAAAATGTCGAAACGGAAAGTTATTATTGTAAAAAGACAGAAAACAATTTATTATTTTAATATAACTTAAGTATGTGGGAAGAGGGGCAAAAGATGAATATCGTCATTTGTGATGATGAAAGAAAAGTTATTGAAGAAGTAGGTGCGATATGCAGGGAATGCTTATCGCAAAATGTCAAAATATATGGATTTCAGTCGGCGGAGAGTTTACTGAAAAAGCTTGATAAGATAGATGGGGATATTGATCTATTTATATTAGATATAGAAATGCCGGGCAGGGATGGCCTGTGGCTTAGGAAAGAATTAGAACGATACAGGTATGGAAGCAGCATTATTTATCTGACAAGTCATGATGAGTTAGTGCAGGAAGCATTTGGAAGATATGTAATAGGTTTTGTTGATAAAGTTAGCTTCCTACATGATAAGAACCGTTTAATTGAAAAGTTAAAACTATTTGAACAGGAAGTAAATAACCAAGAAGTTTTTTGTATTAAGAGCGATCAAGGAGATATATATGTTCGAAAAGATAAAATTGTTGCAATAGAGGCAGAACATGTATATACATATTTAGAATTTATTATTATGGAAAATGCGGCGGGGATAATTAAAACAAATAAGATATTAATTAGAAAATCGCTAAAGGATTGGAAAAATGAATTAAATACTGATTATTTAAAAATTAGTAAAAGCGCTATTGTCAATATGAATTATATTAAAAAGCTGGATAAAGTTGTTGAACTAAAAAATGGGGAAACATTTAATATTCCACGTTCAAATAGGACTGAATGCAAAGAAAAGTATTTCGAATTTTGTAAAAGAAAGATGAGATGGGAATAAATAATATGATTGCAAATATGGCATTTGTGTTGGTTGAAATTATAAAATATTTTATTGTTTTTTCATTGATATTACATGGAAAATTTTGTAGTAAAAAATGTGTATATATTGGAATTTCAACGATATTCGTTAGTATATTGTTAGGATGTGTAGTACCAAAACAATACCTTTTTATTATTTTAATCATTTTAATTTTTATGAGTATGATTTTCATATATGATGGAAGAATTCAAAATAAAATTATATATTTTATTATTGCCTTTATAGGGATTAATTATTTGGATTCTATAGGTTATGCAATAACAGGATATTTTGCATATGGAAATCTGGAGAGATTGTTTGTGCATTATAATACAGCAGAAAGGTTATTTGGTGGACTGGGTTCTGCAATAGTCTTACTATTAGTAGCTACAGTTAACAGAAATAATGAAAAACAGTATCTAAAAAGTAAAGTGAATTATGGTCAATGTATGCTTTTAATTGGAGCAATGACAGGATTTTTCGTTGATATAGTAACATCGTTATTATATCAGATTTATGGAGAACCGAATCATCGGTATAAATTATACATATTATTAGCCGTAGCAACACTTATAACATTATTTTGCATCCTCGCCTTTTTCTTATATTCCAGCCATCTGAAAAAAGAAAATGATTTAAAGACAAAGAATATTGAATTTCAAGAAGAAAATGACGGCTTGCGGTTGGCATTATATGCCAATATGGAAATGATGGATGACGATATGCGGCAATATCGTCATGATAATAGACATCATGTGGCGGTTCTTAAGGAATTGGCTTCTAAAGGGGAATTGGAGGAAATAAAAGATTATCTGGCGCAGCTTTCGGAACAGAGCGAAGAGTTGAAAAAGAAAAATGTGTTGTATACTGGAAATTACATGGTGGATGCTATCATAAATGGAATTGTTACGAAAGAAGTTTATGCAGATGTTAAGTTTCAATGTGAAGGTAAACTGCCACGGAAATTAATGATTCAGGATGTTGACCTGAGCGGACTGCTTTCGAATGGTTTGGAGAACGCAGCGGAAGCCTGTTTACATAGTAATGGTGATAAGTATGTTCTGTTCAAAGCTGCAAGTTATGAGAATATGATTCATTTTGAGATAAAGAATACATACGATAGCACAAGATATAAAGCACTTTCAAAAGGTGATTTTGAAACAACAAAGAGAGACAACGAATATCATGGATACGGAATCGAAAGTATGCGTCGTGTTGTAAAGAAATATGATGGTAAGCTGGAGTATATCGTAGAACCTGAGTGGGTGATTACGGATATATATTTACAGCAAAAAGATGAAATATAAAAAAGATGATTAGAAACAAAAAAGTCCTATGATCTGTTGCGTGATTGTGTAAATCAGTTAGAAGACCATAGGATTTTTTTGATCTAATAGGGCTCCTTTTATTTGCTTAGCGAGGCAAGCTGAGCTTTTAATGCAGCAATTTCAGCGTCCTTTTCAGACAAAGCAGCATCCATTTCAGACAAAGTGGCATCTTTTTCTTCCAATGCTTTCTTCATCTGTTCAATCATATAATTAACAGTACTGTTTGATGTAACTTTTGGTAAGTGGATGACTATAAAAGAATGAAATAATTATCCCCCCTGATTAGATAAAACATAAACCAGAGGGGATAATTAAAGGACATGTCTTATTATAGTTCACAGAGCCATTTGTTGTCAATTCAGAGATAACCAGGGTTTGGTTAAGAAATATAATGTGTGGTAATTGAGAGAAATGAAATAATAGATGAGCAGATTGTGAATGCGTGCGTTCACAATTGCAGACAAAGCTAACATGCATTGTAACTTTAAGCCGGAAGAATAGTACATATTTTAACGATAAACAAACTGTTGGAAGATCGGAAGAAAGAGCTGAGGTTATCCTGAAAATGCATAAGAAAGGCTATTCCTTAGAGCAGATCAAGGATGTAACCGAAATGAGTGAAGTGGAAATATCTGGACTTTTTTGCCGAAATAAACGCCCTGTTATAGTGTGATATTTCACCTGCCTGCTTGACAGGGGGCATATCAGTGTCGAAAACAGGTGGTGCTTTATTTTGTATCCGTATTTTCCCATTGAGAAAACAATTTATTTTACATATA
>ERZ808242.1777-NODE-1777-length-10898-cov-3.644102_pt1 | contig 10898 bp, 11 predicted proteins | sample MGYA00521244_ERZ808242 | MGnify/ENA primary metagenome ERZ808242 (study PRJEB31516, sample SAMN03275573) | gut metagenome | biome: mammalia-associated habitat; material: feces | host: Papio cynocephalus | place: Kenya | collected 2012-07-27 ... | reverse complement strand
GTTGTTCTGGAAGCGCGTTTTCGATATTTTTGTTTCGGCTTTAATGTTGATTGTATTATCGCCGTTGTTTCTGATTCTTGCAATCGCGATAAAAATCGACAGCAAAGGTCCGGTTTTTTATCGGCAAGAAAGGGTGACGCAATACGGAAAACATTTCAAAATTTTCAAATTTCGTTCGATGGTAGTCGATGCCGATAAGGGTTCGCAGGTTACCGTTGACCAAGACTCGCGCATTACGAGGATGGGAAGGTTGATTCGTAAGTGTCGCCTCGACGAGGTAAGTCAGTTGATTGACGTTTTCCGCGGCACGATGACGTTCGTTGGAACAAGACCAGAAGTGCCAAAATATGTTTCGGAGTATACCTCCAAAATGATGGCAACGCTTTTATTGCCTGCCGGCGTTACAAGCCTTGCAAGTATCTATTATAAAGATGAAGCAGAGCTTCTGAACGGGGCGGAAGATACCGATAAGGTTTACATCGAAAAGATACTGCCTGCCAAAATGTATTACAATCTGAAAGCGATTGAAAAGTTTGGGTTTTGGCGGGATATAAAGACGATGTTTATGACGGTGTTTGCCGTACTTGGAAAAGAGTATAAAGGCGATTATATTGAGCCGATAAGCGAAACGACGGCAGTTGAAAACGAAGCGGCGATTGCTGAAAAACATTAAGGAACAGGTTAAGAAATATGACACAGTTTTCTGTTTTAATGTCTTTATACATTAAAGAGCGTCCGGAATACTTAAAAAAAAGTCTTGAAAGTGTGTTGAATCAAACGGTAAGACCTAATCAAATTGTTGTTGTAAAGGACGGTCCTTTGACAGAAGAATTGGAAGCTGTGTTGGAATCGTTTCTATCAAAAGAGAATGAACTATACACTGTTGTTCCATTAGAACAAAATCAAGGTTTGGGGCTTGCTTTAAGAGAAGGCATACAATATTGCAATTACGAATTGATTGCAAGAATGGATACCGATGATATAGCGCGAAAAGACCGATTTGAACTTCAATTGGCTGAATTTGAAAAAGATCCTGATTTGGATATATGCGGCAGTCACGTTCTTGAATTTGAAGGAAGTATAGACAATATAGTGGCAAAAAGAACAGTGCCGTTGGCAGATTCTGAAATAAAAAAATATCAAAAGCGTAGAGACGGCTTTAATCACCCCGCTGTTATGTTTAGAAAATCAAAAGTTTTGGAATCGGGAAATTATCAGAATTGTCCTTTAATGGAGGACACTTATTTGTGGGTGAATATGTTTTTGCACAATGCAAAAGCAAAAAATATTGATGATTTTTTGCTTTATTTTCGTGTCGGTAAAGATATGTTTGAGCGCCGTGGCGGTTGGAAGTATTACAAAAAGTATAAACAAGGGCGAAAGATGGTTTATAAAACCGGCTACATTGGTTGGTGGGATTACCATTATACATTATTAGCTCAGCTTGTTGTTGCTTTAATGCCAAACAAACTGCGGGGCGTTATTTTTAAAAAGCTGTTACATAGGTGAAGAGTGTATGAAAATCGCTTATATTGTACAATGTCACAGAAATCCAAAGCAACTCAATTTATTGTTTCAACAACTATTAAAACAGAACTGTGATGTATATGTACATATTGATAAAAAAGTTACGGATATAGACTCTTTAATTATACAACACCCCAATTTGTTTGTTTTGCCTTTTAACAAAAGAGTCAAGGTTGGTTGGGGAGGGATAAGTCAAGTTGATGCATCATTGCAACTAATAAAATGCGTTGTTGAAAGTCATCGGCAATATGACTATGTTTGGTTGATAAGCGGGCAGGATTTTCCGATACAAACACAATCTCATATCATTGATTTTTTGAAAGATAATATTGGTAAATGTTTTATTGATTGTGATTCTACCGAAACAAAACGATATGTTAGGTTGTTAAAGCGAAATGAGGTAATGCATTCATGGTGGATTTCAGGGAAAGGAACATTTCCAAAAATTGTCCGAAATGTTTGGTATATTGTGTCTGGTGGAAGATATCATACTTTTAAATTGTTTTAAAGGCGACTGAATAGCGATAAATTCTATTTTGGCTCTTCGTGGTGGTGTTTACCGTTTGAATGCTGTAAAGAAATGCTTGCTTACCTTCAAGAGAATACAAAATTTTACCATTTTTTCAGACATTGTCACTGCCCGGATGAAAGTTTCTTTCAAACATTATTGATGAATCATACCTCTTTCAAAAATAAAGTGGAAAGGAAACTCGTATATGTGGATTGGACGGGATGTAAAAATTCTCCTCGAACATTAACGGAAAGTGATTATAGCAAAATTATCGGGGGGTACATGTTTGCCCGAAAATTCGATTTAGATATCGATCAAAATATAGTAAAAATTATTGAGAGGGATTTGAATAATGAGCTTCAATAAAAAGAGAGCGTTGATATTGTCAGGTATTAAATGGAATGATACTTTGCAAAGGCATCAATCGATAGCGGTAACCTTAACGGAATTGGGTTATGTTGTATATTTTGTTGAGGGAATTATTAGTTCCTCATTTTCTGTTAAAAAATTATTTAATCACTTTAAGTGTCTGAAAACCGATAATAAGGAATTAAAAAATGATGTCCCCCAAGATATTAATATCATTTCGGCAAAATATGTTAACCCCAATAGCGGGATATTTAGAGCAATTAATTGTAGAGAAACCAACAAGGTTATTGATAGAATTGGTGAGACGTTTGATCTGGTAATAAATTATTTACCGATATATACAACATATGACTTTTTAAATAAAATAAAATATGAGATGTTGATATATGATTGTGTAAGAGATTTTCAAAATTGGGGTGGATATCCTAAAGATATTCAAAAAATTGAATCGTGGCTTGGAGAAAAAGCGGACTATATTTTTACTGATTCATATTATTTGACAAATAAAATGATTGGGAAATGGGGAGATAAAGTTTTCCAAATTCTTCCCACAATAGACAACTCTTTATGTAACGAACAACAAAAAGACTTAAGCGAGATAAGGGATATAGGTTACGTGGGGACATTAGGTAAACATATTGATGTTTGTCTATTGAAAAAACTGGTAAATAGGGGATATCGCTTTCATTTGTTTGGGCGAGTGGAAATTCCACTGGACTTTGAAGTTGCTAATCATGGGTATTATTCAGATCTAAAGATGCTGTTTGCTCAAGTGTTCCAATCGGTTGATGCTATAATCATTCCGTATAAAGGTAATATGGATGGAGTTATTCCTGCAAAAACTATGCAGTGTTTGGCTTCGGGGTTGCCTGTATTTATTAGTGAATTTTATGATTCCAGAAGATTAGAACAATACATGTATGTTTATAAAAACGATATTGATTTGATGGGAAAAATTGCAAATTTCAACAAAGAAGATTTTTTAGCAAAAAGAAGTCGTGCTATTGGATTTATTCAAGAAAACACAACAGGAAAATTGATGGATCGACTTGGAGAGATACTCAATGAACACCAAAGCTCAGTATGATAAATTTATCGAAATACTTTTAATTGTGTATCTATTTATTGGTATGATGTCATATCCAATATTTAGATATTCAAGATATGTTATTTCTTTAATTATGCAGTTGCATATTTTAGTAAATTGTAGAGAACTAAGAGTTGATTCAAAAAAAAGTATAATACCCTTTATTTCGTATTTTTTGATTTTTTTGATTGGGATTGCTTTTTTGTATTTGGATGTGTCGATAGTAAATTGGATAAATAGAATATTTCCACTTCTTTCAATTTTTGGGTTAGGTGTGTTTGTATTCTATAAGGAAAAAGTGAGATTTAACAGCGTTCTAAATACCGTTATAAAATTATATGGTTGGTTAGCTATAGTCATTATATTTGATGCAATATGCTTCAAAATAAGCGGGGTGGGGATTTGGAAGCCGATAGCATATGTAACTTATAGATTTAAAGGACCGTTTTATGACTGCAACTATATGGGTATGTTGTATGCTTTTTTAATATTGCTATGTTGGTTCAGGTGTAGAAAAACGAGGAAAACAGTGTTTACGATAATCCTGTTTTTAGGAGTATTGTATTTAAGTGGTTCGTGGTCCGCTATTATTATTTGCGCGAGCGTTTTAGTTTTATCAAGTGTATTTCGATTTAAGCATTTGTGCATTATACAAATGGCGGTTCTTTTATCATATTATTTAATTTCGCTGTTAATAGTTAACAATAAATTGTATGTAGAGTCTGAATTCGTGGATTTTTTAGGAAATATTTTACCTTTTGATTCTGAGAGCTTATCAATCAAGTTCGGTTCGTTTTTGATTAGAATAGAAACTCAACTGAGTGCTATTCAACTTTCTATGAAACAGTTAATTGGTTATGGACCGCTTACGATTTTACAATATTTTTCGCATGATGTTCACAATTCGTATGTTGCGATTTTATTTGAATGCGGATTGATGGGATTCATACTATTACTAATTAATATGCCGTGGCGAGTTAAAAATAAATTAATAAGTTCCACAGCTTTGTTTTGTATATTGTCGGCATTAGTGCTTGATATCCATTATACAATAATCTATTCTTTTTTCTTGTTAATAGTTGTTTTTCAATGTCAAGAAAATTCAGAAAAGTACGAAAAAATAGCGGTTGGAAATAGTCTTTCGATAAGCAGACCAGATTATAAAATAAAAGAGGATTAATAATGTTAGTTAGCATAATAGTACCGATATATAATATTGAAAAATATATAAGAGAATGTGTAGATAGTATCTTACGTCAAACGTTTTCGGATTTTGAGTTGTTGTTGGTTGATGATGGCTCTACAGATTCCTGCGGGGAAATATGTGATGAATACGCCTTACAAGATATAAGAACTGTTGTAATTCATAAAAGAAATGGCGGATTAGTTTCTGCATGGAAAGAGGGGGTAAGTTTAGCAAAAGGTGAGTATATTTGTTTTATTGATGGTGATGATTTTGTTGCAAAGGATTATTTGGAGTCTTTAATCAATCAAATAGGTCGTAATACTGATATGGTATGTATGAACTGTACTAGATACTATAATGATAAAAATCAATATCGGCAAAAAATAAATGGACTAAAAAAAGGTAAATACCTTCTCGACAAGTTCTTTTATCAAAATTTTATTATAGGTAAACACAACAATCCAAATGTGGCAAATAGTCGATGGGCTAAACTGATAAGAAAAGAGATTGTTTTAAATAGTGCGGCATATTGTTCAGATGAGGTATCTTTTGGGGAAGACCAACAATTTACAATTGGAGCTTTATTATTATGTAAAGAAATCATCTTATATAACGACTATAAGTATTTTTATAGATGCAATCCAACTTCTATAGTTAATTCTTATAAAACTAATCTATGGGAGAAATCGAAGCTGCTGATAAAAACAATTAAAAACATTCCTAAAATCGATAAAGTTGAGAATATTGAAGATCAATTAAAATTACAATTGCTGCTATATATGTTCGAATGCTTCAAAAACGAAGAGTTCTATGGAGCAGGATTGCAAAAGGATTATTTTATTAATTTAATAGATGAATGTTACAAATATAAATTATTTTCTGTCCGCCATAAAACGTTAAATGGAATAATGGCGAAAGCATTAATGTTAACTTCAAAAAATAGGGCGTATAAGGCAACGAAATTTTTGTTGTCAATATATCGTTTTATGGGGAAAGTGTGACAAGATGAGCAATAAAAAGTTAACGGTCTTGAACATTGTTTCGGTAATCGTGCTTCAGCTTTGTACTATTGCGAGCGGCTTTATTATCCCTCGGATTGTCCTTAAATATTTCGGATCCGAAGTTAACGGACTTGTTTCGTCAATCAATCAATTTTTAAATTATGTGCAGTTGTTAGAAGGTGGATTGAGCGGCGTTGTAATGGCTGCACTATATAAAGCACTGGCGAAAAATGATAATAATAAAGTTAGCGCAATTATTAGAGCGGTAGATTCTTTTTTTAAAAAGATAGCCTTAATATATATAGTATATGCTTTGGTATTAGCCATAATTTATCCGTTTATTGTAAAAAACAATTTTGGCTATTGGTACATATTTTCATTGATTCTTATTATTGCAATAAGTTTATTCAATCAATACTTTTTCTCTCTTACATATAGGTTGTTGATAACATCGGATAGACGTGGGTTTGTGGTTTCTATAGCACAAATTGTTTTCATTATTGTAAATGTCATGCTTGTGATTATATCCATAAAAATTTATCCTAGCATACATTTACTAAAAGCAATCAGTTCGATTTCTTTTATAATTCAACCCGTTATTTTTAAGTTGTATGTGAAGAAACATTATTGCATAGATTATACGGCTGAAAAAGATAACGAGGCACTAAAACAAAGGTGGGATGGATTTGGTCAAAATTTAGCGTATTTTATACATTCTAATACAGATGTTATAATATTAACATTTTTTGTAGGGTTAAGTATGGTTTCTGTTTATTCAGTATACTTAATGGTTATAGGCGCAATACAATCGTTGTTAATAGCTGTTTCTGGGGCAATTAAACCCATTTATGGCAATATGCTTTCTTCTTATAAGAAAGATGAAATAAACAAAATGTTCGATTACTATGAATTGGGTATGAACATAATTACTACCATAGCTTTCGCTTGCTGTATTATATTGATAGTGCCGTTTATAAATCAATACACAAAAAGTGTTGTAGATGCTGATTATAAACAACCTATTTTTGCAACAATTATGTGTATTGCTGAAGCTGTATACTGTTTGAGAGATCCCTTTGTTGCTACAGCATATTCTGTGGGGCATTTTAAACAAACAGCAAAATTTGCGTATTGTGAAGCCGTAATCAATCTAGTGGTTTCTCTTTCGCTCGTGTTTTTTTTAGGGATAATAGGTGTTGCGATTGGTACTCTTGTAGCCATGTCGTTTAGAGCAACAATGCATGCTATTTATTTGAAGAAAAATATTCTAAATAGACCCATTTACAAATGGCTAAAAGGAATTTTTGTGACATTCATCTCTGGCACGATTGGTGTATTTGTTGTTAAGCATTGTATTAATTATAACGTTGATTCATATTTGACTTGGTTTATTTATGCATTGGTAGCTACAGCGGTAATTGTTCCTATTGTTGCTGTTATCTTTTTTGTTGCATATTATAAGACAATTATTGCTTTTATAACGACATATTTAAAAAAGGAGACTGTTGATGAAAATTCAGGATGTTGATTTGTCTGCGTATATTGAAATAAACGATTTAGACATTATTCAAAAAGAACTATATAAATTATTCAAAGCATTTCATGATATATGCGAGAAACACGGAATGACCTATAATATGTACGGGGGAACATTGTTGGGGGCGGTGCGCCATCAAGGGATAATTCCTTGGGATGACGATATTGACGTGTCAATGCCGAGAGAGGACTATGAAAAATTTGCTGTTTTAATACAAGAAGAGTATTCAGATAAATTTATCGCCTATGTTTACCCCAAAAAAGATTATGTTTATCCCTATATGAAATTTGGAGATAAAAAAAGTATATTACTTGAACCTTTACGAAATAAATATAATAAGCTATCTCTCTATATAGATATCTTCCCTATTGATGGATGTTCAGATAAAGGTAATATAAGGAGTAGAAGTTTTGAAAAATTAAGAACTTTAAAGCATAGACGCAATATATGTATTGAACCAATTAACAAAAGTCGTTATGCTGTTATGAATGGGTTGAAATTCATTCGTTATCTTTTTTTGCGAAGCGTTGGTTATAGATATTTTCTAAAGAAAGAAATTCGAATTTCAAAATCATATGATTTTCAGTATTCAAATTATGTTTGCTGTATGGCATCCTCGTGGTTTGAAAAAGGGATACTTGAAAAAGAAAAATACACAGACCGAGTTCTATACAAATTTGGAGATTATGAGTTCTGGGGAATGAGAGATTATGATGAACATCTTACGAATTTGTATGGAAACTATATGCAACCGCCAGCAGTCAAAGATCGCGTAAGCAATCATAATTATCATTTATTTTTTGAAAGAAAAAAATGGGAGAACAATAATGAATAAAAATATAATAGGCTATACCACGGGGGTGTATGACTTGTTTCATGTTGGACACTTGAATTTATTTAAAAATGCAAAAGGAATGTGTGATAAACTTGTTGTAGGCGTAACAGTCGATGAACTCGTGTCATATAAGGGAAAGCAGGCAATGATTCCTTTTGAGGATAGAATTGAATTGGTTCGTTCTTGTAAGTACGTTGATGCTGCTGTCCCTCAGTATGATATGGACAAGCTTACGGCTTGCAAAAAACTTGGCGCTACATATCTATTTGTTGGTGACGACTGGTATGGAACAGAGAAGTGGAAAAAATACGAAGAAGAATTTGAAAAAGAAGGAATAAAGATAATCTATTTTCCTTACACAAAAGGAATTTCTTCTACAAAAATAACAGAAGCGTTAAATAGAGTTCGTAAAGATAATCTTGAAGATTTAAAATAGGGATGGGTAAAACAATGATAGATAAAAATTATTGTATGAGTTCTTATATGGCGTTTAGATATATAGAAAGAGATAATTTTGATTTCTATTCAGGAATGCATCATAAGAATATACAACCGATTCAAGAAAATACAAAAATACTAGTACATACAGCTAACGATATTGATTGTGCGATAAAGTCTCAAATGGATCGTTTCTATGGAAAGAAAAAAGGTATTTTGCTTTCAGGCGGGATGGATTCCGCGATAGTTGCATCATATATGGAAGGATGCGATGCTTATACATTTCGATTTCTTGATGGTGAATTTAAAAGTGATGAGTTAAAGCGTGCAGAATATTACGCACATTATTATGGATTAAGATTGCATTATGTAGATATTTCTTGGAATACAGTAACTAACCATTTAGATTCTGTTATGACTGCTAAATGTGCGCCTGTTCATTCTATTGAACCACAAATTTTGCAAGCTGCATTGCAGGCAAAAAATGATGGGATAGAAGTTATGTTTGTTGGCGAAAGTTCAGATCTCGTTTTTGGTGGAATGGATCAACTTTTGAGTAAAGATTGGACACTGGAAGAATTCAAAAAAAGATATATATTTACAGATCCGTTTGAGGTTTTGGAAAATCCAATATCGGTTGATGATGTTTTCGAAAGGTATCGTAAAGACGGGGATAAAATCGATTTCTTATCTTTTATGGACGACATTTTTTCAGTGGAATCATCAAGTTCGTATATGAATGCATTTGCTGTCGCTAATATGGAATATTACGATCCGTATGCAAGATTAAAAATGGGAGAACCGCTTGATTTGTATCGTGTTAGACACGGAGAACCTAAGTATTTAATAAGAGAGCTAATGCATAATAAATATCCGCAAATTCCTGTTCCGAATAAAGTTCCTATGCCAAGACCTGTTGATGAATATTTTAAAAACTGGAAAGGTCCGACGAGACCTGAGTTTAAGAAAAATCTTGATATAAAGAGCTTTACGGGTAACCAGAAGTGGCAATTATATTGCCTTGAAAGATTTTTAAATATGTGTGAATAAAAGATATAGCGTAATGAGTAATGCGGCGCAAACGGTTATTAATTGTATAAGATTTGAAATTTGTAGGCAAAATGAAAGAATTGTTTTGCCTGAACTTTCCGCACGTTTTCTGATTGAAGTATATAAACTTTCGAAGGCGCACGATGTGGCTCATTTGGTGGGCGACGTGCTGAATAAAAGCGGTGTTTTTGAAAATTTGTCTGCCGATATAGATGAAAATGAGCGGTCAATGATTACAAAAATCAAAGAAAAGTTCGAGGGAGAACTTTTTACCGCAGTATATCGATATGAAAATATAAATTACGAGCTTGAACGATTGAAAGAAGTTCTGAAATCAGAAAAAATACCCTTTATTCCATTAAAAGGCTCGGTTATTCGTAAATACTATCCACAACCATGGATGCGGACGAGTAGCGATATCGACCTTTTGATAAAGAGTGAACAGCTTAAAATTGTGATTAACACGCTGGTGAACAGACTTTCTTACATACAAAAAGGCGAATGGATAGATGAAATTTCATTATATTCGCCGGGCGGAGTGCATTTGGAACTGCATTGCACGCTTGTTGATGATTATGTTATTGAAAAGGTTGATAATGTTCTTTCAAACATTTGGACATATGCTGAGCAGGTGGATGGAACGAGCGAGTTTGTACTTATGGACGAAGCTTATTACTATTACCATATTGCTCATATGGCTAAGCACGTTATGCATGGTGGGTGCGGAGTGAGACCGTTTATTGACCTTTGGCTTTTGGAACATAAGATTGAGCATAGTGACGAAAAACGAAATACATTGCTTGAATGCGGTGGACTTAGTAAGTTCGCGGAAGTATCAAGGAGGTTGTCGGAAGTTTGGTTTGATGGTGGCAAGCAGACGGAGGCTACACGAGAGCTTGAAAATTATGTTTTGAGCGGAGGTGTTTATGGAACAAGAGAACAACATATCGCAATGTCTTACAATGTGAAGGGTGGGATTGTTCGTCATATTGTAAGTAGAGTTTTTTTGACCTTTAGTGAATTGAGTTCTTATTATCCATCGCTAAAAAAGTGTCCAATACTATTTCCGGCGTACCAAGTACGTCGTTGGCTAAAATTGATATTTTCACGAGGAAAAAACAATGCTGCTCAAAAAATAAGACTTAATAAAAATATTTCGGAAGAGAAGAAAGAAGCAGCAAAAAGACTAATGGATGAGTTAGAATTGTAAAAGGGGACTATTCTTTTGTGTGAAATTAACTTTTTGTTTCTGTTTTGCTTGCAACCTACTTCCAAAATCTTGTTCATTGTGGTATAATATAATCGAACGGGGTGGTGAATTATGGTGGGAAACGGCGAACAAAAAATCAAACTGCTA
>ERZ808242.1776-NODE-1776-length-10902-cov-4.314834_pt1 | contig 10902 bp, 8 predicted proteins | sample MGYA00521244_ERZ808242 | MGnify/ENA primary metagenome ERZ808242 (study PRJEB31516, sample SAMN03275573) | gut metagenome | biome: mammalia-associated habitat; material: feces | host: Papio cynocephalus | place: Kenya | collected 2012-07-27 ... | reverse complement strand
ATGTAATTTACTTACACCGTTGCGGAAACTAGCCAATTTAAGGCAGAAGATAGTTAAATTGAAGGGAGCATCGGGCTGGCCGGGGTTCTGACCTAAGCGCATAAACTCGTTACGGGACATGCCCAGTTCGTTACGCACTTTCCAGAAATGCATCTCCATGAGGTCGCTGCCGAAAGCGTCTTGACCGGCGGGTACAGGAGTGTGAGTAGTAAAGCATACTTTGGGGGAAATAGCTTCGATAGCCTGACGCCAGTTGAGACCTTTTTCAGTAACGTATTCGCGCATGAGCTCAATAGTCAAGAAGGCGGAGTGGCCTTCGTTCATGTGCCATACCCAAGGATTGATACCTAAGCGACGTAAAGCCTTCACACCGCCAATGCCCAAGATTTTCTCCTGAGCGATACGCATCTGGTTGTCGCCGCCATACAGACGAGCAGAAAGACCACGGTCGGCCACAGAGTTCTGCTCAATATCGGTATCGAGTAAGTAAAGCTTTATGCGACCGACTTGAATAATCCAAACGCGAGCGTTGACAATACGGTCGGGCATCTCAATTTGGACGACAATTTCATTGCCGTTGGCGTCTGTAGCTTTTTCTGCCGGAACCATAGAGAAGTCTAAGGGCTTGTAGCTAGCTTCTTGCCAACCGTCTTGATTGATGGTCTGAATGAAATAACCGTGATTGTAGAGGAGACCTACACCAATCATGGGGATTCCCATATCGGAAGCGGTCTTAATGTGGTCACCAGATAAAATGCCTAAACCACCAGAATAAATAGGCAGACTCTCGTGCATACCAAATTCGGCGGAGAAGTAAGCAATGACCTTATCTTTGCTTTCAGGGAAGGCTTCGCTGTAGCGAGTGCTCTTAGGATTCATGTAAGCCTTGAATTTGGCATATACATCATCGTAAGCTTTTAAGTACTTGGCGTCTTTAGCAGCTTCTTCGAGCTTAGTTTGATCAATGTTGGCTAAAACGGCCACAGGATTGTGACCTACGCTCTTCCAGAGCTCTTGATCTAAGCTGGAAAAGAGAGCCAGAGCTTCGGGAGTCCAAGACCACCACAAGTTGTGGGATAATTCCTGCAAGCCAGCAATACGCTCGGGCAAGACGGGACGAACTACTACGGTGCCTAAAATGTGCACGGTATAAACCTCCGAATGTTTCTTTATTTAATTGATGAAAAAATTGTTTTCTGGAGCCGCCAATCAGCTTCAGAGCAGTTTTGCGAACTGATTTTATTTACAGTCGAAAACTTGCGAAAAGCCGTCCCCCTTCGGCTAAATTACTTTATCCAGGGGTCGCTCGGCTCTTCGAATTGCAAAAGAATATACCTTTCGATATGAAAAAGAAGACGAAAATATTTGTGATTTTTGTGCCTATTTTTGCTTAATAAATGTGGATAAGCTAAAAATGGCCAATTTTTTGCCGATCATGAATATACATAGAGCTAATATTCCTATGCCTAAGAGGGCGGCTACTATCTTATTACAGAGCGTCTTACCCTTGCTGTCGGTGGGCATGATAGGTTTCACAAAAGTAGAGTTCGACTGCACCTCCGTAGAGGAGCTCAAATTTTTTAATAAGGCACTACCGCTGGAGGCAAGCTTTTGGCAACTATTGACTAAATTGGAGAAAAAGCTTCCGACTCGGCCAACTGTCATGCCTTGGGCTGTGCCGTTCTTTTGCAAGTTGTTTTTCAAAACTTGCGAAGCAGTAGTGGGCAAGGTGGCCTTAGTGTTGTTGACAGGTAAATTGAGTTGAGTGGAAGGCTCGTTTGAAGTACCAGGAGCAATTGCATTGTTTGGTGTTTGCATAACCGCTTGCGACTGCACTTGTGCTTCATTGGAGATACACTCAGACTCTGCAGGCGAAGCTGGTAAAGTGCCGACAGTTTTCTTATTGGCTTCGGCTAGCTTAAAGCCGCATTCATCACAATAAAGTGAATTTGGCAAGTTCTGAGCATGACACTTGGGACACTCTAACATATCGTTTGGCTACTCCTATCTGGCGGCAGAAACCTTGTTTTGGGTATCTATCATAAGTGTTGCGCCTGCAACTACAACATCAAAACCTTCGTCCAACATTTGCTCGTCTTGGTTGTCAAAGAAGCTTTGCATTTTTTTAACTCCTCTGGACAGAGTATTTAAGCCAGTCTCCATATCGTTATAGAGCGCAAGTATGGCCTCTCGGCTATTCTCTTTGCCTTCAGTTTGAGCAGCGGCTTTCTTCTTCATTTCGGCAAATTGGGCGAGGCCATCAGCTACTTTCTTGGCAAAGAAATCTATCTCTCGTTTAAGATCTTTTTGATCCAACAATTGACGTTTATATGAGTTGAGTGAACCTTCTAATCTGGAAATATAAGTATAAGCTGGTCCCTTAGCTTCTTGAGGAACATTTTCTTTTATTTCCATAGTTTGGGTAGAAAGGCCAACAATAGCAGGCATAATTGCATTGCAAGCTCGACATTTTTTAGCTCCACCAGGATTGAGAGCGCCGCAATTAGGGCAGGCAGCAGGCTGAGCTGTGGAAGCTTTTATGAGCCTTTCCTGAACGGCAATAAGCACTTCGCTGCTTTGCAACAGCTCCGAGCAACCTTCTTTCAGGAGCTTCTTGTCGTAACTTCTTTGGAAGCGAGTCATTTTTTCTAAGGCTTGACCCATTTTTTGCAAGGCTTGCTCGGCTATAGGAAGCAGCTTTTCGACATCTTCATTTTCTTTGGGAATGTCTTTTATGCTGGCAAAGTCGTCTTTAAATTCTAAGAAACGATCGCGTAACCAGGCCACTTTGTCTTTAAGCACTTCTGGTTTATATTGACCTTTGGCAACTCCAGTAGCTATGCGGACAATTTCTTGAATGTAGGGAGACTTAGAAAAAACAGGGAAGGACTCTTCTTCCTTTTTCATTTGCTCGAAAATTTCGAACATTTGAGCTAAAGCTTTACGTCCTTGCTCTATTAGCTCAGGGAAAGACTCGACTTTACTGTTGACTAAATTTTCTTTTAAACCGCTCAAAACATTAGTGATAACTTTTAGTTCAGCAGCAAATTCTTGCGGAGCTCTGACTGAAAGTTCCGTTTTGGGGCGAACTTTTATGGCTTCTTGAAATGAAGCGGCTAAATATTGGGTAAATTCTGCCATGTCACGCAGAGTTTGAGAAAGCTCTTCTTTTGCGGAAGGGTCGTCAGGAGCTTCGTAAACTAATTCAGCAGCTCGAATAACTTCATTAAAAACAGGCGATATAGAAAGTTCAAAAGGATCCATGCGACGAGGTTTCTAGCTTACTTATTTACTACCTTTTTTCGCTTTGTGGGCTGAAAATTTTAATTTTTGCTATAGCGAAGGAAAACGGACTTTAGCAACCAAACGATCACAGTTCTAATCTACTTTAGTTTATTTCCGACAAATGGGCTTGGCTTATGTTAAAAGCTACCCTTTTAGCGGAGGAGCAATTCAAAAATGAAACAGATTATTTTAACCGGCGACCGTCCCACCGGCCGTCTTCATGTTGGCCACTACGTAGGTTCTTTAAAAGAACGTGTGCAATTGCAAAACTCTGGACGCTTTGATGAAATTTATATTATGATTGCCGACGCTCAGGCTTTGACTGATAATGCTGAGCATCCTGAAAAAGTGCGTCAGAATATTATGCAAGTGGCCTTAGACTATTTGGCTTGTGGTCTCGATCCGGAAAAATCTACCATTTTCATCCAGTCTATGGTTCCCGAACTGACGGAATTGACTTTCTACTACATGAATTTGGTGACCGTTTCTCGAGTGCAGCGCAATCCTACCGTTAAAGCGGAAATTCAGATGCGCAATTTTGAAGCTAGTATTCCGGTAGGATTTTTCTGTTATCCTATTAGTCAAGCTTCCGATATTACTGCTTTCCAGGCTACTGCTGTTCCCGTAGGTGAAGATCAACTTCCCATGTTGGAGCAATGCCGTGAAATCGTGCACAAATTCAATACAGTTTATGGTGAGACTTTAGTCGAACCGCAAATTATTTTGCCTTCCAATAAGGCTTGCTTGCGTTTGCCAGGTATTGACGGTAAAGCCAAAATGAGCAAATCGCTGGGTAATTGCATTTATCTTTCCGAAGAGCCGGAAGAAATTCGCAAAAAAGTAATGTCTATGTTTACCGATCCTACCCACTTGCGTCGCGAAGATCCTGGCCATACTGAAGGTAATCCTGTTTTCATTTACTTAGACGCTTTCTGCCGCGATGAACATTTTGCTGAATTTTTGCCAGAATACGCCAATTTAGCAGAATTGAAAGCTCACTATGAGCGTGGCGGTTTGGGCGACGTGGTAGTTAAAAAGTTCCTCAACAACGTTATGCAAGCTGAGCTTAAGCCCATTCGTGAGCGCCGTCAAGCTTGGGAAAAACGCTTACCGGAAGTTTATGAAATGTTGCGTGTAGGTTGTGAAAAGGCTCAGAAGAAAGCTGCTGAAACCTTACGTGCCGTGCGTCATGCTATGAAAATTGACTATTTCGAAGGTAACAATTTATTGAAATAGTCGGAAATTTTCAATTTCCACATAAACAAAAAAATAGCGCCGTAGCTTTCTTGTTTCCGGCGCTATTTTTTTTGTTGTTTCAATATATATTCTCAGTTCAGCTAAGCTCAAAAAGCCAGCATCTGTGGGCTTTAGAATTCTCAAAATCGGGAGAAACTGTTTGAGGAGTTATCTCTTTCCAACTCATGTTAGGATAATCGATTTCTTGCATGGTAAAATTGCGCTTATTAGTGCTGAAATATAATTTGCCTCCTGGATAGAGAAGCTTGAGACAATTCTCGATTAGCTTAACATGATCTTTGCCAACTTCAAAAATATCAGCAGTCATTTTGGAGTTGCTAAAAGTAGGTGGATCGCAAATTATAAGATCAAAGTGTTCTCCGTCTCTAACGGCGTCTTCCAACCAGCAAACTACGTCATCTTCCACTAATGTGTTGGCTTTGTCTTGCAAGCCATTAAGTTGCAAATTGCGCTCTAACCAATCAAGATAGCGTCCAGACAGATCTACGGAAACTGTACTAGTAGCTCCAGCAGCGCTAGTATAAACGGTGAAGCTACCCGTATAACAAAAAAGATTGAGCACTTTTTTGCCTTGGCTTTGTGAAGCTACCAGAGCACGAGTGCGACGATGATCCAAGAAAAGTCCAGTATCGTGGTAGTCGCTTAAATTTATTAAAAAACTGTGACCGCCTTCATGAACGATAAATTCGTGCTTGTCACGACTGCGTCGCCTATATTGGCCGCCAGGACGACGATCTTTAACAAAAAGATTATTTTCGTCTAGGTCTAAGCCTAACAAAGTTTGTCTTATAGCTTCTTGGCGAAAAGCTTGGCGAGCCTCTTCAGAATCGTCGCGGGTGCGATCTGAAATCCAGAGAGCTACTTTCCCTTCATAGTAGTCGGCAATAACGGGAAATTCGGGAATGTCATGATCGTAAATTCTAAAACAGCTTATATTCTGCCGACGGGCCCATTTAGAGAAATGTTTAAATCGCTTGCGAAGGCGATTTGCTAAAATAAGTTCTTGTTCACTCATATCTGTATCTATTTGGTAATTTATTTATTGGAATTAGTTCAGCTTATAGTTATTTTCGGCAAAAACTTCGAGACTGTGCAAGTTTAAAGGCTTTCCAAAGGCATACCCTTCCTGAATTTTCAAGCCTGCTTCAGCCAAGAGTTTTGCTTGCTCAGCATTGCTAACGCCATTGATTATACATTGACAGTCTAAAAAATCGGAAATTTTTAAGCATATCTTGGCATAACGCTCTTTTAATTCGAGACTGCGCCGATCAGAAATTAGATCTAAATAATTACTTTTAATAGCTTTTAAGTTTAGGTCTAACATGTCGCACATGGATAGATAAGTACTACCTAAACGATCCAAAATACAGCCTATGCCATGTTTGGCGAAACTATCGATAATCTGTTTAGCTTTGGCTAAGTCTTTGGTAAAAGTGTCCTCGCGTACCTCTAAGCAAATATGTGAAGGAGCAAATTTAAAATCTTGGCAATTGAGCAAAATACTGTTTAATAAATCATTGTCGTAAAACTGACAGCTACTGATATTAAAGTTGATGGTGAAATTTTTGGGTAGAGGATTTAACGTATCAAGTTTCTTTACTTGCTCAATAGCGGCTTTAATAAGCTCGTAGCCGATAGGCAAGACAAGCTGATCTCGGTCACAAAGGTCGAGAAAATCATCTGGAATGAGAATCTTGCCACTTGGATGGCGCCAACGCAAAAGAACTTCCAAGCCACAAATAGTTTCGTCTTCACAATTAACAATAGGCATATATCGAGGAATAAATTGACGCCCAGCTACAGCGTCATAAAGTTCTTGCTCTAGATTCAAGCGTTCTTGAGAATGTTTTTGATATTCCTTATTACACATGCATGTTTTGTTTTTACCCAAAGTCTTAGCCAAGAGAGAGGCTTTGTAAGCGTCTTCTAATAAGCTCTCGGGAGATTCGTAACTGTCACAGGAGACAGCCACGCCTATGCTGGCATTTACCTCAACTCGATGGCCAAGTATATACAACTGAGTAGATAATGATTTGGAAATGCGGTTAGCTACGCGTAGGGCGTCGCTAACTTCGCGCAAATCGTCCAGGAGAATGACAAAGCGGTTGTGTCCGATTCTAGAGACAAGATCTGAGGCTCTGGAGGAAAGTTGCAAGCGCTTACTAATGGCAGGCCAAATCTGTTCCATTTCGCCATCAGGAAATTTAGCTTTAAGTTGGTCGAGATCGTTGATAGTTACATTTAAAAGGCCGAAAAGATACTTGTCATTGCGGATGGCACGCACCATGGCTCTTTCCAGCAAATCATAAAATACGTGGCGTCCTGGTAAACCGGTTACGCTATCATAGAAAAGATAGTCGCTGATGCCGCTGACACTATCTACTAAGTATTGAGCTTTGTTATTGGCGTGGTCTATGGCCACATCTTTTGTGGCTAGGTGTTCTTCTTTGGTATACAGATCTTGATACGACTTGTGCAAAGATAGACAAAGGTCGACCTTAGCAATAAGCTCTTCTTGGCCTGCAGGCTTAACTATGTAATAGTTGGCCCCGGCATTCCAAGCTGCTACCTTGGTGGCACATTCACTCAATAAGGACACAACAATAATTGGTAATTCGGCCAGATTTCGGTGTTTTCGAATAGTGGCAACTAAGTTTAGGTCGCTTGCCTTTTGGGTAAAATCCTCTATGACAAGCACTCCTATAGATTGCTCCTCGATAACTTTTAAAGCCTCATCATATGAACTAACTCTGGCAGCCTCAAAACTATTAGCTTTAAGATAGTGGTAAACAAACATTTGGTTGGCGCTCTGGTTTTCCAATACCAAAATTCGGTTTGAGCTGTTGTCTTTCACTAAATGAGCCTCCATAAAGTTTGAACTTGCCAAGTTAAAAACTAAACACCTCGATCCAGGCAAAATTACGTGAAAAATCTATTTTTTTCCTGTTCACTCATTAATGTCTGACTGCGTTACTGTTATTTTTTGCTTGAACAGTCGTTGCAAGCACCTGAAACTATAGCGCTTTAAGCTTTCTTTTGTTATACTATGAGAGCAGAGGAGCGCACGGGCGAACAAACAATGCCAACTTGGTAGTTTGTTCAGGGAGTGAAACCTCTGGCGGCTACCCATCGACACGCGGGCGAATGTGTCGACCCAGCGGCCTCTGCGCAACTCTTTTCTATAAAAAGCCCTTGTGGCGTTTGCGGTTAGTTCTTGTATTTTCAGGATTAGGGCAACGCTACGAGGGCTTTCTTTGTGTTGGCAAATTTATACTTTTCTTTAGGGCAAATGTGGACAGAAAGTTGGTGGCAATGATGACAAAATCTGTTGACGGTATTATCTGTAGCTGGTATAATAAAGGTGCATTCGTAATGCTAAAAAATATTTTAACATAGACAAAATGATTAAATGAACCAAAAATATGATATAAAATAGCAGGCGAACGTATGTTCGTTAGCTAAAAGCTGATTTTTATTAAGATTAAACAAGTAAATGAACTAAAAATTATTGTGATGCATAATAACATGCCTACGAATGCGAATTTCCTTGTTAAAAGGAGGCATGAATATGCCTTATTATATGAATCCCTATGATTGGGATAGCGGCAATCTTTCTTATGGCCGTACCGAGCCCGAGTGTGTTTTACCTTACGGGCAAGGATATGGCGACCTAGAGCCTTTGTTGGAGAAAAATTTCTTTGGCAAAGTATTCACCAAACTTGATGAGGATGAAAATGGAGACTTTTCATTTTGGTTCGACCCTAAGACAGACAAAATTAAACACGCTATTAGGGTTAAGATCTGCTGGGACATTGCAAGGTTTAATGAAAAAACTTCCTGCTCTCTTGCGCTTCATGGAGAATATAAGTATAAACATTCTCCTAAAGCGCCACGTGTTAGTAAAAAAAGGATTGATAATGCCATTGAATTCTTTAAGCATCGTAAGGTTCTTTTTGCGGCTGTTTGGGAAGGATGTTTAAAAATTGGGGACCTTTATGCTTATTTGTGTGAAGATCTAAGCTTTGAACAACTTTTGGACCGTTTCAAATTTGAAGATGTTCACGAAGTTGATGCTAACCGAACTAAAAAACGGCGTAAACGGCAGTCCAACGATGCTGATAAAGGACGTATTATAGAGACGGGGACTTCCAAAAAGAAGAGGCTTTTGTCTAAATACAATGAGTTAAAAACACAGTATCCTCCCGAAAGCCATCATGATGAGGTGCTTCTGTTAGAATCTGTTGTCAACGATTTCGGCCTTTTCAATATGAATGATTAGTTAATAGCTCTTAACTTGCTATATAGCTGCAAGCTTGTAGCAGCCTTGCTTTAGCTTGCAGCCCGGTTTTATTTTAGAGAGGTAGTATATATGCCTGTAAGAGAAAAATCGTATTTGACTCATGAAGATAGTCTTTGGGGATACGAGTTTGTAGATGGAGTTGATATTGAAACCGATCATGTGGATTTTTCATTCTATTATAACTATAATCCCGATTTCCGGTTTAAGGATATTGTAGTTAAAATATATTGGGAAAGAGATACATGGCATTCGTCCAAGGAACTTGAAGAAATTCCTTCAGGATGGATGCATTTGAGCGGCGATTATAAATATGAAGGTGAATCTCCTTCAGAGGATCAAGAGGTCAGCGCAAAACTGTTGGAACAAGCTAGGGCTTTCTTCCGTAAATACAAAGTACTGTTTGTCGCGGATTGGTATGATGAAAGGGGTATAATTCACTCTGTCGCTAGAAATTACTTATTGGGATATTATAAAAATTTCTACGGAATTTTGGATGATTTATGGTACGGCGGCATAGCTGATGATGTTGAAGATGATATACCGGTAGGAACAAGAAAAAATTTTTTAAGGAATAGAAAGCGTTATAAAAAGAGAGCGGCTCGAAATGAAAAAAAATTTTTAAGGAATAGAAGGCGTTTTATAAGAAAATTTGCTCAAGCTAAACGCAAAGGCTCCCATAGCGATTTGCCCGGCGATTTGCAAAATTTGGCCATTTTAGAAGATACGATTCGCCAACAAAAACTTTTTGATATGTGCGACTAATAGAAGGCCCTCGCAGTGATATCAGTTCAGCTGCGAGGGCTTTCTTTGTATCGGTGCAAATTTTGCAGCTACTTTTCTTTAGTACAAATATAGACAAATGCCGGCGGTAAATTGCCCCAAACTATGCGTGATTTTTCTACTTTGGCAAACTTGGAGCGTATCTTTTGGGCAAACCTGTGTCCAGCTGGCAGCAATAACCCTTGAAGATAGGCAAACGTAACGAATTTGCCCCCCGGTTGCAAATATTGCAAAACAGGGGCTAGCAACATATCTTGCAATTGTTCATCGAAAGCAGCCCAAGGAAGCCCACTTACTATAGCGTCTACACTTTGAAGGTTGCGCTCTTGTAAAAGGCGGGGAAGCTCTGCTGCGGAATCACAACATATATCAGCTTCTGGCAATTCTCGCTTAAGCACTTCCACTAATGATTCGTTTTGTTCTATAGAGAAAAAAGCCGCTTCTGTAGGTTTGCGTTTTAAAATTTCTCTGGTAAATACGCCTGTGCCGGCTCCGAATTCAACGATTACTCTAGCTTGTTCTACATTGGCTTGAGTAACGATCTCTCTGGCTAGTTCCTGCGAGCTAGGATAAATAGCTCCTACTTGAGTCGGTTTCCTGAAAAATTCGCACAAAAAAGCTAAAGCGTCATTCATAATATTGTTGCCGGAGAAGGCTCCTAGTTTGGTGTCGCCGCCAATAATAGCACAGAACGATATAGCAGACAAATTTCAATAGAATGCGTTAGGTCTTTGTGGGCAGGTAAAGACAGGCTTTTTAGCTAATTCCGCATCCTTGTCTTTGTGCGGGAAGACCTAATAAAAATCGTTTGGAGTTGCTGATATGGCAGATGAACGTCAGATTTTAGTCGCTAGTTTGCGCGAACATTTTGAAGGTATTATTGAAGCTACCGATCTTTTTTTACAAAATTTAAGCGCAGATAATGGCAGCCGAGAAGAACTGGAGGCAGCTCGCGGTGCAAACAGCGTCCTTAAGTCTGAATGTGCCGATTGGCGCAAACGAGCTTTAGAAACTAACGGAGCGCTCAAAGCATTGAAAGGCCAATTCGCAGAATTAGAGCAACGCTTTGACAAAATGTGCTTACTTTGTACTGTAGCTGTCGGCATCTTGAAAGACTATGCTCCAGACTTATGTGCTAAATATAGCGCAGAACTTGCCGCGTTAATCGGCACTGAAGCTACTACCGAGCCTGCTGTTGCAACCGCTACTGAGCCTACCGCTGAAGCAGCTACCGAGCCTGCTGTTGCAACCGCTACTGAGCCTACCGCTGAAGCTTCTAC
>ERZ808242.1774-NODE-1774-length-10908-cov-15.082281_pt1 | contig 10908 bp, 10 predicted proteins | sample MGYA00521244_ERZ808242 | MGnify/ENA primary metagenome ERZ808242 (study PRJEB31516, sample SAMN03275573) | gut metagenome | biome: mammalia-associated habitat; material: feces | host: Papio cynocephalus | place: Kenya | collected 2012-07-27 ... | reverse complement strand
CCGCCTTCACGGAAATCACCTTCGCCACATCACACGATGCCTTCACTTCCTCCAGGCATCTGTGGAATACACGCTTCACGCTATTATGCCTCATGGCTATTTCATATATAAACGATAATACTTATCAGCACAAACTTCCATGGAATAATGGCTTTTGTAATCTTCCACAATCTTGCCCCTATCCATGGTATTGGCTTTCGCAAGGGCTTCCTTGGTCTTTTTCAAGAACTCTTCATCCGAAAAGCCCTTAGTCACAAAACCATTCTCACCATCACGAATCACGTCGACCACCCCACCAGCTGGCGTGCAAATAGGAATGACACCCAACGACATAGCCTCCAACAGCGAGAGAGGAAGTCCCTCACAATCTGAAGTCAACACAAAAAAATCAGCCAACGCCAAATAGTCCGCCACATTATTGCGTTCTCCCAGGATATGAATCAACGGATTGTTTTCAAAACGGGGCATCCACTCCTGTTCATAACCGCTTCCGATCACCATCAGTTGAAACTTAACGCCTTCCTGTTGAAGTTGCTCAAACGTACGGAACAATCGTCCATGGTTTTTAGCTGGATGGCTGCGGGCCACATGAATAAACACCGGGGCTTTATTGCCATCCAAGAAAGTCACATCTGATGGCCGCAGACATGAAGGGACCATGGGCTCACGGCCATTTGTGATGCGCTCTGCCGAATGCATGCCATACAGCCGCACAAAACTTTTCTCACAAGCATTCGAAATGGTTACTGGACGAATTCGGTGACTATAAAACCATCGGTCGACGGGCTTAAGCCATTTGCGAAACAAGCAGAAGTCAGCCGTGTTGTGAAGGGTGTAGACGACTTTTGTATTTTTTAATATCAATGCAGGAAGATACAGCCATTGCACGCCGCAATGGGCATGGATAAGATCTGGTTTTTCGCTACGTATCAATTTGAGAAACTTCAAATGTGAGACAATCGAATTACCACTATGGAGACCCAAGTTTAAGTGTCTGACCTTATCGGAGACCGCATTGAGATAATGCTTATTGCCTGGGATATTGTCATCAGCAAGGGTCACGAGAACAATTTCCAACTGCGGATTTTGCACAAGCCTGTTACACAGATCCACGACAAATCGCTCTGCGCCTCCCGAGGACAGGCTCCATGTAATTTGAAGTACTTTCATCTTATTTATGTATCTAAATATTTTATGATTTTTGCTGGCACACCTGCCACCACAGTATTTCGTGGCACATCATGAGTAACCACCGAACCAGCTCCTATCGTCGAATTATCTCCTATTTTTACATCTTCCACTATACAGCAATGAGGGGCAATATAAACGTTGTCACCTATCGTAGCAGCATGTCCCTTATTACTACCAATTGTACAAAATTGAGAAATAGTGAAATTTTTACCAATGACTGCTGTCGGGTTTATTACGACACCCAATCCATGACCAATGTAAAGTCCACCTCCAATCTGAGTTGAAGCATTAATTTGAATACCATATTTATTAAAATAATGCTTATAAAACAACCAGAAGAAAGGTTTGAAAAAGTTTTTTACGCTAGCGAGCCTCCACCAAAACGTAAACCGGAATCCACGTTCAAATAACAATATCTTCAAAAAAGACTTAACTTTTCCTGCCCCCCCCGATTCGCACAATGACGAATATCTGCGATAATCTGCCTTGATCAACCTCATTGCGCGTGCGTAGCCCATATTTTTCATGACAATTACCTATTAGTGTTTTTCTTGACAAAATTGTTTAGAAGCGTTTCACGCCCTCTTTGACTTGCAGCGGAATGCCCACTGGTACTCTGGCCTGCGGCATATAGCCTTCATTTCTTCACGATACCACTCGCCATCGGAGGAGACGAAGTAGATGTCATCACAGAAGTCATGCCACCACTTATCGATGTTGGCATAGAAGGACGACAGCTCTGGGTGGGAAAAGGATGGGACATAGTCGTCCACGCTGATTCCCATGCCATTCAGCTTCCTCGTGATGCTCTCCACCGTCTCGCCTGCGTTACGAGAGACATTCAGCTCCACGGCCCTGCGTGAGACAATGCGACGCTCAAACCTATCCCTAAACCTGTCGTTCCATGCATGTTGCAACAGGTCTTCGCCAAAATAGTCTTTTCCCTCATTACACCTCCTGAAGATATCCCTTTCCACAGCATCGTCATGCTTGAAATACACGGCATTCACTTCAGGCAAGGTCTTGAAGTCCACGCCCTTTTCCATCTCGAGCAGGAAGCCTCGCTGTGCCCCGCTTCGGAGAAACAGCTGCTTGCCGATGTTTTTCAAGGCATAGCCGCGATGCTGCTGAAAGGCCCGCGGAAATTCCAAGTTGTAATAATAGATCACGCCCGTTTTCTCACAATTACCTAAAGGATGGTACGATTCATCCTTATAGGACGAGGAGGCGAAGAATGCCGCCACATTTAAATCGGATGTCAAGTCGAGGAAATGCGACTTGTTGTAATAATGCTGAGCAAGACCCGGATAATGCATCCTTATCTTGAACGTGTCGTGCAACAGCTCTATGCCATTCTCCAGCAGTTGAACCAGAGGCAACGACCGAATCAGCAGTTCCATCTCTTGCGAGAAGATCAGGAAGTCAAGGTAGTATTCTTTTTTGTTATGTTCCGCATCTCGAAACATATTTGGTACGCAAGGTTTCCCCTCATAGTGATCACTCTGTCCACGATAAAGAAACTTGTGCCCATACAGGTTTGGCTTCAATGCGAAGAAAGGCATTGACAAACCGACAGGCGCCATTTGCGAGGCCACAAAGGCCTGTTCTGGAAGTCCATTGTTTCTATGCGCGACGTAAGATGCCGCCCAGTCAACACGGAAGTAACCTCGCTCCAAATCATAGAAATACTGCTCGTTCGCGATGTCCTGCATCAGTCCGTCATTTGCATAAGCCTCCGCTTCCGCCTCACGCAGCCACTCCATCGCCTGGTTGACATTGTCGAATGGATTTTCTTTGCTACCCTTCTCGCCGGGCTTTATGGTTCGCGGACAGCCCTGGTCGTTACGCAACATGTACTTGGCAAACAGGCGATTTCCTGTCTCTTTGTCCAGATGGATTTGGTAAGCATCTTTTTGCATTTCGAACACACTGCCCCTCAGCCCGAACTCATCTCTCAGAATGGCCAACGACCGTGCAAAGTAAGATTCAGAAGAAAAGATTGGCGGGCACGGACACTGAATGCCCTTCATGAACATCAAGGCATTGGCAAACCCCAGGGCGTCATCCATTGCCTGTTCTGACTGCAACGAATAAGCCACTCCATGCAATCGACGTTGCTGGATCAATCGGGCCACGACATACGTTTTCATCCTTAGAGGAGTGAAAGTGTTGTTAGACACGCAAAAATTCAAGAACCTCTCTTCTACAACTATCTCGTCAGCTATACCCCAAACAAACACACCCATGTGCGTTGCCTTTTGGCTATAGCTCACGGATATCGTGTCCGCATCCATCTGAAGAAAGCGACAAGCTTCCTCCAAAAAACTTACCACCAAACGCTTAGCCAAACGCATATCACTCATGATCTTCTCTTCTTGATAATCCTTGCAGGTACGCCTGCCACGACACAGTTGTCAGGCACATCCTTGACGACAACAGCATTGGGAGCCACCACCACATTATTTCCAATCGTTATGCCCCCAAACACCTTGCTACCAAGACCCAAGAACACATTGTCGCCAATCGACGGAACGCCTGTCCTGGCCGCCCCTACCGTCACGCCCGGATAAATGGTGAGATTCTTGCCTATCTTGGCCTTACCGTTCACTATCATCCAGCCCCAGTGATAAATCTTGACCCCAAAGTCTATCACATGGAGGCCAAACTGACACCCGACCATCCGGCCATACTTTCGCATCCGATACTTATGCCAACCCGTCAACAGCTTATGATGCAACCGGGGGGGGCAATCTCATGCCACTCTGCCATACGCAGATGGTAAAGGTAACGACTCAGCATATAGCTGTCGTAACCTAATATTCTGGCTCGTAGAGAATGGTCATAGAACTGCTGTTCCTTGGCCATTTGGTGAAAGAAATCCTTTTTATTTATGTTATTCATTTTACTCCCTAACAATAGTTTTTCAAACATTCAGTTTGCATGTACCTTATAATTTATGGTACACCCGCTTACCATTCTCTTGAATCAGCATCATGGGCGAGGGTATGACGGTGCTATGGGCAGGCACATCCTTGACCACAACCGCATTAAGGCCTATCGTGGATCCGTCTCCAACGATGATATCCCCACAGACCTTCGCACCTGCAGACACTCGGACATTGTTTCCTATAACTGGTTGCCCAAAACCATACTTATTGCTATCGTTATAACCGATGGTCACCTGCTGGTTAATCCAGCAATTCTCACCCACCTTTTTCGCCGAGATAATTGTCGCTATTCCATGTTGGATATAGGTTCCTGCTCCAAAATTCTCAGACCGCGTCCAAATGCAGAGCGAAGACAAACGAGGCAAATAACCCAATAGACGTGCTTTCCATCCCATTCGAAGGTAGAACACATTACGATATTCCTTCACAAAGAGAAGGAGCCACATCAAATTAAGAATTAAAGATTGCCCCCCCTAAATGGGCTGACACGTTTGGAGCACTGCACCCAACGAACGACATCTTTATCTATCGTTGCCCTGCTCTTTGCAAGAAGATAGCACATCGCATGCGGTATGGTCAGCCAACCAAAGAATAAAAAAATCAACTTGTTTTTCATATCGAAAGTATTTTAGTCCAATTCAACATCACAGACCATCTGATAAAACCCAATATACTTCTCCGCAATAACCTTCCATGACTTCTCGCCCACGAAGTAATCATTTCGGATATTCTCAGTCATCTTTTCCCGTTTAGCGTCATCTTTCAGTAGCGCAATGATGGCCTCGGCAAGGGCATCCACGTCCTTAGGCGGCACCAGCAGGCCGGTCTTTCCGTCTTCCACCATTTCTCCCAAGCCACCCACATTCGAGGCCACAACCGGCTTGCAGAGGCTATAGCTCGTCATGATGACACCACTCTGCGTGGCATCGGTATAAGGACAAACAGACAATGCACAGTCCTGCAATAATCCTGCAAGTTCCTCCATGCCAACGTAACGATTGATAACCTTCACCCAATCTTCCTTTTCGTAGGGCTCAATATCGAAGTACATTTTGCCTCCACCAGCGATTGTCAAGGTAGCGTCAGGCACCAGCTCCCTCACTTTCACCATCGCCTTGCAAAGATACTCAATGCCTTTGTAGGGAGAGATGCGACCGAAGAAAAGGACGTTGCGTGACTTCTTCATTCCCTCGGGACTGACAAACGTACTGATGTTGTCGTATACACCCAGTCGATTGATAAGAATCTGCTCTGGCCGGACATGATACGTCTCGCAGAACAGTTCCTTCTGCTTGTTGTTGAGCAGCACAAAGTGGCGAACCATCCTCATCGCCATCTTATAGTTGAACATTTTGCGAGGCGTAACCTCTCCAGTATGCGGGAAAGGGTCATGCACCGTCAGCACCATCTTCTTGCCGAAGAACCGATAGAGCATCAAGTCCCACATCCCCAACATACAGTCGGTATGCACGATGTCGAACTTTCCTTTCTTGATGAACCTAACCACCTTGCCTGTCATCATCAACGACTGCAAGGAAGAGTCTTGCCTCACCGTCCTGTTGGCGATATAGACTTGGCTCATATCCATGTACTTCTCGTACGCCTTGAGTTCCGGGTATCGAGTGGCAGGTATGATATCATTCTCCGGAATCTGCTCCTTGATGTCGAAGAGCGTGCTCTTCAGGCTATAAGGAGCGAGACTGATGAGACAGGTCACGTCATGTCCAGATTCCTGCAACGCCTTCACCAGCGGGAAGTCGCAGTCGGCAAAGAACGGAGTGCTGTAATATAGGATTTTCATAGAAATATCAAATAGATTTTATAAAGGCCTTCGCCACTTCTTTCTTGGGAAGATTAAATAGGCTGATTTTAGAAAGCCACCATAGCATCCCTTTCATTCGCCCATTAGTCTGCATATCCGCGCGCATGTAACCGCCCACCGTCAATCGTTTCAATTCCGGCATTTTGTTGAGTGTCGCCTTTCTGAAGATTTCTTCCATGCCATCCGATGCCACAGGTCCTCGCCTTAACAGGTCCTCAACTCGAGACAACACATCAAACTGGATTTTCGCCTTTTCCCTATGATGACCACTATTCGATATCGTCAAGCTATTGACTCTATACTGGAAAACGGGAACCTGCGTATTGGCAACACCACCATCCACCGCAAGCGTATAGGCCGTAAGATCGTCACTGCCCCATGCCATCGGCATCTTCACATATCCACCTATCCGCTCAAGCGCCGACCGCTTGCAAAGCCAATCACCAATGTATTGCATCCTACTGTTTCGCAAACGGCCGCTAATCATCGAACACACGCCTTCCCTTTCCGGTCGAGCTTCCTGGATATTGTAAACCTCGCTATGCTCATTAATAATTTCAGTCATTCCGTGATAGATATTCAACCCAGGATATTTATCCATCAGCTTCGAATACTCTTCCAGGCAGTTAGACAACAATCGGTCATCGTCGCCCATGCAGATGACGTAATCTCCCTTGGCATGCGACAAGCAGATATTCCAATTGTCCACCACGTTTAAAACTCCGCAATTCTTCTCATTGCGATAATACCTGATTCTATCATCTTGAAACTTATCTACGACAGATTTCAAGTCCTCGGGTGAGGCATCGTCCACGATGATCAGTTCAAAGTCATTGTATGTTTGAGCAAGACAACTCTCGATTGCCTCGAACAAATATTTCTGCTTATAAGCAGGAATCAATATAGTATACCTCATGGCATTTTAATATTTGTTATATTCTTTCTTGACTTGATAGAATTATCTATCAAATATAGAATAATACACAAGGTCATAATGTGATGAGGTGAATATCCAAAATGATGCAGCATTACGGATGTCACCAACATAAACATCACATACATTTGGAGATAAACATCAATATATTTTCGCTTTGCGGTTATGTATATAAAAAAAGAAAGGACTGTAAGTACGTAAAAAATCCCATACCAACTATACATTCCCACTATTCCTATATCAGCACGGAAAAGACCCATATCCTGCATGTTTCCTATTTCCCGCCCATAAGCGGACATTCCCTCTACGCCATTGCCAAAAAGAATAGGGAGTATTTGCCCTTTGTTATATTCTATTCCATAAAAATCATAGGACAACAAACGAATATTATCTTCATTGATATCCTCGGACATTTCTATATAATCACCAAACAAGGATTCCATGTTGCAATATATTAGGATAGCAATAACTGAAATCATAAAAAAAGAAGAAAACTTCAATTTGTGCATTGCAAGCATAGCATATAAAAGGCACAGAACGGAAGCCGCCATAACTTGGCGTGTTGCTAACATATAAACACCAGTAAGCCCCAATATTATACCTGCTAAATATTTTTTGCGCGGCTTTTCCAAAAATCTTTGAAAGGAATAGAATAGTAATAGCAAGCCAAATTCTCTTCCTTCCATATTATAGCGATATATGCCATTTCTAATTTCAACATCATTGTCAAGAGAAGCTATCCTAGTTGCAAACCAAACTGTTGGGTAAGTGAATTGTTGTACGATTTCCATTATTACCCAAAAAAGGCCAAAGCAAACGCTCATTTTTAAGACTACTTGATAATCTATTTTAAGTATGTAAAGAATAAAATAAAACAAGTAAGTCAATGTGAACAAGGTCGCTCGGCTGCCCTCATTAACATTTTGGCCATGTATCGTAAAAGACCCTATGATACTGACAAATGGCAAAATCATTAGCAACAAAACAAATGAACGCATGCTGCTTCTTGGAATTCTCCTAAAATTGGCAATGCAATACACTAATAGCACCAATAAAAAAGCATTTGTCACTTGCCCTCCCAATGTTGGGTTCCACCCAACATAAGAGAAGCAACGTGAGAATAACAATATTAATGCTACGATAAAAATATATTTGAAATTCATTAAGAAATGCGTAAAAGATCGCAATAGAAAACTTTGAAATTCTGTTACAGGAAACTTTTAGTAAAAGAGTTTCTTAGCTTCTATAGCAGAAAAACATTATTTTTTTCCGGATAAAACTTTTAGGATTTTCCTAGGAACTCGGTAGGAATAAGTCCAATAGTTAAAATAATTTTTGATTTGTTCTTTCATTAGAGTTCCCCGAAGCGTTTTGTGTATGGCATATAAATAACCATGTTTCTTGCACAATTTCACAAACTTTCCATTCAACGGGTGTCTTTGAAAAGGATGAATTAATGAAGGCTTATACATTAAGCGTTCATTGTAGTCTCTTTCTACATTTACCAGCATCTTTGTACTTTCGGCTACTTTATTGTAGAACTCCTGCCCCTTAAAGGTATTTATTATGACAGATGAAACATTGTACGTTGGATAGGGAAATGGCTCCGTTTTACCCAATCCAATAAAGTCACCAATCGTTATATCGGAAACCCTCTCTGGTTTAGCATAATTACATGAAAAGCAATTTTCACGCATTGAGACACCAAGAAGAAAGCCCTTAATATAATATTGCTGAGTCTCATCAATGCGAAGCAATTTTTCTCGATAGTTGTCCCTCGGGAATAACTTTCGTCTGTCTTTATTCCATAAAGTCAGACGAAAGTTATTCCCGTCGTTACCTCTGAAACGTATATCAGCTATGTCTTTCAACTTATATTTTTCTGCCAGATATGCCACATCTTCCTTTAAATATCTTGTTGGGCAAACACCATGGCAGATTAAATCTACTGTTATCAGATTGTCATAAACTTTACGCAAAAATGTCTTTAAACCTGCAACTTGGCATGGAGTACCAACGAACAAGACCAATCTACCATGGCGAAGGAATGTTCTAACTTTCTTATATGTATCTTTCCCAACTAAACTTTGTACATAGCGAGAACCTTTGAAATGTTCCAACTCCGCCAAACTTTCTGTATAGGTCATGATTGGTGTCATCTCAGAGTTATACCTTGATCCGAAGACTACACCTCCTTGCTTGATAACATATTCAGACATACAAGTTCCAATTCCACCAGAAGCGCAAATTTTTCTTTTTTCTTTATCCTCTATCCATGACGCATAGCATTTTGATGGATAAGAGAATTTCAGATCGATATTATTGGGGCAGGATGATTTGCACAAGCCACAATTAACACAATTGTTCTCGTCAACTACAGGACGTACACACCCCATCTCATCTTCTTTTATGCTAATGCACCCATGATTGCATGCATTCACACAAGCGAAGCAACCTGTACATTTATCTTTTGGACATATATCCATATACTATTTCTTTAACTGTTTGAAATCTATAATTTTACAAAAATGCAATATAGCAATGTATGGAATCCCCCATACCATGGTCTTTAAAAGACAAACTAAAATATAAGCAACTCTTTCATTTATTCCTCTAAACATATCAACACTTATCGGAACTAAAGATGCAAAGATATAAACGACCACTGCAATAGCTGTAGGAACCACAAAGCAATGAATCATCTTTTTCCTACTAAGGCCCAATAGTTTCTTGTAGAACGAGATATAGTATAGACCAATAATAATGCACACATATATAAAGTATGCAATTATGGCTGAACCTACATTGAAGTATTTGCAAAGAACAATGTTTAAAAACATGGACAATAAACATCCCGCAGCTGTAACTTTCACCAAAAGTTTTGTCTTTCCATGAGCCAACACAAGCGCATTACCTGGGGTCGTATGCATTTGGAACAGCACAGTTACACACCAAATTATCATCCATGGAGCGAGATTGGAATACTCCGAACCAACATAAGCCGCCAAAACCTCTTTAGCGCAAAGAATGAAAGGAAAGCACATGAATGCTACCACAGCTGTAGTATATGTTGTCCACTTGTATGCGAACTGATGCATCGCATTCTCATCTTTTTTTGCTACCATCTCAGAGGTCTTGGGTAAAAATATACCTGAAAACGTTCCACCAATCATAATGATCAATTGAGGAACCACTTCGATAATTCTAAACTCAGCAACAGCATTAGCTCCATTCTGCGCAAACATGCTTAATAATATCGGACGAGATTGTGTAGCTGTCATCTGAAATAAAGAAAGGGCAAATATAGATAAGCTAAATGATATTACAGGCTTAAAGTCATCCCAATACCAGACTGGTCTATAACTATCAATAAGCCCATCTTTCTTACATTTAATTGCATACGGAACAAAGACCAGCGCGACCAAAAATGTCAAGAAAAAGAAATATGTAGTCAACTCAATTCTTGCATAAACCACACAAGCAACGAGGAATGCTTTCAATAAAGTTAGAACACATTGAACCTGCATAGTAAAACTCATTTGTTTGGCAGCAATCAAAAGCTGATTAAAGACAGTTGTCACCCAACTAAAAAGAGAAAACATCGCAATAATTAGTAAGCACGCCCTTATCTGCAAAAATTGGGTATGTGTGACAGAAAACATACTCTCGCCAAAGATAGCTATACCAACCAATAGCAACATGTTCATTATGGCTATAACGATATAAAAAGATATATTGGAACGAGCCACCCTAAAAACTTTAGCTATATTCCCTTCAGCTTTCCACTGTGAATAAAATTTCACGGCACCTGTATTCATTCCTAAATCCAACAGGTTCATATACCCATTACAAGCAGTAGCAATAGACAAAAGCCCATATTCTGCCTTTCCAAAATATCCAAGCAGCAACGGCACAGTTATAAAGCCTAAAACAGCATTTAAAATACGTGATAATGTGCTCCAAAAAAGGGAAGACACGTAATAATTATCTTTCATGTAACGCTCTAATTTTCA
>ERZ808242.1770-NODE-1770-length-10934-cov-4.192205_pt1 | contig 10934 bp, 7 predicted proteins | sample MGYA00521244_ERZ808242 | MGnify/ENA primary metagenome ERZ808242 (study PRJEB31516, sample SAMN03275573) | gut metagenome | biome: mammalia-associated habitat; material: feces | host: Papio cynocephalus | place: Kenya | collected 2012-07-27 ... | reverse complement strand
CTGCACAAATTCATGAACTGGCCCAAGGGCATTTTGACCGACAGCGGTGGATTCCAGGTATTCAGCTTAGGGGCTATGCGAAAAATTACCGAAGAAGGGGTGCATTTCCGTTCTTTCTTAGATGGTTCCAAGCAGTTCCTGTCCCCGGAAGTGTCCATCCATGCCCAGGAAGATTTGGGCAGTGATATTGCTATGGCTTTCGATGAATGCATTCCCTATCCGGCGGATTATGACTATGCGGACCATTCCACGGCCCGGACTACTCGCTGGGCAGAACGGTGCATTAAAGCCCACACCAGAACGGACCGCGGGATGTTTGGTATCGTCCAAGGGGGCATGTACAAAGACCTGCGGAAACGCAGTGCATTGGAAATTTCTTCTATGCCTTTTGACGGCATGGCCATTGGGGGTCTGTCCGTAGGGGAACCGCACGATTTGATGTATGACATTCTGGAATACACTACCCAGTGGCTGCCAGTGAATAAAGCCCGCTACCTCATGGGGGTCGGCACACCGGATTGTCTGGTGGAAGGGGTGGCTCGCGGCATCGATATGTTTGACTGCGTATTTCCTACCCGTGTGGCTCGAAATGGCATGGCTATGGTGCATTCCGGCCGCATGAATATGAAAAATAAGAAATACGAAAAAGACTGGGCCCCGTTGGAAGAAGGCTGCCAGTGCTACACCTGTCAGCACTACAGCCGCGCGTACATTCGCCATCTGTATAAATCGGAAGAACTCCTGGCCTTCCGCTTAGTGACCATTCACAATCTGTATTTCCTCCTGCAGTTCATGCGAGACATGCGGCAAGCCATCATTGATGGAAACTTCTCTGAATTTAGAGACAGCTTCATGGCGGGATATAAGAGATAGTGTGAAGTAAAGGTAGCAGGAAACAATTCGTATGATGCCGCAGCGGATAAAGGTTGGCCCTGCGGGCAGGTTATTATTGTTCCGTTTTCTCTTTCAGCACTGTACATTTATCCAAAGTTAAAAGGTTATAAAAGGTTATGAGATGATCAAAAGGCCCATAACCTTTATAACCCGTATAACCTTTTGACAAGCGGTGTACCGTATATGTTAGATGGATCCATGGAGCAAGATAATAACCTTTATACGTATGATGTATGTGCACTTTATTTTAATTTTCTAAAGACAATACCCTATAGATATGATAAAATAACTCTATATAAGTTAACGGAGGTGAATCAAATGGAACAGGTAATGAATTTTATCAGCCTGGTATGGCCTTTTCTGATTCTGGTAGGGATTATGTATTTCTTCATGTATCGTCCACAGAAAAAGCTGAAACTGGAAAGAGGCAGATTTTTGCTGTCTCTGAAAAAAGGAGACCATGTGGTGACCGCTGGCGGCGTGCATGGTGTGATTAAGGTGCTGCGTGACAAGTACGTAGAACTGGAAATCGCTCCGAAAGTTGTCATCAAAGTAGAAAAAGCAGCCATCCAGCACGGAGAAGTGAAGCTGATGGATATGGAAGAGGCTAAGAAAGCAGGCGCTGCTGCTATCGGGGCCGCTGCTACAGAACCAGTAGAAAATCAGATGGTGAAAGCCAAAGAAGAACCGGAAGTTGTCGAAGAAGTAGTAGAAGTCGACGATCCGAAAGATGCTGGTACCGAAGTGGTAGAAGAAGTTGTCGAAGTCGATGAAAATGGCAAAGAAACTTCCAAGACCACCAAGACTACGAAAAAAGAGGAAAAGAAATGATGAGGTCGGATATTCCTTCTTCGGTTACGAAAAAGGAAATTCGCCAGAAGATGCTCGCCAAACGGCGGGCTCTTTCTGCTAGTGAAATAGACGAAAAAAGCCTAGCTTTGCGAGACCAGATTGTGTCTCTTCCGGCGTACCAGAAGGCCAAGAGAATCATGGCATACCTTTCGATGAAAGGGGAGGCCGACTTGGACCCTTTGATTCGTCAGGCCTTAGCGGACGGGAAGGAAATCTACATTCCCGTGTGCCTTCCGGAGAAACAAATGGAAGCAGGCCGACTTCTTTCTATGGAACATTTCAAGAAAGGTCCCTACGGCCTTCGGGATTTGCCTGATGGCTATGAGGTGATTTCTCCCGAAGAATTGGATTTGGTCCTGGTGCCTGGGGTCGCTTGTACCAAAGAAGGCATCCGCTTGGGGATGGGGGCTGGTTACTATGACCGCTACCTGTCCTATGTGCCTTTTGAAAAACGGGTGGTCACCCTCTGGGATTTCCAAGTCATAGCAGACATTCCTTTTGAACCATTTGACCAGAAAATGGCACAGATTGTGACTGAAAAGAGTGTGATTTCAGTTAGCAGGTAACAACTGCTTGTTATTCGCTGCTTTCGAGAAATGCGTAATGCGAAGTGCGTAGTGCGTAATGAAGGAAGGAGCGCACAATTCATAAAGCGCCCCAATACCCCTTTTTGTATAAATATGAAAGTTATGTATAAAAATGGCGTATCAGATTTAGACAGAAAAGTATTATCGTGTATTTTATAAAATGAGCAACGCTATATGAATTGTGCGTTGCTACATTCACTACGCATTACGCACTTCGCACTACGCATTTTATAAAAAAGGTTGGCAAGCCAATGATTGGCTATTCAATCATAGTATATAAGGAAACGAGGTTGAAACGTTGGAAAAGAAAAGGAAAAGCGCGGTCAGAACCGGGAATTTGATCCGGTTCTGGGCAGTGATTGCCGTCATCATCGGCGTTTTCCTGGGAACGGTGGGCTGGCTGGCCGGACATATCCGCCAGGGCCTTGACTTGCAGGGCGGTACCCATATCGTCATGCAGGCCGAAGATACGGAGGAAAATAAAGTCACTCCGGAAGCCATCACCCAGGTTATCAATATCATGCAGAAGCGTGTCAATGAAATGGGCCTCACAGAACCAATCATTCAGCGTGAAGGGGCGAACCGTATTATCATCGAACTTCCTGGGGAAAAGGATCCGCAGAAAGCCATCGAAACCATTGGTAAAACCGCTGTCCTTCAGTTCAAAGATGAAGATGGCAATGTGAAACTGACCGGCGAAGATTTGAAAAACGCCAAAGAACAGATGGGGCAGAACAAACAGCCTCTGGTTGCTCTCGAATTCAGTGAAGAAGGGGGCAAAAAGTTCGGTGACTTGACCGCCGCCAATGTAGGTCGTCATATCGGGATTTACCTGGATGGGGAAATGCTTACCAATCCAGTAGTCAATGAAGCCATCACCGGCGGTTCCGCTGTCATTACTGGACAGAGAACCCTGGAAGAAGCCAAAGACTTGGCTATTCTTCTGAGAAGTGGTGCGCTGCCAGTCAAAGTATCCGTCATGGAAGTCCGCACGGTCGGTCCGTCTTTGGGCCAGGATTCCAAAGATAAATCTGTGGTGGCTTTCACCATCGGTCTGTCTCTGGTAGTGCTCTTCATGCTGGCGGTATACCGCATGGCTGGTTTTGTGGCTGACGTAGCCCTTCTGGTGTATGTACTCATTCTTCTGGGCGTGCTGAACCTGCTCCATGCGACACTGACCCTGCCAAGTGTGGCAGGTGTTATCCTGTCCATTGGTATGGCCGTCGATGCGAACGTCCTGATTTTTGAACGATTCAAAGAAGAAATTGCCGGCGGCAAGATGCTGCGTCTGGCGGTACAGTCTGGTTTCAAACGTGCCTTCGTCACCATTTTTGATGCCAATATGACCGTCATCATTACATCCTGCATCCTGTTCTTCCTGGGAAGTGCCACTGTCAAAGGATTTGCCTTCTCCTTGGGCCTTGGCGTTGCGGTATCCATGTTTACCGCCATCACCGTGAGCCGTACGCTCTTGATGTTCCTCATTGATGCCAATTGGATTCATAACCCCTGGTGGTTTGGTGGAAAAAGGGGGTATGACAAATAATGTTTAACAACTTCGATTTTATTGCCAAAAGAAAAATCTGGTTCGGCTTCTCCGGACTGATGATTGTTTTATCCATTATTTCCATTGTCCTCTTCCGCTTCAACTGGGGCATTGACTTCACCGGCGGCACCATTTTGGAACTGGCTTTCCCACAGAACGTGACGGTCGAACAGGTCCGTGAAGGACTCCGTCAGGATGGTCTCGAAACAGCCACCATTCAGCTGTCTGGAAATATCCAAGGCGAAGCCGGCGACGATGTGATCATCCGCACCAGAAACCTGTCTGCCGAAGAAGCGCAGACCGTGGTATCCCATGTGAATGACAAAGTGGGACAAGCAGAAGTGAAACGTATCGAAACCGTCGGTGCCGTCATCGGATCTGAAGTGACAGAAAATACATTGCTCAATGTGATTCTTTCCTTCGGTGCCATGATTCTCTACATGTCCATCCGCTTTGAACATCGCATCGCTCTGTCTGCTATCGTTGCCATTTGCCACGATATCCTGATGGTGCTCGGTGTATTTGCGTTCTTCCATTTGGAAGTGGATGCGTCCTTCCTTGCTGCTATCCTGACTGTTCTGGGGTACTCCATGAACGAATCGGTCGTTATCTTCGACCGTATCCGTGAAGCCATTCACACCCATCGCAGAACCGATAGTTTCGCGAAACTGGCTAACGACTCCATTCACCAGACCATTCGTCGTTCCCTCTATACACTGACCACCACCCTCTTCTGCGTGGCCTCTCTGTATTTCTTCGGCGGAGATACGACGAAAAACTTCGCTCTGGTTATGCTCATCGGCTTCATCTCCGGTGCCTATTCCTCGGTCTGCGTAGCCACATCCATTTGGGTGACCTGGCATGAACACACCTCTAGCACAAGAAATAGTGCGCATCAGGATGATGAGGGAGAAAAGCCAAAACGGAAAAGAAAATAGGATTATAGTGGCATGAATTCTTGCTGTTAACATAGAAGAGATGCCGCAATGCTAAAAGGTTAAAAGGGTTATAAAAGGTTATGGGACTATGGTTTATGTCATAACCTTTTATAACCCTTTTTCTTTGTTTCCTGTCTGGCTGCTAGGATGAAGGATAGGGAGAACAATAACCTGCCCGAAGGGCATAACCTTTTCCTCTCCTTTTATCACAAGTGTATTGCACCGCTTCATATAATTCTGTTATAATGCAACCATTAAAATATTGGAGGTGCGTTATGAGAATTGATCGCGTGGATATCATTCGTGTTCTGAATCCATTCAAGCATCCCTTTCAGACCAGTTTTACGAAGTTTGAAAATCGAGATGCTCTGCTTGTGAAAATTTATTCCGAAGGCCTGGTGGGCTGGGGGGAATGTAAGGCTTTTTATGGTCCTTTCTATAATCCAGAAGACAATGGCACCGTATTTCATATCCTAAAGAATATGATTATTCCTAAAATTCTTCATCAGGACGTGGAAAGCCCTGAATCTTTCATGAAGAGTTTTGAATACATCAAAGGCAATCGTCTGGCTAAGGCAGCGGTAGAAAATGCACTGTGGGAATTGATGGTACAGCGGACCGGTAAGTCTTTGAAGACCCTTTTGGGCGGCACCCAGAAGGAAATCAAAGTGGGCGTGTCTTTGGGCATTGAAAAGGACATCAATGTGCTTTTTGAAGAAATTTATCATTACCTGGAACAGGGGTATCACAGAACAAAAATCAAGATTCATCCAGGAAAAGATATCGAAGTCATCAAAGCAATTCGTAAGGAATTTGGCGATATCACACTGACCGTAGATGCCAATTCAGCTTATACACTGAAAGATTTGGACCTGTTCAAAGAAATGGATCAGTACCATCTCCAATACATCGAACAGCCATTAGGGGAAGAAGATATCGTGGACCATGCGACACTGCAGAAGGCCATTGAAACGCCGGTGTGCCTTGATGAAAGTATCGTTTCTTATGAAGCGGCAGAAGCGGCTATTCGCTTGGGCAGTTGTAAAGTGATCAACATCAAATCCAGCCGTTGTGGTGGTGTCTATGAAGGGAAACGCATTCATGACCTGTGTGTGAAACATCACATTCCGGTTTGGTGTGGCGGCATGACTGAACTGGGCATCGGCCGGGCTCAGAACGTTTCCTTTGCCAGCCTGCCAGGATTTACAGAACTGGCTCACGACGTGGCAGCAGCGAATCGCTATTTCGATGAAGACATCACCAGTCCTATGGTGGATATCACTGATCGCTGCACCATCATCGTGCCCGATGAAGAAAACGGCATCCGTTACGATGTGGATGAAAAACAAATCGACAAAATGGAAGCAGGACATTGGATTTTCCGGTAAGGGGTAAATAAAAAAGAGTCTCATGGATTTTCATGAGGCTCTTTTTGAGTGAGGAGTTAGGAATGAGGAGTGAGGAGTGATGGAAGGGGCGCACATAATTTGGAAGCGCCCCAATTGTATAAAAGGTTATTAGTCTACCCACTCCCATTTCCTGACATATAAATCCAACCGCTTATAACAAGGTTAAAAAGGTTATATAGGGTTATGTGCTTATCGAAAGTGCATAACCCTATATTAACCTTTTTTTACCCTGCAGTATGCTTTTTCCGTGATATGTTAGGAAAGAGAAATCAGTAGAATAATAACCCTTTATAAACTGCATCGTTTCTATTATATTACGACGTTACTACCAATCCTTACTCCGCATTGCTTTTTTGCCTCGTTTCTTCGTTTCAAAAAGCAGCTCAATCACCCGACTGGGGCGTCCGGTTTTGCCGGTGAAGCGGCGACTGGCGTCTTGGGCGATGTGGTGGTCGATCAGTTTGTTTAGAATGCGGTTGATGGTGCGCGGGGTGACGCCTACCAGGTCGGACAATTCCGAGGACGTGAATCGACATTTCCCTGTTTCTTGGCAGGCATGATACAGGTTGGCGATGATGCGGAGGCTGACGCCGGATTTTTGGGACAAATAGAGGAATTGCTCATCGATGGGCCGTTCCTCTTTTTCTTGTGCTTTTTGCATGCTCTTGGCGATAGGCACCTTTGTGGTCAGGTCGGGGGTCATGAGAAATGCCGTATTTCCTCCTAAGGCAGCGGCGTGCTGCATGGCCTTGATGGCTCGGTATTGGGCTTCGTCGATCATAGTGCCGTATCCGATGCCAATGGATAGGGTGACTGCGGTGCCATTGGATACGGAATCGAGAAGAGGAAAGGTGCGGTATTGCTCGGTTTGGCTTTCTAACAAATTGGTGGGGGCAAATAGTAAATAGTCCCATGGTGGCTGTTGCACGCAGGCGCCGTGAATGGTCTGGGCAAATTGGAATACTCGCTTGGTCACCTCCATATGGCTCATAGACATGTGATAAGCATTGCTTCCGGGGAGCGATTCTTTGAATAAATCAATGTGAATGGAAATGGCACAGATGCGGTTGCTTTGCTGGCTGTGTAGTTCGTGGGATAAAAGAAGTCGCTGCATACCGCTTCGGATGTCATCAAAAGAGGGCTGCAGGATGTATACGGGAATGCCTTTGTCCCGGAGAATATTTCGAACTTTGTAAAAAATGGTGATGCAGAAATCCACTTTTCCTTCTCGATAGAGCTTTTCCATTTTGGCCGCATCTTTGATGAGCAGTCCTTCACTGTACGGAAAGAATGGAATCGTTTCGATGGCGGTATCTTTGGGAGAATACCCAATTTCATGGAGCGCCAGACGGAAGAAGTCTTTATTGTCCAAATCACTGGCAATGCGCATGCCATAGCCAGCTACTTCAGCGCGGAAAAGCAAACGAAGAAGGGCGGACGTAGAACGGGGGATGGTGACCCATTCGCTGGTGTGGGGGATGACTTTTTCCGCATAGCGGCGGGCCGTATTTCCTAGAAATAAAAACGCATCGCACTGGCTCTGCTGACCGCTTACAATATCTGGAATGTCTGCAATGGATCCGTAGGAAAAGGGAACAGGATGAATTTCTGTAAATTCCTTTTTGAGAAATTGACAGATTTCCTCATTGATTTCATGGGGAACGACGACACCGACTTTGATCATAAAGGCACCTCCTTGAGGAATGCGTAATGCGAAGTGCGTAGTGCGTAATGAAGGAAGGGGCGCAACAAAATGAGGAAGCGCCCCAATACCCCATTTTATATTAAGTCGGCAGTTGGCTATAGGCAGTATTTGCTAACCGCTTACAAAATCGGCGAGCTTATAGAAAAGGCTTTGTGATAAATGCATATATCCATATAAGAGCAATTCGACGTGCTCGCCGCCACCACTACGCACTACGCACTACGCATTAAACACATCTATGATATTTAAGACCAAATAAAGGTCTATTAAGGACATTTCACTTTCTATATGATAAGCGTAAGCCAAAGAAAAGTAAATAGCGGATGAGGTGATGTCCGCAGGGCAAAGGAGCCTTATGCATGATAATCTTTTTGTCGTGCGTAAGGCTTTCATAGTTGTTAGTTGTTGGTTGTTAGTTGTTGGTTTATGAACCGAGTTCATTTTCAGCAACCTGCCCCATTCTATGTCTCATTGGTTTAGGGTTTAAGGTTTGGGAGCAAATAAACCCTAAACCTTAAACCAATGGCGGTATGTTTTTGTGCGAGAGGAAATAGGAAGAACTCGGAGAATAAACCAAACAACCAACCAACAACTAACAACTACGTATAGCAAAGGAGTAGAGTAGGAGGTTTTTCATGGGGATTTTGAAAAAGCTGCAAAGCGAAAACAGGTATGTTGTATTTTTCTTCTTGTATATAGGATTCTGTATTTCCTATATCGATCGCAGTGCCATTGGGTTGGCATTGCCATCTATTTCTAAGGATTTCAACTTGGCACCGACTGAAATGGGCGTGGTGATTTCCGCTTTCTTCATCGGTTACTCCATCATGCAGATTCCAGGCGGCTGGCTGTCTGACCATTTGGGATCCAAAACGGTAATTATTGTGGCACTGACTTTGTGGTCTATTTTCACATTTACCACCGGTCATGCGTCTACGTTGGCAGGACTCTTATTCCTTCGTTTCGTTTTCGGTCTTTGCGAAGGACCTTACGCTGGCTCCTGCTACCGTGCCATTGCGGAATATTTCCCTCGCGAATTGCGTGCGGCGTACACCACCGGGATTCTGTCTTCCAACTATATCGGAAGTGCGCTGGCGCCTATCGTGATCGTCCCACTGATTCTGTGGTTCGGTTGGAGAGGCATGTTCCAGGTCTTGGGCGTTGTAGGTCTGGTGTATGTTTTCTTCTATGCGCTCTTTGTGAAACAGTCCAAACCGAAGGAAGAAACTTCTGGCGATAAAGTGAGCAAGACGAAATATTTCCTTCGCCTTATGAAATACTCCATGATTTGGAAATTGGTTCTTTGTGCTTTCTGCGTATCCTGCATCAATAAAGGGCTGGATGCATGGATGCCGACCTATCTGATTGCAGAACGTGGCATCAATCTGAAAGCTGTTGGTTACTTGACACCAATCCCATTCATGGCATCTTTCCTCTCCGCTGCGGTGTGCGGCTGGTTCATGAATAAGTATTTCGATAAAAAAGAACATTACATGGTTGCTATTTGTGCCGCTATGACAGCTATTTTCCTGTACTTCATGTACAATGCAGAAACCATTATGTGGGTTGTTATTTTCCAGTGCGGCGTGTACTTCTTCAAGGCTTGCATTTTAGGGGCTGCTGTTGCGATTGTTTTGAAAATCGTTACTGGCAAGATTGCAGGCTCTGCTTCCACATTGATTAACATGGGCGGTCAGGTAGCTGGATTTATTTCTCCAGTCATTATGGGGTACCTGGTGCATGCGTTCAATGGTTCTTTCAATGCGGTGTTCTATTTCTTGATGGGCATGGCCACACTGTGTGCCATCAGCGCCCTCTTGATTCCAAAGAGAACCGAAGACGTGCTGGACCTGGATGAATAGCAATATAGAAAACACAGGGGGAGACTCTTCCTGTGTTTTCCGCTTTTTTTAAATCAATGCGTAGTGCGTAGTGAGGAGTGCGTAGTGAAGGAAGGGGCGCACAATTCATAAAGCGCCCCAATACTCCTCTTTTTATAAAATCACGGCGAGCATATAGAAAAGAACTTGGCGCGGAGTGTGTATATCCATATAAGAGCAATTCAAGGCGCTCGCCGACCACCATTACGCACTACGCACTACGCATTACGCATTTTACCAAAGGAGATAACTATGAAAATAACTAAAGCCATTATCCGTAGAATGAGTCTGGATTTCAAGGTACCGTTCCGTACCAGTTTTGGCCTCAATACCACCAAAGATTTCCTGATTGTGGAACTTCATGATGAAGATGGCAACGTGGGATGCGGGGCTTGCTCGGCCTTCATGCGTCCATGGTACAATGAAGAAACCACTATGGGAGCTCTCTTTGTCATTCAAAAATACTTGATTCCCGCCCTGTTTGAAGCAGGAGATTTCAAAGACCCGGAATGGTTCTTTGATCACACCAGCTGGATTCGTAGAAATCGCATGGCCCGTGCGTCTGTGGATTGTGCTCTGTGGGAATTGTATTCCAAAGAATTGGGCATTCCTGAATACAAAGCTCTGGGCGGTGTCAGAAATGAAATTGAAGCGGGGGTGTCCTTGGGCATCGAAGACACACCGGACAAACTGCTTCATACCATTGAGAAATATATGAAACAGGGATATCGCCGAGTGAAATGCAAAATCAAACCAGGATACGATTTGAATTATATGAAAGCAGTTCGTAAGGAATACGGCGACATCATGCTCATGGTGGATGCCAATTCAGCGTACACGTTGGATGATATTCCGATGTTCAAGGAAATGGATGAGCTGGGCCTTCTCATGATTGAACAGCCTTTAGCCTCTGATGATATTGTAGACCATCGCCATCTGCAGGCAGAAATCGAAACCCCGATTTGTCTCGACGAAAGTATCGACAGCGTAGATGACGCCAGAAGAGCTATCGAACTGGGAAGCTGCAAAATCATCAACATCAAAGTGGCTCGCGTAGGCGGACTCACCGAAGCTAGACGGATTCAGAAATATGCCGGCGAACGGGGCGTTTTCTCCTGGTGCG
>ERZ808242.1769-NODE-1769-length-10936-cov-4.668597_pt1 | contig 10936 bp, 5 predicted proteins | sample MGYA00521244_ERZ808242 | MGnify/ENA primary metagenome ERZ808242 (study PRJEB31516, sample SAMN03275573) | gut metagenome | biome: mammalia-associated habitat; material: feces | host: Papio cynocephalus | place: Kenya | collected 2012-07-27 ... | reverse complement strand
CCGTGAAAATAAGAAAAACTACGGGAAAAGCATTGATTTGCGGCCTGAAATTGCTTCCCGACGCACAGAAGAAGGACATTGGGAGGGCGATACCGTAGTTGGAAAACGGGCAGGAAAGGAAGCCGTGGTGCTCTCTCTTCTGGAAAAGAAAACGGAAAACTACATAGCGTTCCTGATTCCGGGAAAGACCGGCGAGGCGGTCATGGCTGCCATGCGAACACTGAAAGCGGAATATGGAGACCGCTTCGCTCAAGTGTTCAAAACCATCACCGTTGACAACGGCTCTGAGCTTGCCGACTTTGCCCAGTGTGAAGATTGGGGAACCAAGGTCTACTTTGCCCACCCCTATACTTCGTGGGAGCGGGCACAGAATGAACGCCACAATGGATTGTTCCGAGCGTTCGTTCCAAAGGGTGCCTCCATGCAGAATTACTCAGCGGAGTATATTCTGTCGGCTGCGGACGAGCTGAATGCACGCCCCAGGAAAAAGCTGAACTATGCAACGCCGGAGGAGCTGTTTGATTCGTTCCTTGACCGGGTATACGCAGCGGATAGCAAACCCGTCCGAACCTGTCAAGGACAAGCGGCTGCGCCGTGCCTGCGGCATCCTTGACAGCTCCAGCCGTGCCTGCTGTGTGGCAGTCAAGTCCGGCTTACGCCGTACATTTTTTATTCATGCGGGTGTCCAACTTGCACTTGCAATTTGCGTAAAAAATGTGTATTTTGTATTCTTCATAGGTACTGCGGGTAATCTGCGGGTCTTCATGCAGCCGTACATCGTCGCCGTAAATCCTTGCGGCAGTTCCCTGAACCCAAGCAGACAGGGACGAATCGGTTTGGTAAAGGGGCGCATCGAAGCCGCAGCCGCTAAGTAGCAGCGTGCAGGTAATACCATCATTTTCTTTTTCATAAGGCAGCACCGCATAATTTGGCAAGCAGACTCGGCGGGAGATTTTTCGTCAAGTCAGGGCTTGATATGTCCCCGCAAGGGGTATGCCGCAGCCGGAAGCCTGCTTGCGCTGGCAGCGGCTGCGCTATATTCCGAACTTTTCAAACCGTGGAATTGGCGGAAAAGATCCGTCGAAGCGCACAGGCACAATTGTGCGGTGTTGCCATACATGTCCTCCCTGCATTTTGAAACAAAGTGGATATTATATTTTACAATTCAAACAACATTGATAAGAATACGGACACTTGTATTATAACTTATTCACAATTTATTTGCAAGTGAATTATGATTTGTAAAGTGAATTTTTGGACAACTGTGTCCAACGCCGCTGCCCGTCCCCTATCGTTTCCCCTTGTTTTGTCCTGCGCACCAAGAATACCATCAAAATCCAAAAGTCATTTTAAGGGAACCCGCTTCTTTACTTTTTCCATTCGTTTGCTATAATGATGGCAAAAGGGGGTATTCTCATGGAAACCGACTACACCTGGCAGGTTCGCAGTCAGGTATTGAGCCTTCTGGACGAGGAAACTTGCTCCATCTGGAAAACCATTGAATCTGAAAACCGTGGAGACGATGCGTCCCGCTGGCGGGAGACCCTCGGCAAAATTGCGGAGGAATATGCCCTGTCCAGCCGGTTTGCTCTGATGCGGATTCTGGCCGCCCGTGATGCGGACTGTCCGGTCAGTCAGCCTGTTTCCCTCGCCCAGGCAGCAGGGCTGACACCTCAGGAAAGTCTGGATAATCTGAACCGACTGCTGAAAATAGCCGGGCAAAATCCGGATAATGATCCGGAGCAGTGCGAATATCTCATCACACGGGCTTGGTATGATGAGGAAGGGGTCAACGAGGCAGCAGCCGCACTGCTGCCTGAAGAGCTTCGCAAGGATCCAAAGGCTTTTCGTCAGGCCAAAGCCGCCTTCGTCAAAGAAAACAAAAAGAAATTCCGTACCCGGCTGACCCGCCCTGAGGCTATGGAGCTAGGCCATTGCCTGAACTTCTCTCTGAAGGAAATGGAATGGTATCTGCTTCGGGTCTTCGACTGCGGTGAAGCCTTTCGTTATAATGAATCCGCCGATCTCATCGATGCCTATGGCTTTCTGGTCGGTGCAGGAATCAACCGGGTCGCACGTCTGCGAAGCCGCTATTTGCAGGCGGCGGCTGCCCAGCCCCGAACAGCAGATGGGGTTATCGGCAGCGGTTTTACCCAGTCTCTGGCAGATACTTTGTCCGGACTTGTCTGCCAATGGCGGCATCAGCCGGAAAAGATGGACGAGCTTTTCCTCGGCTGGATTCTCAGCCAATCCTTCCGGCTGGATCACCCCTCCCAAACCACCCTGCGGATCTACAGGAACCTGGCAGTCTTCGCCGACGATCTTCTCACCGGCGAGGAGTTGATCCCGGATGAGACAGAACTGGAGGACTGTATCCAGGACGTCTACCGTGAACCGACAGAAAGCGGTGCCGTGCGCAGACTTCTGTATAATGGTGGAGCTATCTCTCCTGCCGGTTGCCGGGAGCTCGCCGCCCGGCTGCTTCTGGAAAACAAAATACAGTCCGCTTCCGCAGAGGCAGACAACGCAGGCGCCTGGCACATTCTGACCACCCGAGCTGACGGAAAGCTCACTGCCGCCGGTGGACTAAACGCCAGCCGCACTCGGGTAGCGGATATTCTGCTGGGTCGGGTGCAGCCGGAAAAGGGGGATCTGCTGTACCTTCTGTGGTTCATAGAAAATCTTGTCTGGCAGAATGCCGACCCGGCGGACAGAACCGGCATCCGGGAACGGATCGGCGGCTTCATCCAGACTGCGGACTATCTGCTGGAGGCTGCGCTGCTGCCCCACTTCTATACGCCCCATCTGATGGAGCAGGCCATGCTCCTGTCTATCGTCCAGGGCAGCAAGATGGGAGAGGATTCCGCCGTGGTTTACGAATATGCACTGAACGCCTTCAAAGAGCGGCGGGAACGCGCATCCGGCTCGGTACGCCATGACCCGGAAAGCAAGATGCGCATTGTAACGGACTACATTCAGTCTCCGGACATGACCTTGGAGCAGTGCGCAGCCAAATACTGCATTTCCCCCAAGACCCTTTCTGCCTGGCAGAAAGCCCTGCTGGAAAAAGGGCTGATATCTGCCCCGAGCCACGACAGATGATTCTCTGCTTATAAGCAAAGCCCCTTCCTGGGGGATAAACCCAGGAAGGGGCTTGCTATCGTTTCCGGTATGTCGGCGTTACACAGCTTCGCAAGTGCCATAGTAGGCGTTCAGGTACATCTGCTTGATCTCGCTCATCAGGGGGTACCGGGGATTTGCGCCGGTGCACTGGTCGTCGAAGGCCTGCTCCACCATGGCATCCAGCCGGTTCAGGAAGTCCTGCTCGTCGATGCCGTAGTCCCGGATGGTCTTCTTGATACCTACCCGCTCCTTGAGCGCGTCAATGGCGGCGATCAGGTTTTCCAGCTTCTCCTCGTCCGTGGTGCCGCCCAGCTTGAGATAATCCGCAACCTCGGCATACCTGGCCAGGGTGTGAGGATGGTCGTACTGGGGGAAGGTACCCATCTTCATGGGAACCTCGGCGGCGTTGAAGCGCAGCACCTCATCGATCATCAGGGCATTTGCCACGCCGTGAGGCAGATGGTGGAACGCGCCCAGCTTGTGCGCCATGGAGTGACACACCCCCAGGAAGGCGTTGGCGAAGGCCATGCCCGCCATGCAGGCGGCGTGGGCCATGTTCTCTCTGGCTCTGGGTTCCTTGGAACCGTTGTCATAGGCCTTGGGCAGGTTCTCGAAGATCAGCTTCAGACTCCGCAGAGCCAGGCCGTCGGTGTAGTCCGTGGCCATGACAGAGGCGTAGGCCTCCAGCGCGTGGGTCACAGCGTCAATGCCGGAGGCGGCGGTGAGACCCTTGGGAGCGTTCATCATCATGTCCGCGTCCACGATGGACATTTTGGGCAGCAGCTCGTAGTCTGCCAGCGGGTACTTGACCCCGGTCTGCTCGTCGGTGATGACGGCGAAGGGGGTCACCTCGGAGCCGGTACCGGCGGAGGTGGGGATGGCCACGAAGTAGGCCTTTTCGCCCATCTTGGGGAAGGTATACACCCGCTTGCGGATGTCGCAGAACCGCATGGCCATATCCTGGAAGTCCGCCTCGGGATGCTCGTAAAGCACCCACATGATCTTGCCCGCGTCCATGGCGGAGCCGCCGCCGACGGCAAGGATCAGGTCGGGCTGGAAGGCCGCCATCTGAGCCGCGCCCTCTCTGGCGCAGGCCAGGGTGGGATCGGGAGCTACATTGTAGAAGGTGGTGTGGATGATGCCCATTTCGTCCAGCTTCTGCTCGATGGGTTTGGTATAGCCGTTATTGTACAGGAAGGAATCGGTGACAATAAAGGCCTTCTTGTGCTCTTTCAGTTCGGCCAGGGCTACGGGCAGACAGCCCTTCTTGAAATAAACCTTCTCAGGCGCGCGGAACCACAGCATATTCTCCCTCCGGATGGCCACAGTTTTGATATTCAGCAGGTGCTTGATGCCCACGTTCTCGGACACGGAGTTACCGCCCCAGCTGCCGCAGCCCAGGGTCAGGGAGGGAGCCAGCTTGAAGTTGTACAGATCGCCGATGCCGCCCTGGGAGGAGGGGGTGTTGACCAGAATCCGGCAGGCCTTCATGGTGTGGGCGAAGGCCTCCAGCTTGTCGGGGCAGTTGACCTCGTCCAGGTAAATGGAGGCGGTGTGGCCGAAGCCGCCGTCCCGCACCAGGGTGTCGGCCTTTTGCAGGGCGTCGGCGAAATCCGCCGCCCGGTACATGGCCAGCACAGGGGACAGCTTTTCGTGGGCGAAGGCCTCGCTCAGGTCGGTGGACTCCACCTCGCCGATGAGAATCTTGGTCTTCTCCGGCACCTGGATGCCGGCCAAAGCGGCAATCCTGGCGGCAGGCTGACCTACGATCCTGGCGTTCAGAGCACCGTTAATCATGATGGTGTTCCGGATTTTATCCGCTTCCTCGGCGTTCAGGATATAGCAGCCCCGGCGGACGAATTCCGCCTTCACGGCTTCGTAAACCCCGTCCAGCACCACCACGCTCTGTTCGGAGGCGCAGATCATGCCGTTGTCGAAGGTCTTGGAGTGGATGACGGAGGAAACCGCCAGCAGAATGTCCGCGGTGTCATCGATGACAGCGGGGGTGTTGCCGGGGCCCACGCCCAGGGCGGGCTTGCCGGAGGAATAGGCGGCCTTCACCATGCCCGGGCCGCCGGTGGCGAGAATCAGGTCAGCCTCCCCCATCAGCTGATTGGTCAGCTCCAGGCTGGGCTGGTCGATCCAGCCGATGATGTCCTCCGGCGCGCCGGCCGCCACGGCGGCCTCCAGAACGACCCTTGCGGCGGCGATGGTGCAGCCCTTGGCTCTGGGGTGGGGGCTGATGATCATGCCGTTGCGGGTTTTCAGGCAGATCAGAGCCTTGAAGATAGCGGTGGAGGTGGGATTGGTAGTGGGGATCACCGCGGCGATGACACCGATTGGCTCGGCGATCCGCCGGATGCCGTAGGCGGTGTCCTCCTCGATAATGCCGCAGGTCTTAGCATTGCGGTAAGCGTTGTAGATGTACTCGGAGGCGAAGTGGTTCTTGATGACCTTATCCTCCACCACGCCCATGCCGGTCTCCTCCACGGCAAGCTTTGCCAGGGGAATGCGCATCTGGTTGGCGGCGGTGGCGGCGGCCAGGAAGATTCTGTCCACCTGCTCCTGGGTGTACTCGGCGTACCTTTTCTGGGCATCACGGCACCGGGAAAGGGCATCGGCCAATTCCTGGGCGGTGGCAACGGGCATGTACTGTTTTTCCATAGTGAACCATCCTTTTCCGTTTTAATCAGTAATCGTATACCGATATCTGTTTATCGATACTATACATCATGAATACGCGCTTGTCAAGAGGGAATCCAGCTCTGCAAAAAATAGGACACAGCCCCTTTCTATGGGCTGTGTCCGTTTTTTGCAGAGTTACCTTCCCAGCAGCTTCTCGCCCCAGGAAACCAGCTCCTCCACACTCAGGCAGTTCAGCTGGCCGATCCCGTCATCGTTATCCAAGGTCAGGTATCGGTTCCCATAGGGGTCATAGGCGATGCAGGAGGGGATCACCGCCGCCACCTGCGCCGTCCCATCGGAAACGTCCAGCAGGAAGGTCTCTTCATCGGCGTAGGCAAGCAGCCGCCCCTCCTTTGTCCATTCCCATTTGGAAATTTCCGGCGTGCTTAGGCTCTGACAGCTGGGCAGCAAATCCAGCGTCTCGATCAACTCTCCGTCGGCCGTCCGATAAAAGCCGATCGTTCCCTGGCTGAAAGACATCGCCAGCCTGCTCCCATCCGGGAGGAAACAGGCACCCTTCACCTGGGCGTTGCCGTCGGCTCCGGAAACCGTAAACAGCAGCTTTCCCGCCTGATCTGTCGCATAGAAGTGATCCTGAAGGGCGATCCCCAGGATTTCGCCGGTTTCGTCCGGATAAAACGCCACCTGATAGGCCCAGTCCCCCATTTCCTGAATTTCCGGCAGCAGCCAGCTGATATCCCGGTCCTTCGTTTCCTCCGTTTCCAGGTTCAGCTCCATCAGACCCAGGTGCTTCTCCTCCGGAAGGTAATAGGGAACCCGCACCCACCCCTGGGCATCCATTTTCCCATTCCAGGATAAGTCCCACAATGCCTGAGGAATCTTGGACAAATCTCTCCTGGATGCCGCCGGAGACTGGGCAAGCTCCACCGGCTCTGACTGCCATGGATCCCAGAGATACACCGTCGCCGTATCCTCGGAAGAATCCGAAACGATGAACACCAGCCGGTCTTTCCAGATGCCGAGCGGCTTGGCATATTTCAGCGGGTATTCCGCCTGCCGGGTCTTTCCGGTGGTCATATCCAGTTCCACCAGCACTTCCCTGACATTCTCCGTCCCCTTATCCACTCTGGCATGAAAATACAACCGTTTTCCGTCCTCTGAGGTACCCAGCGGCTCCCCTCCGTCGTATCTGTCCGGAAGCGTTATCTGCCGATTGGTGCCTGTGCTTTCCTCCCAGTACCAGCCTTCTCGATACTGTCCCAGAGTAAGGGAAGCTCCATCGGGGGATATCCCAAGAGATTGGACATCCTCCGGCTTCCAGCGTTCTTCTGTTCCCTGCGCAAGCACCTGATAATTCTCCGGCGGCGCACTCATCCGGTATTTCCGGATCAGCCCGCTCTCTTCCTCTTCCTGTTCACCGTCCGCGATATAATAGGTGTTGTCCTTGCGACAGACCCGGGAGACCGGGCCTTGAAACTGCCGCCAGCTGTACAGATAATTCCGGTCAAAGAACGCGTTGGTGAGGCTTCCGTCATAATTGACGGTGCGAAATCCGTCTTCTCTGACCTCCACGTCCACAGCGGGGCTTTCCAGCGTCCAGCTGTCCAGAACCGCCCCGCTCTTCAGGGCAACGCGCTGACAAAGCCGGTCGCTCACCGCCAGTACACATTCCTCCTGCCCATCCTTTTGGGGAACCTCCAGCAGCCATTCTCCGCCGCCTGCACTGTAATGGGTCTGCTCCGTGCGCCAGACCCGTCTGCCCGTCGCCGGGTCGTACCGTTCGATTGCGGAAGCTCCTCCCTGAGATACCCGATCCCAATGATATCCGTCCCCCATCTGTGCCAGCGCACTGTTATCCCTGAGCAAAAGCAGTTGGTCTCCGACAAAGCACAGCCTTTGTCTTTCCTCCATGGCAAATTCATTCGCTGGCAGCGGCTCCAGCTCGACCTGACGGAGTGTTCCCCGGGTCAGATCCATGAGCAGCAATTTCTGAGGTCTTTCGTCACTGAGGCGTTCAAAATAGACCCCCGCACCCCATTTTCCGTCCCGCGACACCGTTAGCTCCTGGATATCGTAGGAATCGAAGGAAAAGCCCAGCGGGAAGGAACTCCGGCTCAGCTCCCGGCCGGTTTCCGGCGACAGCCGTACCAGGTCGATGCCGGTGCAATCCATCAGTCCGCCCTCCGTTCCCTGCCATACCAGCACCGTCCCGGAATCCGCCGTCAGCTGAAAGCCGATCAGATGCTCCACTGCCACTTCCCACTGGATTGCTCCGGTTTCCATATCCAGGCAGGACAATTTGCTGCCGATTTCGGCCAATACCTGATCCGTACCCGGAAGGAAAGCCACCCGTGAGGTGTTATAAATGCTCTCCCCGTGCAGATTCCAGCATTTCGTCATCGTCTGGGTATCCCAGCACTGAATGGTCTTGTCGCTCACAACCAGCAGCCGACTTCCGTCCTCATTCAGGTACATACTGTAGTAGTTCACCAGGTCGGGATCGATCAGCCCCACATTTTCGGCGTAATTGCCGATGGTTTTCGGCGTCCGGTACACTCCCAGAGCCTGGCTGAGAACGTACTGCGCCTGAGGAAGCACCGGTCTGTCCCGATCCTCCGAGGGCAAGGCCTGAAGTGCCAGCTCCACCGCTCCCAGCGTGTCGTTTTCCTCCAGCCGCTTTTGCGCCTGCTCCGCCAGGAACCGGGATTCGTTGATCAGAGAAGCGGTGTATTCCTCCTGGATGCGCTCCGCCTGCCGGTTGATTTCCGCCGCCTGCCCGGAAATCACCTTTGCCCGGTTCCCGGCAAAGGCCGCAAAGCCCGCGGTGACGGCAAAGGCCAGCCCCGCTGCCGCCGCGATGCGCCGGATTCGGTAAATCCGCTGCCGCTGCTTCAGACCGTCAAAGGTGGTTCCCAGCATGGGAGCCGCCACCTTCAGCAGCGCGTCCCGGCGCAGAAGCCGCCGAACCTCCGCCTCCGTCGCCCCTCTGGCATCGGCGGCCAGAACCTGGCCGGTCTGACCGCCGCCCATGAGCTGGGGCGGATAGCTCTCCTCCGGCTCTCCGGCGGTGAGCACCGCCAGAATCCGGGAGCGGTCGTGATATTCCAGGAACGTGTCGATTTCCAGCTTTACCCAGGGAGATGTAGGGGTCTGGGGAGAGCAGATCACAATGAGCCATCCGGAATTTTTCAAGGCCTGCCGGATCTGGCAGCCAAAATCCGCGCAGCTGGAAAGCTCCCCCTCATCCACGAATACCCGCCGGAAGGGCTTTCTCCCCTTTCCGATATCCCGGGGCGCCCGATAGCTTTCCAACGCCCGTTGGAGAGCCACCGCCGCAGCACTGTCGATGACCCCGTGCTTGTAGCACACGAAAGCGTCATATTTCACCGCCTCCAGCTCCGTCCGGTGGGGCTGCAAGGCCTGTAGAATCTCCCCGGTGTCCGCCAGCATTTCCTGGGCGGTGTGATATCTGTCCTCAGGCGAAGGAGCCAGTGCCCTGGCAAGATACTGCTGCAGCGCGCCCTCCAGATGCCGGGGAATCCCGGCGCGGCTCAGCTGCCGCTGGGTCAGGAAGCTTCCGGTGCTTCCCATGAGCAGGGTTCTGCCGTTGGGCTTATGACCGGTGAGCAGATACACAGCCATGCAGCCCACGCTGTACAGATCCGCCTCCGGCCCCAGCCGAAGGGTTCCGTCGTTGCCATGGAGAATTTCCGGAGCCGTGAAGCCGGGGCTGGCAAAAATGACCCGGTCAGCGATTGGCTCCGTCTTTCCCTCCCGGAAGGGTCTGGCCGCGCCGAAGTCGATCAGGGTCAGAATCTCGCTTTTCTCCCGGAGCGTTCCCCGGAGAAATACATTTCCGTCCTGAATGTCCAGATGCAGATAGCCCGCCCGGTGTACCTCCGCCAGCGCAAACAATAGCTGCTGCAAGATCCGGAAGGTCTCCACCCCGGAAAACCGCCGTTTTTCCTCCAGGATCGCCCCGATGGAACGGCCCTTGTTGGAAATGGACTCCATGACGGTGACGGTGTTCTCCACCGTCGCCGACGGCTGCCCCGGCAGGGAATATACCGCCCGGCGGGCGGTTTCCCGGACAGGCACCATCCGGGAGGCGGTGTGGTAAATCTCCCGGCTGATGGTGCCCTCCCGGAGCTGCAATTCCTGCACCCGGGCGAGATAAGCCTGCGCCGCTCCGTCGGTCTGCCGGGGTACTACGGTACCCTCCGGATCGCGTATGTAAGCGTATTCCGGGCAAACGGGATAGCACTCCTTCAAGGCATAGGAAAAGCCGTCCGGCTGGAGCTGGCCATCCTGCCGCGTCAGCTTCTGGGCCGGGTATACAATACTGCCGCCGCCAAAGCCGATGGCATTCCCGCTGATCCGGTAAACGCTTCCGCTTTCCAGCTGAATTTCCGTGCCAACGGGCAGCTGCTGTCTTCCGTCAAACATAATTCCACTCCCTTAAAACGCTGTGCCGCTTTGTGTTGTATAAGTAGAGCCGAAGGAGGCTTTGCCTATGGACATTCTTCTGTGCCTGTACTCGGACACGGGGTACTTTCTGGCACCCCCGGCCGAAGAGGGGCTTACCGGCCGGTTCGCGCGCCACGCCGGCAGGCTGTATTTCCGGGTAGAGGCTCCCGCCGCCCTGGCCGGTCAGCTGCTTTGCTGCCATGCCCGCGGCAGTAAGCAGTTCCGGTTTCTGGCTCAGATAACCCGTCACCGTGCCCGACTCCGGATTCTGGGCTTTTCCCTGGGTCGCTGCTTCTACGTTACCGGCGCAAGCCGCATGAGAAGCCGCAGCCGTTCGCTCTGAAACCAGTATAATAAATGTCAGGAGGATTTGCAACGGTTGATTTTGCTGCTTTTCCGTTCGCACAGGCTGGTTGTAAAATCACTTGTGCCGGTTTTCAGACAAACCCTGATAAAGTACAATTTTCACGCAGGCAAATGGAAAGGGCAAGGGGCTTTCCGTCCCAGAGCCTGTTTCCCGTTTCCTGCGTGCTTTCGGCACAGGGAAAAATTTTGCTGTACATTCCAGGGTTTTATGGTATAATGAAGAGGTTTGTGGCAGCTATTTTTTCGTAAGGCATCACCGCGCAATTTGGCAAGAAGACTCAGCCAGGATTTTTATCCCAGTTCAAAGTTTGGAAAATGGAGGAATACTGTATGT
>ERZ808242.1768-NODE-1768-length-10938-cov-26.810071_pt1 | contig 10938 bp, 9 predicted proteins | sample MGYA00521244_ERZ808242 | MGnify/ENA primary metagenome ERZ808242 (study PRJEB31516, sample SAMN03275573) | gut metagenome | biome: mammalia-associated habitat; material: feces | host: Papio cynocephalus | place: Kenya | collected 2012-07-27 ... | reverse complement strand
TCCTCGCAACACATCGAGATGCTCCCAAAAGGACATTTGGTCTTCGTTCATGTTTCTGATGTTCATTCTTGCTTGCTGCGGATTGCAAATCCGCAGTTCCTTCATTTGTCGAACCTTTTTAAACGACGGATTGCAAATCCGTCGGAGCGCCTACGGAATTATTTCTTGACCTCTTCTTTCTTTTCTTCATTTTCTTTCTTGGAAGCGGTATCGGTCGATTCTGTCTCGATTCCGTTCATTCCGTCCTTGAAACTCTTCACACCTTTGCCCAATCCTTTCATCAACTCTGGGATTTTCTTGCCTCCGAAGAGGAGCAGAATAACGAGGGCGATGAGTAATATTTCTTGTGTTCCTAACATATTCTTATATTGTTAAATGTTAAGTGTTAAATGTTATGTCGAGGCATATGCCCCTTTATTTTTTGATTAAATACTTGATGAATAGGTAGCCACCAACGATTTGCAGCAGAATGCCGGGCAATCCTAGGCGGATATCTTGTATGGCTGCTGTGATGCTGCCCGTGTAAGTCCATTCGGCAAGAGAACCGAAGAGCTGATAGAAGGCTACGACTCCAGCGATGGCGAGGAGACTAACCTTGCCTGCTCGCTTGGCGATGAAACCAGCGCCGAGGGCAAGGAAAATGCTCTTGGTGAGGATGGCTGGCAAGGCGGCTGCCATCGGCATGCCGAAAAGCAGGTGGTTGACGATAGGGGAGGCGATGGCTGTGAGCAACCCCACTCTCCAACCATACTTGAAAGCTCCTATCAAGGTGAAGAAGTAGATAGGCAACCATATCATGCCCCCTTGAGGGATGGTATGGAAAAACTGAGGCAATGCCACGTTGCCTATCACGAAAGCTACAGCCAAGAGATAGGTCTTGGTCTCGTTGTAGCCGTATTGATATAATCTTACGGATGATTCTGTCATAATCTTCTTTTTCTTTTTAAAACGATTTCTCTTTTATTTTATTGCTTTCAATTCTGTAAGCTTCGCCTTGATTTTCTCCAAGCATTCCGCAGGAGTCGCAGCCTCCTTGCAAGCCCATTCCATCGGGCACCAACCCGTCTGGGTGCGATTGATGATGTATTCCACCTTATTATCATAAGTTACATCTATCTCTTTTGCAGCCGATGCAAAGAGTTGCAGGGCTGGCTCGCTGACGGTATCGGCATAGATGGACTTGATGCCGCCCAATATCATGAGGGCAGCGGCTGCCTTGCCCACCACCTTGTCGGCAAGCATCGCTCCTTTGAGCATATCGGGAGAGGTGTTGAACAATCGCATCAAGTCGCTAATGCCACGACCGTCAAAGCTGAAAATCTCATCGCTTATGGTCTTCACAACGAGCGAATGCCCCTTCTCTCCTTCGTGCAGTATTTTCTTGATCTCTTCCATATTCCTATATGCAAAAAACTCCTAACTTCTAACTCCTAACTAAATTATAGTTTGTCGCTATTCAACTTCAGTTCTTCCACGAACATGTCAATCTTTTCCAACTCATCTGGAATCTTGATTTGTTGAGGACAGTGAGGAATGCAAGCCCCACACTTTACACAATGGTTAGCTTGTCGGAGTTTCGGCACGCTTCGGTCATAACCGATGAGGAAGGCACGGCGGGCACGGCGATAGTCTGGGTCTTGCTCCCCCTTGTTCGGCATATTGCTTTCCTTGATGCACTTGTTGTAGTGCGAGAAGATGGCAGGGATGTTGAGGCCGTAAGGGCAAGGCATACAGTAGTTGCACTCATTACATGGGATAGTGTTGAGATTGTAGATGTCCTTGGCTATCTCCATGAGGAAGGCATTCTCCTCCTTGCTGATAGGCTTCAGTGGAGAGTAAGTACAGAGATTCTCCTTCAGGTTCTCCATATAACTCATGCCGCTCAATACGCAGAGTACGTCATCTGGGGTTCCGGCGAAACGGAAAGCCCAACTTGCCACACTCTTCTCTGGTTCACGGGTCTTCATCTTCGCTATGATGGCATCTGGCACATTCGCCAAGCGACCACCCAACAATGGTTCCATGATGATGGCTGGGATGCCTCGTTTCTTCAATTCATTATAGAGATAGACGGCATCGGTGTTTGCCTCATTGATTTCGTTGGCATAATTCCAGTCGAGATAGTTTAGTTCTATCTGAACAAAATCCCAGTGATATTTCCCCTCGTCGTGCCATTTCAGGGCAAGGTCGAAGACTTTTACATCACCATGATAAGAGAATCCGAGGTTGCGGATGCGTCCTTTCTGCCTTTGTTCCACAAGCCAGTCGAGAATGCCGTTGTCGATGTACCTTCCATAGAAATCTTTCATGCCATCATTGCCTGTGCCGATGGCATGGAGCAGGAGATAATCCACATAGTCGGTTTTCAGATACTTCAAGGAGTTCTCAAACATCTCCTTTGAGGCTGCGGTGGTCCAAGTGGCAGGGTCGAAGTTGGAGAGCTTGGTGGCTACGTAATACTCCGAGCGCTTGTGACGATGGAGGGCGATGCCAGTGGCTTGTTCCGACTTGCCTTGGCAATAGGCGGGAGAGGTGTCGAAATAGTTGACGCCATGCTCCAAGGCATAGTCTATCTGCTTGTTGATCATCTCTTGGTCGAGTTCGGCATCAGGGTTCTCACGACCTGTACCGCCACCCTTTACCGGGAGGCGCATCATGCCGTAGCCCAAGATGCTGACCTTATCTTTTGTGTTGGGGTTGATGCGATACGTCATCTTGCCCACAGGAGGTTCCTGATAGTTGCCTTCCGCCTTCAACTCGCTGTTCTTGCCCTTGCAAGCAGAGAGGAGGGCGGAGCTGGCGATGGCACCAGCGCCTAAGACTTTTAAAAAGTCTCGTCTATTTAGTTCTTTTCCCATTTTTACCTAATTTCTTTTTGAAGAAAGAGTTCCAAAGTCTTCTCAACTCCTAACTCCTAAATGTATTTATGTACTTCGTGCCCCTCCACGTGGATGGCACTGAATGGTTTCGCAGGACAGAGATTCTCGCACGCTCCGCATCCGATGCAACGGCTCAGGTTGACGGCAGGGAACTTTGGAGAAGTCTCGTCGTTCGGGTCTGTCGGAATCATCATGATGGCACCCGAAGGACAGTGACGGGCACAGTTGCCACATTCCACCCCATCGGTAAAGACGATGCAATTCTTCTTCGACCATACCGCATGACCTATCTGAATGCTCGACTTGTCTTCCTTCTTGATAGGTTTGATGGCACCGGCAGGACAAACCTCGCTGCAACGGTGGCACTCTGGTCGGCAATAGCCTCGCTCATACGACATCGTAGGCTGCATCAAGTGCATCAAATCAGTGCTAGGACGGAGCACGTCGTTAGGACACTGCGATACACAGAGTTGGCAAGCCGTGCAATGTCGCGCCATGTTCTGAGCTGACAGTGAACCTGGAGGTGTGATAGGTGTATGACGCTTGAAAGGTTCCTTCTGGGTGACAGCGGCAAGACCGCCATCCACCTTCTTCTTCTCCTGAGCCAATGCGGCGGTAGAAACTGCGGCAGCGGTAGCTAAAAGGAAGTTTCTGCGGGAAGAGTCAACCTTTTTGTTTTCATTCATTGATGAACAATCTTTATCAGTTTGAGGGGATTTGCAATCCCCATTCCCCTTCTTTGTCAATTTTCCAAAGCTCAACGCTCCCTTATGGCAGTTGTCGAGACAATCTCCACAGACCACGCATCTCGAATAATCTATCTTATGATTCTTGAAGTCGATGCAAGAAGCCTTGCATCCCTTGGCACAGAGACCGCAACCGATGCACTTGTCTTCGTCGATGTGTACCTTGAATAATGAGAAGCGAGCAAAGAAACTCAGCATAGTGCCCACAGGGCAGATGGTGTTGCAGTAGGTTCTGCCATTTCTCCAAGCTAAGACTATCAGTACGGCGAATGTTATCAAGGCGATGATGAAGGTAGGAAGACTTCTAATCCATACCTCTCGGCTATAGAAAGCATAGCTGTCCATGCGCTCGGCAGCGAAAGCCAAAGCGTTGTTGCCCAGTAAATAGATTGGTTGGAAGAGATTCTGTGCGATGCGCCCATAACTGCTATAAGGAGCCAACAAGGCGGCAAGTGAGCCAACACCAGCCACCAAAGCCACGAGGAAAACCACGAGCACGCCATATCTCAGCCAACTCTTGGCTGGCGAATAGCTGAAGCGACGGCGTTTGCGCTTCTTGTTTCTCAATCCACTGAACCATGAGATGGCATCCTGCATCACGCCCAGCGGACAGATGATGGAGCAGTAGATGCGCCCAAGCAACAGGGTGATGACAATCCAAGCGATGACCGCCCCGACATGGAGTGCCAGCACGGCAGGCAAGAACTGAATGGTAGCCATCCAGGAAAGCCAAGCATGCAGCGTCCCCGTGAAGTCGAGGAAGAGCAGCGTGATCAACCCGAAGAACAGGATGGCGAGCGTTAATCTTATCTTTCTAAGCATAATCTTGTATAAAGCTATTCTATATTTAATCGTTATAATTCGATAATGTTTGTTTGACGCAGCGGAGTTTTGCTGCTTTCGGTTGCAAAATTATAACTTTTTCTTGAAATAAGCCTTATAAATGTTACGGAAAAAAGTATAAAAAATACCGACTTTACCCCTTGGCTATATCGAACAAGAGGTAAAGTTGGGGTAAACTTAAAGTAAACTTGGTACGAGGAAAGAGGCTTGCCGGAGTATTGTCTTACTTGATAATCTCATAGACATCCTCGATGCTACGGTTGAACGGACCGTTGTGCTCCAGCTTGATGGTGCACATAGCTGCGGCAAACTTGCCAGCCTCGGTAGGTTTTGCACCCTGCAATCGTTTGTAGAGGTAACCTGCCGAATAGGTGTCGCCACAACCTGTGGCATCCACCACCTCGTGAGGCGGATAGGCCGGAATCTCATAGAAAGTGTCATCTACATAGACAAGTGAGCCCTCGCTGCCCAAGGTAATGATGACCTCGGTCACTCCCCAAGAATGGATGAGCTTGGCAGCCTCGCGAGGTTCCTGTAGTCCTGTGATGGTTTCCATTTCAGTTTCATTCACCTTGAGATAATAAGTGTTTTTGAGTACATCGAGCTTTTCTTTCCAGTCGATGGGATAGACTTTCTCATCTCTCACCTCACGCAGGTAGCCCTGTACGTCGATGGAGACTCTGCCCTTGCTGGCCAAGTAAGCCACCACTTCTGGTGAGAAATCATCGCTCAACAAACTGCCTAGGTGATAAACTTGTGCCTCTACATTTTCCAATTGTTTGATAGTGAAAGGGTCAGCCTTGGCAAGTACACGTTGTTTGCGCTCATTTTGGTTCTCTCCATAGATATTCTCGAAGAATACCGTGTTTCGAGAGGCGTTGAGGGTTACGTCGATACCCGCCTGCAGCATTTTCTCCACAGGTTCCGTCTCGGTTGGATCCATCGCCGTGACGAGCGAGAAGCTTACGTCCTTAGGCAATTGGTTGATGGCATAGGCAAAATAAAAAGAGGTGCCTCCTGCCATATATACAGTGCGATTAGGGGTTACGATTTTATCTTTTGTAATGTGCCCTATACAACAAATATCTTTCATCATTTCTATTTTTTGCGGTGCAAAGGTACAAAAAAACTTTGAGCTAATTTAGGTTTTTGTTTTTAATTTCTACTTTTGGAGTAAATAAAGTGAAGAAAAGAACATATTCTTTTCGCTTAATCAGATTTTTGCAGTACCTTTGCACCCGAATTAGACATTATAGAACGTTATCAAGAGAAAAGATTAGAATAGAACATCATGTGGTTTGATAATTTAGTCAACGTGCATTCGGCGGTGCAAGGCATCGTCATTCTTTCATTGATTTGTACTTTGGGACTTGCCCTTGGCAAGCTCCACGTCAAAGGTATATCCCTTGGCATCGCTTTCGTATTTTTCGTGGGTATCGTTGCAGGTCACTTTGGGTTGACCATCGACCAGAATATGCTGGAGTTCGCCGAGAGCTTCGGTCTCACGATGTTTGTGTATGTGCTGGGACTCTATGTCGGGCCAAACTTCTTTGGTTCGATGCGCCACGAGGGCATCTCGCTCAACCTTTGGAGCTTGGCTGTCATTGTGGTGGGCACATTGTTTTCGCTAGGCTTGTGTGCCGTGTTGCCGATTAGTTTGCCAGATATGGTGGGTATCCTCTGTGGTGCCACCACCAATACTCCTGCGCTGGGTGCTGCTCAGCAGGCTTTGCAACAATTGGGCTTGCCTAGTGGTGGAGCTGCATTAGGCTGTGCCGTGACCTATCCTCTGGGTGTGGTGGGTGTTATCCTGGCAATGATGTTCCTGCGCAAACTTTTCGTGAAGCCCGAGGACTTGGAGATTCGTCAGAATGACGATGACGACCATACTTCCATCGGTCAGTATGTCATCGTGAATCCTGCCCTCAATGGCAACACCATCGCCGAGATTTCGATGATGACCCATCGTAAGTTTATCATTTCCAGAGTGTGGCGAGGAGACCAGGTGATCGTGCCTGAGGCAGATACCGTGCTCCATACCAATGACAATGTATTGGTGGTTACCAATAAGGATGAGGTGTCGGCGATGCAGATTCTCTTTGGTAAGAAGGTAGATAAGGAGTGGAACAACGACAAGGTGGATTGGAATGCCATCGATGCCAAGGTGGAGAGCCGCATCATCGTGGTGACTCGTCATGGACTGAATGGCAAGCGACTGGGAAGTCTCCAAATGCGCAATACATACGGTGTGAACGTGAGCCGCGTGCTGCGTGGTGATATTCGATTGCTAGCCACCGACGACCTGCGCTTGCAATATGGCGACCGCCTCACGGTGGTTGGCGACCCTACGAGTATCGACCATGTGGAGCAGTTCTTGGGTAATGCCGTGAAGACCTTGAATGAGCCTAACCTCGGTGCCATCTTCCTCGGTATCATCCTTGGACTTGCCATCGGAACCATTCCATTGAACATCCCAGGTATGACGGCACCGGTACGATTGGGTATCGCAGGTGGTCCTATCGTGATGGGTATTTTGATAGGTGCGCTCGGTCCTCGTGTGCATTTCATCTCTTATATGACCCGAAGTGCGGGATTGATGCTGCGTGAATTGGGCTTGGCGTTGTATTTGGGTTGCTTGGGCTTGTCGGCTGGTGGACAGTTCTTTGAGACGGTGGTTCGTCCAGAGGGTTTGATGTGGGTCGGCATCGGCTTCTTGATAACCGTGGTGCCAGTGGTCATCGTAGGTTTCATTATTCTGAAGACCAAGAAGTACGACTTCGGAAGCATTTGCGGCATTCTTTGTGGAAGTATGGCGAACCCGATGGCGTTGACCTATGCCAACGATACCCTGGATGGCGATACCCCAAGCATCAGTTATGCCACGGTCTATCCGCTAGGCATGTTCATCCGAGTGGTCATCGCCCAGATTATCGTGATGTTTTTCGTGTGATTTGTATTAAAAGACTTTAGCTTATATATGTGGGAAAGGCTGGCTTCGGTTAGAAGTCAGCCTTTCTCTGTATAGTTATCTTCTTGCCAGTCAGCGGATGCTCAAAGGTTATCTCCTCGGCATGGAGGTGGAGGCGGGATGCCTTCTCGTTGCCATAGAGTGGGTCGCCCAAGATGGGAGCATTCAAGCCTTCTTGATGAGCGCAATGTACACGGAGCTGGTGGGTTCTGCCGGTCTTTGGATAGAGAGCGAGACGAAGATGAGTATCGTCGATTCGCTCCAATATCTCATACTCTGTGATGGCCTCCTTGCCTTGTTCGTGGTGTACGATTTGGCGAGGGCGGTCTAGATAATCGGGCATCAAGGGGAGAGAAAGGAATGCTCTTCCTCTCTTAGAAACTTTAGCCAATCTGTCGCAAGCTTCCTTGTCCTTACAGCCGATGATGGCGATGTATTTTTTCTGTACCCGATGATGCAAGAACTCTTTCTGTAGCCGATGGTAGGCAAATTCGGTCTTGGCGATAACCATCAATCCGCTGGTCGCCATGTCGAGGCGATGTACGATGAGGGGACTGGCTGCCGTCGGGTATCTCTTTCGCATCAGTGCATATATCGAAGGCTGGAGGCTGTCCTTTCCAGGAACGGACAACAAGCCTTCGGGTTTGTAGATGACTGCAAGTTCCTGATCCTCGAAAAGAGTTTCCACTTTATTATATGTGGATACATCTTTTATGGATGTATTATCGTTTGGAGACATGGCAGTCGTACTGGTAGCAAAAACTTTGTCGGGTAGCATCCAGTGGAGTATCGGCTTGCATTTCCCGTTGCAGGCAGGATAGAACTGGAGATGATGGCGAATCTCCTCCTTCGGGCTTTCTCCCCACCAAAACATCGCCATTTGCAGAGGCTTAAAGCCATGGCTGTAGGCATATTGCAGGAGCTTGGGCTCGCAGCACTCGCCACTACCGGCTGGTGGAACCATCTTGAAAGCGGTTCTTTTAGAAATGATAGAAGCTTGTGGGGAATCTAGCAGGGAATCTCGAAAAGCAGAATCTCGACGTGTGGTGTCCTGGAAGGCTGCATCTCGGAAAATCTCCAGTAAGTCTTTGCTCTCCCCTTGATAGTTGAGCATGCGAAACTGCGAGAAGAGCCATTGTTGCAAGGCATCGGAGAGCGTCTTGCGCAGTTGTTTCAGTCTTTGCAGATTGTCTTGATAGTCGGCATATTCTGTTTCCAGCGTAGTCTTCTCGGCAAGCGATTTCTTGAGACGGCGGAGTTCTGCTTTCATAAACTGGCTCTCCTTGGTCATCTCCTGTTCCTCTTCTGGAGTCACGGCTTTGTGCTCAGGGTCGAGGCGCGCTTCCTCTCGTCGAGCATCACGTTTCGCCTTCGCCTCCTTTATTTTCTTCTGGTAGGCAGCGATGGTCTTCTTCCGCTCTTCTTCCAGAGAAGCAATCAGCTTCTTAGCCTCTTTCATACGCTCGTCACTCTCTAGTTGTAGGATGCTTTGGTTGATACGAGTAATCTCAGCCTCGTGGGTTTTGAAATATCCATCGGACTGAAGGTAGTCGAAGACGGCTGGCACGAAGTCGTCCCAGTCGCTGCGACCACCAATTTGTCCGCTGTAGGCAGCGAGATAACCTATCTCTGATTTCCCCTGCGCAATATTCTGTGGTAATTTCTCTACGATGAGCACGCCGAACATTTTGCCACGGCAGATTTCTTCTTGCCAATCTTTACGCTCGGCAAGATACGTTTGTAGCTCTTTGCAGGCTTTGATGCAAAGAGGATGAGGTGTGTAATCCAAAGGATTGTTCATCCTTTTGGGATGTTCCTCAGCTGTTGTATGATGGAATGGATGGAAAATCATACTGCAAAGGTACAAAAAATATGTAGAACTCTTGGTTTATCCACAAAAAAAACTTACTTTTGCAGAAGAAAACAGAAATAAATAAATGATAACAAAAAATAGCACCATATTCTATCATCTCGTCGCCTTCATCACGGTGGCAATTTGGGGAACTACGTTCGTTGCAACCAAGGTGTTGATGCTGAACGGACTTTCTCCAGCGCAAATATTCACTCTGCGCTTTTCCATTGCTTATGTCTTGATGTTGGCGTTCAACCATCGCCGTATGTTTGCCGATTCATGGAAGGATGAGGCTAAGATGGCGTTGCTGGGCATCACGGGTGGTTCGCTCTATTTCTTGAGTGAGAACGAAGCGATGAACTATACCACCACTACCAACACTTCGCTCATCGTATGCTCTTGTCCGCTTTTTGCCACATTGCTGGTTCGGTTGGTCTATAAAGATTCCGCTCGCATCCATGTGGTGCAGATGCTCGGTTCGCTCTTGGCTTTTTTGGGCATGATCATCGTGGTGCTGAATGGTAGGTTTGTGCTTCATTTGTCGCCGGTGGGTGATGCCTTGGCTTTTACCGCCTGTATGTGCTGGGCTATTTATTCGCTCCTGATGAAGTCGGTGACTGGCGATTACAGTGCGGCGTTCATTACCCGAAAGGTTTTCTTCTATGGTGTGCTCACCATCTTGCCTTATTACCTCATTATTCCAGGTTTCCCGACGCTAGAAGTGTTTGCTCGCCCACAAGTCATTGGCAATCTGCTCTTCTTGGGCTGTCTTGCCTCCATGATATGTTTTCTCACCTGGAACTGGTGCATTTCGAAGCTAGGAACTGTGAAAGCGACCAACTGGGTGTATTTCAACCCGATTACCACGATGATATTTGCCTCGTGGGTGCTTGACGAGAAGATAACCCCTTATTTCTTGGCAGGTGCCGCTTGTATCTTAATCGGTATGTATGTGGCAGACAAGAAAACGAGGGGAGAATAATCTACGGAAATCTTAATATCAATCAGAATGAATGAAGGTATGACTAAACTTGATAAATACATATTGCTCGTATTGTTGGGAGGTGTGATGTTGTTGGCATCGTGCTCAGGCAAACACCAAGAAGATGATTCTTGGTATAAGCCGATAAATGAGTTTGTTACCCAACATCAACAGCTGATGCAAGCTCATCCCGATTCCATGATGACGCTTATTAGAAATTTGAAATGTGATGGGCAACCCGAACTGGTGACCCAATGGAAGCGACTCATCAGGGCGAAATGCTGCTATCTGAAAGGTGCCGACCCAGAATGCCAGGCTCTCATCGACTCAGTGAATGGCTACTGCCGTCAGCATCCTCATAGGAACACGACGTACAAGATACAGTCGTATGCCGACAATTTGCAGGGCATCTTGATGTTGGCAGTGGGCAAGCGAGACTCTGCCCGAACTTATTACGAAAAAGCTTATCATGAACTGATGAGACTCCCTAATCACGATGATGCCATTGACATCAGCATCAATGTCGCCGATGCTTCCCGCCAGTTGGGTAAGCTTGCCGATGCCTCGTCTTGGTATCGACGTGCCAATTTCCTTGCCGACTCCTTGCAACTGCATGAAGCTCAAAATAGTATCCTCGCAGGTTTGGGACAGGTATATAACGACCTGCA
>ERZ808242.1766-NODE-1766-length-10956-cov-4.848729_pt1 | contig 10956 bp, 23 predicted proteins | sample MGYA00521244_ERZ808242 | MGnify/ENA primary metagenome ERZ808242 (study PRJEB31516, sample SAMN03275573) | gut metagenome | biome: mammalia-associated habitat; material: feces | host: Papio cynocephalus | place: Kenya | collected 2012-07-27 ... | reverse complement strand
ACCGCCCATACGTCGGCCGGGGTTCTCGATGCATACGAGCGCATGCAGGTGTAGCCGAGCCCTTTCAGGTTGTTCATGACCGAGTACTCGAAGGAGCGCCCCCTCTCATAGTTAGTGGCCATCGGCGGCCCCGCGCATGCTGGCGGCGATACCCTCGGCGAGGGCGAGCGCGTCACCGAGGTCGACGGCCTCGTCGCCGTCGCGCAGGGCGAGCTCGTACGCGGCGCGGACGGCGGTGTCAAGCCGTTGGAAGTACTTCCCCATCGGCTTCCATTTGTCGGCGACCTCGTGAGTCCTGCCGAAGGCCTCAACCGTCCCGGCGGGGCGGAGCCTCTCGAGTTCCCAGTTCATGGCATCGCGGCGCTTGATTCTGTACCCGTGCCCGAGGTTGATGTACTTCATAGCTTGTCCTTTCCATTTTAAGCGTGTTCTGAGCGTGCTGACGGCCCGTTTGACCCTTGGGGGCGGTAGGCGTAGGGGTGGGCGGAAACAGGGCCGAAAACCCAAGTCAAAATCAATCGAACCCCCGATAGTCGTTGAGATTCGGCGCGTCCACGTCGTACGGCTCGACGGCTTGGGACGGCTCACCGTCCTCGCCCATCGTGCAGCCGTCCCCGTCCTCCACCTCGACACCGGAGAGCGTGCAGACCATCGTGTCTGCCCCGATGAAGCCGAAGCCGAGCCGCACGGCGCAGAGCGCGCACTCCCGGCATTCCGTGACCCTCTTCAGCATGCGGTCCCTCCCTGTGGTTCCCGAACGCGAACCTTCGTTGTGCTTATTATAGCACGGAATAGGGACGTGGCGGGGATGATTCTCGAGAATCTGCCGGATAAAATGCAACCCCCTACATAGGGCACGATTGCCAAGGTATAGGCAAAACGCCTACGGTATGTGCAAAACGCACATGGGGTATGTGCAAAATGCACATGGGGTATAGGCATAATGCAACCTAATAACCTAGGGATAACCTAGAGATAAGAAAAAGAAATATAAAGAAAAGTCGCTTGATGAAGTTCGGCGATGGGGGTACAATGTAGTCACCGAAAGGGCGTGGGAACTCGTTCGGTGACTGGAGTTTTCCAGTAGGCTCATAGAGCGGCAGCATCCCACGCCCCTGCCGTTCTATGAGCCTTTTTCTATCCCGAGGAGAGACGATGATTCCTCAAAGCAGCTACCTATCGATTCCTGCGTTCGCCCGCAACGTCTACGGGCTGAAGGGGAACGAGCTTTTGGCTTTTTCCCTTGTTCACGGGTTTTCCCAAGACGGCGAGAGCTGTTTCCACGGTTCCCTCAAATACGTCTCGGAATGGCTCGGGTGCGACAAGGGCACGGCGCTCAGGGCTCTCAAGTCCCTCACCGAAAAGGGGTTCATCCGGAAGTTCGAGCGCTTCGAGAACGGCGTCAAATTCTGCAGTTACCGCGCTGTCATCCCGGATGCCTCCCGGAAGCCCTCAGATGCCCCCGGAAAGCCAATTGACACCGCCCCCGCGGCAGGTGTCCCGGAGGCTCAGGAAAAGCCCGCAGAGGCCGTCTCAGAGCCTCATGAGGACTTGGAGCTGAGGGCACCCGACCCCGCGGAGTCCGTCCTAGCCTATCTCAACGAGAAGGCCGGGCGCAGGTTCAAGCCCATAGCCTCCACGCTGTCGAACATCCGCGCCCGCCTCAAGGAGGGCTACACGGTAGCCGACTGCGAGAAGGTCATCGACAGCAAGGTCGGGGAATGGAGCGGCACGGACATGGCGAAGTACCTCACCCCGCAGACGCTTTTCCGTCCGTCGCACTTCGACACGTACCTGAACACCGTGGACGTGGACACGACCTCCAGGGCACCCGAGCAGAAGGGCGCACCGGACGCCCCCATGGGTGACACGTGGAGGCCCGCCCGGAGCTACGACGAGGCGAGGCTCAAGCGCGTTGCCGGGTTGGTTCGGACCGCCAAGAAGGCCGGGAACCCCGAATTAATCCGGAGTATCGTCAGGTCCGAGGGCCTTACCGAGGAAGAGTACAGGAGCGTCATGGAGGCGGTACGGTGAGGGTCGAGGACGTGGCCATCGAAAGCGACATGGTCGAGATGGGCCTCAAGGGGGCCGACCTGCTCATCTACGCGACCGTCAGGGCGTACGAGGGCGATTCCGGCCTCAGGGCCTCGTATAGGGAGCTTTCGTCGCTGTGGGGGCTGAGCGAGGCGGCCGTGGTGAGGTCCGTGCGCCGCCTTGAGGGGCGCGGCGTGCTCGGGCACGTGCGGAACACGGTCCGGCGTGGCGCGGACGCAGCGAACATATATCGGACGGTCATATGAGAAAGTCCGGTGTCCCCCGCCGTTTTCGTGTTATAATGGGCACAAGGTGAACGAGAGAAGGGAGCACCTGTGTTCTATACGTTCGGCGTCGGCGACACATCGGTCAAGGTCGACGCGAGGGTTCTTGAAGAGGCCGAGGGCGTGCGCCCGGCCACGCTCGGCGTGGTCATCGCGTGGCTTGCCGCGAGGGGCGGTGAGCCGTTCTCATACGGGGAGATGGGCGAGGCCCTCAGGCCGCTCGGATGCTCGAGCAGGTCGAGGGTGTCGGCCTATCTCCGAGCGCTGGAGGACGAGGGCGTCATCGAGCGCCGTACCGTGGACAGCCGCGTGAGCGTCGAGATTGTCGACAAGTTCCATGTACAGCTGGGGAGGTAAGATGGTCACGATACAAAACATCTGCCGGAAGCTCATCGACCACTACGGCACGGTGACCGAGGCGGCTGAAAGGGCCGGAATCGAGCGGACCATGTTCAACCGCATCGCGGTCGGCTCGCGCTCGTGCGCATGCAGCCCGAGGACGGCGACACGCATCCGCGACGCATTGGAAGAGGCCACGGGAGAGCATTACACGCTGGATGAGATTTACGGGGGCCTGCGATGAGCGATATCGATTGGCTGGCGGACGCTTACGCCGAGGCCGACAGCTTTCCCGAGTTTTCCGACCTCGCCGGGCTGGACACGTCGGACCCGATGGAGGTGGTCGGCGAGATTCTGTACAGATGGGAGACGGAGCGCCGCGTCATCGCGCTCGACCCGCTCAGGTTCTCCGTTGAGCATGGGAGGGCGCATCACTTCCAGCCGGACATTGTGGTCGACCTGCACACCATCGGCCACGGCATCGAACAGATGAACGCCGCCGAGACCGACGCCGAAAGGGACGTGGCGCTCGGCATCATAGCGGCGGCGTACGACGACATCATCGCGGGGGTGAGGTAGAATGTTCCGAGCGCTGAGGCCGGATGAGGTCGAGTGTCGTATCGGTCAGGTCTCGAAGAGCGGTAAGGGTCTGAGCCTGCTGCTCTACAAGACCTCGAGGACCGACATGGCGCTGCTTGACGAAACCGTTGGACCCATGAACTGGCAGGTGCGGTACGAAGAGGTCAAGGGGGTTCTCAACTGCACGCTGAGCCTCTATGACGAGGCTCGCGGGGAGTGGGTCTCCAAGCAGGCGGCCGGTACCGAGAGCAACATGGAAGCCGCCAAGGGCGAGAGCTCCGACGCGTTGAAGCGCGCCGGGTTCCTGTGGGGAATCGGGCGCGAGCTGTACACGGCCCCTTTCATCTGGGTGAAGGCGCAGGATTGCAACATCCAGAACGGGAAGTGCTTCGACTCATTCGCCGTCGACTCGATAGAGGTCACGGCCGGGCGCATCACGGCGCTGTCAATCGTCAACGAGAAGACGCGCAAGGTTGTGTACCGATTTGCCGAGGGTCACGCACCGAAGGTCGCAGAGCAGCCCGCGACGCAGGCCGAGGTGGACGCCCTTCAGGGAGCGTGCAACGAGTACGCCTTCCTGTGCGGGAAGGAGGTCGCCGACATCCTCGAGGCGTTGGAGAAGACCAAAGCGCTCCAGGCTGCGGGGTTCACGCAATGGAAGGGCGCACCGTCCGAAGTGGTCTCGGCGGCGAAGAGGGTAGTCGAGACGTGGATTGCGAAAACCATGGAGAAGAACCGCGAGAAAGTCGAGGGGCTGGCATGATGATTCTCAGGGGCATCGTCGCGGCATGGTGCTTCGTTGGGGCCTTATACCTCGCCGTGTACCGCGACCGCTGGCCGCAAGACGTCCGGTTTATGTCATACATCATCTACGCGGCCATCGCGGCCGCTGTAATTCTCTTTGTGAAGGAGTAGGGACAATGGGCATCAACAGCGTCAACATCTCGGGCAACCTCACGCGAGACCCGGAGCTCAGGCGGACGGCCGGGGGAACCGCCGTCCTGACCATCGGCGTCGCGGTGAACGACCGCAGGAAGAACCCGCAAACCGGCGAGTGGGAGGATTATCCGAACTTCGTTGACTGCACCATGTTCGGGACCAGAGCCGAGAAGCTGTCCGGGATGCTGGGCAAAGGTTCGAAGGTGGCCATCGGGGGGAAGCTCCGCTATAGCTCGTGGGAGAAAGACGGGCAGCGTAGGAGCAAACTCGAGGTCATCGTCGACGAGATTGAGTTCATGAGCCAAGCCCGTGGCACGGGCGCGCCGTCCGAGGTCGCGGCGGAGGCGATTGAGGACGACATCCCGTTCTAGGCGGTAGGGGGAGTCGCGGAGATTCCCCCGTTTTTTTAAATAAAGTTGTTGCATGAGTGGCACAAGAGTTGTAAGATATAGGCAACGAGAGGGAAGAAAGGAGCCCCGAGATGAACAACATCGAAACCACCATGAGGGACGGCTTGCCCGAGGAGAAATGTCCGCGCGAGTGCGCATACTGCAAGCACTTCCATTACCTGAACGGGAGCGACGACATCGGTTTCTGCTCGCTGAGGTTCGCCGAGTGGCAGGACGAGAGCCGCAATCAGGTCACGTGCACCGATGCGCTCGACTGGTTCGGCGACAACGTCGTCTACGATGATTACGAGTGCGACCGCACCGACTTCGAGGAGGAATGACCGTGTTCTACATCGACTACCGCACGCCGAAGCCGGGCGGCGGGGTGCTGCATCAGGTCAGGGAGTGCGAGGACTTCAAGGATGCGCACAGGCGTCTCATCAACACGGGCTTCAGACTCGACGAGGGCAGGCTCGACGAGGACATCATATACACGGACGGCACGACGGACGCGCTGCTCGTCGAGGACATGCCGGAAGACGGGGAGGTGGTGATTCTCGATGCGTGAGACGGTAGACAGTCCGAGCTGGTACTCGGAGCGGGATGTCGAGCCAATCGACATCATCGAGAGCGTCGTCGAGGGTCTGCCCCCGGCTCGGGCCTATAGTCTGGGGCAGGTTCTCCGGTACTGCCTCAGAGCCGGGAGGAAGGACGATATCGAAGTCGATTTAGGCAAGGCCAACAACTACGCCCACCGCCTCGTCTACGGGGTCTGGAGGAACGGCATGGAATATATCGAAATCATCAGTCTGGACAGTGCCAAAAGGGTAATGAGACACATCTTCTATCAGTGCTCTGGCCGGGCGGACGCGGAGAGGCTGCTCAAGACTCTCGGGTTCTCCCCCAACCCCCCGAAGCCGTGGAGAGACGAGCTTGGACATTTGGCGTGGATTGTGCCCGGACGTGTGCCCGACAGCCATAACATCCCGAACGACGGATGGGTTCATTTCTTCAAGAAGGAAGGATAGGTGTCATGCACCTTTACGAAATCGACGGGCGCATCGCCCAAGTCATCGAAAACGGGTTCGCATTCGACCCTGAGACGGGCGAGGTTTTCACCGGGGACGAGCTGGAGGAACTGGAGGCGTCCCGCGACGCCAAGCTGGAGGCGGTCGGCCTCTTCATCAAAGACCTCGCCGCCGAGGTCGAGGCGTTCAAGGCCGAGGAGAAGGCGCTCAAGGCCCGCAGGGAGGCCAAGGAGCACCGACTCGACGAGTTGAAGGAGTACGCGGCATGGAGCATGACCGCGCACGGGCAGGCCAAGCTGGACACCCCCAAGGTGCGCCTTAGTTTCCGCAAATCATCCAAGACCATCATCGAGGACGAGGAGTCAATTCCAGTCAAGTTCAAAACCACGGTCGAGACGGTCAAGGTGGACAAGGTCGCTATCGCCAAGGCCATCAAGGCCGGGGAGACGGTCAGCGGGGCGCGTGTCGAGACGTCCCGGAACTTGCAGGTCAAATAAGAAGACGAAAAATGAAGTTGGACATCAAGCCGTTCTCAAGGGACTTTCTGGAATCGGAGGGGGCGAAAGCCCTCGCCCTGAAGCCGCTGGAAGAGGCGGCGGAGGTCTTCGGTGCATGGCAGGAAAACGGAACCGGGGCGTCTTATGACCTCGTTTACGAGGCTCTGGATTGCATGCAAGCGTGCGTGAACCTTCTGGAATTCATGGGGGTTTCGGGGGAAGAGGCTGAAAAGGTGTACCGCAACGTCGAATCAAGAAACGAACAGAGAGGGAGGTACTGACGGGCAAGCGATGATAGAAGGGGCGGCTCGACCGGGGCCGCTTTTTCTTGAATAAAGTTGTTGCATAAGTACCACGGTAGTTGTACAATAGTTTACGACACCAAGGGAAAGGAAGACCAAATGAAGGCAGTCGAGTTCAAGACCGGGCGAGTGGTGGATATCGAGAACACCGGGCGCATGGCTGACATCCACGGGCGCTACATGTTCGTGTACGAGGATGCAGACGGGAACATGTACGTGTCGCCGAAAGAGGGCCGCTGCAACCGCATCCCCAGCGACGTGCCAGCCCTTTAGCTCCGATGGGCAAGAGGCAGCTACCGCCCAGATTCTACGGGCGAGTCCAGAAGACGGAGACGCGCGAGGGCCGACACATAGGAAGGTTGCGGGACCCGCAGGCAGAAGAGGAGTTGGAAGATATGGCGAAGGTTGATACATTGCCCGAGTACCTTAAGCCGCTCATGGAAGGCTGCACGGTCAGGCAGAACAGGTGTGCGGTATGCGGGGCCGCGTGGCCGCTCAACCAGCATCACGTAGTCTATCGGTCGGCGGGAAGAATGTACCGCCACGGGGTCGAGGTGGAGAAACCCACCATAACGCTCTGCGGGAACGGGAACACGGGCGGGTGTCACGGCAAGGCGCATGCACACCTGCTCCACTTTCGTTGGGTTCCCGAGGACGTGCCAGACGGCTCGGCAAGGTACCAGCCGCGCAGCTATCCGTTTACCGTGCGCGGCGGGCATTGGGAATATCTGGAAACCGATGAGCCGATGGGCGAGTTCGAGGCATTGGAGGTCGAAGAGGGATGGAAGCCACTCAACTACCGAGCCGAGTAGAGGTCGCGGACTATCTCCGCAGGGAATGCGGGGAACCGGGGAAGCTCCAGAGGGCGCTGAGTGTCGCCCTCTTTCCCGAGAGGGTCGGGAAGAGCGCGGACAAGTGCCGAATCATGTACCGCTTGTCCCGGTACATCGACCCGGTTACCAGCGCCACCGATTTCTGTGCGGCGTGCAACAACCCCGTCGAACGGTGGATGAACTTTTGCCCGTCATGCGGTCGGCGAATCGTTTCCCGAGGTGAGTCCGATGATTCTTAGCGGGAAAAGGCTCGATTCGGCCATGAAGAGGCGAGGTGTCTCCATCAAGGCGCTCGCCATGGCGGCCGGGGTCTCGAGGCAGGCGATTCGGCTCTACCTGCGGGGAGAGCGTCAACCGAGGGCGGGGACGTTCATCGACATGTGCGTTTACCTGCGAGTCAACCCGTTGAATTTGATGATTGAGGAGAAAAAACATGAATGAGGGGACGTGCAAGGAGTGCAAGTTCGCCGAGATTGTCGCTTGCCGGGGGAAAGCTCCAGGGGACCCCGTATACCGATGCGCGAGGGACACCAATTTCATACACGAGACGCAGCCGCAAGCACGCTGCAACTACTGGAAGGGCAAAGATGAACGTTAGGAAAGAAGACATGAAGGTCGTAGACGTCCCGCTCCGCTCTCTGAAAGCCTATGACGGGAACGCCAAGAAGCACGACAGCGCGAATATCGATGCCATCGCAAACAGTATTTCCGAATTCGGTTTCCGTTCCCCTATCCTCGCATGGCACAACGAGGACGGCGTAGCCGAGATAGTGGCCGGGCACGGTCGCGCGGCGGCTGCCAAGAAGCTCGGGATGGAGACCGTCCCGGTCATCTTCGTGGACGATTTGGACGATGCCCAGCGCCGTATGCTCACGCTTGCAGACAACCAGACCGCGCTCATGACCGGGTGGGACTACGCTCAGCTCGGGACTGAGCTGGACAGTCTGGAAAACGTGTTCGATGCCTCGGACTTCGGTTTCTCGGACAGCGAGGGCATGTTCGATATCGAGGGCGATGAAAACATCTCCCTCGACGATTACGAGGAACCGGATAAGGTCGAGCTTCGTTGTCCGGCGTGCGGGCATATCGACAGCAAAGAGAGATTCGTGAAGCAATGAGGATATTTCTCTCGGGGGGGGATAACGGGACATCGAAAAAAGCTTTGAAGTCGGGGTGTGAAATGAAAATCTTCCTGTCGTCTTGCGACACCGGGGCAAACAAGACGATGCTCAAGCATGAATTCGTAGACAAGCCCGCCCCCGTCCGGATGCTTTGGAATCTCGTGTCGTATCAGTACGTCAAGGGAGACGTTGCATGGGGCGAAACCATCCGCGACCTATCCGAGCTCCTTATGGTCGACAGCGGGGCGCATTCATTCCAGAAGGGGGCGAAGGTATCCCCCGAAGAACATACACGCCGCTACGCCTCCTTCATTCGTTCTTTCGACCGGCCGAACGTGGTCGGGTACTTCGAGATGGACATCGACAACATCGTGGGGTATGAGAACGTGCTGAAGCTAAGGGGTGTCCTAGAACGCGAGTGCGGGTGCCCGGAGAAAATCATTCCCGTATGGCACAAGAACCGGGGCATCGAGAATTTCAAGAAGATGTGTCAGACGCACTGCGGAAGGACCGTGGCGATAACGGGCTTCAAGAACGAGGACATCCGGGACGAGCAATACCCGGCATTTCTCCGTTATGCGTGGTCATACGGCTGTAAGGTTCATTGTCTGGGCATGACCCGCAAGAAGATACTTGACAGAGTCCCGTTTGACTATGTGGACTCCTCAAGCTGGGCGCAACAGGCCCTATACGGAAGGGTGGGGAACAGACGGGTATCAAAGGCGTTCCAGAAGGAGAGCATTGAGAACCGCGATAAGGTTTTCTTGGCAAGTTACCTTGAAGGGCGTAGAATGCAAGAGCATTATCACCATTACTGGAGAAAGGTGAACCATGACTAAGTTTCTGCCCAGAAACCGGGCAGCACTCCTCTGCGTCATCTATGCAGTGGCGGCGGTGTCTCTGGTGACGGCCAACTTGTGCGCCATCAAGAACGAGTCGGTCTTGGGGTTGACCCTGGGGGGCGGTATCGTGACCATCGTCACGGACTACATCCTCTCAGATGTGACAGCCGAGGTGTTCGGGCTCCGAAAGGCGCTGGCAGTTCGCCGGGCGGCGATGCTCTGCAACGTCTTTTCCGTTATCATCTTGCAGCTGGCCGTATGGCTACCGGCAGACCCCGAATTCGCCATCAACGGAGAGTTCTCCACCATCTTTACCGCAGCCCCGTTGATGGTGGTCGCGTCCATGGCGGCGTACATGTGCGGCACCTACGTCAACGACAGAGTCGTGCAGGCGATGCACGACCGAGACGGAGAGCGTGGGCTGTTCAGCCGCTGCATTCTCTCTACCGTGTTCGGCGGGCTCGTTGACACGGCGGTCTTCACCGTCATCGCCTACGGGCTCACGTACTCAGCGTTGTCGAACATCGAGAACACCCTGTTGACCTATGCTTTGAAGATTTTCGTTGAGGTCGCTGTGTTCCATCTGGTAACGAAACACATCATCGCATGGGCGAAGAAACTGCCCGAGTAGCCGCAAGCCGTCCCCATGGGCGGCTTTTTGTATAATGACATGTAGCGGGCAGGGGGCTTTATCCCTGCGCCTATCCGTGTCGGGAGAGCCGACATAAAACAAAGCTTAGAAAGGCCGTTGGAAATGAAGAACATCGAGGACATTCTCAAGTCGGCAGGCATCGAGGGCGAGCAGGCAGAGGGCATCGCCAAGGCGGTGAAGGAGAACTACAAGACCGTCGCCGAGGTGGAGCAGAAGACCAAGAAGCTCACCGACATGCAGACGGCGCTCGATTCCGCCAACAAGGCGCTGGAAGAGGTCAAGGCCAACGCCGAAGATTCCGAGGCGCTCAAGGCGAAGCTCGCGGAGTACGAGCAGGCGGCAAAGAAGCGTGAGGAAGAGGACGCGGCGGCGAAGAGCAAAGCCGCTTTCGATACCGAGTTCACCGAGGGGCTGAGCGGCAAGAAGTTCGCCAATTCCGTCGTCGCGGACGCTATCAAGGCGAAAGCGTACCAGCTCCGTCAGGCAAACGCCGACATGCCTATCGCCGACATCATCAAGCTGGCGGCACCGGACGAGTCCGGTATCTGGGAGAACCCCCAGCAGACGCCGCACAAGATGCCTGCGGGAAACGGGGCGGCGGACGGTATGCCGTCGGTCACGTCGCTCGACCAACTCCGGGACATGAAGCCCGAGGACATTAACAAACACTGGGACGAGGTTCAGAAGATTCTCGCCAACGCTTAACAGAAAGAGGTAAAGCACATGTCTACAACCAAGTTCGTGCCTACCGTCTGGAGCGCTCGAATTCTCGCAGCGCTCGAGAAGGAGCTCGTCTATTCCAAGTTTTTCAACCGCGATTACGAGGGCGAAATCACCGACGCGGGTTCGACCGTTAAAATCGGTCTCGTCGGCGCACCCACGGTGAAGACCTACACCAAGGGAACCGCCATCGAGGACCCCGACGACGTGTCCGCGACCGAGGAGACGTTGACCGTGGACCAGGCCGACTACTTCAACATCGCAGTCGAGGACATCGACGCGGTGCAGTCTAAAATCGACCTGCTCAACTCCGCTGCTTCCCAAACGGGCTACGCATTCAGCGACAAGACCGACCAGTATCTCGCCGGGCTTCTCGCCACGGCCGCAGCCCCTGCCG
>ERZ808242.1765-NODE-1765-length-10957-cov-8.460466_pt1 | contig 10957 bp, 10 predicted proteins | sample MGYA00521244_ERZ808242 | MGnify/ENA primary metagenome ERZ808242 (study PRJEB31516, sample SAMN03275573) | gut metagenome | biome: mammalia-associated habitat; material: feces | host: Papio cynocephalus | place: Kenya | collected 2012-07-27 ... | reverse complement strand
TGCGTTACAGTGTACACCAAATTAATTAGCGCATTTATAAAATCTGGCGTTATATTTTCTTGACTATCGATAAGACATAATACAGAAAGTGCTATTCTCTCATCATTGCCCAAATCTTTTGCATGTGCAATAGGCTCTAAACACTTATACTCTTTCTTATCACTACCCATATACTATTATGATACTATAAAGTTTTATAATGAGCAGTTTTAAAACCTGCTCAGGTTTGTTGTTTAATCAGCAATCAGGCCCAGTATATTTTCCACGGTGCGTGCCGTTATCATGGCGACCTTTTCCGCTACCGTAGTGATCGTGGTTTTATGGTAAAAGAAGTCATCGCTGGAATTAGTTCTATATTCCTTCTCATCCCAGTCATGACCATCTGAAACTAGTGTCTCGCCCTTATTCGATTCACCAGCACCATAAGAGAAAGTTACCGGATGACAATCTATCGAACCTTTTCAGGCTCACTCCACGGAGCCCAAGCTTTCTCATTATTGGAATCCGTATTTTGATTGTTGTTAGAGTCAGAAAAACTCATAACAACCTCCTTAGCGTACGATTGCTTACGCAATACGGTTTCGACCGATAGGCGTCGACCTTAGTAAGCTAAACTATCTACCTTAACTCACTATAGCGTAGTTTACCCTCCTCCGATGGGATTTTGTCAATATAGCTACACTTGCGCCAGCTTGCCGTCGCGTAGGCGGTAGGATATGTCAGTACGGCCGGCAATATCCAGGTCATGCGTAACCACAATGATAGTTACCTGCTCGTTGGTAGCTAGGTCGTGTAATAGGTCGAATATCTTCTTACCCGTAGCTTCATCAAGATTACCCGTAGGCTCGTCCGCCAGGATGAATGACGGCTTGTTAGCCAGCGCCCGTGCAATTGAGACGCGCTGTTGCTCACCACCCGACAGTTTGCCTGGCTTAGCGTGCTGGCGGTCGCCTGTAATACCTACCTCATCCAATAACTGACGTGCTCGCTCTAGGCGCTCTGACTTTTTGACATCTGCAAACTCCATTGGCAAGCATACATTCTCGATTGAAGTGAGATTGGGTATTAGCTGGTAATTTTGAAAGACAAATCCAATTTCGTGGCAACGAAAGTCTGTCATCTGCTTACCACTCAGTGCTAGAACGTCCCGACCATCTATCTTGATAGTGCCACTAGTTGGTCGGTCTAATGTACCCAGTAGCGACAGCAAGGTTGACTTACCACTACCGCTCTTGCCAATGATGCTAACAAATTCACCCTTATCGACATTTAGGTCAGCATCCTTGATTACAGTGTTCACGCCACCGTTAGGCGAAGGAAACTGCTTTACTAAATCTACTACTTCTAACATATACCTCCTATTCTGCACGTACTGCTTCCGCAGGTTTAATTTTCATAGCTGCGAATGACGCAGCGGTTGCACCAAGTGCCGCAATCACTACCGCAGAACCGAGAGCATACAGTACGATAGTCCAATCCACTTTTGCTACTACGGCTCCGATGCGCTCAGCACCATTATTCATCATAGAATCTGGACGGGCGCTAGGACGCTTTTTGCTCTGGCTACTCAGTTCTTTTGTCTCGCTATTAGACTGGTCGCCTGGCTCAGATGGGGTCTCCTCGCTGGACTGACTGCCAGAAGATTCAGTTAAGACATTAGTAATAGGTGTCGCGACTGCCACGCCCATACCTAGCCCAATTATTGATGCCAGCACCGTGATCACCAAACTTTCTGCCATAAACTGCTTAATGATGACTTGCGATTTAGCTCCAATGGCTTTCATGATACCAATCTCGTTACGCCGTTCGCGCACCACCATTAGCATAGCTAGAAAGATCACTACTGCTGCGATAATCGCACAGACAATTAAACAGATTAGACTAATATCTTTAATTCCCGATAACGATTTGATCGCGGCGTCGGCTGATTCCTTGTCCGATGTCACATCAGCCGCGTTATTGCCCTCACTATCTGTACCCAACGCTTTCTCAATCGCCGTCACCGTTGAATCAGTATTATCGACATTATCGACTGTAGCAGTGATAGTAGTAACTTTGCCTTTGTTGTCATTTAGATTTTGCAATGTAGCTAGCGGCATAATTATGGCCGATCCCAATGACATGCTACGGCCAGGTCCTTTGTCTTTAGATTCGCTAGAATCACCCGAGTCAGAGCCGCTCTGAATGATGCCCTTCACCGTAAATTTCTGATCATACATAGTAAAAGTCGAACCGACTTTCAGGCTATTCTTCTTTGCTAGTTGGTCGCCAATGACAACTTCTTTATTGTCGGAACTATAGTCTGGATTGCTTCCATCGCTTAATTTAATATCGCCCAATGTGCTAGCCACCTTTACACTTGTTACGCCCATAGCACTAAGCGGCATAGTACGTTCTGTTGTCGAATCAGAATCCGAACTATTAGACGACGTACTAGATGTATTACTTGCGTCACCAGGACGAGCACCCATAGACAAACCCTTCAGATCAGTATCGGCACTGCTGACCTGCGCAGATAGACTAGCCATGACTGATGTTACGTGACTAGTTTTCTTAACAGTTGCAACATCATCGTTAGTTAGCGTATTGCCACTACTAGTATTATCGCTATTGGATTTATCGTCTGACGGAAGATCGCCTGGCGTGCCACTGCGATCACTCTTACTATTGCCAAAGCCGCCCATCATACCACCTCCAAAGCCACGCATACCGCCCGCCGATATAGTGATATTATTGCCGATTCCCGCCTTGATCTGGCCAATACGCTCGTTAACCGCACTATTAGCTACTAGCATTGCCAGAGTCAGCCCAATAACCAGCGCTAGTATCAGGCAGACCGCCACCGTGCGCACACCGTTACGGAATGCATTCTTTACACCACGCGAAAAACTATTCATTATTAATTAACCTCCTTTTCGGTTAGCCTGCCAAGATTATGCAGTTGAGGCCTGCAGGGGAACTGAATATATGCTTATCAGCCAAACTACAGACTAATACCTTTAATAGATTGTAGTATCATAGGATCATGAGATTAAATAAATATGTGGCGCTAGCTACGGGTGTCAGTCGACGCGAGGCAGATGACTTGATCACGGCGGGCGTAGTGGCGGTTAATGGGCAACAGGCTAAATTAGGCGAGCCTGTTGAGGAATCAGATACAGTAACCGTACGCGGCCAGCAAGTTCATCTACCGGAGAAGCGTACCGTTATCGTATTAAATAAACCAGTTGGCTATGTCTGTTCGCGCAATGCCCAGGCAAAAGGCGTGGAAACAGTTTATGCCCTGCTACCCGATAAATATAAGAGATTAAAAACCATCGGTCGCTTAGATAAAGACTCATCTGGTCTAATCATGCTAACTGATGACGGCGACCTAGCATTCCGCCTGACCCACCCAAAGTTTGCTAAAGCAAAGCAGTATCTAGTAACGATAGATAAAGCTCTAGAGCCTCTGCATCAACAGATGATTAATGACTTTGGTGTGAATCTACCCGATGGTCGCAGCCAGCTGGGACTAGAAAAATTGAATGACAATCGTCGCGAATGGCGAGTTACGATGCACGAAGGGCGCAACCGCCAAATTCGCCGCACTTTCGCTGCGTTAGGCTACACCGTCACCATGCTCCACCGCACCAATTTTGACAATATATCGTTATCTGGGCTAAAGCCCGGCGAATATGTCGAGCTAACCGAAGCCGAGATTAGCCATATTAGCTAGCAATTCTGCTGCAGCAGCAGCCCCATTCAGTTCATCTCGCCCCAGCGCGAACGTCTGTCCTCTCCGTCAAGGAGAGGAAATTTTAATACATATTAAATACACAAAAATCCTCCCTGCAATCAGGGAGGATTTGAGGCTTAGATCAGTCTAAGGCTATTTGTTGCGCTCTTCGATGATCTTCTCGGCCACATTGTTTGGCACTTCCTCGTACTTATCTAGCTCCATCGAGCTGGCAGCACGACCTTGTGACATTGAACGTAGGTCGGTAGTATAACCGAATAGCTCACCTAGCGGTGCGTAACCGACAATCTGCTTAGCACCACCCATCAGGTCATCCATCTTCTCGACGCGACCACGGCGGCTGTTTAGGTCACCGATCACATCACCCATGAACTCTTCAGGAGTAACGATGTTCAGCTTCATGATTGGTTCTAGTAGCACTGGCTTCGCCTTTTTGACACCCTCACGGGTAGCTAGGGCACCAGCCATCTTAAACGCCATTTCAGACGAGTCGACCTCGTGATATGAACCATCGTACAGAGTAGCTTTGACGTCGACCACTGGGTAGCCAGCAATCACACCACCATCCAAGGTTTCCTGGATACCAGCCTTAACCGCTGGGCGATATTCCTGTGGCACCACGCCACCCTTAATCTGATCAATGAATTCAAAGCCCTTACCTGGCTCGTTCGGTTCATACTTGACCCAAACGTCACCATACTGACCACGACCACCAGACTGCTTGATGTACTTACCCTGGACCTCAGCAGTACCACGAATGGTTTCGCGGTAGGCCACCTGTGGCTTACCAGTGTTAGCTTCAACATTAAACTCACGGTGCAAACGATCAACAATGATCTCTAGGTGTAACTCACCCATACCCGAAATAATGGTCTGGCCAGTTTCCTCGTCAGTATGAACACGGAAGGTCGGATCCTCTTCAGCTAGGCTATGTAGACCTAGATCCATCTTTTCCTGATCAGCCTTAGACTTCGGCTCCACAGCAATTGATACTGGCGGCTCCACGAAGTCAATTGATTCTAGGTGAATCGGGTTGGCTGGATCGCACAGGGTGTTACCAGTAGTAGTCTTCTTTAAACCAATAACACCAGCAATATCGCCCGCCTTGATCTCCTTAATTTCGTCACGCTTATCGGCAAACATACGCACGATACGACCAATACGCTCCTTTTCGCCAGTAGTGCTGTTTAGCACATATGAACCAGCCTTCAGAACGCCGCTATAGACACGAACGTAAATCAGCTTACCCACGAATGGATCGCGAGCGACCTTAAATGCTAGTGCAGATAGCGGTGCATCAACTGATGTAGCACGATCAACCTCTTCACCAGTCTTCGGATCAGAACCAACTACGTTCGGAGTGTCAACTGGGGATGGTAGGTAGTCTACGACTAGGTCTAGTAGCTTCTCGACGATCACGCCACGACCATCACCACCAGTAACTAGATAGAAGTCACCGTTGATAGTCAATTTGCGTAGGCAACGTACTAGCTCTTCCTGTGAGATCGAATCCTCACCCTCAGCCAGATAGCGCTCGAATAGCTCGTCATCAGCCTCGACTGCCTTCTCAACCAACTTAGTGCGATATTCCTTCGCCTTCTCCAGCATATCAGCCGGAATCTCACCCTCAACTAGCTTGTGATCGTTGTATTCCTTATAGGTATAGGCCTTCATGTTGATCAGGTCGACGATACCGTGAACGGTCTTCTCAAAACCGATAGGTAGGTGAATCGGTAGAGCGTTCTTACTTAGGCGATTATGCACTGATTCTAGCGACTTATAGAAATCGCCACCAATCTGGTTAATCTTGTTAACGAAAATCAAGCGCGGGATACCGTACTTGTTAGCCTGACGCCAAACAGTCTCAGTCTGCGCCTCAACACCCATCTTGCCATCTAGCACACAAACGGCGCCATCCAGCACGCGCAATGAACGCTCAACCTCGGCGGTAAAGTCGATGTGTCCTGGGGTATCGATAATGTTAATGTGACAACCTTCCCAGTAACAGGTCACAGCAGCGGACGCAATGGTAATACCACGCTCGCGCTCCTGGTCCATAAAGTCGGTCACAGTTTCACCATCATGCACGGCACCAATCTTGTGCACCAAGCCGGTACGATACAGAATACCCTCGGTGGTAGTAGTCTTACCAGCGTCGATGTGGGCGATAATACCGATGTTACGGAATTTATCTAGTGGAGTATTAACTTCTGCCATATTTCCTTCTTTATTAAATATTATTTCTAGCCCAGATTAGGACGAGCCTTCCGCTCGCCCCATCTAGAATATTAACTAAGCACGTGCAAAGTGTGCAAAGGCACGGTTGGCCTCAGCCATACGGTGAGTATCTTCCTTCTTCTTGAAGGCGGCACCAGTTTGGTTGACGGCATCAACGATTTCCGCGGCCAAGCGCTGCTCGTATGGCATGCCCTTACGTGCACGGGCGGCCTGAACTAGCCACATAAAGGCATAGTGTTCCTGACGGCGACCCTTGATTGGAAACGGAATCTGATAGTTAGCACCACCGACACGACGGCTCTTAACCTCGTATTCTGGTGAAATGTTCTTCATCGCAGTCTCTAGGACCTCTAGTGGATTCTCGCTCTTCACCTTCTTAGCGGCAATTTCTAGGGCGCTGTAGACCATACGCTCAGCGGCTAGCTTTTTGCCATTTAGCATTGACTTGTTGATCAAACGCTGCACCAACACGCTATTGTACTTGCGATCAGGATTGATGCGACGTGCTAGAGACTTAGTAGTTTTACGCGGCATGATTATTTGTCTCCTTTCTTAGCACCATACTTACTGCGACCACGCTTGCGGCCTTCTACACCTTGTAGGTCCAGAGCGCCACGCACGATGTGGTAACGCACACCTGGTAGATCAGGCACACGACCACCGCGCACTAGGACAACGGCGTGCTCCTGTAGATTGTGCTTCTCGCCACCGATGTAAGCCCAAACTTCCTGTCCATTAGTTAGACGAACACGAGCAACCTTGCGCATTGCTGAGTTAGGCTTCTTTGGTGTCTTAGTGGTAACCTTGACGCACACACCGCGCTTCAAAGGACCATTCTGGTTATAAATACGAGTCTTTAGTGTATTCTGGATCGTCAGTAGCGCCGGCGACTTGCTCTTCTTGGCAGCGCGTTTGCGTGGCTTACGAACCAACTGATTGATTGTAGGCATTGAACTCCCTCTAATCTTAAACCAATATTAACAGCGTTTCTCCATCCCAGCACGAATAAGAAACATTGAAACTCAATATATAGATTAGCACTTTTTGATGGTGAATTCAAGATACCGCTATTTCGCTACCCATGCGCGCCAGCCACGCCTTGAACGGCTCTGCCTTGGGTGACGGAATTGACTCAATCAGGCGGAATATGCCCTTAGTGTCAAGGACGTCAGTTTTGTAGTTCTTACCATCTTTGGTAGACTTCATTCTCAGTTGGTTACATTTTGTAACCAACTGGCTGCCTTCATCCGCCAATCGCTTCTTTAGCACCTTCCAATAGTTTCTGGGGTCTGCAGTCTTAGCCAGTGCACTAACCACATCTACCACGCTAAACCAGTAATCACCCCTCTCACTATCCCATACACTACGGATCTCGTGCCCTTCAAACAGTTTCGCCACATTCTTGCTCTTACTATCGCCCACTCATGCCTCCTTATTTTTAATAATTATTATAGCATGAGTATGATAGTTTTCTGAATTGTAGCAATATAAATCTCATAGCAGCCCGCATGGCGATACATTCACATGAAAGTCAATCCAGAACTCAATCTCCGATTCACTCCGTGCAATATCATCAGCCGACATACCATCTCGGACCCTGTTTAGCACAGGATTGCTAATAATTTTATCTATCTCATTTATTAACGCCCGCATGTTAGAGAGATCGGCTTCATCGATAAAGATTTTCTTCTCAGCCATATCACGCAACGCGGCGACCAAACCCAACAGCATAAACCACGACGACTCACCTTCATAGTCAGTCAAATCAGTTGATAGTCCAGCATAATCTCTAATAAACCATAATATCGAGTATCGCTTAAATAAATCCTTATACTTACTTGCCTGTAGCATACTGTTCAGGCTATCTGCTGCATCCTGACGCGCATCAATAATTTGACGACTATCGTCACGCATAATAGTACTCTTTTCGTAAAATCTATCCAAAATATGATGGCGAATGTATTCCTTTAGCTGTGGACTCCTCTTAAGCTCAGCATACGGCGCACCATTAACTAAGTCCGCCAAGCCGTCTAGTGCGTCAGATATTTCCGATACTCCACTGAAGTTACGGTCAGTCGTTTTAGCATTTGCAATTTTGGCTACAACCGCTTGACAACTACTGACAGCTGAGTACTTCTTGGCTAATCCAGCAATCGACGGTATCAGGAATAGCTTTAGTGCGCACTCCCCAGCACTGCGAAGCTCGTTTAGCCTGCTATCATCCAAATCAATACTCATACATGGACGGAGCGCTTTTTCTAGCTCGTCATATAACTCACGCAGAGCCTTGCTATCCGAATTGCCAATATTTATCATTTTATATATTATGATTAAAAGAGCGGCCACTGTCAAATAGCCGCTCTTTTTGCTTGGTAGGTATATTATCAGAGGCCACCCGTGTAGTTGCCACGATCTTTATGTTTACCTGCCGGACTGCCGTCAGGCATATAATGATCATGCCTCTTCACCTTGACCCGTTTAGAGCCTTCCTGTACGGTTTTCTTGCCCCAAAACTCATCAGCACTTACATGCCCGTCGCAGATCAGAGTTTCGCCACTATGCTCACCTTTGCCGAAGGCAATGGTAATGTCATAGCCCCATTCATCCACTGTGTGAACGGGCGGCCAAAATGCCGCTCGATCACTCATGTGATAATCATCGCTTCCAAAGAAGTCAGCATTTGACGTATTCCCGTGCGCCACCCGTCCAACATCACTCTTTCGAGCGGCTCGACGCTGGCTAGCATTTGTGAAGTTCTGAGCGCCATGCGCTTCGCCAGGTTGGCGGTCATAGGTAACGTTGCCAGATGGATCCACGCTACAGTGGCCATAGCTCATGCCGCCAGGTGCACATACTGACGGCTTTCATCCATCAGACGATGACCTTACTCGGAGCACTCTTTAACGGACACACCATCATTATTCTCATAGGATCGATCGCATTGTTGACGCCACCAGGTTACAGGTGTATCATGTCTCCTGTACATAGCACAGATGACTATGCAAATTTAGAGGCACAGCCTCTCGTGCATGAAAGGATGTCATCATGGCATCAAAACGCAATCCCGGCAGCAAGAGCAACCAGTCCAAGCGACAGGGTGCTGAGCGCGTAGCGAGGCAACAGTCTCGCGGCAGCGACAAGTTCAAGGGCGGATCTGGTCCGCACATCAGTGAAGGCCGCGGCCAGTCGGGACAGAAGTCCAAGTAAATACTCGGCGGGGCAACGTTGTTGCCCTTTTTCCTTTTGATAAGGTATAATCACTAATGAATGAGCAGTGCATCGCAAGTATACTTTATGGATATATCAGGTATCGAGTCGGATATAGCCCATATTTTCGAGCACGCCTACGTTGACGCAATCTGCGGACAATTAGAAAGACACTACAAAGTTCCCATCTCGTTGTTGTGTAGTATATCGGCTACAACCTTTCAAAAAATTACTCTACTAAACGTATCTGCAGTAAACGAACGCATATTATCTAAGCTGAACGACACTATAACGTCGCATATCAAAATAGATCGCACAAAGCTTAATGTTTATAAGTCCCAGGTCGAGGCCGAAATGGGCAAGCTTTACCAAGTACGCGACGACAGTCGATTTACCGAGTCGATTAATCAGTTAGAAAAGCGTCATTTTCAACCCGTTGATAGCATGCCAGGCATTCGACTAGACAGAATTAATTATCACGAGGATTTACCGAAGCCTGTTATACTGACCGGCCGCAAGTATCCAAACTCGTTCGATGACATTGCCATCAACATTGATATTGATCAACCTACAATTACCGACCGCGTAGTATTGGCAGCTATCAAGGACTACCTAACTGATATCGTGCGCAATTCAGTGGGTCTGCTTGGCGGCTACACTAGATCATCCTTCTACAACGAGTGCACGGATGATTCAATCCTATTAAAGATTAATTGCACAATAAGCAAACGTGCGACCCTCGCGAACCTTAGCGACGCTATAGGTTGCAACATTAGTAAAATACTGAATGCTCCAGCCACGTTCCAGAAGGATTATTTGCACTCAAATATTAATTCTAATTTTATCGATAGCCTATATAACTATTTGGGAGTATTGGGACCCACCAAGCAGCTAGCGCAGTATCTAACCGTTAAGAACCTCACAAAGACAACCAACAAACTTGGCGTCTACTCTATTTATAGGCAAAACACAACTGCTTCAGGCTTTAATTACGACAGCTTAGGGAACTTATTTCCTAGGTAGATTATCCATACAGCGACCCATTCATATAGCCAGCTACTCTTCATTAGTTTTTGGTGCTAGATAAGTATCATCAATCTCGCGCCGAATGTCGGTTAGCTTGCGACCGCCGTAGGTAAAGTAATCATAGCCATTAACGGGTCGCCCAATTAAATCACTTGCAACATGAGACGGCGTCGTTTGGTTGCCGTTTATGTCAGCAATCTTATTTACACCATTTTTCACCGTATAGATCTGATTGTTTATGATGCATTCAATTGCCGACCCGATTGGTATGTTCAGCATTTCAAAGTTAGTTTGCTTGCTCTTGCTTTTGACCGTCGTATCTTTGTCTGTGTCCACGTGCTCAATGACATGCGGCGCAGCACTCTCCACTACGGCAATCCGCTCACACGCCAGTTCTATTGCCCGTACGTTATAAGTGCCAGCTAGGCTGCTATTCTTCAATGCGTCCAACAATACCGGCCGACCATCCTCTGAGACCAGTAGATTCACCAGGTCATTAGCTTGTGTCCGTATATTCAATCGTCGAATCAGCTCGGTGCAATAAGCCTCCAGCTTCTCGCCATGGCCAAACTTACTGCATAGAATTGCGTCCACTAGGCGCACACCATCCTTGTTATCTGGCGTCATCTCAATATCTAGCAACCGAATCGGCTCTTCAATACCACGAACATCGTTATAAACAATTGAAATTTTCTTACCAATCAACAGGCCAAAGCGCACCTTGGTTAGCATCAAGTAAGATCCCAG
>ERZ808242.1763-NODE-1763-length-10964-cov-3.805848_pt1 | contig 10964 bp, 12 predicted proteins | sample MGYA00521244_ERZ808242 | MGnify/ENA primary metagenome ERZ808242 (study PRJEB31516, sample SAMN03275573) | gut metagenome | biome: mammalia-associated habitat; material: feces | host: Papio cynocephalus | place: Kenya | collected 2012-07-27 ... | reverse complement strand
GTAGCTGATTAGGCTCATCACCATTCTATCGTTTAGGATGCAGCGGGAGACCCTTATTGAAAAGGACGAGATATCTGATAGTCGTTCAGTGAAAAACAGTGCACCGACCGTCAAGAACACGAACAGCAAGAAGAAAACGTCATGGGATAGCACTAAGGCTAAGACTAGCGCAGCCCTCATAGCACTCGGGGCAGTGTATGGAGATTCGGGAACTAGTCCAGTCTACGCGCCTAAAGCGCTAATGATCGGCCAAGACGGTACCATGGACCGTCAGCAAGTGATAGGCTCGCTGTCTCCAGTGTTCTGGCCGGTCATGCTCGTAGTCACCGTCAAATACGTGCTCACCGCGATGCTGGCTGACGGCAATGGTGAAGGCGGCGTGTTCGCGTTGTTCGCCGCTGTCCGCAAGCACTGGAAGCACTCGGCGATCTTCGCGATGATAGGCGGTGCCGCGTTCATGGCTTCACCCCTGCTGTGAGCATCACGTCTGCTGTGGAAGGCCTCGAGTCTATACCGTTCGTGAGGAACAGTGGTTGGACGCAAGAGCTCGCTATCATGGTGTCTATCGTGATCATCCTCTTGCTGTTCGCCGTGCAGTCTGGTGGCACTGGCGAACTAGGCAGACTATTCGGACCCGTGATGACAGTATGGTTCTTGTTCATGGGGATCATAGGCGTCTTGAACTTGTCTGGAGACTGGTCTGCGCTGGCAGCGTGTTCCCGTCTATCACCGGCGCAGAAGCGCTGTATTCTGACATGAGACACGTGGGACGCCGGTCTATCTACGTCACTTGGCCATCCGTATGCGTCTGCCTTATGCTGAGCTACTTTGGCCAGGGGGCTTGGATGCTGGGTGGACGCTCTCAGACCTTAGAGGGAGCAGCGCCCTTCTTCCAGACCATCCCCGAGTCATCGAGGCCTGTTGGCGCGATACCAGCCTTGCTTGCTGGGGTGACCGCAAGCCAAGCGCTCATCAGTGGCGCGTTCAAGAACCCGGCCAGACAAGGGAAACACAAGCAGCTTGAGAGAGAATTGGAGCAAGCTTTGAACGATCGCGGCAGCTTCGGTCTATCTGCACGCGAGTACAGTGACGAAGACTGGCGAGTCTTTTCTCATGTGCGCGACATCATCAGGTCTCACGACGTGGATGAGACAAGGGAGATCGCTAAGAGGGTCAGCGATCCTGATAGACTCACGGACGCGTCCTTCATAGCTATAGCCCAATTGCATGAGGGCCGGCTCGCGCTAGCCTCTAGGAGAGACTTAGATGACTGCCGTGCTGAGACGCTGGAAGCCTATGGAGGAGAAGACGTGAAGAAGGCGTTAGAGTAGCGTCCATCGTGGTCTAAAATCCGTCAGAAGATGATGAGCGCATGATTGCTCTCTCCTGGCCGCCAGGACATGCAGCCAGCATTACGCTGGCTAAGGCTAAGAATCGAATGCCTCGAGATCGAGAGTATGCTCACTCGATCTCGAGGCGTTCTTGATGACCTATCGTCAGTATAGCCGACTTCGGTACAGCACATCATCCATAAGCTAAGCCGGCCTTAGAATCGGCTATAGCCCGATCCCACCATCGTCGTCAGGGACCAGGCTATAGAGCTATAGCCAATACTGCCTGACGTCTGCTAATGCAATGATCAACCTCTGGCGTTCGCTTCAGTCGCAGTCTGCGAACTGGCTCTCATACAGTCCGGCGTAGAAGCCATGCTGCGCTAAGAGCTGTTCATGAGTGCCCTGCTCGACCACGTCTCCGTCTCTGAGCACGAGTATGAGGTCAGCGTTCTGGATAGTGCTGAGCCTATGCGCGATCACGAAGCTAGTCCTGCCAGCAGCAGCCTTGTCCATAGCGGACTGTATGAGTTTCTCAGTCCGGACGTCCACGTTAGACGTAGCCTCGTCAAGTATTACCATAGGTGAGTCTTTCACCATGCATCTGGCGATAGTGAGCAATTGGCGTTGACCTTGAGACAGCGAGTCTTCGTCTCTTATCACAGTGTCGTAACCGTCTGGCAGCTCTCTGATGAACTTGTCTGCTCCGATCGCCTCGCAGACATGCTTCACCTGCTCGTCAGTAGCGTCAGTGACGTAACGGACGTTGTCTATGATCGTCCCCTCGAACGTCCAGGGGTCTTGCAAGACCATGCTGAACTCAGAATGCACGCTCGACCGTTGAACTCTAGCCTCGTCCACACCATCGACTCGGATAGAACCCGACTGCGGCTCATAGAATCTCTGGACGAGAGACACGATAGTAGACTTGCCTGCACCCGTTGGTCCTACTATAGCCACTTTCATTCCGGGCTCCACATGCACGTTCAGATCATGTATGATCGTCTTGCCAGGCTCATAGCCGAACGACAGGTGATCAATGTCTACAGTCTTGCCTACGCTGCTATCTCGAGCAGCACTGCCACTGCTTTGAGTCTCCGACTCTGCCTCTTCAAGGGTAGGCAGGTCCGAGTCGTCAGGCATCTCCTCTGCTTCCAGCATGCTGAACACCCGTTCTCCGCCAGCGGCAGCCCTCTGCAGGTTCTGGAACGCTTGCGCGATCTGGCTCAGGGGCTGCGTGAACAAGCGCACGTACATCATAAAGGCGACGATGACTCCGAACGTCGCCTTGCCTTCCATCGCCAGCCAAGCGCCTACGACGCAGACAGCCACGTAGCCCAAATTGCCTACGAAGTTCATGACCGGCATCATGAGCCCGGCGAAGAACTGGCTCTTCCACGCTGAATCATACAAGTCCCCGTTCAGTCTATCGAACTCGTCTGACACTTTGCCTTCAGCGGCATAGGCTTTCACGGCGAGCTGGCACGAGTACACTTCTTCGACATGCCCGTTAGTCTCACCTAACCCGATCTGCTGTCGCGCGAAATACTTCTGAGAACAACGCATGATGATAGCCATGATGACTAACCCGACTAAGCTAGCGCCAATAGCAGCAAGCGCCATCACCCAACTGTTCTTGAACATCATGATAGCGCTGCCAACCAGCATAGTGACAGAAGACACGATCTGCCCTAGAGACTGACTGAGGGTCTGCCCGACTGCGTCCACGTCATTCGTGAGACGAGACATCACGTCGCCCGTCGTAGTCTTGCTGAACCACGACAATGGTAGTCTATTGATCTTGCGGCTCACATCAGAACGCATCTTCTGGGCTATGCGCTGGGTCGCGTTAGCCAGCAACATAGACTGCAGCCACGACAGTATAGAGCCCACAGCATACAAGAACACGAGAGTCCAGGCTATGCTGGCTACTGCGCTCATGTCTACACTCCCCAGCTTAGGCAGACCGTCTCCGTCTTTGCCTACAGTCAGTGCTTCCTGTATCTCGTCGGTCATGTCGGCGAGCTTGTCTGGGCCAACGATCTGGAGCGCAGCGCCTATCGCACCGAGCACTAAGGCTATGCCCATCGCGGGCAGCCATCTGTGAGCATACCCTGCAAGCTTCTTGACGAATCCCACGAATGACTCTGGTCTAGACGCAGCACCACCAGCGCTGCCTGACCTCATGTTCACTAAAGCAGTATTGTCCTTGTTCTCCGTCTTAGTCATCTCTCACGCCTCCTCGCCTAACTGGGTCTCAGCGACTTCGCGGTATTCTGGGCAAGACCCCATAAGCTGTTCATGCGTTCCCTGCCCGATCACGTCCCCATCATCTAGCACAATGATCTCGTCAGCGTTCTTGATTGTGGACACTCTCTGCGCTATCATGATCACAGTAGTGCCCTCTAGTTCTGTAGACAGGGCTCTCCTCAACGCTGCGTCCGTAGCCATGTCCAGAGCGCTGGTAGAGTCATCTAAGATGATGATCTCCGGCTTCAGGCGAACTGCCCTGGCTATGTTCAGACGCTGCTTCTGCCCCCCTGACAGGTTAGACCCGCCCTGGGTGACCACTGCGTCTAGACCACCGTCTAGCTGACTGACGAACTCCGTAGCCTGTGCTACGTCTAGAGCCTTCCAGTCTGCATCATCATCAGCAGGATAGCCTGCTGGCAGGCCTAAGTCTATGTTAGAGCGCACCGTGCCCTTCATCATGACCGCCTTCTGCGTGACGTAGCCTATCTTACGGCGAAGCGAATCAGTAGACCATGTCTTCACCGGCACTCCATCGACCAGTATCTCGCCGTCAACAGCGTCTCGCAGTCTGGGTATCATGCTGGCTATCGTAGACTTGCCAGATCCAGTCGTCCCCATGATCGCCAGCGTCTGCCCACGCCTCACATGGAACGAAACGTTCTTCACGCTGGGGACAGTCTTGCCGGGATACACGTAAGACACGTTTTTGAACTCCACGTCTCCCGTCAGACCGCCTGCCACGTCGACACGGCTTCCGGTCTTCACCGACGGATCTGTGTCTAGTATCTCCCTGATCCTCTGCATAGACGCCTGAGCGCGCGGCCATAGGACGAGCAGCATCGAGCACAGCAAGAAGGCCATTATGACCTGCATCGCGTAAGAGCTGAACACTACCATGTTCGAGAAGACGTCGACGCGGTTCTCCATAGCCGTCTTCATTCCGTTCTTCAAGCAGTCAGAGTAAGCCTTAGCCTGCTCTGGGTCGATCAACTCAGACGGGTCAACAGTCTCGGGGTTGATCCCCCGCGCTGCCAGCGAGGCTACAGCGTCTTTAGAGACACCAGGCTTCTCGCAGCTACTGGCTGACCACTGCATGCTACCCAGCCTTGTGAGCAACCAGGCGCCTATCCAGTAGATCGCCATAGTGAGACTGTTCATCACTAAGGTCATGAAAGGCATGATGCCGGCAGTCACGCGGGCAGTGAACAGCTGCGTGCTCGTCAAGTCGTCGTTGACGGCTTCGAACCTGTTTTGCTGGTAGTCTTCCGCGCCATAGGCCCTGATAGTCTTGAGACCGGTGAGGCCTTCCCTCGCTACACGGTTCACGCCATCAGTGAGCTTCTGCATAGCCTTGAACTTAGGCAAGCAGGTGACCAGTAGCACGGCGATCATGAGCAATAGCAGACCAAGGGCTACGCCAGTAGCCTCAGTCCACTCTAAGCCTTTGCCGGCGATCTTGCAGATAGACCACACTGCCATCACTGGAGCGCGGACTACGAGCACTAAGCCCATAGTGAAGAACATCTGTATCTGAGTCACGTCATTAGTTGCCCTCGTGACGAGACTAGGCGTACTGAACTTGTCTATCTCCTCGGGCCCGAACCCTTGGACCTTCTTGAACTGCTGGCCACGCAGAGACTTAGCTATCCAGCTAGACACTATAGCAGCCATGAGGCTAGACACTATAGCGCACGCCATGCTCGCAGCAGACACGCCAAGCATCTTGCCTCCAGCGATCCACACGTCTCGCATAGCAGACCCCTCTGTCTCCACGAGCTTAGTGATGTCAGCCATGTAGTCAGGCAGTTTCAAGTCTAACCACACTTGGAGGACGATGAACACAGCGCACACTGCCATCATGCACCATTCTCGTCCCCTGAGCGTCTTAAGTGTCTTCAGCATGTCTTCTCGGACTCCCTCCTAGTCTCCCCAGTCAACACTAACGGCAATGACACTGGGCCGTTCTCAGCGACGTCAGCGTCTATAGCCTCAGCTATCGCGGCGCTCGTCTCCACGTACTTCTTCACGTCATCTGCAGGCAAGTCTGCGAGCGCTGCCGTCATGCGAGTCTGCAGACCGATCATGAACTCACTAAGCGCAGAGCTGCCCGCATCAGTGAGACTCACAGTCTTCCTGCGCTCATCGATTTGGTCTGATTCTCGTCTCACCCAGCCTGCGGACTCTAAGTCTTTCGTTATCGCAGTCAGCCTCGTTTTGCTCACATGCATACAACCCGCCAGCTCGGTCATCCCCGTCTCGCCGTTCTTCCATAGGCTCATTAGCAGCGCTACGCCAGCATGCTGCATGCTGTCAGTCGTAGTCATAGATTTGCGGATCGCCCATGAGATCTCCCTGTGCGCTTCAAGCACTCCAGGCAGCAAGCTGCTATCGTCTCCAGTCATCTTCTTGTTCCCATCTGAGTCAAACAGAACAGTCGAGTCCACAGTAGACGTGAAAAAGCCAGACGCGTCGTATGACCGGGTCGTCTGGCTTCGATGCCCGTGAAAGTGAACTAAGTGAACTGTTCACGACATGAACTACCATATACGCAGACTGCGAGTGAGGCCACTGCCGGTTAGATCCGCTCGTAGAACACGTAGAGTCAATGCTGAGCAAGGGGAACAGACTATGGCAGGCTACAAGATGTATGGCGTGAGCAAGACTGACGGCACTGTGACGCCATGCAGGGCTAAGGATCCCGCTAACTGTCCATACCACACTGAGGGGTCTCACAAGGAGATGACTGAGAATCAGGCTAACGAGTGGAACGAGCATGTAGCGGCCGAGAACGCTGCTGGAGAACGCGCCTTATCAAAGGCTAAGAAGCCGGTGGTGAACATAGTCGCAGAAGTGATGGATAGTAGAGATAGGGCGGCAGAGGTCAACAGGGTCAGGAACGCTATGGAGGCTAATCGACGCGAGAATTACACTGCTGCCAGCCGATGGCTTTCAGAGCATTCTGCAGGCATCGCAGAAGACGCTATGGTAGACTACAATGACTACGTGGAGAACGGTGGCGCGCCAGAGTCTGTGAGGAGAACCGTCAGCCGGATAGAGCTCAGCGCTGATGGCAAGAACGATCCACGCCACCTGACTGCGCGCTGGCTGATGGACGGGCCTGCTGACGGGGAGACTGTAGACCATGCTGCTGAGGCCGGCTTCTTAGTGGGGAATATGGAAGACGTCATCGATGGCAAGCGCAGGGACTTTGACGAGGCTAACGTAGGCGTTGAACTATCAGTCGGCAGTCGCGCTGCGTATGCAGAAGCTGGCGACATGTATGAGCAGCCTATAGTCCTCCATCCATCTCCATCAGGAGAGGCGGCTCAAGCGTTCACTGAAGCCTACAACGGGGTAGAGGGCAGGGGAGACTCTAAGAAGTACGCTAAGTACTACCGGAGCGGAGACGACGTGTCCGTCACCCTGGAGAACTGGTCTGATGATGGGTACATGGCTGAGACTACGATAGACTACCGTGATGGAGAGCCACGTAGCGCTGTAGTCGCACTGAAAGAGCAAGGGGGTTCTTCTTACCATCAGAACCCGACGACGGTAGTCAGACTTGGTGAGCCCAGTGGAGACATGGCGTTCGACGCCTGTGAGACAGCTAAGCGCGTAGACGAGGCGACTCGCAAGCTCGCTGTAGACTACGGTTATTGATCTGTCTACTGGCTGCGCTCATCTCAGCAAGCCGACCACGCGGAAGGGGAGCAAGAACATCGTAGTTCTTGCTCCCCTTCCGTTTCTATTCCATGGTACGCCGAATCAGACTGCGATCGTTCTCGCAGCCTCGCTTCCAGAGCAAGCTCATTTTAAGCCCTCGTCAGCCTTCGCGGATCTACGGCAAGCGGGACCTATGATAGACGCCAGCTCGACCACGTTGTGAGCCGTGTCTCCGTCCATGCCCTCAGCGAGATCATGGATAGGTCTACTGAACAGCCTCCATGAGAGCGAGTCTAAGTCTGACGTAGACCACTCGGTCTCGTCTCCATGCTCAACGACGAGTAGATGGTACTTGTCGTCTGACCAGACCCAGACCCCGTCTCTGACAGTGTCTGCAGGCTCGTTGAAGTACACCCCCAACGGCCTAGCCTCCGGCACTTCGACCATGAGGTCGCTCCACTCGTTGCACAAGAGCTCTTCCAGCTCACTGTCGTTCAGTATCGTTCTCATGGCGTGCAGATATCAGCCGCTATCAGCAGTAGCGCGCTAACACGTCATAGCGCCACTCGCTGAGACTGTTGAGCCAGAACAGTCTCCATTGCTGCGAACAAGAGACTAAATGGAATATTATGTGAGTGAGCGTCAAATGAGACGTGTGAGGGTGCTCGGAGTCAAGGGAGAGCCATGTACACTACTATCGGAATGGCAGTCGAGTCAGGCCGCAAGGCTATCAGGGAACAGCTTGGTAGCGAGGCGTCTGGCCTGCCTAGGAGAAGCGTGAGAGCAGACAAGCAGACTATAAGCGCGCGCATCGAGTATGGCTGCAAGCACGCTATCAAGCGCGGGGGACTTGATGGGATGACTGTCAGTCAGCGCAAGGGATACGAGCAGAACTATAAGAGGGGCTACATGGCTGCATGGTCTGCTGGCGCGGCTGGCAAGAACGTCTTAGGCAGATCTCGCAAGTCTGGGCCAACGATCGCGAGCATCGGATGGCGTGATGGGGCTGTGCAGGGAGCAGTTGACGTGGCTGCGATGTCTGACTACTGACAGTCAACAGAGTACTTGCAGATGTGACGATAGATAATTCATGCAGTAGGCTGGCTAGCCGACTGGGAACGAGATGAGGATAGTGAACAAGATAGAGTCGACTGAGAGTCTCATAGACTCACTGTCTCCCGGGGACCCATTAGACGTCCATGGCTTCAAGCACGTCGTCAGGGTAGTGTCTACGGATGGCCCGGCGGGCTACAGGGTGAAAGTCGAGACAGACGAGTACCATGAGCTGTATGTAGCAGACTCTGACGTCTTGCATGTGATAGACCCAGATAAGATGGACTTGCAGTACGACATGCTGTACGTCGTTGACCCATCTGCCAGCACAGTGTCTAACATAGACGTCGATCCCGAGTCAGCTGGAGTATACGTGTGGACTGGCAGCGTCGCCGTCAGGGTAGCACGCATAGACGATGACGACAGACTGCGCTCGTGGGCTAAGCGCGGCTACATCTTAGACAAGACAACGTTCATGCGGTTAGACCCGACGCCAGTGGACGCGCTCCGCGTGCGCGCTGGCAGACCCGGCTCTGGCTGGCATGACTACGATTGGAAACTACTGAAATGAGAGGGGAGTCACAATCATGATAGTAGAAGCACATGGTAGCGGTAAGCCGATACTACTCGGCGTAGACGGGAGCGACGCAAGCTACAAGGCTGCTTGGTGGGCAGCTAACTACGCTGCTCACTCGAAGCTGAGACTATCGATCGTTGTAGCGTATAGTCTGCCTAGCTACGCGGCAGTCTCGTTCGACGCTACTTACACGGCGATGGGCGATGACAACGCTGCTTGGGCCGACTGTCAGTCGATCCTGCAGAAGGCTAAGGGCATCGCCTTAGAACAAGGCCTCAGGGAAGAAGACATACAGACGCTCGTAGTGTCTGGAGACCCCTCGTCCACGCTGGTAGAGCTGTCCCGAGACTACGATCTCATCGTGATAGGAAACAGGGGCAAGGGAGGTCTCGCTGAACGACTACTCGGCACTACGTCTAGCTACCTGCCAGCGTATGCTTACTGCCCTGTCGTCGTCGTGCCTTACGCTGATGACGATGGGAACCCCGTCCACTTAGATTCTAGCATCCACAACGTGGTAGTTGGATCTGACGAGTCTAGGTGGGGAGCTAGGGCTATCGACGTCGCCGGCGACCTGGCTGCAGGCTGGTCGGCTAAGCTCACGGTCGTGACAGCAGCTCCAGTGCAGAACCGGCGTGGAAGCAAGGCTGAGGAGGAGATCAAGGCGGCGCTCGAGTCCACAGCTGAAGACCAGAATGGCCGCATCCAGCGTTTGCGTGACGCTTACCCAGACTTAGAGATCGAATCTAAGACTGTACCGGAGACTGCCAGCAAAGCGTTACTGTCGATGGCTGGCGCAGCTGACGTGATCGTCGTTGGCTCTAGGGGCAGGGCAGGCTTGACAGGCTTGCTGTTCGGGTCTAAGAGCCAGGACCTCATCCAGCATTCTCCTAAGCCAGTCTACGTGGTCCCCAAGAAGTTCGTTGACGCTACTGAGTGGAAGTCTGACGACGCAGCAGACGTGTCGACTAAGACTACCGGCGTTGGCAAGGCGATCGTGAGTCGTGAGTCTGAAGAGGTGCTGGCAGTGAAGACTGAAGTGCCAGCGGCGAGCATCGAGGCTGTCGAGGAGATCGAAGGGAAGATCGACCCCGAGCACCAGTGACACGTCATCTGGCCGCATAGAACACTGATAGTGAGCAACTGGCGGCCTGAGGAGAGGCTTCATTCGACCTTTCCTCAGGCTGCCGTTCTATGTGGAATGGAATGGTCAGGAGATCCAGATCTGAGTCGTGTCTGCATTGAGACCTCATGTTCTACAGCGGGAATAGCGTGTGTTCGGGCCATCTTGATTTGCTTTAGTCATGGCTTTGTAGTATGATAGTCTTGATTGTTGTATGGATAGCAAGAAAGAAGATTGACATGGCTGACAAGCTCACTATCACTACCGCTAAGGGCAATCGCGCTGACGTGCCCGTCAACCTGTATGGACATGATGGCCGGATCGACTTCTCGGCTATCTCCGAGATCATCGACTCTGCAGCTGCTTACGCTACTGACGGCGCTCAGGCTGCTCCTGCCGTCTCGCAGCTCCCGATGGTCTCCATCAAAGAGCAGACCATCGACCCGGTTTCCCGTGCTGCTGGCCTCCGTACGCTGCCGAACGTGAACATGACGGAAGACGTTGACGGAGACGAATACGGAGAAGAGTACGAGAGCGGAGCTATCGGCGTAGAAGCGTTCCGTGAACTGGTCCGTGACTATGTTGGCAAGTACAACGAGTACAAGAACGAGAAAGCTGAACGCAACAGTTACTCTTATCTGAACGTGGCCCGAGGCGATGAGCCGGAAGCCCCCGAAGCGCCAGTCCTCGAGTTCGACTACCGTGACGCGAACGGTGACGAGAAGCATAAACGCGTCATCCTTGACCTTGAGGCTACTGACCCCTGCAACGATTGGTTCACCACGAACACTGATGGCGAGTACCGGAACTTCCGTTACGAGCGCATCCTCGGCGACGTGACTGTCGTCGAGTGACATGCCTACTGGCTGTAGACGCACGTGAACGAGTAGAGCCCATGGGACTGGTAGTCTCCATGGGCCCTACTCGTATGATGGAGAATCCATAGTCGCCAAACGACCGCGAT
>ERZ808242.1759-NODE-1759-length-11000-cov-3.972499_pt1 | contig 11000 bp, 11 predicted proteins | sample MGYA00521244_ERZ808242 | MGnify/ENA primary metagenome ERZ808242 (study PRJEB31516, sample SAMN03275573) | gut metagenome | biome: mammalia-associated habitat; material: feces | host: Papio cynocephalus | place: Kenya | collected 2012-07-27 ... | reverse complement strand
TAATGGAGCGGGTGATGGGAATCGGACCCACGCAACCAGCTTGGAAGGCTGGTGTTCTACCATTGAACTACACCCGCGCTTCGCACAATGCTCGTATATTATAGCAAGTCGGAATTTTATTGTCAAACGAATTTCGCTTTTTTTACAAAAGATTTTATAAAATTTTAATATTCTTTTGCGTTTAACTTTTCTATGGCTGTTTAGAGAGTGAAAAAAAGCTTAATAATCGTTCAAAAGCTCGTTGGACATTACTTTGGTAATCATTTTATCGTCGTAAAACACGATATAGGCGTAGGTTTTGACTTTGGAAAACCTTTGTATCGTGCCGGGGCAGAAAAGCGTTACGCCGTCAACGACTTCTTCCTTTTGTTCGTGAGTATGTCCGTAGAAAGCGACGGTGCAGCCGAGTTCTTTGGCGCGGGCGAGGACGCGGTCGGTGCCGCCCTTGGTGTCGAATTTGTGACCGTGCGTGACGTAAATTTTAGTTTTTTCGATTTCGACGACTTTTTCGTCCATATCTCTATCGAGCGTAAAGTCGCAATTGCCGGCGACGGCGATGGTTTTTGCGCGAACGTCGTTAGGGAAAACGTTAAGGTCGCTTAATCCGTCTCCGCAAAAGATTATGTAATCGGTTTCGCGCGCGACGTCTGCAAGTCTGCGCAAAACCGTGGTGTTGCCGTGGCTGTCTGAAAATACGAGTGCTGTTTTCATGCGGTCTCTTTCCTTTTTTTTTGATTTTTAATGTTTTATCCGAGTTTTTCGGCAAGGGCGGCTAAGGCTCTTGCGCGGTGGCTTACTTTGTCTTTTTCTTCCTGCGTAGCTTCGCCGAAAGATTTTTTTAAATCATCGCTATAAAAAAGCGGGTCGTAGCCGAAACCGTTGGTTCCGCGCGGCTCTTCTAAAATAGTGCCGAAAGTTTCTCCTCGGGCGGTTACGACTGTACCGTCCTCTTTTATGAGAGTGACGACCGAAACGAATTTAGCTTTTCTGTTGGTTTCGCCTTGCATATTCTTTAACAAAAGCGCGTTGTTTGCGGGCGTTGAGTGTCGCTCACCTGCGTATCTTGCGGAATAAACCCCGGGCGCGCCGTTTAAGCAGTCGACCATAAGTCCGCTGTCGTCTGCAAGCGCGGCGAGGCGGCAAAAATCGTAAACGGCTTTTGCTTTTATATAAGAATTTTCTTCGAAGGTGGAACCCGTTTCTTCTATGTCGGCGGTAAAACCTATTTCGGACATAGGCAAAACTTCGTACTTGCCCTTTAAAATTTCGGCGATTTCGCTTAACTTACCCTTGTTCGAAGAGGCGACGATGAGTTTTTGCATATTATACCTATACGTTTCAAGTTAAAAGGGGCTTACGCTTTAAGCCCCGAAGTTTATTCTACGTCTATGACGAGCATGCCGGAACAAGCGGAAAAGTCTTGATTCTCGCTCATCTCCTTTATCTTTTCCATAGCCGCGCCTTTTTTGACTTGAGGTATTGAGAATACGCTTGCGTCTATAGCTTTATTTGCGATAAGGTTAATTGCCGATTCTATGTTGCCGTAGCCGTTGGTGACGCACTTGAAGTTGAGCTGTTTTACGAGCGCCGTATTGAAGTTTACTTTTATCGACGGAGTGCCGAAGCCCGCGAAGCAAACGGTGGCGTTCTGCCCGGCAAGTTTTAACGCTATGTCCGTGTTAAGGTTTGATCCCGTCATATAAACTACTTTCTTAGCAAGCCTCGCGCCGGTGAGTTCCGAAACGTTTTGGTCGATTCTGTTGTCCGCGAAAAGCGTATAATATACGCCCGCGTTTTTTGCGATTATTATATTGTTGTCGTTGTTGTCTACAAGGATAGGTACGCCTTGATAGTAAATTACGAGCTGCGCAAGGATTATGCCGAGCGCGTCGCCGCCGACTATCACGACATGTTCGCCCTTTTGAAGGTTTATCGCGTCTATGACGTTATCGCAGAGGGCAACGTGGTCGATAAAGAGCGCGTCGTTATCGGAAACGCTGGGCGGAAGAATGGATATCGCGTCGTCGGGGAAAATCGCGAAGTCGCGCAAAAAGCCGTCCATGGTTTTACCTGCAATGTTAAAAGACGAGCAGTGCGCGTCGTCTCCCTTAGCGCATTCCGAACACTTTCCGCAAGGAATTTCCGGGTGCGGGAAAACGCGAACACCGCGTTCTATGCCGAAAACTTCGTTGCCGCACGTTTCCACGACTTTGCCTATCCCGACCCTTGCGGGGATAACGGGGTAGACGGCGCGCGGGTCGCCGCTAAGCGTGTTAAAGTCTTCACGCAAAAACAAAGCCTTCGTTATTTTTATTTTTGCACTGTCAACGCTGTCGAAGAGTTCCTTTTTGGAAATTGTTTCGAGCGTTTTTTTACCGGTTATTTGAATTCCGTCCATAGTTACTCCCGAAAGACCGGAAAAATCGTCTTTCCTATAAAGTATAGTATATTGCGCGAAAATAATCAAGTGTTTTTAGCAAAAACTTTTTTAAAAAGGGCAAAAGAGGATTAAAGGTACTAAAAACGAAGAACAAAAACAAAAAAAAGGCGAAAAATCGTTGACTTATATCGAAATCTATAATATAATATCATACGGCATCGTAAAAAAAGCGATGTAACAATTAAAACGAGGTGCTTAATATGAAGGAGAACATTCATCCTAATTACAAGATAGTTAAGGTGCAATGCGCTTGCGGTGAGACCTTTGAAACCGGAACTACTAAGGACGTTGACGTTATCAAAGTAGATATCTGTTCCAAATGTCATCCTTTCTTTACCGGCAAGCAGAAGCTTGTCGATACCGGCGGACGTGTTGATAAGTTCAAGAAAAGATACGGTATGTAATTGCCGTCGCGCAGCTTCAAGGTTTTGCTTGGAGCTGTTTTTCTTAAATTCCTAATTATTCCGTGTTCCGAGGCTTTTTGCTTCGGGCGCCGAGTTTTTATTGCCGAGATTACACGAGGTTATATATAATGAAGAACAAAAAACCGTTTAGGACGAATATAGGCGGGCAAGCCGTTTTGGAAGGCGTTATGATGCGCGGCGAAAAGTCTATGGCGACTTCCGTGCGCGACGCAGACGGCGTTATTCGCGTGGAAACGGAAAGGCTTAAACCGGTAAAGGAAAAACCGTTTATTTTCCGCGTGCCGTTCGTGCGCGGGGCGATTAACTTTTTCGCTTCTCTCGTCACGGGTACGAAAATACTTATGCGTTCGGCTTCCGTTTACGGAGAAGAGGAACCGAGCAAGTTTGAAAAGTGGCTTTCCGAAAAATTAAAGATAAACGTTTACGACCTTATTATGTTTATAGGCGTGGCGTTGGGACTTGCGCTCTCAGTGGGACTGTTCGTTATTCTGCCGCAATTTTTGGCAAACCTTATTTCGGACGCGACTTCGCTTGAAAAGTCCGGGATATGGTACAACCTTATCGAAGGCGGCATAAGAATGGCGATTTTCGTCGGGTACATACTCTTGACTTCTCTTATGAAGGACATAAGGCGGACGTATATGTACCACGGCGCGGAACATAAAACGATAACGTGTTACGAGCGCGGTTTGCCGCTTACGGTTGAAAACGTGCGCACTTGTTCGCGCGTACACGACCGTTGCGGAACGACTTTCATGTTTCTCGTTATGTTTATAAGTATTCTCGTTTTTTCGGTCGCGAACGTGTTTTTGACGGGGAAAGGTTTTAACGTGACGGGCGTTTTAAGAGTGCTTGTCAAAATAGCTTTATTGCCAATCGTGGCGGGGATTTCTTACGAGGTGCTAAAACTCCTTGCCAAAAGCGATTTTCCGCTTTTGTACGTGTTTAAAGCCCCCGGACTACTATTGCAGCTCATAACGACGCGCGAACCGGACGACGGAATGATAGAGGTTGCGATAACGTCCTTTAACACCGTGCTTGAAATGGACAAAGACGAAAGCATACCGCCAAGAAAATTCGTAACGGCGAAAGCGTGCGATAAGCTTGTTGAAGAAGTAAAGGAAAAACTTAAAGCGGGCGGAATTGAAGAAGAGGCGGAAGCCGAATGGCTCGTCGCGCTCGCGACCGGCAAAAAACGTTCGGAAGTAAGCGCGTGCAAAGAAAATCTTTCGCCGTCGGTCGTCGAAAAAATTGAAAGAGAGGTTGAAGAAAGGCTTACGGGCAAGCCGCTTTGGTATGTTACGGGAAGCGCGGATTTTTACGGGAGAGAGTTTTTCGTGGACGAGTCTGTGCTTATTCCTCGCCCCGAAACGGAGGAACTTGTAGAAAACGCGTTGAAAGTCATAAAGGACGGCGACGAGGTGCTTGACTTATGTGCGGGAAGCGGCGCGATTGCCGTAACCATTGCTAAGGAAAGCAATGCGGAAGTTTACGCAAGCGATATTTCCGCGGCGGCTTTATCTACCGCGAAGAAAAACGCCGAAAGCTTGGGCGCGAACGTTACGTTTATCGAAAGCGATATGTTTGAAAGCATTAGAGGAAAATTCGACGTTATTATTTCCAACCCGCCGTATATTTCGGAAAAAGACATGAAAACGCTGCAAAAAGAAGTTACGTTCGAACCGAATATGGCCCTTTACGGCGGAGAGGACGGACTAAAATTTTACCGCGTGATAGCGGAGAAAGCAAAGGACTTTTTAAACGAAAACGGCAAACTGTTTTTAGAGTGCGGGTATGAGCAAAGCGCGGCGATAACGGGCTTATTGACCGACTTTTATAAAGTGGAAGTCATAAAAGATTTAGAGGGCAAAGAAAGAATAATCAAGGCGGAATTAAAGTGATAACTAAACTTGAAACGATACTTTTAAGGTACGAAAAACTCAGCGATTTGTTAGCCGACCCCGCGGTACTTAGCAAAATGGACGAATGGAAGGCTTACGCAAAGGAACGCGCCGATATGGAAGAAACGGTCGAAAAGTACAAGGAGTACAAGGCGGTCGAAAAGGAAAAATCGGACGCGGAAGAACTTTTGAAAACCGAAACCGACCCCGAGATGAAAGAGCTTACCGAAGAAGAAATTCTTTCGTGTAAGAAAAAGCTCGAAGAGATAGAGGGCGAACTCAAAGTTCTGCTTATCCCCAAAGACCCCAACGACGACAAGAACGTTATTCTTGAAATCCGCGCGGGCGCGGGCGGCGAAGAAGCGGCTTTGTTTGCGTACGAACTTTACAGAATGTACGTAAAATACGCCGAACGCCACCGCTTCAAAACGGAAGAAATCGATTCGAACAACACCGAACTTGGCGGCGTAAAGGAAGTTACTTTTTCGGTTGGCGGCAAAGGCGTTTATTCCAAGCTTAAATACGAAAGCGGCGTGCATAGGGTGCAAAGGGTGCCCGAAACGGAATCGCAAGGGCGCATACACACATCGACCGCTACCGTCGCGGTGCTGCCAGAGGTTGAGGACGTGGAAGTCAACATCGAAGAAAAGGACCTTATAATCGAAACTTGCCGTTCTTCGGGCGCGGGCGGACAACACATCAACAAGACGGAATCGTGCATAAGAATGGTGCATATTCCGACGGGCATTGTAGTAAATTGTCAGGACGAGCGCAGCCAGATTAAGAACCGCGAAAAGGCGATGAAGGTTATGAAGAGCCGCCTTTACGATTATTACAACCAAAAATATCGTGCGGAGTATTCCGAAAACCGCAAAAACCAGGTAGGCACGGGCGATAGGTCGGAGAGAATACGCACGTATAACTTTCCGCAAGGCAGAGTTACCGACCACAGAATTAACAAAACCGTTTACAACCTCGAAGAATTTTTGGCGGGCGATATGGACGAGATGATAGAAGCTTTGTCCATCGCCGACAGAGAGGCTAAGTTAAGCGGCGAAGAAGAGTAATTTTTGGCTCGAAACAAAGTTTTTCGGGTGAAAATCGGGTGCAAACGGGGCGAAAAACAAAAAGTAAAAAATATTTTGTAAAAAGTGTGTGAAATTTTCGCTAAAAGCCTTGAAATTTCCGCAAAAATAAGTTATTATATAAGTACGAACGAAATCGTTCTCGGAGGTTTATATGATTTCTTTGATTTGTGGCACGAAAGGCACGGGAAAAACCAAACTTATTCTTGATGAAGCGGCTAAATCGGTCGAAGTCGCCAAAGGCGATATAGTGTTCATTACGGACAATAAATTCGAAACGACCGGCATTAACTTTAAGGTCCGCGTTCTCTATGCGAACGAATACGAAGTTTGTTGCGCCAACTGCTTCAGAGGCTTTATTAAGGGCTTGTTCGCGGGCAATGCGGATATAGAGTACTTATTCGTCGACGGCTTGTTCCGTATTATCGGTGGCAAGGAAGAAGATTTTAAAGCCGTTATCGAGGATCTTGAAAAGCTTGAAAAAGAATATAACTTCAAGGCTGTGCTTACCGTAAGTATGGACAAAAAGGATTTGCCCGAATTCGCTAAAGCTTACGCAAGATAATCGCTTTACGGGATAACAAAATCGGCTAAAAATCGGTAAAAGCCCGCTTTGCTTTTGAGCTTTGCGGGCTATAACTTTTTTGTGGCTCGGTTTTTCATGATTTTTGTTTGTTTCGGCGTGAATTTACGCTAAAACCGCATGCGTTTTTGTGAGCTTTTTTGACGGTTTTTTTCGATGGTTTTTCAACGTTTTTTAGAAAAGCGTTAAAAAGTTTATTTGTTTTTTAGGTCGATAAGGTACAATCTTATTTAAGATTATAGGAGAAGTTATGTTCGGTTACGTTCAGCCCGATACGCCGTATCTCTTCGTGAAAGACGATACGCTCTATAAAGCTTTATATTGCGGCGTTTGCAAGGCGATAGGCTCGTCGTGTTCTCAACTTTCGAGAATGAGCCTGACGTACGACATAGCCTTTTTGTCCGCCGTGGCGCATAACGTGTGCAACGCGGACGTTAAAATTAAGAGGGAACGCTGTATCGCGCACCCGATAAAGTCGCGCCCGATAGCTTCGCGCGATACGCTCACCGAAAAACTTGCCGCCGTCAACGTTATTTTAGCGGAATACAAGGTTAAAGACGACGTTTACGATTCGGGCAAAGGTCGGCTAAAGGGGCTTTTAATCGGAGGCGGGTATAAAAAAGCTAAAAGGAAGTATCCCGAGATTGAGAAAATCGTGAAAGAGGGGTACGAATTGTTATCGGAAAAGGAGAAAAACGGCGAAAAGAGCGTAGACATGGTGTGCGACCCGTTTGCGGAACTGCTCGCTAAGCTCTCGGACGAGGTGTTCGGCGAATACGCGACGGAAAGCACGCATAAACTTTTTTACGCGATAGGCAAGTGGATTTACTTAATCGACGCGCTCGACGATTTCGAAAAGGACGTAAAAAAGAAAAATTACAATCTTTTCGTTACGGCTTACGGCGAAACGGAGTTTAAGGTTTTTGCCGAAAAGTATTTTAAAGAGGTAGATTTTATATTTTCTTCGGTGTTTTCGACGATTGCGGAAGAAGCGGGGAAGATAAAATTTTATTTTAACGGCGACCTCGTGAAAAACATTTTGCTACGCGGGATTCCCGCGGCGTACAAACGCGTTTTAAAAAATAAATTCGAAAAATTCAACTCGAAAGGCAAAGCGGACGGCAAAGAAAAGGAAGAAGCCGTAAAGTAACGTTTGCCGAGGAGCAGAAAAATGATAAAGGACAGTTACAAAATATTAGGCGTTGACGAATACTGCACGGACAGAGAACTTTCCGAGGCGTATTTTGCTTTACGCAAAAAGTATCGGGAAGAAAGTTTTTTAGACGGAGAAGCCGGGAACGAAGCGGCAAGAAAGCTTACCGAGCTTGACGCGGCGTACGAAGAAGTTTCTTCGTTTCGGAAAGAACATTCCGCCGGCGACAACGCGAGCCTTTATAAAGAGGTGGACGCGGCGATTAAGGCTAACGATTTAACAAAGGCTCAGGAACTTTTGGACAGTTTTAACGAACGCCCCGCCGAATGGCATTATTTGCAAGCGGTCGTGTTCTATCAGAAAAACTGGATGAACGAGAGCAAAAAACAGCTTGAAATCGCGAAAAACCTCGACCCGAGCAACGAAAAATACAAAACTACTTACGATAAGCTCGTCAAAAAGATTGAGGGCGCGGGCAGAAAAGCCGACCCCGATTGGAACAGGTCGGGTTCGAGAGGCGGAAGCGGGCGCGGCAGCGTGGATTACGGCGACGGGGAGCCTCAGATGGGCGGGGATAGCTGCTTGTCTTACTGCTGTCAACTTTTGTGGTGCAACATGCTTTTGAATTGCTGTTGCAACAGCAGCTGCCGATGAAGCCGTCACGCGTAGTCGCGTATTCCGCGGTTACCACGGCTCTCGCGACGGTATTTTTGATAATAGGCGAATTTTTCCCCGTGTTGTCGCTTTCGGCGGCGTTTATGGCAAGCCTTACTATAATGATTCCGCTTGCAAAAAGAACGTATCTCGGCGCAATTTTATCGTATTTGGCGTCGGCGATTCTTGCGCTTTTGCTCACGGGATTTAAGTTCGAAGCGGTTTTGCCGTTTGCGGCGTTTTGCGGGCTTCACCCGATTGTCAATCGGTTTGTCGAAGATAAAAAGATAAACAAAATTTTAGCCGTTATCGTAAAAGACGTCTGGTTTGTGGGCGCGTGTCTTTTGACGTTCTTTTTAACCGATTTCACGATCGGCGGAAACGAATTTGTAGAGAAGCATATCGTGCCGATAATTATTATCGGCGGGGCGGTGTTCTTTGTCGCGTACGACTATCTTTTCGGGCTTTTTCAAAAGAAAACCGACGAGATAATTTCAAGATTAAAGCTATAAAAGATTTTATCGAAAGTTGCATCCTGCACTTTTTAATCGGAAAAACATGAAGAAAAACGACTTATTGACGGGTTTTGTCGATTCTTACGGTAGTGAAGGCGAAGGCGTAATCCACGCGGAAGGAGGAAGCGTTTTCGTGCCGTACGCTATAAAAGGCGAGAAGATAACCTATAAAATTTTAAAGGTAAAAGGCAATATCGCTTTCGGAAAAGTCGAAGAGATTTTGGAAAAAAGCGAAAAGAGAACGGAGCCGCGTTGCCCCGTTTTTTCTAAGTGCGGCGGGTGCAATCTTCAACATATTAAGTATGACGAACAGCTCAAAATAAAAAGCGAAAACGTAAAAAACTGCTTCAAAAAGATTGCGCATATCGAGACGGAAGCGGAAAGCGTTTTTCCGTCCGCGCCGTACGGGTATCGTAATAAGCTTCAATTGCCCGTAAGAACGGTTAACGGCAAAGTTGTTTTAGGGTTTTTCAGAAGCAATTCTCACGACGTGGTGCCGACCGACGAGTGCGCCATTCAAGCGGGCGGGGCTAAAAAGATAATAGCGTTTTTCAAAAAGTTTTTACAAGAAAACGACCTTTCCGCGTATGACGAAGCTACTAAAAAAGGGCTTTTAAGGCACATTGTCGTAAGGTGCTATGATGGCGAATATCTCTTTACGCTCGTCACTAAAAGCGGCAAGATAAATTGCGTTAATCGACTTATAGACGGACTTATTGAAGAATTCGGCGAAAAAATAAGCGTTGTAAGGAACATAAACGACTCTTCTTCCAATGTTATTTTAGGCGATAAAAGCGAAGTGCTTTACGGAAGCGGGTTTATAAGAATTTGCGAAGAGGGCGTAAAGTACGAAGTCGGCACGTATTCGTTTATGCAAGTCAACAACGAGGTGAAACGCAAAATTTACGAGGACGTTGTGAGCCTTGGCGACGTAAAAGAAAACACCGTCGTAATCGACGGTTACAGCGGCGCGGGCGTTATGACTTCGATGCTTTCTCGCCACGCGAAAAAGGCTTACGGCATTGAGATTGTAAAGGAAGCTTCGCTTGCCGCCGAAAAATTGAAAAAGGACAACGGCATAAGCAATATGTTCCCGGTCTGCGCTCCATGCGAAGAGGCGTTGCCTAAGATTTTAGCCGAAGAAAAGGCGAACGGCAGCGAAACGCTTTTAGTTCTCGACCCGCCCCGAAAAGGCGTTGACGGTTCCGTTATTTCTTCCGTTCTATCCTCTCTTCCAGAGCGCATAATTTACGTTTCGTGTTCGCCCACGACCTTAGCGCGCGACGCGGGGCTTTTGATAGGTACCCTAAAACAAGAAAACGGCAAAATAGTCAACGGCAACGTAGAAAACGGCGCGTACGAGATAAAGCGTTTGCGCTTATACGACATGTTCGCGCAAACTTCCAACGTAGAATCCCTTGCCGTGTTTGAAAGAAAAGCTAAGTAAACGAAAAAGTAGTATTGAAAGCTAGAGCAATAAACGCTTTGGCTTTTTGTTTGCTCGTAATGTAAAAAACGCCCTGATTTATACCTAATTTGCATGAAAAGCGTTGACTTTTCTTCGGAAATTTTGCATTTTTAGTATGAGGACAGCAAGAAAATTAAGTGAAAGGCGGACGAGAGGACGAGGGCGAAGAGGGTTTGAAAAAACACTTGCGAAAGGGCTTTTTTGCCTCCGAGTTCCTTTGATAGAGCGGAAACCGCCGCTATGCATGGCGATGAAAACAGATTGAAAACGACGAACGCGACCGCGGAGGAGGGCGTGAAAAAGGAAAATGCAGGGGAAGAAAAGATTTCCGCTTCGCTACCCGCTATTATCGCCATCGAAGAAACTACTTGCTCTTTCGCTACAAAACCGAGCAGTGCGGATATGGTTGCCGCCCAGCTTAGTTCTCCGACGACGGGGTAAAGAATAAACGAAAGGGCTTTTCCGATAAGGGCAAGAATGCTTTCTTCCGCGCGGCAATCAAAAGCAAATTTAATCGAAAACGACGACAAGAACCAGACGAGTACGGAACAGACAAAAATTACCGTACCCGTTTTTTTTATGAAAGAGAGCGTTCGCGACAGAGTATCGTTTGAAATTTCTTTAAAAGAGGGGATAGAATAGTCAGGCAGTTCCGTTAAGGAAAACCTTTCTTTTCGCTTTGCGCGCGTGAAAAACGCAAGGGCGATTACTATCAAAATCGACAGTAAATAAAACCCGAGCGCGGCGAACGCGGCGTTTTCTTTAAAGAAAAAGCC
>ERZ808242.1758-NODE-1758-length-11001-cov-4.161886_pt1 | contig 11001 bp, 10 predicted proteins | sample MGYA00521244_ERZ808242 | MGnify/ENA primary metagenome ERZ808242 (study PRJEB31516, sample SAMN03275573) | gut metagenome | biome: mammalia-associated habitat; material: feces | host: Papio cynocephalus | place: Kenya | collected 2012-07-27 ... | reverse complement strand
TATGCGAAAAATCTGCCGCCTAAAAACGGGTTCGGATTTATTATCGCTTGCCTAATTAAACGGAGGAAATAAAATGGGTAGATTATTCGGAACAGACGGTGCAAGAGGAATTGCAAATAAAGAGCTTACTTGCGAGCTTGCTATGAATATCGGAAGAGCGGCGGCGTTCGTTCTTACCGAAAAGACAACCGAAAAGCCTAAGGTTTTAATAGGCAAAGATACAAGAGTTTCTTCAAATATGCTTGAAATGGCTTTGGCGGCAGGACTTTGTTCTGTGGGCGCGGATGTTGTGCTTGTCGGATTTGTTCCGACCCCTGCTATAGCTTATCTTGTAAAGGACAGGGAGGCAGACGCAGGAATTATGATTTCAGCTTCTCATAACCCCTGCGAATATAACGGAATTAAGATCTTTGATTCAAACGGTTATAAATTGCCAGACGCAATGGAAGAAAAAATCGAAAGCATTGTTCTTGACGACGATTCGTCTCTTGAATATCCTACGGGCGGCGATTTGGGCAGCGTATTTTTCAGATACGATTATGCGGATATTTATATCGACCACCTTGTTTCTTCGGTCAACTGCGACCTTAAGGGGCTTAAAATCGCTCTTGACTGCGCTAACGGAAGCGCTTCTTATACCGCCGAAAAATTCTTTAAAAAATTAGGTGCGGACTGCGTATTTATCCATAATTCGCCTAACGGCATAAATATCAATATGAACTGCGGTTCAACCCACCTTGACGATTTGATTGACTATGTAAACGGTCATGATGTTGATTTAGGTCTTGCTTTTGACGGCGACGCGGACAGATGTCTTGCGGTCGATGAAAACGGTAAGCTTATTGACGGCGATAAAATGATAGCCGTCTTTGCGCTTGATTTAAAGAAAAAGGGCTTGCTTAAGGACGATACCGCGGTCGTTACCGTTATGACAAACTTAGGCTTCAAGAACTTTGCTAAAGATAACGGAATAAATGTTGCGGAAACCGCCGTAGGAGACAGATATGTGCTTGAAAATATGCTTAAAAACGATTATCAGATAGGCGGAGAGCAGTCTGGACACATAATTTTTAAGAAATTTGCAACAACGGGCGACGGACAGCTTTCGGGCGCAATGCTTGCTTCCGTAATCAAACAGACTGGCAAAAGCGCGTCGGAAATAGCCTCTGTTATGACCGTTCTTCCGCAGACGCTTGTAAATGTCACTGCAACTCCTAAAATGAAAGAGGCTTTAAAAACCGATAAGGATATTGAGGCGGCTATTAAAGAGGTTCAGAACTCCTTGGGCGAAAGAGGCAGAATTTTAGTAAGAGCTTCGGGAACGGAACCGCTTATAAGAGTTATGCTTGAGGGCGAAAATATTGCAGAAATAAAAAAACTTGCAAAAAATGTAGCCGCTGTTATTAAGGAAAAGGCTTAATGCGTACAGTAGATAATTTTTTTGATTATGAGCTTATTGACGCCGATGACGGTATGCGCCTTGAGCGGTGGAAGGATATTATTCTTATCCGTCCCGACCCTCAGATTATCTGGAAGGACGGGAAAAGGGACGAGCGCTGGAATAAGGCGCACGCGGTCTACCACCGAAGCTCAAGCGGCGGCGGATACTGGGAGAGACTCAGACCGGTCCCTGATGTCTGGTCGGTATCTTTTGAAGAATTAAATTTTAATCTTAAGCCTATGGGCTTTAAGCATACGGGACTTTTCCCCGAGCAGGCGGTCAACTGGAAGCTAGCTTCAAAGCTAATTAAGGAAAGCAAAAGGGAAGATATTAAGGTTCTTAATATGTTTGCTTATACAGGAGGCGCGACGGTTGCCTGCCTTAAAGCAGGAGCGGCGGTTACTCATGTTGACGCGTCAAAAGGAATGGTAGCTTGGGCAAAGGAAAATGCGGTTTCTTCTAATGTTTCAGACAGACCTGTCCGCTGGCTTGTGGACGATTGCCTTAAGTTTGCAAAAAGGGAAATCAGAAGAGGAAATAAATATGACGCAATCATTATGGATCCCCCGTCATACGGAAGAGGTCCGAACGGCGAAATCTGGAAGCTTGAAAATCAGTTAGGGGAGCTTTTAGAGGTAACAGCTCAGCTTTTAAGCGATAATCCGCTGTTTTTCTTCCTTAATTCCTATACGGGCGGTCTTTCCCCGACAATTTTGAATTATATGCTTAAAAAAAGCATTAAAAACGGATTAAAAGCCGAGGTTTATACCGATGAGATAGGTTTGAGGGTAACTAAAAGGGATATTGTTCTTCCCTGCGGAAATACAACTTTTTGGATCAACGGTAAATGAATAAAATAATTGAAGTTAAAAACGCCGCTTTTGAATACAGCGACGGTGAAAAGAAAAAATCCGTAATAAAAGATATGTCGGTTTCCTTTGACAGAGGAAGCTTTACGGTGATTTTAGGTCATAACGGCTCGGGTAAATCAACTCTTGCAAAGCTTTTAAACGGACTTTATAAGCCTGATTCGGGCGATGTTTTTGTCGACGGTATCAATACAAGAGACGAAAAAAAGGAAATCGAAATAAAGCGCAGGGTCGGAATGGTTTTTCAAAACCCCGATAATCAGCTTGTCGCTTCGATTGTTGAGGACGATGTCGCTTTCGGTCCCGAAAATTTAGGGCTGGCTCCCGAAGAAACCGAAAAACGGGTGGACGAAGCCTTAAAGACTGTCGATATGTTCGAATTCAAGAAAAAAACTCCGCATCATCTTTCGGGCGGACAAAAGCAGAGAATAGCTATTGCAGGCGTTATTGCCATGATGCCCGAATGTATTGTTTTGGACGAGCCTACGGCTATGCTTGACCCGAAGGGCAGAAAGGAGATAATCGAATCTGTTGAAAAGCTTAACCGTGAAAAGGGGATAACCGTTATTCTTATAACCCATTTTATGGAAGAGGCTCAGAATGCGGACAGAGTTATAGTTATGGACGACGGAAAAATTATCGCAGATTCAACGCCTAAGGATGTCTTTTCGGATATCGGTCTTTTAAAAAAGGCGGGACTTGATGTTCCTCAGACTACGGAGCTTCTTTATCTGCTTAAGGAAAACGGTGTAAATGTAAAAACTCAGGCTATTTCTATAGAAGAAGCAGCGTACGAGATTATCAAAGCGCTTCATTTGGAGGAAATAAAGTGTCAGTGATTTTGGAAGTCAGAAATCTGACTCATACCTACGGAGAAAAAACCCCTTTTATAAACGACGCGATAAAAAACCTTAATTTTAAAATAAATAAGGGTGAAATTATCGGTATAATCGGGCATACGGGCTCGGGTAAATCCACCTTGGTTCAGCACCTGAACGGACTTTTAAAGCCGACATCGGGGACTGTTCTTCTTATGGATAAGGATATCTGGGAAGAGCCTAAGAAAATAAGAGATGTCAGATTTAAGGTGGGGCTTGTTTTTCAGTACCCCGAATATCAGCTTTTTGAAGAAACTGTATTTGCGGATATTGCTTTCGGTCCGAAAAATATGGGAATTAAAGACTCTGAGCTTGAAAAAAGGGTTTATGAAATAGCGAACCTTGTCGGCATTAAGCCCGAATATATGGAAAAATCGCCTTTTGACCTTTCGGGCGGCGAAAAAAGAAGAGTGGCTATAGCAGGCGTTATGGCAATGAGACCCGAGGTTTTAATACTTGACGAGCCTGTTGCAGGGCTTGACCCTAAGGGCAGAGCCGATGTTGTGGAAATCATTAAAAAATATGCCTCGGAATATAATGCCACTGTTATGATAGTTTCTCATAATATGGAGGACATGGCTGTTCTTGCGGATAAGCTCATTGTTATGAACAAAGGCGAGATTGACAGATTTGATACAACCTATAATGTTTTTTCTGACGCAGAGCATTTAAAAAGCATAGGGCTTAATGTTCCGATTGTAACAAACATTCTAAGAACGATAAAAGCAAAGGGCTATGATGTAAGAGAGGATATCTTTACAGTCGGTGAAGCGCTTGAATACTTGTTGAAGGCAGGTAGCGGAAATGATTAAGGATATAACCTTCGGACAGTATTTTGAAAGCAATTCTTTTTTGCATAGGCTGGACCCGAGAACTAAGCTTATTCTTCTTATTTTATATATTGTTTTCATATTCCTTTGTAAAGATTTGTATTCGCTCCTTTTTTTAACGGCTGTGTTTTTTGCGGTTATCTTTATTTCAAAGGTACCGATAACGATGTATCTTAAAAATCTTAAATCAATCCTGCCGATAGTTATTTTTACAGGTCTTATAAACCTTTTCTATAATGACAGCGGAAAAACGCTTTTTAATATTTTTAAGCTTAAGGTTACAACAGGCGGAATATATCAGGCTTCTTTTATGTCGCTCAGAATTTTTCTGCTTATTCTTATAAGCTCTGTTTTAACCTATACGACAACGCCGAACGATTTGACCGACGCAATAGAAAATCTTTTAAAACCACTTTCTTTTATAGGGCTTTCGGTTGCCGTTCATACGCTTGCCATGATGATGACTATAGCTTTAAGATTTATCCCAACCTTGGTCGAAGAAACTCAGAAAATTATGAATGCTCAAAAGGCGCGCGGAGCTGACCTTGAAAGCGGAAAATTCAAGGAGAGGTTAAAAGCTCTTATTCCTATTCTTATTCCGCTGCTTATTTCCTCGGTCAGGAGAGCTTATGAGCTTGCAGAGGCTATGGAGTGCCGCTGTTATAACGGCGGCGTGGGCAGAGTGAGAATGAAAAGACTTAAATATTCTTTTACTGATTTAATCGCTTTGGTTTTTTCATTGGTTTCCTGCGCGGCAGTGATAATTATAAACATTAAGGTGTGATTTTTTGAAGCGGATGTTTTTAAGACTTTCCTTTGACGGCACGGCTTATCACGGCTGGCAAATTCAGCCGAATGCCGTTACGGTGCAGTCGGTATTGCAGGAGTCCTTAAAAAAGCTTTTAGGCAGCGTAACTCCCGTTACGGGCTGCAGCAGAACCGACGCCGGCGTTCATGCAAACGAATTCTGCTGTCATATTGACTGTATGGATTCAATTCCGAAAGAGGCTTTTCTTTTGGGTCTTAATTCAATTCTTCCGCCCGATATTTCTGTTTTTGACTGCGAGCAGGTTAATTCCGATTTCCATGCCAGATATTCGTGCAGAAAAAAAGAATATATCTATAATTTCTATACAGGTATTAAAGATCCTTTTAAGTCAAGATATGCCGTGCATATAAATACTCTTCCGGATATGACAGCCGCAGATAAGGTATGCCGTTCAATTATAGGAACTCATGATTTCATCAGCTTTTCGGGAAGCAAAAGGTCGGTTGAAAGCACCGTAAGAACCGTTTATGACTGCGCCTTTGAAAAAATAGGCTCCGATTATAGGCTGACTGTCAGTGCGGACGGCTTTTTATATAACATGGTGCGCATTATTGCCGGCACTGTTTATGAAGCGGGAATAGGACTAAAAAGTATTGAATGCGTAAACGAAGCGTTTAAAACTAACGACCGCACGAGGATAGGGACAACATTTCCGCCTCAGGGGTTGTTCTTAAATAAGGTTTATTATTGAAAGGCGGTGTGAATTTTGCCTGATTACAGAAAAAAACAGTACGGAAAGAAAAAATTCGGAAAAGAAAAAAAACCGATTAAAAAAGAAAGAACGAAAGAAAAAGAGGTTGTTTTTGACGACGGCCTTTTAAACGGCACTTCAAAGGTAAAGGTTATCAAGGGAAAAAAGGTTGAAAGACAGAGAAAATTCAGAATTTTTCTAACAACCGTAGCCTTCTTAATTGCAGCAAATATTATTCTTTCCTTAATTTTGCCTGTAAATTTAATCGAAAATGTCAAAAATCTTTCAGCTGTTATAGGCTCGGGAAGCTTTCCTGTTGAGCTTAACGGACTGTCAACCATTGATATCAAGCAAAACACATCCGTTTTTTATATCCTTTCCGATACCGGTCTTACGGCATATAACCGCTCGGGCAAGGAGGTTTATCATAGGCTTTGCGGCTATGAAAACCCTGTTATGAGCGTCAGCGAGACAAGAGTACTTGTATATGATCAGGGCGGAAATGAGCTTAGTGTTTCAAATTTAAAAGAGGTAACAAATACATATAAGTCTGACGACCCGATTATCTGCGCGGCAATAGGCAGAAACGGCAGCTATGCGGTAGTCACTTCTTCCGCCGATTATGCTTCGACGGTAACGGTATATAACAGGAAATCAAAAAGACTTTATACTTGGAATTCGGCTAAAGAAATAATAAATAATGTTTGCGTATCCGCCGACGGAAAGAAAATAGGCGTTTCAACGATAACTACAGTAAGCGGAAGATTTTCTTCTCATTTATATGTTTTGAGCTTTGAATCGGCAGACCCTGTCTATACGCTTGACCTAAAAGAAAAAACCGTAATTTCCTTAAAGGCGTCGGGCAGAAATCTTGTTGTCGGAGCGGACGGGGGCTATGTAAGCTTTATAAATCTAAAAAAGAATTCTACGGTAACGCTTGAAAAAGAGCTTGATTTAAGCTATTATCGAAGCTATGGAAGAAAAAATCTTTTTGTTTTCAATCTTTCGAGCAATAAAAATCAGAACATCGTTGTTGTAACGGATTCAAGCGGAAATAAAAAAGATGAATTTCAGATAAACGAAACCATAAGTGATATACAGCTGTTCGGCAGTCATATTTATTGTATCAGTGACACTAAAACCTTTGTCTATGATATAGACGGAACGCTTGTAAGAACAGGCGAGTGCGGTTACGGCTGTAAAAGGCTTGCCGTTACGGGAACATATTCCGTTGCGGTTATAACGGACACAAGTATGGATGAATTTGATATCAGTAAAAAGGAGAAGTGATGATGTACGGCTTAAAGGCTCTTATATTTGATCTGATAGTAGTCGCGATTATATTGATTACAGCTTGGATATCCTCAAAAAGAGGCTTTGTCAGGACGGTTATCGAGGTTGCGGGCTGTATTCTGGCGCTTATAATTTCGGTTTATGCAAGTAAGCCGGTCGCGAAATTTTGCTACAACAGATTTGTTGCAAATTCTGTGGAAAGTTCCGTTAAAGGCGCACTTGATGATGTCAAGACCGATTCTGCCTCGGCTATTTGGGATTCTCTTCCGGATTATCTTAAAAAATATGCCGAATCCTTCGGAATAACAAAAGAAAAAATCGATGACGCCGCGTCAAAAGCAACGGACGATAAAACCGAGGAGATTTCTGATAAAATAGCTGAAAGCACGGTTAAGCCCGTAGTTGTTAAGGCGCTTTCGGGTGTTATTTCTGCGGCAATGTTTGCAATTTTGTTTTTCCTTATAAAAATACTTTCAAGGCTTATAAACGGAATGTTCAATATTTCTTTTGTGGGAAGTATTAACAGGCTTTTAGGAGGATTACTCGGTCTTGTAAAGGGAATGATATTTGCGGCGCTGTTTATTCTTATAGTTAATTTTATCGTTGTTGTGTCAAAGGGCGGAATTTCGGTTTTGTCCGAGGATATGATAAACGAATCAATATTTTTTAAACTTTTCTCAAACCTCATAAAATAAAGGAGCAATTTATAAAAATGAAACTTTGTTCAAAATGCAAGCAACGGCCGGCTGTTGTGTTTATATCAAATCCCGCAAATCCGTCGGCAGAGCCTGAGGGTCTTTGCCTGATGTGCGCAAAATCTTTAGGTATAAAGCCGGTTGACGATATGCTCAAAAGTATGAATGTATCCGATGAGGATATTGAAATGATGAGCAATCAGTTCATGGATATGATGAATGACGGCGAAATGCCTTTAGATGAAGAGCTAAATGATGAAACCTTTAACTTAGGCACCGCACCTGCAATTCCTTTTTTGAAAAATATTTTCGGTGCCTCGACGGAAAGCGAGAACAAATCCGCCGAGCAAAAGCCGAATTCTTCTAAGCAGCCTAAAAAGAAGAAAAGAAGATATATCGACCAGTTCTGCACCAATTTAACCGAGAAAGCAAGGGACGGAAAGCTTGACAGAATTATCGGCAGGGAAAAGGAGCTTTACAGAACAATTCAGATTCTATCGCGCCGCTCAAAAAACAATCCCTGCTTAATCGGAGAACCGGGGGTAGGAAAAACCGCTATCGCCGAGGGTCTTGCTCTTAAAATCGCCGATAAGACCGCTCCCGCGCGTCTGCTCGATAAAGAAATAATGCTCCTTGATTTAACGGGTCTTGTTGCGGGAACGCAGTTTAGAGGTCAGTTTGAAGCAAGGGTAAAGGGATTGCTTGAAGAGGTTAAGAGCTCGGGCAATATAATTCTTTTTATTGATGAAATTCATAATCTTGTCGGAGCGGGTGACTCCGCCGAGGGCTCGATGAACGCGGCAAATATTTTAAAGCCCGCCCTTTCAAGGGGTGAAATTCAGGTTATCGGAGCAACAACCTTTAAGGAATACAGAAAGTATATTGAAAAGGACGCGGCTTTAGAGCGCCGTTTCCAGCCTGTTACTATAGAAGAGCCTTCTATTGAGGAAACAATAGAGGTCTTAAAGGGTGTTAAATCCTATTACGAGGGCTATCATACGGTTGTTATACCCGATGAAATTGTTAAAAAAGCCGTTTTGCTTTCGGAAAGATATATTACCGACAGATTTTTACCCGATAAGGCTATAGATTTGCTTGACGAGGCATGCGCCTGCACAAGCCTTGAAAACAAAGCTATTGACGAGCTTTATGAGGAAAATAAAAAGATAAACGATGCAACAAACAGATTGGAAGAGCTTGAAAGCAATGTCGAAAATCCCGATTTTGAAAAAATTGCGATTTTAAAATCGGATATAGAAAAATATAAGGCACATGCGCAGTCGCTTTATGAGCCCGCGTCAAATAATACCGTTACCGACGCTCAGCTTGCAAAGGTAATAGAGCTTTGGACGGGAATTCCCGCCGCAAAGGTCGAGCAAAGCGATTTAAAAAAGCTTGCTTCGTTGGAGGACGCTTTGAATAAGCGCGTAATAGGTCAGGAGGCGGCAACACATGCTGTAGCAAGCGCCGTTAAGCGTTCGAGAATTCAGACAAGCGCACTAAGACGCCCTGCGTCATTTATATTTGTCGGTCCTACCGGTGTCGGTAAAACCCAGCTTGTAAAAACTCTGTCCGAACAGCTTTTCGATACTCCCGAAACTCTTATCAGGCTTGATATGTCGGAGTTTATGGAAAAGCACGCCGTTTCAAGACTTATCGGAGCGCCCCCCGGATATGTCGGATTTGACGAGGCAGGTCAGCTTACCGAAAAGGTAAGAAGAAAGCCTTATTCTGTGGTTTTATTCGATGAAATTGAAAAGGCTCACCCCGATGTAATGAATGTTCTTCTCCAAATCCTTGATGAGGGAAGAATAACCGACGCGCAGGGAAGAACGGTCAATTTCGAAAACACTATTATTGTTATGACCTCTAACGCGGGCAGCGAAAGAAACGATACGCTTTTAGGCTTCAATAAGACGGCCGAGCAGGCGTCAAAGGAAAAAGCGTTAAAAGCATTAAGCGAATTTTTAAGACCCGAGTTTTTGGCAAGGGTGGACGAGATAGTAGTCTTTTCTCCGCTTGATAAGAAATCGCTTTCAAAAATAGCCGCTTTAATGTTAGACGAGCTGAAATCCGCCTTAAAGCTTCGCGGAACGGAGGTTACGGTAGGCGGCGGAGTCTGCGATATAATCGCCGAAAAGTGCGACGGGAAGAAAACCGGAGCAAGGGAGCTTCGCAATATTATAAGAAATGAAATTGAAAACAAGGTCGTTGATCTGGTAATTGAAAATGACGGAGCTTTAAGCCATATCGATGTTACGGCGGATAATAACGAAATAGTTGTTAAATAGTTAAGGAGAGGATGTTTATGTATACAGAAAGACCCGATTACGGAAACGGTTACCGAATCAAGTATTTAAGAGGAATTGAAGAGGTTATAAATCAGCGCCGCAAGGAATGCGAAAAAAACAGAAGCGGGTTTATGAAGGATTTTTCCGAAAATCAGGAGGAATACCGAAAAAAGTATCTTGATATGCTCGGCTGGCCTTTAAATATAAAGCCGAAAGAAATTCTTTCCGTTACAAAAAGACTTGTCTTTGAAGACGATAAAATGATTATCGAAAGAATTCAGCTTGAGCTGTTTAAGGATTATTTGTTTTACGGAATTTTATTCAGGCATAAGACAGATAAAAAGCTTCCGCTTGTCATTTCTCAGCACGGCGGATGGGGAACACCCGAATTCTGCAGCGGATTTTTCGATACCGAAAATTATAATAATATGTCAATGCGGATATTTAATAAGGGAGTAAATGTTTTTGCTCCTCAGCTTTGCCTGTGGCAGATAAACAGATTCGGACCCGATAATAAAAGAGACGAGCTTGACCTTAAGCTTAAGCAGCTCGGCTCAAGCATTGCGGCTTTGGAAATTTATTCGATAAAGCGCTGTCTTGATTATTTTGAAAAGGAGCCTTATTGCACGGGCGTTTTCGGAATGGCGGGTCTTTCTTACGGCGGATTTTATACCCTTTATACCACAGCCGCCGATACAAGAATAAAATCCGCGCTTTCCTGCAGTCATTTTAATGACAGAATTAAGTACGGCTGGGCGAGCAAATCATTCTTTAATGCGGCGAGCACATTTCTTGACGCCGAAACCGCGGCGCTTATAATGCCGAGACACCTCGCGATTGAGGTCGGCGATAATGACGAGCTTTTCACTCCCGAAACCGCGCAAAATGAATTTGAGATACTTAAAGCTTACGCAAAAGGACATGAGGATTGCTTTAAATTCCATATTTTTAAGGGCGTTCATGAATTCTGCCCCGAGAATGATGAAGCTATAGATTGGTTTATTTCAAAGCTTTAAAAAAGAAAACTGCTTTCGGCTTGTAATCTTGCCGAAAGCAGTTTTTTATAGTGTGACAGGACTCGAACCTGCCGCGGTTTCGCTCGCCGCCTTTTAGATTGCGGCTTTGCGTTCATTTTTGCAAGGCGTCAGCCTTGCTGCAAATTTCTCGCTTCGCCGAATAAAAAA
>ERZ808242.1754-NODE-1754-length-11038-cov-4.266321_pt1 | contig 11038 bp, 6 predicted proteins | sample MGYA00521244_ERZ808242 | MGnify/ENA primary metagenome ERZ808242 (study PRJEB31516, sample SAMN03275573) | gut metagenome | biome: mammalia-associated habitat; material: feces | host: Papio cynocephalus | place: Kenya | collected 2012-07-27 ... | reverse complement strand
TCCGTGGAATTATCCAAGTTGCAAAGTGGCATTCATCATAGGCATCCGTCAAAGGAAAATCGAGTCTTGTTCTGTCTTCCGGCAGTTTCGCGGAAGAAAAGTCGAAATCTAGTGAATAGCGAATATGGAAACTAGTCATATCAGGCGTTGTGTTTTCTCGATTAGGCAAACGGAGATAACCTTTGTGACTTGCAATATGGATTCAATGCGATGAATGGCACGCCGATTAATTATGACGTTATTATTCGCTGAGATTGTTTTGAATTGGCTTAATTCCAAGCTTATTCGGTGCAAACTGTGAATTACAATCACGATTTTTGCATCTGTGAACCTACTTCACATTGACCTTTTTAGAAGTTGGCGTTATAGTGAAGACAGCAATCTTGTGAAGCTGGTTTTCGCCTTGCATTTGTGATTGGAGGTTTCATGTCCAGGCGAAAGCTGATTAATTCTAGTGTCGGACGCAAGTTCTACGTTCTTGACATCGAGAACATGCGGGGTAATTTCGACGGACACATCACCGCTGGGGAAGTTGCGCGCATCCGCAACGAAGTCGAGCGCATCCTCCCTGTGGAAAATATGGACCAAGTGGTCATCGGTACTAGCTGTCCGATGAATCTGCTCGCCGCCGGCGCTTGGAAAGGTGCCAGACAAGTGTTCCATGGCGGACATGACGGCGCAGACGTCGTACTGCTTGACGTGCTGAACGAAGAGAATGCCGCCAGCAGGTTCTCAAGTGTGGTGCTGGGCAGTGGAGATCATATTTTCGCTCAGGCAGCAGGCAGACTCAGAAAATTGGGATGTAACGTCATACTGCTGGACACAGGCACTCCAATCAGCCATCTTCTCAAGAAATCAGTTACGGAAATCGTCCGCATGCCGCGTACCACGACCATTCCTGACATGATTCACAGGCTGACAGCTGCAGCGTGATCAGCGGAATGCTACCGGAGCAAGAAGGAAGAAACAAAGATGAGGATTCCAAATAAAGAGGAGTTAAATACGATGAAACTATTGATTAGCACTAAGGAAATCGCCGAACTTGCTGGGACGCGTTTGTCGACGGTATCGAACTGGAAAAGCAGGAGTCGCACATTCCCGAAGCCCGTTGGTAAAAGGAATGGCGTTAATGTGTTTGACTATGACGAGACCGTCGCATGGTTGAAGACGAACAGGAAAGCGGCCGATATGAGTAGGAACCGGCAGCTTCTGTGGATTATCTCAAACGGTCTTCGCGCAGTTGTATCGGACGAGGATTTGGCCGCGTCCATGGCAGTATTGTTTGGCCTATATAAAACCTCGTCGGAGTATGGTCTCGGGAAACAATGGAAAGACCTTGTGTCGGAACCGAATGAAAGGAATCTTGAAAGATATATCGACCGGCTCGAAGAACTGGACAGAAAAGAGCCACTGCCGCATCTGACAAATCTAATCAGAGAAGCCCGCCGCCGTGTTCTGGGAATGATGGAAGCCCTGCCAAGCATCCTTCCCGCCATCGTGGAGATAGAGGAGAAGGATCTTCCCTCTTTGCTGGATGATGCTATCGAACGAAATTCCAGAGAGCGTGATTCCGGATCCGATCTCCTTGATTTCTCGAGTTTGGGACTCGATGATGCGCTCGTGGCATTTGCAGTCGGCGTGACACAGAACCTGGACCATGTAGACGTGTACGACCCGGCGTGTGGTCTCGAACGCACAGGCTTGGAATTTTCCGACAAGCATCCAGACACGGCATTCGCCCTGTCTGACATCAATCCTACCGCTGCGATGCTTGCTGAAGTCCGCTTTCTGCTCAAACGCGGGCGCGAATCCAATGCCATAGTGAGGAATCTCGACAGTCTGGCAGAAGACGGATATCAGGATGGTAAGGCTGACCTGGTGCTTCTCCAGCCGCCTTTCGGACTCCGTTCGGAAAGAATCGATTTACCCATGAACGATCCCCGATGGACATATGCACCGGCAGCGTCCACCAGTCCAGAATTTATGTTCCTGCAGGACGCCATCTACCATCTCAAACCTGATGGCGTCATTCTTATGGCAAGCCTCGCAAAGGAGGCGTCCTCATACGGACGCAGCGCGCCGAGAATTAGGAGACGACTCATTGCGGAAGGACGGGTGAAGGCAGTGGTCTCACTTCGGAATGACCGGAGACGTTTCCAGACCAATGCTGACATCGATATATGGGTTGTTGGCAATCCGAATCCGAAGCTCAACGCTGTTTATATGGTCGATGGTCGCAAACCAGCCGACGATCGTGTAGACATGGGCGAGCTGCCAGTATGGCTATCAAGATCCTTGGAAAAAATCTGGGGAAAGGGCTCATACCGCTGGTCGGTCGTTCCAGTCAAGGACATCCTCGCCAATGAGTCCGCGAAGCTCACGCCCTCGTATTGGATAAAAGACGCAGAATGGAATCCGCGGGTTATCAACGAGGAAATGGTAGAGCAGACTGCAAGAATCCACGCCGCCTTAAAAGTCGTCGATTCCCGACAATTCCCGGCTCGTCTCATAAGTACAGACACACCGTCGTTCAAGGAGGCACAGACCATCAGTCTTAGGGAGCTTGTCGCCCAAGACAAGGCAGAACTGCACCGCAGTAGGCTCTTTTCCGGACACGGAAATGCGCCATCGGATGGAACCGTCACCCGAGACGCGCTGATGAAGGGGATTTCCACCATTAAGCCGTGTGAACAGTTGGATGACGGGGAATGGCACACCAATGCCGGAGACATCCTGTTCACCGACTTCGGCACGATTCTCGCCGCTGTGGATTGGGAAGGCGGTCATCGCATCTCCAGCGGCATCTGCGCGTTGACTCTCACCGGCGATGAATGGGATCCTCGTTTCGTCGCAGCCTGCCTGAAGTTCGGATGGAACCTGCGCGTAGACATGTCAGCCAGATCGATGACAAGAATCGTTCCAGCAAATATGGAGCTCCCGCTCGTCGGCAAGGATGTCCAATCTCGTTACATCGCCATCATGGAAGCCGAAGACGAGATAAGAAAGCTCGACCAAGCTGTCTCCAAGTACTTGGAGTCGTTTGGCAATGCCATCCGTTTTGGCACGGAATCATGAGATCAGCAGCAATACGTCGGATATCATAGAAAATCGTTGCAAAGGCAAAGGAATATGGGCAATGGCAGACACGAATGAGAAGGCAGCCATCGAGGCTGTGGCAAACGGCACAGATGAGAACGCGATTCTCGATGAGACAGCGCGTCGCGCCTCGGAGAAGGCGGCCTTGGTATGGGGCATCGCCGATGTGTTGCGAGGCTTGTACAAGCCAATCGACTATGGCAAGGTCATCCTGCCAATGACCATCGTCAAACGATTCCACGACTGCCTCGCCAAGACGCATGACAAAGTGGTGGAAACAAACGAGCAAATGGCGGACCTCGAAGTCAGGGAAGGCTTCCTACGCCGTGCCTCCGGCTACGAGTTCTACAATACGTCAAAGTTCACCTGGAACACGTTGCTCGCGGATCCAAGCAACATCGAATCGAACTTCCGTGACTACCTCGCTGGTTTCTCCGAAAATGTACAGGACGTCCTCTTCAAGAACGGCATGAAGTTCGACAACGAGATCGACACTCTGGTCGACCACAATCTCCTCTACCAAATCGTCAAGGAATTCAGCGGAGACAAGGGAGACTTCTCCCCCGAACATGTCACCGAACCCGATATGGGCAGTATCTTCGAGAACCTCGTGGCTCGTTTCTCCGAGATGGACGATGCTGGAGAGCACTTTACGTCGCGTGACATCATCTACTTGATGACCGATCTCACCATCGCAGCCGATCCGCGCGTGTTCGACGGAGGGCATATCCGGAAGACCGTGTATGACGGATCCATGGGAACATCGCAGATGCTTTCCTGCATGCGGGAACGACTCCAGGCGCTGGACGCCGCCGCCAACGTGACTACGTTTGGTCAGGAACTCAACCCATTCACTTATGCCATTGCCAAGGCGTCCGCCCTGATTCGTGGCGAGAACGCGAATAACATGCGTGCCGGCAATACGTACGACGAAGACCGGTTCTCGGGATATCAGTTCGATTACGTCATCCAGAATCCGCCGTTCGGCATCTCTTTTGCCGCTCAGGCGGACGCAATCAAGGCAGAGCACGCCATGGGCGCGGATGGACGGTTCCCCACTGCGCTACCGGGCACTGGCGACGGGCAGACCCTGTTCGTGCTCAATGGTTTGGCCAAACTCAAGGACGATGGCATCATGGCTATCGTCCAGGACGCAAGCCCTCTGTACAAGGGAGCCCCTGGCAGGGCCGAGGACGATTATCGTCGCTACATCTTGGAGAACGACTGGCTCGACGCGATCGTCCAATTGAGCACTGACTCATTCGTGAACACCGGCATCGCGACCTATATCTGGCTGTTCGACAAAGATAAGAACCCCAGCCACAAAGGCAGGGTCCTGCTTGTGGATGCGAAGGACGCCACAGTGAAGCGCCGCAAAAATATCGGCAACAAAAGAAACGACATTACCAAGGTATGCCGTGATCTGATTGTCAAGGCCTATGGCGAATACCACAGCGGTGAATGGAACGACACGGCCGAGGATGGGCATGCAATCCGTGTCGAGGCGAAGCTCTTCGACACCGTGGACTTCGGCTTCAACCGCATCACCGTGCTGACGCCGGAACGTGACGAGAATGGAAACATCATTCTGGATAAGAAAGGCCGTCCGAAAGCTGTCACCGACGAAAAAGGCAAGAGAATCACCGACACCGAGGATGTGCCGATGGACGAGGACATCGACGCATACATGGAACGCGAGGTCGAACCCTATAATCCAGGTGCGTTCTACGACAAAAGGAAAATTCAGCCGGGCTACACGATTCCGTTCACGCGTGCGTTCTATAAGTACAAGGAACTTGAAAGTGCTGATGTGATAGCCCAGCGCGTCCTGCAACATGAGCAGACGTTAGCGGAAAGTCTTAAGGCATTGTTCGGAGGTGAGAACAAATGAACCGACTGATGAAAAACAGTGATCTGGGTTATCTTGGCATGGTTCCATCCGACTGGCCAATTGAGAAACTCAAAGGCTTTTTCTGTGTTTCGAGTGTGAAAAACAGGCCAGAGGCAACTGTTCTTTCCCTTTACCGTGATTACGGAATCGTTCCCAAAGACAGTAGAAGCGATAACCACAACGTTACCTCGTCGGACACTTCCAATTATAAATTCGTTGAAGTCGGAGATTTCGTCATCAACAAGATGAAGGGATGGCAAGGATCGATGGCCCTCTCTAAATACGAGGGAATCGTCAGTCCGGCATATCACGTTTTCAAATTCAAGAACGGCCGTCTGCTTCCAAGATATGCCCATTATCTTTTACGGAACAAATCATATGCTGATGAATGGCACAAGCTATCCACCGGTCTGCGAGTGGGGCAATGGGATTTGCATGTGGATGATTTCCTGAAAACTATGATTCCGGTCCCGCCTCTTGATGAGCAGCAGCGAATCGCCAATTATCTCGACGACAAGTGTGGACAAATCGATTGTGCCATCCAAGCTGCCGAAGATTCCATTGAAGAATACAAAACATACAGGGCACGTCTTATCCATGAAGCAGTGTTCCATGGAATTAATAATGGGTACGGAACTAAGGATTACAAATGGGTCAGCCATGTACGAGAACAGTTCCGAAATGTGCGATTGAAAGATTATGCGAATTTCAGTCGAGGGAATCAAATCACGAAAGCTGAATTAAGAGATTCCGGTAAAGCTATCATCAATTACGGGCAGATCCATTCGAAGTTGAATTCCGGAGTGCATCTACCTCAGGAGCTCATTCGATTCGCGCCTGAAGATTTGGTCGATGACTCCACAGTTCTTCGTCGTAATGATTTGCTGCTGGCTACCACGTCAGAGGATCGCGCTGCACTTGGGACGGCAATGTTTATCGATTCCGATGAGGAATTATATCCTGGCGGAGATTCAATGGTTTGTCGGCTGCATGATGTGGCATGTCCGAAATACGTTGCCTACCAATTCCTTACTGATGCTTGGCGCAACCAGTTACGTATCATTACGAATGGCATCAAAGTGTTTCATGTCACCCAAAAAAGAATCAGTACAGTGAACATGGTCCTTCCGCCAGATAATGAACAAAGGCAGATTGTTGACTACCTTGATGGCAAATGCATGGAAATCGCTAAATCCATCACCGTCAAGCAGTCCATCATTGATGATTTGAAAAAATACAAACAATCGCTGGTCTACGAGGTAGTAACCGGCAAGAAGGAGGTTTGATCATGGCAATCGACGCCAAGGAAAAGAACTTTGAAGAAGACATCGAAGCATGGCTCACATCACCCGAAGGCGGATATCTGAAGGGAGATGACCAAGGCTATCAAGCCAATCCCGGCGCAGGCGTGGATATCGACCAACTGGTCTCCTATATCGTTAAGACGCAGGAAAAGATCTGGAAGCAATTTGTCAAGCGATGTGGCGAAATGGATCCGAAGAAGGAGTTCCTGCACGTGTTCCGCAATGCCGTGTCCACGTTTGGAATGCTGCAAGTCCTGAAGAGAGGATTCAAACACCGCGGGCTGAAGTTCAAGGTCGTCTCGTTCAAACCGGAAAGCCACCTCAACGAGACCGACCGTCTTGCCTATGAGGCAAACCAGCTGCGGTGCATCCGTCAATTCCATTATTCCGCAATCGACACACGCAACACTGTGGACATCGTCCTGGACATCAACGGCATCCCCGTCGTAGCGTTGGAGTTGAAAGATGAGTTCACCGGGCAGACCACGGATAACGCACGTATCCAATGGATGAAGGACCGCAATTCAAGGGAGGAGATCTTCCGCTTCAACTCGCGTATCCTCGCTTTCTTTGCCGTGGACCTGTCGGAAGTGTACATGACGACCAAATTGAACGGCATGGACACGGTATTCCTGCCATTCAATCAGGGAAGCAATGGCGCCGGACGTGATGGTGACGTGGGCAATCCGCCGAATCCGTATGGATACCAGACCAGCTATCTATGGGAAAAGGTCCTTCAGGCGGACTCTCTGTTGGATATCATCAACCGGTATATGAACTTGGAGGAGAAAGAGACTAAGGAAGTCGACTCCGACGGAATCGAACATACGCATATCGTCAAGCGTCTTATTTTCCCTCGCTACCATCAGCTCGACTGCGTGCGCAAGATTATCGCGGACGTACGGGAGAACGGCGCCGGAAAATCGTATCTGATTCAGCATTCGGCTGGTTCCGGCAAGTCAAACTCCATCGCGTGGACCGCATATCGTCTATCCACCATGTCCGATGAGCATGACCATCCCGTGTTCGATGGCGTGGTCGTGGTCACAGACCGCAAAATTCTCGATCGCCAGCTCCAGAGCACGATAAGTGGATTCGGCCATGCCATAGGCCAAATCGAGGTAATCGATGGAAACAAGACCTCGCAAGACCTGTTCCAGGCGTTGAAGGACGGACGCCGCCTCATCATCTCCACATTGCAGAAATATTCGGTCATCTACAACCAGCTGAGCCAACACGAGTTCGCGCGCGGCAAACGATTCTGCATCATCATCGACGAGGCGCATAGCTCCCAGACCGGATCCCACGCGGCACATCTGAAGCAGGCCTTGGCCGATCCGGACGACGTGCTCGAGGAGTACGCGCAATATGAGGAACAATGCGAGGAAGACAACGAGGAGATACTGGATGGCTTGCTGCAAAGCATGTTCGGCCACGGCCACGCAAGCAACCTCACATTTGTGGCGTTCACCGCGACGCCAAAGGAGAAGACCTTGGAACTGTTCGGCGTCAAACAGCCGGACGGGTCGTACAGGCCGTTCCACGTGTATTCAATGCGACAGGCTATCAACGAGGGATTCATCCTCGATCCCCTCGCCAATTACATGACGTATTCCGAGGCATTGAAGATCGCCAGCCGGGTGCCGGAAAATCCCGAATGCCCCACATCACCCACTTTGAAACTGCTTCGCAGATATACGCATCTCCATCCCTATGCGTTGGCTCAGAAAGCGCAGATCATCGTGGAGACGTACCGCAACACCACACGCCACAAAATCAGTGGCCGTGGCAAGATGATGGTCGTGACCGACTCGCGTCTCGCAGCCGTGCGTTACTACCATGAAATCAAACGATACATGAGTGTTCATGGATATGATGACATGGAGATCCTGGTCGCGTTCTCCGGTTCGCTGAAAGATCCGCTGGATGGTGTTGACGGACCGGAATACACCGAAGGTTCCATGAACGTCGGTCACGACGACCGCCCGGTGAAGGAAAGTCAGACCGTGAATGAGTTCCATAACTGGGGATCGGTGCTTGTAGTCGCAGAGAAATACCAGACCGGCTTTGACGAACCGCTGCTGCACACGCTCATCATCGACAAAAAGCTCAGACGCGAAAAGGCGGTGCAGACCATATGCCGTATTGATCGCACCTGCCCAGGTAAGGACGACACGCTCGTCATCGATTTCGCGAACAGCCGTCAGAACATTGAGGATGCATTCCAGCCGTTCTACACCACCACATCGCTGGAGGGCTCAATCGATACGGACAAACTGTACAAGCTTGAGGATGAGCTTCGCAAATACCGTGTGTACACGGATGAAGAAATCGAGCGGACGGCAGAACTTGAATTCGGCAAAGACCGTTCTAACGTGCAGGGACGCATCAAATCATTGCTGACTCCAGCGGTCGAACGGTACAACGCGCTGGAAGACGATGACCGCTACCTGTTCCGCCGCAAGACACGCAATTTCATCAAATGGTATGGCTACGTCACCCAGCTGGTACGCATGTTCGACATGGAAATGCAGAAGGAATACGTGTTTCTCGGATACCTTTCCCATCTGCTCACGGTCGACAAGGTCGACGTATCCGACGTGGACCACATGGTGCAACTTGATTATTACAAACTGGAACAGACCTGGAAGGGATCCATCGAACTTGAAGATAAGGAGGATGAGCTGAAAACGCCGCGTGGAGGCAGAGAAGGCGGGATGAACAATGACACGGATCCGCTTGATGTCTTGATTCGGAGAATCAACGACGAATACGCCGGAGACTTCACCGACGCGGACCGCGTAGTTGTCTCCTCAATCTACAAGCGCGCCAGCAAGGATCCGAACGTCCAGGATTCACTCAAGCATGACACCGATGTGGTGTTCGATGACACCTGGCCGAACTTGTTCAATGATGCCGCCACAAAGGCGTTCATGGAAAACCAGGATGCCTATGAAGGCATGTTCAAGGATAAGGACAAGTACGCGACAATCATGCACGCGGTCGGGGAAATGCTGAAGGCGCAAGTTCACAAGTGATAGGTAGCTGAAGATATCGCCGGATCGCCAAACAAGAAGCCTTGAGTATACCGTCAATCCATGTTCAATAAGGTATGACTGTCCCGGACACCGGATGTGACGTTTGCCTGTTGTACCGATTGACAGACGGATGACGCAATCAGTCTGTCAATCGGCACAATATGGGTGGGAAGGGCACACGATTCTCGGATGGTTGCAATGGAGAACCCTCGTTGTTTGAGAAACCACCAGGAGGCTGTTCTAATGACAGTATTTCCCGAAAACAGCCATTAGAATCCAAAACGGTGATATCCATTGAATTGTGACGACATTCGCTTGATGGTAGCAGGAAGGAACATTCCATGTTTTTCAGAAAAAAGAAGCAAATAAAACTGCTATATAAGAAAAACTGTGACCTCCGAGAACGGAATACGCAATTAGATCGCGATGTATACCGTCTGGAAGGCGAAGTCAGCGCATACAAACGGAAAATCGAACGCTCGGACATCAATGTCCTTTCTATTACCAAAATAGTAAGGGAGCTGTGCGCCGATCCCCGATTTGACAGCGATAAGCTGGATAGCCACCCCGCAGCGATGCTTCTTGTCCAGCAAACGAGAGCGTACTACGACATGCTTATGTTCCGAGGTCATATGGGAGAATTCCCCAGTACCTCCAGCACAAGCAAGGAAGCGGACAGGCATCCGGAAGATGATGAGTCTGCACAGCAGGCAGCAAAACAGCGGAGGGAAAACGATGCCGCGGAAAGAATATATGGAAAAGACGCACTGTTTTGGCCTCCTAGGCAGACGGATGGTTTCAATCCGGAAGAATTCGTGAAATTTAGCCAAGAAGAATACAAATCGCTTAAAGGCACGCCTGCTGCCAATCCAGAACGGATTGCCATAGAACCGGGATTCGATGCCATATGCAACATCGACCTATGGAACTATAAAAGACTAGCCGGGGAAGACGGGGTGGAAAAGGCAATAAATAATCAATGGAAACGAACGAGAAACACCAAGTACTATTTCTATTGGCCTTTCTGTCTGATCTACAGGGAATCGGCAGGTAATCACTGCACTGCCGCGGCCTGGCTGTATCACAAGCCGTTCCTCGTATCGGGAGAGACGGAGATGTATGCGGACGTATACGTGGACTACAGGGAATCGGAAATATTCCACCGCATCACCTCCGATGGAATTTACTGGCTTAAGGATGGGAAACCGTATTGCATGGTCTGGAGCGAACAGAGAGCCATCATATGGATGATCTTGCACACCATCATGGAGGAAAAGCAACATCCAATCAAATACAAGGGAGTGCCGCTTAACAAAATCAGATGAAGCTGGCGTTTGAATGCGCAATCGGGGTTAGGGGTTGCGGACGCTAACTTGCAGAAACACGCATCATATAATCCTCATTCCCGCCTTCTGTCTAGATAGACCGATCATTCATTCTTCAGACACCGGTAGATGGTCGATCGTCCCACGTGCATCATCGCGGCGATCTGGTCCACCGTCACCGATTTGGAATCATACAGGCGCCGTACTTCCCGGACCCGCTTCTCGTCGAGTTTGGCGGGACGCCCGCCCTTCCTGCCGCGTGCGCGTGCGGCTGCCAGTCCGGCGCGGGTGCGTTCGCGAATCAGGTCGCGTTCGAACTGCGCCAACGAGCCGAAGATGTTGAACACGAGCGTGCCGCCCGGCGTGCTGGTGTCGATCGCCTCG
>ERZ808242.1753-NODE-1753-length-11040-cov-3.489395_pt1 | contig 11040 bp, 11 predicted proteins | sample MGYA00521244_ERZ808242 | MGnify/ENA primary metagenome ERZ808242 (study PRJEB31516, sample SAMN03275573) | gut metagenome | biome: mammalia-associated habitat; material: feces | host: Papio cynocephalus | place: Kenya | collected 2012-07-27 ... | reverse complement strand
CCGCGCGGCCATCACGCCGAGGACGAAGGCCATCATTTTCAATAACCCCACGAACCCCACCGGCATGGCCTACGGAAGAGAAACGCTGGAGCTCCTTTCCAAAATCGCGCAGGAATACGATCTTCTCATCGCGGCGGATGAAATTTACACGACCTACTTCTTTGAAGGCGACTACATCCCGCTGCGTACGCTCCCGGGCATGGCCGAGCGCACGCTGACGCTCAACAGCTTCTCGAAAAACTTCCTCATGACCGGCTGGCGCGTGGGCGTCGTCATTGCAGAGCCGGCGCTTATCTCTACGATGAACCGGATCAACGGCGCGCTCATTTACTCGGCCCCGTCCATCTCGCAGAGAGCCGCCATCGCCGCGCTCGAAAACCGCAGCCGCATCCGCGAGCGCTATATCAAAGAATACCGCGATCGCGTTTTATATTCGGCGCAGCGCGTCGAACACATTCCGTACCTGAGCCTCGTCGCGCCGAAGGGCACGTTCTATCTGTTCCCGGGCGTGGAGAAGACCGGCCTTTCCTCGAAGGAATTCTGCAAAGCGCTTCTGGAGCGGGCGCACATTCTCGTTTCGCCCGGAGACGTTTTTGGCCTTGCCGGAAAGGACCACTTCCGCATCGCCTGCACGGTGGATATGAAAAAGCTCCGTGAGGCGTTTGACCGCATGGAGGCGCTCAAATTCTGAGAATAATCCATTCCCCGCGGATGGTTTTGGTGAATATGCAAAATATTTCACAATTATTCATCGATATACATTCGTTTATTGTATAATTTTGCGTCTTTACAAAATTCATTTTTTCTGTATAATCATACACATCAACAATAAACATTGCATGAGTATTCATGCAAAGGAGGGTACTATGAAAAAGAATTCCTTAACCAAGCTTTTGGCACTTGCGCTTTGCGCCGTGATGGCGCTGGGTCTGTTCGCAGGCTGCGCCAGCAAATCTGCCGAAGAAACCGCTGAAACCGGAACCGCCGCTGAGACCACCGAAGCTGCGGCGGAGACCACCACCGAAGAGGCCGCTGCCGCTGAGGAAGCTTCTTCCGAAGAATCTTCTTCCGAAGAGGCCGCTTCCACCGAAGAATCTGACGGCCTTCTGGCCAAGATCAAAGCCAGCGGCAAGCTGGTCGTCGGCACCGAAGCACAGTATGCACCGTATGAGTTCAAGGATCTCGACGCCAACTTCGCGGGCTGTGACATCTGGCTGGCCCAGCAGATCGCCGATTCGCTCGGCGTAGAGCTCGAGGTCGTTGACATGGCGTTCGACGGCATCATCCCCGCTGTCAAGTCCGGTCAGGTCGACATCGGCATCGCCGCGTTCACCAAGACGCCGGAGCGTGCCGAAGAGATCGATTTCTCCGATCTTTATGAGACCAGTGCGCAGCTGCTCATCGTCAAGACCGGCAATGCGGACAAGTACTCCACCAAGGAAGCTCTGGCCGGTCAGAAGGTTGGCGCACAGAAGGGCACCATCCAGTCCCAGCTGATCGTCTCCGCGCTTCCCGACAGTGAGCTGTTTGAGCTTGAAAAGTATCCGGCGCTGGCTCTGGAAACCCAGAACGGCAACATCGCGGGCTTTGTTGTTGACCAGGCGGTCGGCGAGGCTCTGGTCGCAACGAGCGACGGCCAGCTTGAGGTCTCCAACTTCCAGTTCACCGCAGAGGAAGCTTCCTTCGGCAAGGCAGCCGTCATCGCCAAGGGCAACGAGGACTTCGTCGCCGCTGTCAACGAGGTCATCGACAAGGTCGTTTCCGACGGCAGCTACCAGAAGGCCTATGACGATGCCGTTGAGCTCGCCGCCAGCCTCGGTCTGTAACAGAAAGGGCCATCTGCCCCAACGTAGTTCTTTCTTCGAACCAACACCAAGGCTTCGCCGCGCTGGCGGTGAAGCCTTGAAGCCTGTCTTCGCGCGGCTTTGTCAAAGCCGCAACTATAGAGAAATAGGAGGCTCCCATGACTTTTTTTGAGACGATCGGAAAGATCATCGAGCGCTATTCCAGCTTTTTTGCGCAGGGCGTTGTCAATACGCTCATCATCGCGGCGTTCTCCGTCCTGCTCGGCACGATCCTGGGCACCCTGATGGCCACCATGCGCATGGGGAAAATTCTGCCCCTCAAATGGCTGGCCGTCGCGTACATCGAATTCATCCGCGGCACGCCCCTTATGGTCCAGCTGATGTTCATCTTCTACGGTCTTCCCATGATCGGCGTCAAAATTCCCGATATCTCGTGGATCCCGAACTTCTCGCGCTTTGCCGCCGGCATCGTCGCCATGAGCATGAACAGCTGCGCGTATGTCGCGGAGGTCATCCGCTCGGGCATTCAGGCCGTCGACTACGGCCAGACCGAGGCCGCGCGGAGCGTGGGCTTTTCCTCCGGCGAGGCGATGCGCCTTGTCGTTCTGCCGCAGGCCATCCGCAACATTCTTCCCGCGCTCGGCAATGAATTTGTCACGGTCATCAAGGAGTCTTCCATTGTCTCCGTCATCGGCATCGCGGATCTCATGTTCCGCACGAACGACGTCATTGCGCTCAGCTACAAGAGCCTCGAGTGTCTGGCTGTGGCGGCGCTTATTTACTTCGTTCTGACCTTCATCAGCAGCCGTCTCGTATCGCTTGCAGAAAGGAAGCTGTCGCATGGAAAATAAACAGACTATGATCGAGGTGCAGAACCTCTGCAAGAGCTTTCACAAGCTGGAGGTTCTCAAGGACATCAGCACGACCTTCTACAAAAACGAAGTCGTTTCCATCATCGGCCCCTCCGGCGGCGGCAAATCGACATTTTTGCGCTGCCTGAATCTGCTGGAAACGCCGACGTCCGGCCACATTCTTTTTGACGGCGTCGATATCTGCGACAAGCGCCAGCTGAAAAATATCGACCTGCACCGGCAGAAGATGGGCATGGTGTTCCAGCAGTTCAACCTGTTCAACAACATGAACGTTATGAAAAACCTCACCGTCGCTCCCATGCGCATCAAGAAAATGCCGAAGGAGCAGGCGGAGGAAAAGGCCGTCGAGCTTCTCAAAAAGGTCGGTCTTGCAGACAGAGCTGAGGCGTATCCCAGCCAGCTCTCCGGCGGCCAGAAGCAGCGTATCGCGATCGTGCGCTCTTTAATGATGGACCCCGAGGTCATGCTCTTTGACGAGCCGACGAGCGCGCTCGACCCCGAGATGATCGGAGAAGTGCTCGACGTTATGAAGGCCTTAGCGGCCGACGGCATGACGATGATCGTCGTGACGCACGAAATGCGCTTTGCCCGCGAGGTCGCGGCGCGGACGATTTTCCTGGCCGATGGCAAAATCGAAGAGGACAAGCCCTCGCACGAGCTGTTCGATCACCCCGAAAGCCCGCGTCTGGTGAGCTTCCTTCAGAAGGTGCTGTAATGTATGGATCCTGCGCGTTGGCTATTTTGAACAAATTTAAGCAATAATATTTGTTTAGTTTGTATAATTTCAGACTTGCGTTTTTCCCTTGCATGGCGTATACTGCCAGCAGAGTGAAAAAAATCCAACAAAAATGATCGCGCCGGAGCGGCGCGAAGGAGGCATTGTTATGAAATTAAAGAACATCCATGAGGTCGAAGATTTCCGGAAGGTCATCCACCAGTGCAAGAATAACGTCTATCTTAAGAGTCAGGAGGGCGACGTTTTCAACCTCAAGAGCGCGATGAGCGAATATATCGCACTGGGCCGGCTCTTAAGCGAGCAGGGCGACAGTCTCGAACTGTTTGCCGACAGCCGCGAGGACGAAGCGCTGCTTCTGAAGTTCCTCGCCGACCTCGACAAAGAAAATAACGCGTGATCCTTTCCTCTCTTTTTCCGGGCTGCGGTGGCTTCCACTGCGGCCCGGTTTTTTTCAGAACGCAAAAAGCCCGAAGGCATTGCCTTCGGGCTTTCTGCATTTTCGTTATTCGACGATCAGGTAATTTTCATGAAGCTCCGTCACGTAGCCGATCTGTGCGGCGTTCGGAATTTCCGACTGCAAGGCGTGAAGGCAGTCTTCCGCGTCCCGTTCGGCCACGGCGATGAGAAGGCCGCCGCTCGTCTGCGGGTCGAAGAAAATATCCTCGAGCGCGCGCGGAAGGCTTCGCTTTTTGAGGACGCCTGCTTCTGCATACGTGCGGTTGCGGTAAGCGCCGGCGGGGATGAAGCCCATGTCGGCAAACTCCAGCGCTTCTGCATGGAACGGCACGTCTTCGCTCTCGATGTGCAGGCTCACGCCGCTTCCCTGCGCCATTTCAAAGCTGTGGCCCAGAAGCGAAAAACCTGTGATATCCGTACAGCTGTGGACTTCGAAGCGCACCATGATATCCCGCGCCGTTTTGTTGAGCGTGGCCATCTGCCGGTAAATTCGCGCCATCGTATCGGGGCTCACCAGGTCCGCCTTCGCCGCCGTTGTCAAAATGCCGACACCGAGGGGCTTCGTCAAAATCAGCACGTCTCCCGGCTTTGCGCCGTCATTCGTCAGAACCCTTTTCGGGTGCACAAAGCCTGTGACGGCCAGACCGTAAATGGGCTCTGCGCCGTGGATGGTGTGTCCGCCGGTGATGATGGCCCCGGCCTCATACGCCTTGTCGTATCCGCCGCGCAGAATTTCACGCACAGTCATATCGTCCATGGCGTCTGCCAGGCACATGATGTTGAGCGCCAGCTTCGGCTCTGCGCCCATGGCGTAGACGTCACTCAGCGCGTTCGCTGCGGCGATCTGGCCGTAGAGGAACGGATCGTCCACGATCGGCGGGAAAAAGTCCGTCGTCTGGACGATTGCCGTGTCGTCACTTACCACATACACGCTTGCGTCGTCGCTTTTGTCGTAGCCGACGATGAGCCGCGGGTCGGTGTGCGTCTGGAAGCCCTCTAGCATCTGGACGAGCGTTCCCGCGCCGACCTTCGCGCCGCAGCCTGCGCAGGAGGCAAGCTTCGTGAGTTTTACATCAGTTTCCATCTGTGTGGTCCTCGCTGTTGTAGACAAATTCATAGCCGGTTTCCGTAACAGCGGCGATCCGGTCGACCTCTTCGGCGCACACGCCGCTTGGCCGGACGAAGCCGCCGTCTACGCGCACGCACGTCCCGCAGGAGCTCGAAAGCGTCCGCGGCACGGGCATGGTCTTCGCCATGTAGCCAGCCTGCTCGCAGAGCTTTTTGTACCGGATGGCCCCGAAGTGCGAAAAAAACGTTGCGATATAGGTCATGTTACTTTTTGAGGCTTAGCGTGTACTCGCCGCCATCTTCGCGGATCGAGACCGTATAGCCCTCGTGCTCGGCGTAGCGGGTCACATTTTCCTTCGACGCGGCGTTGTCCACCAGAACGGTGTAGGCCGCTTCCTTCGACGCCATCGCTTTGCGGAGCATGATCACAGGCTCCGGGCAGGAATAGCCTCTTGCATCCACAGTTGTCATTTCGCATTCTCCTTTCGGAACGTATTGACGCTGGCGATGATCACCGCGGCGATGAGACCGGCGATAACGGCGATCTTGCCGTTTGCCGTCGGACCCTTGCCGGACGAGGCCAGACCGAAGTTGTGGCAGAACGCCGCGCCCGCGAGAAGGCCGAAGACCGTCACCGCGCTGTCGCTGCTTCCTTCGCCGGAGAGAATGAGCTGACGCAGCGGGCAGCCGCCGAGCAGCACGCAGGAAAAGCCAGTCAGCATCATGCCGAGGAAGTTCCACACACCGTCGGTGTGGGCGATGGGCTGATCGTTGAATCCCAGATGGAAATAGCTCGTGCCGGTCGCGCCGGTGAGGATCAGGTTGCAGATAAGAGCGCCAACGAAAATCGCGGCAAAGCCGACAAGGAGCTTCGTTTCCCTGAACAAAACCAGATCGCGGATGCCGCCGACCATGCAGAGCCGCGTTCTCTGCGCCAGTGCGCCGACGACGAGACCAGCCAGGAGGCTGATGATAATAGGCGCGTGCAGAGCGCCGGGGCCAGCGCCTTCTGCGCTGAAGTGGATAAACGCAGGCGCCGCCAGTAAAAGCGCGAGGACGGCAAGCGTCAGGACCGGGAACACGCCGCCTTCGGCTTTTGTGAGCGCGTAGCTTCTTTTGAGGGAATAGCCCTTATTGAGGAAGAAAACACCGGCCAGAATGCCGCAGGCAAACCCGGCAAGGCCCAGAAGCGCGTTCAGATCGCCGCCCGCGAGCCGCAAAATCATACGGAACGGACAGCCGAGGAACATCAAACTTCCGACCATCACGAACATCCCGAGAACAAAGCGGGTGACCGGTGCGCTGCCGCCGCGCGGGGAAAATTCCTTTTTGGCAAGGGCCATCAGGAAGCTGCCGAAGATGAGACCGATAATTTCGGGCCGGATGTACTGCACAGCCTCTGCCGAGTGAAGGCCCAGAGCGCCCGCGGTGTCCCGCAGGAAGCAGGCGACGCAGAAGCCCATGTTTTTCGGATTGCCGAACAGCACCAGAAGCGAGGCAATCACGCCGATGATGAGCCCTGCAAGGATCATGGTCGTTTTTTCGTTTTTGCGTGTCATGGAAACTCTCCTTTTTCGTTGCTCTTTCACGAGAATAGCGAAGCCTGATAAAAAACCCGAATCTCATTCGGGCCTGTCAAACTGTATTTATTGTAGGCTATCTCTGTGCGAAAGTCCAATTGGCTTTTTGGATAACTCCGATGAATCTATCAGGATTTCCGATAAGTCTTCGCCGTTGCCGAATAAATGGATTTTCGATTCACTTATTTGCTTTTCCAATAGATCCGGTGTAGAATGAAAGAAGCCTTTGACGCAGGGAGACATCGCAATGCGAAGAATTTATCTCGACAACGGCAGCACCAGTTTTCCGAAGCCTGCATGCGTGCCCGACGCCGTTTTCCGTTATATGACCGCGTGCGGCAGCAATGTCGGGCGCGGCGGCTATGAAGCGGCCTATGACGCAGAGGCGCTCGTCTTTGAAACGCGCGAGCGGCTTTGTGCGCTTTTTCATGGGGAGGACGCGCGGTGCGCCGTATTTACGCCGAATATCACCGTGAGCCTCAACGTGCTCTTAAAGGGGTTTCTCCATCCGGGCGATCATGTTCTCGTTTCCTCGATGGAGCACAACGCCGTCATGCGCCCCCTGCGGCAGCTGGGATCGCTTGGCATAACGTTTGACCGCGTGCCCTGCCGCGAAGATGGGACGCTTCAGCTGGGGGCAGCCGAGCATCTGCTGCGCGAAAACACGAAGCTTTTCGTCTGCCTGCACGCAAGCAACGTCTGCGGGACGCTGCTGCCGGCAGAGAAGATCGGCGCGTTCTGCAAGCGCCATCACCTGCGCTTTTTTCTCGACAGCGCCCAGAGCGCGGGCGTTTTTTCGATCGATATGCAGAAAATGAACCTCGACGCCGTCGCCTTCACGGGGCACAAGGGGCTTCTCGGCCCGCAGGGAACGGGCGGCATCGTCCTGCGCGAGGATCTTGCAAAGGAGCTCACGCCGCTTCTCTCCGGCGGCACCGGCAGCATGAGCCACACCGAGTTCATGCCGGAGTTTCTGCCCGACCGGTTGGAAGCGGGGACAATGAACCTTCCCGGCCTCGCGGGACTGCACGCCGCGCTCGGGTTTTTGCAGGAGACGGGGCTGGACGCCATCCGCGCCCATGAGCTGGGTCTGACGAAACGGTTTTTGAACTCGCTTGCGCCGCTTGCGGAAGACGGCCGGGTCAGGATCATCGGTCTTCCCGGCGTTAAAAACCGCACCGGCGTCGTGTCCGTGCAGACGCCGGGACGCGAACTGGCGGGAATCGCGGCGGAACTGGACGAACGCTTCGGCATTTCCACGCGCGTGGGGCTTCACTGTGCGCCGGCGGCGCACAAAACGCTCGGCACGTTTCCAATGGGAACGCTCCGCTTCTCGTTCGGCTTTTTCAACACAGAAGAAGACGTTGACTGCGCCGTTTCTGCGCTGGACACGCTCACGAAGGAGGCCTCCCATGGATTTTAAGCAGCTTCGCTCGTTTGTCGCCGTGGCCGACTGCGGCAGTTTCACCCAAGCCGCGGCAAAGCTCTACGCTTCGCAGCCCACCGTCAGCGCCCACATCCGGCAGCTGGAGGACGAGCTGCACGAGCCGCTTTTTCTGCGCACGACGAAAAGCCTTGCCATCACGCCGAGAGGGCGCGAGCTGTATGCGTACGCGGTGCACGTGCTGGACTTAAAAGACCAGCTGCTTTCCTCGTGGGCCGCAGACGAAAACACCATCCGCCTCGGCGCGTCCACCATTCCCTCGAGCTATATCCTGCCGGAAATTCTGCCGCCTTACCGTGCGCTGCACCCGAAAAGCGTTTTTTCCGTCTTCCAGTCAGACAGCGCAGGCGTTCTCGCGGGGCTTCGCGCGGGAAGGTTTTCCCTCGGCTTTACCGGCGCAGAGGATGGGTCGGGCGATCTGGCCTTCACGCCGTTTTTCCGCGACCATATGGTGCTCATTGCGCCGAATACTGCGCATTTTCGCAGGCTGTTTTCCGAAAATGTGTCCACGCGGGAGCTTCTGCAAACAGAGCCTCTTTTATTGCGCGAGGCCGGAAGCGGCAGCCAGAAATGCGCCGACACCTATTTGCAGGCAGAGCAGCTCGACGCGGCGAGCCTTCACGTGACCGCGCGGCTGGGCGATCCGCAGAGCATCAAAAATCTCGTCGCCGCCGGGCTCGGCATTTCCATCCTCTCCGGAAAGGCCGTGGAGGGGGACGATTTCAAAGGGAAGCTTCTTGTGCGCCCACTGACGGGAACGGGAACGCAGCGAAACCTGTATCTCGTCTGGCGGAAAAACGAAGCGCTCCGAGAGCAGACACGCAGCTTCATCGAATTCGTTCTGCAATTTTACGCCGAAAAGGAATAGAGCCGCACTGTGTCCTTGTCATTTCTTCCAAATATTCAGGTTACAGCGATCCGAGCATCTGCGCTTCCCGGCTGTGACACGAAAATAGCAGGATCTGCCGCGTTTCAGAGAGCTTTTTCAAAACCCGCAGGGCCTTTTCTGCCCGCGCATCGTCAAACATCGCCAGCGCGTCGTCCAGCACAATGGGCGCGTCATCTGGCAGCGCCAGCTCCACGATCGCCAGCCGCAGCGCCAGATACAGCTGATCCGCCGTCCCGCCGGAGAGCGCCAGAACAGGCCTTTGCACGACCTCGCCCGTTTCCGTCGCCCAGAGGTTCATCTGCCGGTCGAGTGCCATCTGGTCATACCGCCCGCCGGTGAGCTCTGCGAAAATTTCCGCGGCCCGGGCTGTGAGCTTCGGGGCAAAGCGCGTCTGCAAGGCCGCCGAAGCCTCTTCCAATGCTGCCTGCGCCATGCTGAGCGCTTCGTCCTTTTCCTGCAGCTCCGAAATTCTGGTTTCCAGCGCCGCCTTCTGCGCCTCAAGTGCCGCGCTGTCTCCGAGCGTCTGCAAAACGCCGCGGCTGCGGTCGAGCTCGGAGCGAAGGTGGGAAAGCTGCGAGACGGTAAGCGAAAGCGCCTGCTTTGCCGCCGGAAGATCGAACCGCGTCCAGTCTCCCGCCGGAGCTTCCGGTTCTTTTTCGTTCGAGAGCGCCTGCGTGACCGCGTCCAGCGCAGCCTTTGCGTGAGAAAGCTCGTCCTGCGCCGCGTCGGCCTGCGCCCATATATGCAGCGCGCGCTCGATCGCTGCCTGTGCCGCCTCTTCATTCGATACGTCGGGCGCAAACGCGCTGACCGCGCCGAGAAGTCGTCCGCGCTGCTCCAAATACGCGCCCCGCGCCGTTTCCGCATTCTGCCGCGCCGCGCGGTACTGAGAAAGCGCCGCCGCATAAGAAGCCTGCGCCTGCCGGAACAGAAGCACCGACGCGTGATAGTTTGCCGCAAAGCTTACAAACTGCGCCGGCTCCCGGTTTTCATACTGCGCACAAAGAAGCTTCGCCTCATGAAGCGCTTCCTCCCGCAGACGGTTTTTACGGACGCCCAGAATGCCGGCAAGCAAACCGGCAACTGCCAGCGCAGAGGCGGCGATCGTCAGCGGAAGGTTTTCTGCCAGCGTAAAAAGCAAAATCGCCGCCAGCGCCAGAGCGCCTGCCCCTGCAAAAAAGGAGGCGGCGGGCGCTTTTCTTCCCTGCATCAACGCTTCACAGCGCTTTGCGTCCCGCTCGGCCTGCGGGAGGATTTCCTCGTCCGTGAGACCTGCAAAAACCGGTGGGCAGGCGGGTCTTTCGGGCGGCGCGGGTAACTCTTTGGGCGCCTGCGGCAAGGCTTCGCGCTTGGCCGTCAGCGCGTCGAGGTCTTTTTGGAGCGATAAAAGCCGCGATTTTTCGGGGTACTGCCTCGCGTTTTGCAGCGCCATTTCCGCCGCACGCGCTTTTTCCGTCACGAGCTGCGCCTGTTCGCGCTTTTTTAAGAAGCGCTGCGCCATCTCGAAGCGTTCAAAGCAGGAGATGTCCGTTTCCAGCTCCCGCTGCCGCTTCTCAAGCGCCTGCTCCCTTGCGCGTTCTTCTGCCGTCTGCAAGACCAGCGCGTGCAGCTGCGAAAGCGTATCGTTCACCGTTTCGAGTTCCCGCTCGGCGTCGGGAAGAAGACCCGTCTTATTGTGCCGGATGCGGTTTCGCGCGTCCTTGAGGCGTTTTTGCGTCTCGGCGGCGCTGACCGATTCATCGCCGCTGGTAACTAAACTTGAAAGCCGCTTCTCAAGCGCCGCGTCCTGCGTGACCGCGAGGCTGTTCTGGCCGAGAAATGCGCTTCGAAGATACACGCTTCTCGGAACGCCCAGAAGCGTTTCGCCGCAGTTGTCTGCCGTGAGCTCGGGAATTTTTTCGCCGGAAGCTAAGTCCCACGCGCGAAGCTGCCCCAAAGGCGCTCTTGCGGTGCTGGTGCGCTCGATGGCGATGCGCCGGCCCTGCCAGATAAGCTCCATGCGGCCTTCCATGCTTCCGCCCCACCAGGGCTTGAAGCGCGTCTTGACCGGAAGCACGCCCTTGGCCACGCGCTCGGAGGTGTCGACGCCGTAGAACATACAAAGCAGGAACATGCTCCACGTCGATTTTCCGGCCTCGTTCGGAAGGCAGAAGACGTTCAGCCCATTTGACAGCGTCAGCTCCTGTTTTT
>ERZ808242.1752-NODE-1752-length-11041-cov-13.172583_pt1 | contig 11041 bp, 9 predicted proteins | sample MGYA00521244_ERZ808242 | MGnify/ENA primary metagenome ERZ808242 (study PRJEB31516, sample SAMN03275573) | gut metagenome | biome: mammalia-associated habitat; material: feces | host: Papio cynocephalus | place: Kenya | collected 2012-07-27 ... | reverse complement strand
GAGATGCCTGAGATGATGCCGCCCACCGCTGAGACGCGGTGGGCGGATTCTTTTTGGGGGAGTACGCGTGGTTGCGCTGGTACGTCAAGACTCAACACGTAGCCACATAAAAAGCAACACTGAATAGCAATCTTGATGCAGGCTCAAACCGCGAATAAGGGTCTGTCGCAATAACGCCCAAAAAAACGTCCAGGCCACCCAAAGATGGTTAGCCTGGACGCTGCTTTTATGGTATAATATAATTGCAAGACAAACACCAGAAAGCAGGTATATTATAACGCAATGAGAAACAGATGTCAAGTAGTACTTCCGCTTGAAATCGGAATAAAAATCCCGGAGGATGAACCGGTGAGGAAACTGGTCGAAATGGACTACACGGAGCTGTACCGTGCGTATCTGCGTCATTGGCGAAAGATCGATCGGTGCACGATGTTTGAGATACTCGTCTTCGCCTATATGAACGGAATATATTCGAGCCGGGACATAGAATCCACCTGCCGCCACGACATCCGTTTCATGTGGATCCTCCAGAATGCCCACCTCCGGATCACAGCACCATCGCCAGATTCCAGAACAACGAACGCCTGACAGGCATCATCGAAGCCCTTTTCTACCAGATAACTGAAAAACTGTATGAACTCGGCGAACTGCCATACAATAACATCTTCACTGATGGCACGAAAATCGAAGCCAACGCCAACCGATGCACCTTCGTATGGGCAAAGGGGACTATTATTTGTTTGCTAACATTCCACACAATGCCAATTCATTTTTCCGTTGCTACACAGTATTGCTTAAAATCATCCTCCAAAATTTCTCTTGACAAGCTCAGCAATGTATGTTACAATATGTGTATGTGTATACACATACACATACTTAGGAGGTAAGATCATGAAGACAATAGCCGTAATAAACCAGAAAGGCGGAGTTGGGAAATCCACTACAGCCGAAAATCTCGCTTCTGGACTTGCTCTCAGAGGATATCGCACTCTTGCCGTTGACCTAGATGCGCAAGCGAATCTCACATATACAATGGGGGTCTCGATGGAAGGCGCAACAATACTCGGAGTAATAACCGGAGAAGTCAAAATCCATGATGCGATCCGCCACAGTCAGACTTGCGACGTCATTCCGGCAAGCAAAGCTCTCGCCGGCGCAGATGCTTTCATAACTGATACTGGAAAGGAATACCGTCTGCGTGAGGCACTCGATGAAATAAGAAACGATTATGACTTCGCCGTAATAGATACCCCTCCGGCACTCGGAATACTTACCGTGAACGCTCTCACTGCGTGTGACAGCGTTGTCATTCCTGCCCAGGCTGATATCTACAGTCTGCACGGAATAGAGCAGCTTACAAAGACAATAGCACCTGTACGTAAGTACTGCAACCGTTCGCTCAGAATTGATGGAATCCTTTTGACCAGATATAGTTCAAGATCGGTTCTCAGCCGCGAGATTGCCGACCTTTCAAACCAGCTCGCCGACAAACTCGGTACAAAGCTGTTCAATGCCCGTATTCGCGAGGCTATCGCTGTAAAGGAAGCACAAATCAATCAAAAAAGTCTGTTCGAGTATTCCCCAAAGGCGGGAGTTACAGAAGATTACTCTGCATTTATAGATGAACTCCTGGAGGGCAAATAAATGTCAAAGAAAAGCTTCAACCTGAATGAAAACCCGGCAATCAGATTTATAAGCTCCGCTAATGATTCTGACACTCAGCCCAACAACGATTCCACGAAAAAAAAACATATTTCTGCCGAAAGCAAGAGCAGACGAGTTCAGCTTCTTATTCGTCCGAGTCTGTATGACAAACTCAAAGCCACGGCAGAACGCCAACAGTTATCCGTCAATGAGATGATAAATCAGATACTCAATAACACTCTTTGATGTGTGTATGTGTATGTGTATACACATACACTCCAAAAGCAAAAAGCGGCTTCACAAGCCGCTTTTTCAGTATTTCGAATATGTGTATATGTATACACATACACATATTTTTTTCGCCTTTTTAATCTGCCTTACACCAGTGCGATTAGCTAGTTTAATATATTATTTTCTACCATTTAACATATCCAGGCAAGCCTTGTCAAGGATATGCTCATTTTCGACTTGCTGCGATGGCATTGTGTCCCACCATTTCAAAATAGTATGTCTGCTCAGTCCTGTGCTACGTTCACAATCTATTTTTTTACCATCAGGATGTAATTTTCGCCACGTCTCGACAATACTTTGTTTTGATGGTCTTCCATCATTGCAAAATTCTCCGAGTACCGCCATACCTTCTTTTTTTCTACGTGCAAGATACAAATGATCTGCCTGTCTTCTGTAGTTTCTCTTATTTACTGGCATAGACATAGCACATAGCTTACCTATGTCATCTCGCGGGAAAGTAACAAAATTCTCATTGTACATATTTAGAGCGCACTGAACATCATCCTCTGTAAATCGATTGGTTTCTTCAACGCTCATATCATCGAATATTCTCATAAGCTTATCCGCATCAGCACGCAACTCATCTTCTGAGATATTACACTTCTTGGCATAGATAGCAAGCGTCATAATACCATAGAATCTATGTCCAACCTTAATCTCGTCAGTTATCCTATGAAGCCACCAATCATACAAATCGCGCTTAACCACCCATCTTCCGCGCCGTTCGCCATTCACTATACGCCTCTCATACCAATCAGGGTATTTCTTTTTCGCTTCTTCAAGTGTCATTGTACTACTTTGCCTTAGCAAATTTACAACTCTTTGCTGTTCTCCCATGCTATCAGGAATAAACTTCACAAGACTCTCAACGTCGATACGCCCGCCATACCTGTATGCTACCACCGGATAATCCGCGCCAAGTTTTGAATTTGAGCCGACAACTCTGAATCCCTGCATGACTCCCTGAACCTGAGGGTCAACTATAGTCGATGTGAATCTGTTCCAGATCTGCCGTGTCAGCGAGAACTTCAATTCCTTCAAAAACTTCTGAATCTGAGGGTACATAGGTATTGGATTATCAAGTGCATAGTAAAGATGCAATCCAGTCCCACTATTCACCACAAATGTTGCTTTCGGGAGTACGCCACGGTTCATTTGATGTAGTGTGTCTCGAAGTTGTGGCATCCCAACGCCATCCAGATCAAACGCCAGAGCATATAAGTAGCGGGCATTCTTAGCTGATCGATTCCTACCGAAGTAGGAAATCGGAGAAATGAGCGAAAATTCAGCGGAACATAATTCATCTAAGTTATCAAGTTCATCCGTGAGCGTATAGCGTTTGGTTTTGCCACCTTTTTCGATAACAAGTCCAATTCCATTACCTTTATGATCATCATAGATTCCCTTGCGTTCAAAAGAACCCGCAGGAAAGATCTCACGATAAAATTCACGCGGTGAGACTTCGGGATATAGCCCAGACATATGCTGATTTTTTTCAAGATATAAAGCTCGTTGCTGCTGAATGTATGAAATGTATGAGTTGTTTTCAGAATTAGACTGCATAAAATCACCTCATGAGGTATAAAATAATTTCGAGATAGTTCTCAACAAAGAGAAAGAAGCAAAGAGAAAGTCCGCTGCGGCGGGGAAAGGGGGAAGGCGGGGAGCAAAAGAGCAAGCCAGAAAGTCACCTCCCCGCCTTCCCCCTCGATTGACCTATTGAAATGTGGAAAACCCTACGGGTTTACCACAATCCAACAGGTCAATCTTCACCCCTATCCACCCCTCCGACTTTCTGCTAATCTTAGAAAAAAAGGAAACGTAGGAGACTATTCCCTTAAAGGGGGGCGTTTATTATCAATAGCTTTTTGCACATTTTGAGGTTATATAATAACACCCACAGTGCTTCGGGGTGTTATTATCAATAGTTTTTTACATTTTCGAGCTATACATCATTCCGATTCGGGGGTAGATAATATGTACCCCTGAATCGTTTTTTTGAATCATATAGTATGCCACCGCATGGCTTTTCGAAAGTTGTTATATCGTCAAAAAACTCATTATCCTCTCTGTAGCAACGATGTCAACATGACATCAGTCATCATAATGTCCTTTACATGACAGGATTTCAAGCACACCATTTTCAATGCGATAAACAAATCTGTTTGCTGTATCAATCCGCCTGCTCCAGAATCCGCTCAACTCACCTTTTAATGGCTCTGGCTTGCCTATCCCATCGAAGTTGTTACGTTCTATATCTCGCAGCAGATCATTGATACGTTTCAGCATTTTCTTGTCTTGACGCTGCCAATACAGATAGTCTGCCCAGGCTTCATCAAACCAGACCTTCTTCATTCGTCTACCTCAATCAGCTCGTGCTCCTCACCTTTTCCCGCATTGAGTGCCGCAATACCGCGACGCAGATGTGCCATGTTGCTCTCAGAGTAAAACATATCCGCCGAAACCTCGAACGGAATACGGCGTTCACGTCCAACGATTTTCGAAAAGATTGTCAATGCAGTACTTACAGACATCCCCATATCGGCGCAAGCACTCTCAAGACGTTTTTTATCCGACTCTCTCAGTCTAAAATTCACGTTTACTACCTTGTCCAAAATGCTCACTCCTTTCTTGATCAATATTATTATACACCAAAGTACAGATTTTTGCAAGCATTTTGCGTTATATTTGCTCGTCGATGTTTGTAAATTTTTCGAAGAAGTTTTAACGATGAGTCCTTTGCTTCTTTGTTTCGGCTCGCTCAATTTGTTTCGCCCAGGTTTTTACCGTTTGTTGCCGTAAAAATTCGCATAGTTCTTTGAGGCTCTGCTCTGTATCCCATGCTTCCAATGCCATATAATACTGTTTTCTATCTTCCTCGTGGATCGTAACTGGCGGATGATTGTGAGTAACCAGCAGATAGTTCATCAACAATCTGCCTGTTCTGCCATTTCCGTCTGCAAATGGGTGTATGTTCTCAAACTTGGCGTGAAAATATGCAGCAGCAGTCAAAATTTTTTCATTGGCAATCTCCTGCATCTCGCTCAATAGCTCCGCCATTTCTTCTGCAACATCTTCCGGCGTAGCACCTACTTCTTCTTTTCCGGTCACATAGTCGTGGTGCTTATATTCACCAGGTCTCTCTCCAAGCTGATACCTTCTTGTGTCGTAAGTGTTCTGCGTCAGTAATCGCTGCAATTCTTTTACGAGAGGTTCATCGAATGGATGTCTGTCACGAAATGCAACCAGGAAATACTCATACGCTTCCTTTGCGTTGCGAATCTCAAACAGCGTACGAAGATCACCTGTATACGAACTCACTCCATCTCTCTCAAAAATCTCCCGTGTATCATGATAGGTTACTTGTTCGTTCTCTATTTTACCTGAATTGTACGCAAAAGCAATGCTCTGTCCATTCATGGCTTCTGCCAACTCTGCGTCAGTCGTTATTTTTTTGCTTTGCCATAACGAAACCGCTTCACTATACTGCTCCATGCACATTCTCCTGTTTCTTTACGTTCTTCTATCACAGTAATTCTGTACCGATATTATCCAGCGGTTTCGTGTGCGTAATGATGATCTCCCAATATCCAGCCTTTGCGTTGGCATTGAATGTCTTCTCCACGATAATGTTGTAATCCTTCCACATTGCACACCGTCGATCTGCAAGCATTTCTTCGTACTTGCCGTTGTATTCTCCGCGGATACCCAGCTTACCGATTAACCATTCACCGTTTTCATTCATTGCAAACAGTTCCTGCGTTTCAGTCATTGCCTGCTCTGCAGTAAAGCTCACGACATAGGGTGTCTGAATCACCGTCTCCCATAAGTACACTTCCACCATATCGTCCCGGTTCTTTTTGTACCTGTATTTCTTCTGTCGAGAAGACAGTACCGTATATCCGGATCGTTCTTTCTTTGGCTTGATACCTCTATCGGCATTCGCACGTTCACGAGAAATCCGCTTGAAATTCTGATTCAAACCGATTTGATATTCCTTACCCGCTCGTTCCGTTTCTACTTTACTCTGTAACTGCGCTATTTTCTGTGCTGCATCCTCTTGAATTTTCTTAACTGCCATCTCCGCATTCGCCGCAGACACTGCGGCTGCATGAGCGGCTTCTTCTTTTGCCCGCTTTCCGTCGTTTATTGCGGCATGGACTCGCTGATGCAGCTCGTCATACTCATCAAGAGTCAGAATAACATGTGTACACTCCGGATCAGAGCTACCATTTACCGGCTTGTATCCAACTATTGTTTTTTTTACAAACTCGCTTATAACGATTCCCCCTGTCTTATAGTCCACGGATATAGTTGTCCGCCACAACGCTTATACGGTTGTGTCCGAGAGCTTTACTACAGATCAGCATAGCAGCCTTGTCCAGCTTACGCCCTGCTTCATCCTTCCGGCAGACATACACATCCCCTTGAAACTTCCTTCCGGTTCCTTTGTTCACACGATCATACGGAATATCTTCTATCGCACGTGCATGAGTTTTGTATATTGCTGTTGCATACTCAGCACGGTATCCATGAATGTCTGCATTCTCACTGACGTGTTGCCAAACCTTTTCTTCCGGTGCCGTGTTTCTCATGCGCTCGATGATCTGCTCTGCATTTGCACCGATTATTGGACTCATGCGAACTCTGCCGCCTTTACCACAGCGAACGTGAGTGAAGTATTCACTCTTGAACATTCTGGTGTCCCGTAGCATATCCAACCAACGTTCTCGGTTCGGGTCGTACGTTTCATTCTGTTGTTTTTCAAGTCGAGAAATTTCATCTTCGATCTCGGCTCTTGAAATTAGATCTTTTCCTCTCAGATCGAGCAGTTCACTCCGTCGCAGACCAGTCCCTTTACAGAACTTAATCAGTTCATCATTGTTTGATTTTGAAAAATGCTTGTCTCGGACACGATCCACACGACTACGAGTAATTTTCTGCCTTTCCCGTTTCGGCGGCTGGAAATATTTCTCGTCAGTTGGATCGATTCCGAAGAGCTTACCAAGAGCTTTTGCTTCGAGATGAATTGTCCACGATGATTTACCTTCATCCGTCCTCATTTGAAGCCATTCGTTCATGTACTGCTTGGCGGCCTTCAGAGTAGTACACTCCGGATGGTTCGCCTGAATGTACTTGATGAAATATTTTGTGTGTTTCCAATAGGCTTCATAGGTCTTGTAGGAGAAAATTTTGTTCTTGGCAGTCCCATTCGCAACCGATTCTTTTTTTGACGTGCCAAAAGCTTGCATCGCTGTCAGGCGATAATACGCCTGCTGGTGCAAGTCCTTGACATAGGCTTTATTCTTCCTCCCCATAAGAGATTCCCTCCCTTGTGATGAGATATTTTTATAGTTGTAATACTGTTTCGTTAAGGTCAGACCGCTTCATACCCATCCGTAAAGGACACGGTAATCAGCAACACTTTTTTAAGTCTTATGTGTGACTTTGATGGAATTTCTCCCCGAGATTTCTCTCAACACTTTTTTACTGCTTATGTGTGCAGCCGGTTTGATATAACGTATGCGGCAGACCGAAACTGTCGGATTTTTGACGGAGAAATCAACTCCACGGTGCTTTTTACAGCAGCACCGCACGCATTTCGATACTCACAACACGCTTTCATAAGGATTACTTACGTGAGGGTTCATAATGCACTTTTCCAATTCACAAAGGTTACTACGGCGAGTCCGTGCATTACACAGGTGTATCAGACCTGGATGACTCCTTAATGGTATATGCTAAACCTCCGAATCATAAAGAGCCGGAACGCTCTGGGCTTAATAGCTGTTTATCCTCGCCCAGACGAGTACAGATTATCCCTGCATAATATATTATACCATAAGTAAGCGAATTTGTCAAGTACTTATTCAGATTTTCTCTCAAATAACGGTTTACCCGTTCATGTCGTAGGCACAAACGGGTAAACCGTTATTTCTTACGTCAGTCAAAGTAGAAGAGGAGTACCAGTGATGGCACTCCTCTTCTACTTTCGGGGATCGAGTCTGCATGATCATCTGTCTGTGAACAGTTTCACCTATTTCTTCAATATTTCGGTGCACATCAAATCTCTGGAATATCTTCGTCTAACTGTTCTATCTCCTATGTATCCGTTGCAACAATATATCCCCTTAAGAGGTTCCACGTTTTCCATATCCACATGGCAATTATCGGTTTGTAAACACCACTTTTAGCCAGTTCATTCCATGATGTCGTATATGTACGATTTCCTCTATGAACGATCTCTTAATATAACTCGTACATCTCACTTCATTGTATCATGCAAAAATAATACAAAAAATATTGCAAAATATATTGACAAATTATAGAATACAGATAAGGTATAATATCTTTCGCAAATTCAAAAAAGGTTTGGAAAAAAGAGAAGACATATTCCAAAAAATCTGGTAGAATGAAATTAGCACACAAACATTCTAAGGAGGATTTGGAATATGCCCAATAATATTATACAACTGAATGAGGAAGTTGTCAAGAGCGAACTTAAGGAACTTGTGAAAAAAAGCGTTGAGGAGACACTGAACGAGCTACTAGACAAGGAAGCGGATGAACTCACCGGTGCCGGAAGGTATGAACGAGCTGAAACCCGTCAGGGATACCGGTCGGGACACTACAGCCGCAAGCTCACCACCACAGCCGGAGAAGTGAAGCTGAATGTCCCGAAGCTGAAAGGCGTACAGTTTGAGACAGCCATAATCGAACGGTATCGCCGCCGTGAAAGCTCGGTAGAAGAAGCGTTGATCGAAATGTACCTTGCCGGAGTCTCAGTGCGAAGAGTCGAAGACATATCTGAAGCTCTCTGGGGAAGCCGTGTCTCGGCTTCGACCATAAGCGATCTGAACCAGAAGGCATACGTACATATCGAGGAGTGGCGGAACAGACCATTGAAGGGAAAGTATCCGTACGTCTATATGGATGGAATATACCTGAAACGCAACTGGGGCGGTGAGTTCGAAAATGTCAGTATTCTTGTCGCTATAGGAGTGAACGAGGATGGCTATCGTGAGGTCATAGGAGCGGCTGAGGGGATGAAAGAAGACGCTGAAAGCTGGAGAAGCTTCCTTGTATGGCTGATGGAGCGTGGTCTTGACGGCGTGAGACTGATAGTCGGAGATAAATGCTCCGGGATGTGCAATTCGGTCGCGGAGGTGTTCCCGGAAGCAAAGTATCAGCGTTGTACGGTGCATTTCTATCGGAATATCTTTTCCGTCACTCCGAGAAAGCATATGAGTGAGGTCACGCGTATGCTCAAGGCGATTCACGCTCAGGAGAATAAGGACGCCGCGCGTAAGAAGGCTAAGGACGTGGTGGATAAACTCAGATCCATGCGCCTCAATGAAGCCGCTAAGAAGCTTGAGGATGGCATTGAGGAGACTCTGACTTATATGGATTTCCCATCGCAGCATTGGCTGAAGATACGGACTAACAACGTCATTGAGCGCATGAATCGTGAGATAAGGCGGCGCACAAGAGTGGTTGGCACTTTTCCTGATGGAAAATCCGCGCTTATGCTTGTCTGCGCGAGACTCAGATATGTGGCTGGAAAGGAGTGGGGAACGAAGAGGTACATTTGCATGAAGTGCCTGACAGACGGCGCCCTCAGCGACGCGGAGAGCGTCTGACGACGGCGCGGCAGCGTATGTCGGTGTCCGGTTCAAGTCCGACCTGCGGTCGTCCTTGCCCCGGACACCGACATACGCTGGCAACTGGTCTGCTTGAATGGCGGATCGGTGATGGATTAAATTGTTAATTTTTATTTTACCAGAGACTTTTTTGCGAAAAAATATTGACAGAACCCGAATACATGTTATAATAGGATTGATCAGATGGAATATTGTACCAACAAATCAGTTCACTTTTAAGAATGAAAATTAGATGAATATGGTGTTCGAACCGAACCGTTTTGTATGCCCATGCTAACATCATCAGTCGATATTCTGATCCATACCATATTAGATCAAAAGCATTCTCGTTAGCGCATGAAGTGACTGTAAGTTATATATTTTGGCTTTCAGATTATTCTATGCATTTTTCCTTTGAGATGATTTTATATTTAACATTTGACATCCATAGAAGCTTTTAATAATGAAAGGAATCACAGATATGAAAATTAAGCAAGCGTTAATTAGCATGTTTCGGCTATGTTCAGAATTTTCTGTAAATGCCCGGTTCCATGATAAAACAGTGCATATTTTAAGATCGTCCGAGCCAGAGGCAGTGACAGAGCCACCGCCTCTGGCGGCGCGCAGCGTCCTTGACAGGTTGGCATAAAAATGCTACGATGTTATAGACCGAGGGCGGGTAAAGCGTGCATATTTTTGAGTCGTTGTCGCCCTCGGCAATATAATTATAGCATTTTTATGCCGTTCTGTCAAGGATGGCGGCAAAATCAGCTGAGTCTTTCCCCGTACATCACAGACAGCTCAGCATAGACCTGCCCCCAGTCACGAAGCGTATTCGTCCACTTTTTCGTAATGTTGTCAGCCGCCAGGTACAGTGCCTTCAGCAAAGCCTTACTGTCCGGGAACACATTCCGTGACCTGTTAAGCCTCCTGAATCCACTGTTCAGGCTCTCTATCGCGTTAGTCGTATAGATCACCCTACGCACAACATCCGAAAACTTGAACATCGGACTGATAGCAGCCCAGTTGTCTTTCCAACGATCCATAGATCTCGGGTACTTCTTATCCCATTTCTCAGCGACAACCTGCATATTCCGGTATCCCTGCTCCTCGTCAGGCGCATGGTAGATGGTCTTAAGATCGTTCGCGAATTCCTTCCTGTCTTTGTCAGCCACGTACTTCAGCGTGTTTCTCACCATATGTACGATACAACGCTGGTATTCAGTCATCGGGAAAGCTGCCGCTATGGCGTCTCCTATTCCGGTAAGTCCATCCGCACAGAGCACGAATATGTCCTTCACACCGCGATTCTTAAGCTCGTTCAGTACGCTGAGCCAGAACTTTGCGCTTTCGTTCTCACCGATTGTTATGGACAACACTTCCTTGTGTCCTTCCTCACTGATACCGAGGATAACGTATGCCGCTTGTTTGCGTATGATGCCGTTGTCACGGACGTTGAATACTAT
>ERZ808242.1751-NODE-1751-length-11042-cov-4.146446_pt1 | contig 11042 bp, 11 predicted proteins | sample MGYA00521244_ERZ808242 | MGnify/ENA primary metagenome ERZ808242 (study PRJEB31516, sample SAMN03275573) | gut metagenome | biome: mammalia-associated habitat; material: feces | host: Papio cynocephalus | place: Kenya | collected 2012-07-27 ... | reverse complement strand
TCAGTGTAGACAGTATTGCACTCATGCCATGTAATCCGAATGTCGGTGGTTCCAGTAAGGGACATCTTGTTAGAGAACTGGATGCACTTGGTGGTGAGATGGGTAAGAATATTGATAAGACATTTATTCAGTCTAAAATGCTGAATGTATCAAAAGGGCCTGCAGTACATTCTCTTCGTGCACAGGCGGATAAGCAGAACTATTCCAGAGAGATGAGAAAGACACTGGAAAATACAGATCACCTTACGATCAAGCAGGCGGAGGTATGTGAAATTTTAGCAGACTATGATGAAGTTTCGGGTCAGCAGATCATTAAGGGCGTGAAGATTTATAACGGCGGTATTTACAAATGTAAAGCAGTTGTACTTTGTACCGGTACTTACTTAAATGCCAGATGTCTTTGTGGAGAGTCTATTACTTATACCGGTCCAAATGGTTTGCAGGCAGCAACTCATTTAACGGACAGCTTAAAAGCACTTGGTATTGAAATGCAGAGATTCAAAACAGGAACACCTGCCAGAATGGATAAACGTTCCATTGATTTTTCCAAGATGGAAGAGCAGTTTGGCGATGAGAGAGTAGTACCTTTTTCATTTTCAACCGATCCGAAATCTGTACAGATCGATCAGGTTTCCTGCTGGCTGACTTATACTAATGAAAAGACACATGAGATCATCAGAAATAATCTGGATCGTTCTCCGATTTATGCAGGTATTATAGAAGGTACAGGTCCACGTTATTGCCCGTCCATTGAAGATAAGGTTGTAAAGTTTGCTGATAAGAACAGACATCAGGTATTTATTGAACCGGAAGGTCTTTATACAAATGAAATGTATGTAGGTGGTATGTCTTCTTCTTTACCGGAAGATGTACAGATTCAGATGTACCGGACGGTTCCGGGTCTGGAGCATTGTAAGATTGTCAGAAATGCATATGCGATCGAATATGACTGTATCAAACCGGATCAGTTATATCCTTCCCTTGCTTTTAAAAAGTTTGACGGATTATATTCCGGCGGACAGTTTAATGGAAGCAGCGGATATGAAGAAGCAGCAGTACAAGGATTTGTTGCAGGTGTGAATGCTGCAAGATATGTGCAGAAAAAAGAGCCAATCGTGATTGACAGAAGCCAGGGATATATTGGTGTTCTGATCGATGATCTTGTAACAAAAGAAAACAGAGAACCATATCGTATGATGACTTCCCGTTCAGAATATCGTTTATTATTAAGACAGGATAATGCGGATCTTCGTCTGAGAAAGATTGGATATGAGATCGGACTGATCACACAGGAGCAGTATGACTATGTTGTAAAAAAAGAAAAGTTGATCGAAGAAGAAGTCAGCAGATTACAGAATTTGAAGATTGGTGCAAATAAGAGAACACAGGAGTTTTTGAAAAAACATAACAGTGCATCCTTAAAAACAGGTACTTATATGTCTGAGCTTATGTGCAGACCGGAATTGTCTTATGAGATACTTGCTGAACTGGATGAAGACAGACCTGTATTACCTGCAGATGTGATTGAACAGGTAAATATCAATATTAAATATGATGGTTATATCAAGAGACAGCAGAAGCAGGTAGAGCAGTTTAAGAAAATTGAAAATAAAAAAATTCCTTCTGATATTGATTATGATGATATTGGAAGTCTGCGATTGGAAGCAAGACAGAAGCTTACAAAGTACAGACCTCTTTCTGTTGGACAGGCTTCCAGAATATCCGGTGTATCACCGGCAGATATTTCAGTCTTGTTGATTTATCTGGAAACGTATTATAAGAATAAACAGTAATATGGTAAAAAATATAACAAAAGGATGTCATAAAACATCTTATGTGTAAATTTATTGTATCTTTCGATTTTCAATAGTGGTATCAATAAATATTATAATATGAAATGGAATATAGAATATGGCACATGATTTTAGTACATTAGTGGAAAACTGTAAAAAGTGGAATATTACTTTAACAGAAAAACAGATCAAACAGTTTGGACAATATTATGATCTTTTGGTAGAGTGGAACTCCTTTATGAATCTGACAGCAATTACAGAGTTTGATGAAGTATGTCAGAAACATTTTTTAGATAGCCTATCTATTGCAAAGGCTTATCCGGATCATTACTTTGAAGAAAATACTTTCCAATTTATTGATATCGGAACAGGGGCCGGTTTTCCATCAATACCAATAAAAATTGTATTTCCAAATTTAAAATTTACTTTGGTGGATTCCTTAAATAAAAGAATCAGGTTTTTAAATGAAGTAATAGAACAATTACAATTATCAGATTGTGTTGCAATACATGGAAGAGCAGAAGATCTTGCAAAAAACAGTTCTTATAGAGAACAATATGATTTTTGTGTTTCACGTGCTGTTGCAAACCTTTCTACTTTATGTGAATATTGCATGCCATATGTAAGAGTTGGAGGCAGATTTGTTTCTTACAAATCTGAAAAAATTACAGAAGAGGCATTGAATGCAAAACATGCAATATCTGTTTTGGGTGGTAAGTTCGAAAGACAGGTTGAGTTTACGTTACCTGATTCTGATATATATCGTAATATTTATATTATTCAAAAAGAAAAAACAACACCTAAGAAGTATCCAAGAAAAGCGGGACTTCCGGGTAAAGAACCATTATAATAAATTAAAAAATTAAGCAATACTAGATATAGAAAGGGTGTAAAATTGTTTCACGTGAAACATTTTTACATCCTTCTTTCTATAAAATCAAGATAATGTTTCACGTGAAACATAGAAATACTAAATATAGTGATGAAGCCGTGAAACATTTCATCATATATCAAATGTGAAACATTTTATAGAAATATAGAAGAATACAAGATGTAGTTAATATTCCAATTTTATCGAAAATGCGTAGCATTTTTGGACAAACTTGTTATAGATAAAACAGCTATTTAGTGATATAATCATTTAATGTGTGAGAAGATTGATTCAGATGAAAATCCTATAGGAGGAAAATATGGGAAGAGTAATAGCAATAGCAAATCAAAAAGGGGGAGTTGGTAAGACAACAACTTCTATTAACTTATCTGCATGTCTTGCAGAAAAAGGAAAGAAGGTTTTGGTTATTGATACAGATCCACAGGGTAATACTACAAGTGGACTTGGAATTGATAAGAATGATCTGGATAATACCGTATATGAACTGATATTAGGTGAATGTTCTATTTATGATTGTATTATAAAAGATGCTATTCCAAATGTATCTGTTTTGCCATCGAATGTAAATCTTGCTGCAGCAGAAATTGAGCTGATTGGTGTAGATAAAAAGGAATTTATTTTAAAAAATGAAGTAGACTTTGTGAAAGATGATTATGATTTTATCATCATTGACTGTCCACCTTCTTTGAACCTTCTGACAATCAATGCAATGACTACAGCTGATTCTGTATTAGTTCCAATTCAGTGTGAGTTCTACGCACTGGAAGGTTTGAGTCAGTTAATACATACAGTAAATCTGATCAAGGAAAGATTGAATCCGGAACTTGAGATGGAAGGTGTTGTATTTACCATGTATGATTCCAGAACAAATCTTTCTATGCAGGTTGTAGAAAATGTAAAAGCAAATCTGCAGGAAAATATTTGTGAAACAGTAATTCCAAGAAATATCAGACTTGCTGAAGCACCAAGTTATGGTATGCCAATTACCATGTATGATCCAAAATCATCCGGTGCTGATAGTTATAGAAAATTAGCAGATGAATTAATACAAAGAAAGGGTGTATAGCATGGCGGTAAATAAAAGGGGGCTCGGAAAGGGTCTGGACACAATGATTCCTCCAGTCAAAACAGAAAAGAAAAGTGATAAGAGTGATCCTGCAAAAGGACCTGAAACACTTGTTAATATTACAAAGGTAGAACCAAACAGAGAACAGCCAAGAAAGAATTTTGATGAAGATGCGCTGTTGGAGCTGTCGGAATCTATTAAACAATATGGTTTATTACAGCCTATTCTGGTACAGGATCGGAAAGATTATTACGAGATCATAGCAGGTGAAAGAAGATGGAGAGCTGCAAAGCTTGCAGGTCTGAAACAGGTTCCTGTTATTATCAAGAATCTGACAGATCAGGAAATCGTAGAAATTTCCCTGATTGAGAATATCCAGCGTGAAAACTTAAATCCAATAGAAGAAGCACAGGCATATAAGAGATTATTAAATGAGTTTCATCTGAAACAGGATGAAGTTGCAGAACGTGTATCAAAGAGCAGAACGGCAGTTACAAACTCAATGCGACTTCTGAAATTATCGGATGATGTACAGAGAATGGTCATTGACGAAATGATCACAACCGGACATGCCAGAGCACTTCTTGGGGTAGACGATCCGGCAGAACAATATAATCTTGCACAGAGGATTTTTGATGAAAAGCTGAGTGTAAGAGAAGTTGAAAAGATTGTAAAAAATATGGGCAAGCCTGCAAAGCCGAAAAAAGAAAAATCGATTGATAAAAGTATGCAGGTTATCTATGATGATATCAGTGAAAAACTGAAAACACAGCTTGGTACAAAAGTAAATATCGTTCCAAAGGAAGATGGAAGTGGTAAGATAGAGATTGAGTTTTACTCGCATGATGAACTTGACCGGATACTTGATCTGATGAAATAAGGATAGAAACCAAGGAGGAACATATGAAGAGCCAGTTATTAGAAAGCATAGGACTTGGAAATATAGACATTGCTTATATTCTGATTGGATTACTTGTACTGATCTTGATTTTATTTATCTTGTTGATCGTCAGCATGGTAAAACAATCAAAATTAAAAAAAAGATATGAAGCATTTATGCAGGGCAGTGATGCACAGAGCATGGAAAGTCAGATAGCAGGTTTATTTCAGGATATTAATGCTCTGAAAAAAGATACAAAAGACAATGGAAAAGAAATCCGTCATATTTACAAGAGACTGGAAACAGTTTTCCAGAAGATTGGTATTGTAAAATATGATGCATTTAAACAGATGGGTGGACAGCTCAGTTATTCCCTGGCACTTTTGGATGAAGGTAATAATGGATTTATTATCAATTCCGTACATAGTACAGATGGCTGCTATTCTTATACAAAAGAAATTAAAAACGGAGAGTGTGAAATTTCTCTTGGAGAAGAAGAACAGCAGGCACTCAGTATTGCAATGCATGAATAAAATTTATGAAAAAATAGAAAAGAGGAAAAGAGTATGTTAGACATTAAATTTTTGAGAGAGAATCCTGATGTTGTAAAGAAAAACATTGAAAACAAATTTCAGAATGAAAAGCTTCCGCTTGTAGATGAGGTTATTGAACTGGATCAGAAGAAGAGAGATGCACAGCAGGAAGCAGACAGCCTTCGTGCTAACAGAAATAAGATTTCAAAAGAAATCGGAGCACTCATGGGACAGGGCAAGAAGGAAGAAGCAGAAGAGGCAAAGAAGAAAGTTGCTGAATTTGCAAGCCGTCTTTCTGAACTGGAAGTACTGGAGAAAGAATATGATGAAAAGATCTTAAAAGATATGATGGTAATTCCGAATATCATTGATCCTTCCGTACCGATCGGTAAAGATGATTCAGAAAATGTAGAAATCACAAGATATGGTGAGCCTGTTGTTCCTGATTTTGAAATTCCTTATCATACAGAGATCATGGAAAGCTTTGACGGTATCGATTTAGATGCAGCAGGCAGAGTAGCAGGAAATGGTTTCTATTATTTAATGGGTGATATTGCAAGACTACATTCTGCAGTACTTGCTTATGCAAGAGATTTCATGATCAATCGTGGATTTACTTATTGTGTACCGCCTTTCATGATCCGTTCCAATGTTGTAACAGGTGTTATGAGCTTTGCTGAAATGGATGCCATGATGTATAAGATCGAAGGCGAAGATCTTTACCTGATCGGAACAAGTGAACATTCCATGATCGGTAAATTTATTGATACGATCGTTCCGGAAGAACAGCTTCCAAAAACACTGACAAGCTATTCACCATGCTTCCGTAAAGAAAAAGGTGCGCATGGTATTGAAGAGCGTGGTGTATATCGTATCCACCAGTTTGAGAAGCAGGAAATGATCGTTGTATGTAAGCCGGAAGAATCTAAAATGTGGTTTGATAAATTATGGCAGAATACAGTTGATCTGTTCCGTTCTATGGATATTCCGGTTCGTACGATCGAATGCTGTTCCGGTGATCTGGCAGATCTGAAGGTAAAATCTTATGATGTAGAAGCATGGTCTCCAAGACAGAAGAAATACTTTGAAGTAGGTAGCTGCTCTAACCTTGGTGATGCACAGGCAAGAAGATTAAAAATCAGAGTCAAAGGAAAAGACGGTAACAAATATTTTGCACATACATTAAATAATACTGTAGTTGCACCACCACGTATGCTGATTGCTTTCCTGGAGAACAACTTAAGAGAAGACGGCTCTGTTGCGATTCCGGAAGTACTGCAGCCATATATGGGTGGTATGACAGAAATCAGAAAGAAATAAAATATTTTATATTATGTAAACCGTAATATAAAGAATTAAAATATTAAGAAAAGAAAATGAGAAAGGAGGCGAGATCCATGCATCGATATTTACGCGCGATCGGATTCAGCAATTTAAAATCAAGATTACAGGTGAATAATCTGCTGGCATATGTCATTCAGAATGCAGATGAAAAGAAATATACATCTACAAATGATATGGATATCATGTTTGCGGAATACAGCATGGATTTTGCCGAAAATCTTGGTATTACGGTGCGTGGGGAATTTAATGAGGAGAATCAGTTTGTATTTGATTATTATTTTCCTTACAGCAAAGGAACACAGATCAGCTCTTATGAGGATATTTCAATTGAGCGTCATGCAGAGAAGGAATCCTATGCAGGAATCTGTGATGATGTAAAAGTTGGTGTTTCTCTCATTTTCTATTTGCAAAATGTGATATCATACCTTAAAATAAAGAATGCAAACAGACTTCCCATCAAAGGAACTTCTTTGATCTTAAGCGCGTTATCTGTAGATGGTACGATCTTACTTCCGCTTGAAAAGAAAGAGTCCGATCTGAAAAAAACGAAAAAGGAAAGTATCAACAGAAGCAGGCTGATCGCTGCTGCCAGAAACGGCGATGAAGATGCCATGGAAAGTCTGACACTGGAAGATATTGACACTTACACGAATATTTCCAGAAAGATCCTGAAGCAGGATGTTTTTACACTGGTAGATACATATTTTATGCCATATGGTGTAGAATGTGACCAGTATTCTGTATTAGGTGAGATTGTAGATTATCAGTTTGTGGAAAATAAAATGACCAAAGAAGAAATCTGTCAGATGACGATCTGCTGCAATGATCTTTATTTTGACGTCAGTATCAATAAAAAAGATCTTTTGGGAGAACCAAAAACAGGCAGAAGATTCAAAGGAGTCATCTGGATGCAGGGTCATATCAATTTCCCGGAATGATCAGTTTATCATTGTTCTCTTAGTTAAATGGATATAACAATAGCCTCCTAAGCTGTAGTTGTGGGTTCGATTCCCGCAGGGAACATTTGCGAAAGCTATAAGCCGTGCAAAAAAAGAGACGATATGTCGCGTGTGAATTTATTCACTGACGCGGCATATTGCCTCTTTTTTTATAGGGCACCAGCCCGTGATCGAAGTAAGCGTAGCTTACGAGATTGTGCACGGCTTTGTTGATGGAAAGGATACAGTTTTTCCAGGTGCAGGTACATTTAAGTTTTCAGATGAACTGGTATTAACAAAACAAGGAAGAACTAGATCTCAATGGAAATTGCCGGATTTTTTTAAAGGATTGGACATTACACATCACTCTGATAATAGTTTTAAAAATGATTACTTTCAAAGTGCAAGAATTAGTCAGGAATTTATAATAGAGGAATCGATAATAATGGGGTAAATGAATATGAAAGCAGATGAGGTAATCAGCCTGGTTGCAGAATTTTGTAGGAAACATAATGCAAAAGAAGTAATCCTATACGGCTCCAGAGCAAAAGGAACTGCCAACTTTGTATTCTGTAGATCTTGTAAATATGGATACTTGTAAAAATGAGTTATTGCTGGAGGATATCAGACAATATGGACGGGAAATTTAACAGACGTTTTTTATCTTTTTGTAAATACTTAGATGCATTGGCAGAAGCTAGACAGAGAGATATGACAGACTCATTTGTTTTAAGTGGAACGAGTACAAAATTCAGTATTACATTTGATCTGTCATGGAAAGTAATGAAAGATATTCTGGTACAGTATTATGCGATTACCAATTTTATTGCAGGATCACCAAGAGAAGTACTCAGAGAGTCTTTTCAGGCAGATTTCGTGCCATTGATTACTGATTGATATGGGAGAAACAATGAAAATATACATAGATTTTGATGATGTCATATGTGAAATCGCAAAATATTTTACAAAACCTGCAAAAGAGCTGTTTGGAATTGATGTTCCTTACCGGGAGGTTCATTTTTTTAACCTCCAGAAATCATTTGAGCAGGGTTATCAATATAATATGACATTAGAGCAGCTTTACAGCATGTCGTTTGATTTTGTGATAGAGGATTCGCCTGCTGCTTTTGAACATGTTCTGCATTTTGATCATTGTAAGGTTACTGTATTTAACCGTCCATGGAACAGACAGTCGGAGCTTCCAAATGATAAATTTGTAAGATGTGAGGGCTGGCAGGAAATAGACAGAGTATTTGAAGGGAAAATATGATTTATGTATTATTACATAGTAAGCTGTGTATTCACGGAGAGATTTCCGAAATTAAGTGAAAAGGTAAGAAATTATGTGCAGAGCAATTATGATATGGAAATTGTGGGATTTATTAAAACTGAAAAAGAACGTTGACAATCTGTGACTCATATGATATACATATCATAACTCTTTGCACTGCATAAGACTACAGTACAAACTGAGCAGACCGTGATTTATCATGGAGTCGGGTCACAGAGGTGACAGTGGAATTTCTTCATCCACGGGACAGTAGTTGCTTAATACTGGTTCGTGGGTGTTTTTTTATACTTTTCTCGGAAACACATCATTGTAAAACCCCACATATCGTTAGTGCCATAGAGCTATCTTACTTATTTCAGGAGGTAACTGGTATGGAAAAAAATGAATTTCAAAAGGTAGCAAACAAAGTGTCTGTTGTGACGATCATCGGTAATGTTATATTATCGGTCATGAAGCTTTTAGCAGGTGTGATCGCACATTCCAATGCTATGATCAGTGATGCGATCCATTCCGCATCCGACGTGTTCAGTACATTTATTGTTATGATCGGTATCAAACTGTCATCTAAAAGTGCTGACAAGGAGCATCCGTATGGGCACGAACGTCTGGAATGTGTGGCAGCGATTGTTTTGTCTATAGTTCTGTTTATCACAGGGCTTGGGATCGGTTCGAATGCATTAAAGGCCATTACGCAGGGAGATTACAATCATCTGCAGGTTCCGGGCATTCTGGCACTGATCGCAGCAATCGTATCGATTGCCAGCAAAGAAGCGATGTACTGGTACACCAGACATTATGCGAAAAAGATTGATTCAAGTGCACTTATGGCAGATGCATGGCATCATCGTTCCGATGCATTTTCTTCTATAGGTGCGCTGGTCGGAATTGCAGGCGCAAGAATGGGATTTCCTGTAATGGATTCTATTGCGAGTCTGGTAATTTTTGTATTTATCATAAAAGCGGCTTATGATATTTTCAAAGACGCCATGGATAAAATGGTAGATCATTCCTGTGATGAGGAGACGGAAAACCAGATCCGTGACTGTGTCAGAAAAAATAAATATGTGGAAGGAATCGATCTGCTTCAGACAAGGATCTTCGGAAATAAGATCTATGTCGATATGGAAATCGCACTGGATGGCTCCATGTCACTCCGGGATGCGCATAAAATCGCAGAATCGGTACATGACAGCATAGAACAGAATTTTCCAAAGGTAAAACATATTATGGTGCATGTAAATCCAAGTAAATAACTCTTGACATATGTCCGAAACCGTACTATATTAGCTGATGTACGATTTCGGACATTATTTTTTCAGGAGGAGCTTATGCATATAGAATTATCAGAACATTTCACATACGGAAAACTGTTAAAATTTACGTTTCCATCGATCATCATGATGGTTTTTACTTCTATTTATGGTGTCGTGGACGGCTTTTTCATTTCAAACTTTGCGGGCGCAGAGCCGTTTGCGGCGATCAATATCGTAATGCCGTTTCTGATGATCTTCGGAGCAGTCGGTTTTATGTTTGGAACCGGAGGCAGCGCACTGGTAGCTTATCTGCTTGGTGTGGGCGATCATAAAAAAGCGAACGAGACCTTTTCCCTGATGGTTTATCTGCTCATCGGAATCGGTGCAGTTTTAATGGTGATAGGACTGATTTTTTTAGAGCCAATCTGTAAACTGCTTGGTGCAACTGCGGAAATGATGCCATATTGTCTGCAGTATGGCAGGATCATTCTCTGGTCGCTGGTACCGTTTATGCTGCAATATATCTTCCAGAGCTTTCTGGTAACGGCAGAAAGACCGAATCTCGGTCTGTATGTCACGATCATGGCGGGCGTTGTCAACATGGTTTTGGATGCATTGCTTGTCGGTGTATGCAAACTCGGCGTTGTCGGTGCAGCGGAAGCGACTGCTGCCAGCCAGTGTGTGGGAGGACTTATTCCGCTGCTTTATTTCTCTATGCGCAATAAAAGCAAGCTGCGCCTCGGAAAGACACATATGGATTTTTCTTCGATAGTAAAAGCATGTACTAACGGTGCTTCCGAATTTATGACCAATATTTCCATGTCGATCGTCAATATGCTGTATAACTGGCAGTTGATGCGGCTTTTAGGGACAAACGGCGTTGCGGCATATGGTGTTATCATGTATGTCAATTTCATTTTTCTGTCAATTTTTATCGGCTATTCCATGGGAAGTGCGCCTATTGTCGGATTTCATTATGGAGCGGGCAATAAGGATGAGCTGAAAGGGCTTTTGCGGAAAAGCCTGCGGATCATAACGGTCATGGAGATCGT